>Ga0302118_10000026_pt1 | contig 53534 bp, 53 predicted proteins | sample AG5_331_MG_FD_203126 | JGI IMG/M metagenome (GOLD analysis project Ga0302118, IMG submission 203126) | Marine microbial communities from Western Arctic Ocean, Canada - AG5_33.1 | ecosystem: Environmental > Aquatic > Marine > Oceanic | place: Canada: Western Arctic Ocean | collected 2017-10-01 | reverse complement strand
GTTGGATAGAAAATGCTGAGGAAAATGGGCTAGTAGTTGGGAGTAAAGCAAGAATTCTTTATGCTGACGAGAGAGGGAGAGTTAAAATCGCTGAAGAATTTAACAAAGCAATAGCAGATGGTAGGATTACTGCACCTATTATTTTAGGACGCGATCACCATGATGTTAGTGGAACTGATAGCCCATACAGAGAAACTGCAAATATCAAAGATGGTTCTATGTTTACTGCAGATATGGCTGTTCAAAATTTCATTGGTGACTCATTCAGAGGCGCCACTTGGGTGAGCCTGCACAACGGTGGAGGTGTTGGTTGGGGAGAGGTAGTAAATGGAGGATTTGGTTTAGTTATTGATGGAAGCAAGCAAGCACATTCCAATATCAATTCAATGTTATCTTGGGATGTGAATAATGGTATAGCACGACGTGCCTGGGCACAGAATCCAGAGGCGAAATTTGCAATTAAAAGGGCTATGGATATTGAGAAGAATCTGACTGTAACTGTTGCAAGTGATGTATCGAAGAGTTTACTTGAAAGAATACCCTGAGGTGTAATGATGACTAGTGTTGAGATAGTAATAGATGGACACTCATTGACTATTGAGCAAATACTGTCAATAAAAAATATGACAACCAAAGTGAGGCTTTCTAATGAGTCTATTTCTTCAATAAATGAATCAAGAAAATTGGTAGAAGAAATAGTTTCTAGCGGTGAAGTAGTTTATGGAATAAATACTGGATTCGGTGCATTATCAAACGTTACAATCCCTTCAGAGCAACTTGAGCAATTACAAACTAACCTTATTCGTTCACATGCGTGTGGTGTTGGTGAAAAAATGGATCCTGATTCAGTATTAATGATGATGTTAGTTAGAGTTAATTCATTAGCTAAAGGATATTCTGGCGCAAGGTTAGAATTAGTTCAACTTTTAATTAATATGATTAATTCGCGAATTTCACCTATCATACCTCGAATTGGCTCTTTAGGAGCATCTGGAGATTTGGCCCCACTATCTCATATGACGTTGGCAATGATGGGTGAAAGCGAATCTCAAATCCAATCAAAAGATGGAGTATGGAGTACTGGCAAATCGTTGGATATTTTAGAGAATTGTGGTTTATCTCCAATTACACTGAAAGCTAAAGAAGGTCTTTCATTAATTAATGGTACGAGTCAGATGTGCGCATATTTATGCCAGAGTATAATTAATTGTGAGATGTTGATATTTGCAGCTGATGCAGCTTTAGCAACCTCAATAGAGGCAATTAAAGGCTCTTATGTTGCATTCGATCAAAGAATACATGACGTTAGGCCCCAGTATGGTCAATCAATTTCGGCGAGTAGAATAAGAGGATTTTTGATCGATTCGGAAATAAACAAATCACATATTGATTGTGACAGAGTTCAGGATTCTTATTCCTTTAGATGTGCACCTCAAGTTCATGGACCAATGATAGATACCCTACGTGAAGCACGAAGAGTTCTAACAATAGAAATAAATTCAGCTACTGATAATCCTTTAGTATTTTCGAATAATGGAAAGGCAGAAGTCATTAGTGGAGGTAATTTCCATGGTCAAATATTAGCTATTGTTAGTGATAATATGGCTATTTGTATACATGAAATAGCTAGTATTTCAGAGCGTAGGATAAATCAAGTTTTAGATCCACAATGGAGTAAACAGAAAGCATTCCTTGCTAATAATGAAGGATTAGATAGTGGATTAATGATAGTACAATATGTTGCAGCGGCGGTTATTGCGGAACTTTCTCTGTTAGCAAATCCAGTAACTACAACCAATATTTCAGTAAGTATGGGTAAAGAAGACCACGTATCAATGGGAGCAACTGGTGCATTTCGAACATTCAAAGCTAGTAAACTTCTATCTAGTGTCATATCTAGTGAACTTATTTGTGCTTGTCAAGCGTTAGATAATATCTCTGAGAAGGCATCTTTACCTGTTTTATCAATACAACAATGGGTCAGAAAATATGTATCTAAATTAATTGAAGATAGAAGTACCTCAAATGACACAGATATCATAGCAGAAAAATTATTGAAATCTGAATTCACAGATATTTTCAGGAGTTGAATAATTGCAAGAAAAATTGCATATGACACAACATCCAGGAACTAATCCGCCATCATTTACAACTACAATTAAAAATATTATAGATAATAACTTATTTTTGAAAGACACATTTTGTTTTCCCCGAGGAGGTGGGCAACCAGGAGATACTGGAATTATCTCGAATTCTGATGTTAAAAGGGATTTACTGGAAACATTACCTGGTGAGCAGATTTCCCATCCTCTAAGTACCACAGAAGGTTTCAATATAGGGGATACTGTAGATTGTCAGATTGATCAGATAAGAAGGAATAAGAATACAACTATGCACACAGTTCAGCATATAGTTTCAGCATTAGCGAATGATTTATTCCATGCAGAAACGGTAGGGAATCAGATAAGTGAAGAATATACAAGAATCGACTTACTATTTCCAGATAGAGACAAGTTTATCGCATCTGATCTTGAACAATCAGTCAATGATGTAATTAATTCTCAAAAAGAAGTAAGGATACATAATTGGGATAGAGAAACAATATTGTCTCATGAACAGATGAGGCATACTAAATTCATGGATAGAATACCTGCTAGCATCACAGAACTTAGAGTCGTTGAAATTTCAGATATTGATTTGTGCCCGTGTGGAGGCACACATGTAGATAACACCTCTAAACTAAATCATATGAATATTACAAATGTAAAATCAAAAGGCTCAGGAAAATTGAGATTAAGCTATAACTTGAATAATCGTTAACGTAGCAATGTAGTTACTGGTGGGCTCGGCAGGAATTGAACCTGCGATCTCCACCATGTCAAGGTGGCGTCATAACACCTAGACCACGAGCCCAGTATTTGATTCGGAGAATTAATCCCTCATGAATGATTCTCTCAGAGTATTAGAATTAACTAATTATCTTCGATAGCTTTCCGTCACAATTTTCTCGCGAACATAAACCAGAAATTCTCGTTCGGCCGTTAGACATAACTATTTTTTTTGCAGATCTTACTACAACTGTATTTTTACATTTCATACAATAGGCCTGATAAGCTATCACAAATACACCTACTAAGGCCACGCAACTAAACCTTGCTAATACCCCCTCTTATTGCATGAGAAAAGCATTTCTTTCGTTAAACGCTGTACTGAGAGTCATTTGTCGATAATAGAGATGACTCAATTTCTGATAACTACCATTATCGGCCATACATGCATCGGCAAAATACTAGCATATACCAATGAACATTATTTAATTCGAAACTTTGCTTAGACATCTTTTGATTGACCGCTAAAGATGCGACTAAGGGGCTTTAAAAGAAATAGTTTCACAGACCCTCTTTTACAGTTATACAAGGGAACCTGAAAATAAAGTTTTTTCGATTGGAGATAAGCCGGGCGTTTGGCACCAATAATCTAGATATTCACTTTTTAGAATATTTATATCAGCGGGACCACCCTCATATATTGAACCGACATTAAGTTTTAATTCAGAATTTAATGTAGAAGCAGGGTTTCTCGTGCAAGCGACTAATGCGGCTAATGGATCAATCCCCAACCTATGTGTTGCAAGACTGGCAACGAAAGGTAATGACAAAGTTTGGCAATTAGGATTGAAATCTGTTGCAAGAGAAAAGTTCCAATTATTTTCTATACACTCGTTAATTCCATCACCTAAGTTTTTTCCTAATACATACGGTGTACCAGGTAAAAAAACTTGCATAGTATTTGACTCATGAGCTTTTGCTCTAGACTCAGTATTACTAAAACCAACATGATCAGCACTACTACTTCCTAACTCTGCAGCAAGAGCAAGACCATTGGAGTCGACAAATTCATCAACATGCAATCTACTTTTCAATCCTAATTCTTTAGAGGCTTTGACTATTAGCTCAGTTTGTTCTAAGTCATACCAACCAGGTTCACAAAATACATCTACCCAGTTTGCTAATTTGTTTTCTGCTACAAGTGGTAATTGCTCACTGATTAATTCTTCAACATACTCATCCTTACTTTTCCCTTTGGGGAAATCGTGCGCACCTAACCAAGTAGGTAACAAATTGCATTTATCTTGCGGAATCTCAGATGATGCTTCAAGGAGTTTGATTTCACTTTCGACAGATAAACCGTAACCACTTTTTGCTTCAAGAGTAGTGGTACCATTCATAGATGCCTGACTTATCCTATGTTTTCCTAAATTAACAAGATATTTTTTAGTTGCGCTCCTTGTTGATTCAACAGTTCTACTAATCCCTCCTCCACGTATAGATATTTCTTGATATGAAAGGCCATTTTGACGCATATTCATTTCATTAGATCTATCGCCAGTCCATAATAAATGAGTATGGCAATCTACAAGGCCAGGAATGATAGCGTTACCATGAGCATCTATAATATCCACTAAGTTTGATTTTCCATCGGAAAAATCGGGAGCAAATTCTTGAATTAATTCTTCTTGACTAGATATTTTTCGAATAATTCCTTTGGATATCAAAATCGCATTACCGGAGTCTAAGACTAATTTTTCTCTATCAACCATTTCAATTCCTGAAAGGGGTTTTGATACTTCTCCGTGAGATAAAGTAGCGATTTCTCCAGCATTGTATAACAAGAGGTCCATGACACCCGACAGGAGTGATGCTTGAAAGGGCTCTCCTCTTCGCGTATGCTAATGGGAGTTATTTTAGGCATAGAAAGTACCGCTCACACATTCTCCATAGGTGGTGTATCAACCTCTGGAGACACCATTCCATCATCTTCTGCACTGTTTCGTCCAGAAACAGGTGGAATACATCCACGTGAAGCTGCCGATCATCATTCAATAATATCAGGTGAAAAATTCAAACAATTTATTTCCGAAAATAACTTAGATTTAAATCAAATTGATGCCATTGCTTACAGTCAAGGACCAGGCCTAGGTCCATGCTTGAGAGTAGGCGCTTCTGTAGCACGATCTTTGTCTGAAAAACTGACTATTCCACTAATAGGAGTTAATCATTGTGTAGCGCACATAGAAATAGGTAGACTCCAGACTGGTTGTAAAGACCCAGTTCTCCTATATGTTAGCGGGGGTAATACCCAAGTAATTGCAAGAAAAGGTGGTAGATATCGAGTTATTGGAGAAACATTAGATATTGGAATCGGAAATATGCTAGATAAATTTGCTAGGACACAAGGAATTCCATTTCCTGGTGGACCTAAAATTGAACAGTTAGCCTTAGAATGGGAAAGACAGAATGAAAAAACTAGTCTCGATAATATAATGCTACCCTATTCAGTACAAGGTATGGATCTTTCATTTTCAGGAATACTAACTGCAGCCATACAGAAAATTAACGATGGACATCCACTTGAAGAGGTATGCTGGTCTTTACAAGAACATTCATTCTCAAGTTGCATAGAGGTTGCTGAGAGAGCATTAGCTCATACTGGAAAGAAAGAATTACTATTAGGTGGAGGGGTTGCTTGCAATGAACGAATAAGGACTATGTCTGAATTAATGTGTAATGATCGTGGCGCAGTTGCATATTGGCCAGAAAAACAATACTGTGTAGATAATGGGACTATGATAGCAGAACTTGGTCGGAAGATGCTAAAACACGATTTAATAACTAAATTAGAAGATAGTGCTATCGATCCTTCAATGAGAACTGACCACGCAGAAGTTGTATGGGAATGATTTGCTACCTAAGAAGACTTATCTAAGGCACTTGAGGGCCGTGTATTGGAGATTGAGTACTTGAGGGGACAAGGTAGACGAGGACCGCCCAAGAGGCAACCAAAAAATGTCTTCAGTCGAGGAGCCACTAAGGAACCTAAAAAACCTCAACCAGTTGCTGTTTCTAAGCCATCTGAGCCTAGGTTTGCAACTCCACCACCTCAGGCTCCAAAGATTGCACCAAAACCAGTCATCAAAGAAAAAAAGATGACGCCAAAGAAAGAAAAAATTATTCAAGAAATCCTTGAAGAAGTTGTTGAAGAAGTTGTTGAAGAAGTTGTTGAAGAAGTTGTTATTGAAAACGAGAAAACTGCAACTCAAGAACAAGATATAGAAGAAACGATTGCTAAAGAAATTGTAACCGACCAAATACTTGGCAATAAACCAAAGAAAAGCCGTGGACTTAAGCAAATTAAGAAAACTGTAGTTGTAAAAGAAACGACTCCACAGAGCGATAGAGCCGCAGCATTAATTGAACAAAGTCGTAAAAGAGCTATGGTGCCAGTACCTAACAAAATAATTCCTGAAAAAAAGGTAGCGAAACCTGCTTTCAAAAGACGCAGAGCTCCTAAATCAAGTTATCAACCAGCAAATAGAGCTAAGAGGTTAAATCGTAGTAGACATATGGAATATAAATATGAAATGCGTAAACTATTACAAGACATAAATGTCGCAGAAGAACATAGATCAAGTCTCCTTGGTACTATATGGGCTAAAGGTGAAAGGCAAACAACATCAGATGCAAAGTCATGGTTACATGAAAAATTTGATGAAGGTGCCATTAATGATGAACAAAAGTCAAGACTTGAGAAAGTCATTGATGATTATACAATAAGAAGGTGAAAAAATGTTAGTAGAAAATAATACAGTAGTAGCAGTGCATTATCATGGGTATTTCCTTGATACAAAAGAAGTATTTGACAGTTCGTTAGAAAGAGAACCTCTGACTTTCCTAGTAGGACATGGGCAAATGATACCTGGGTTTGAAGCCGAAGTATTGGGTGCTGAAATGGGGGAAAAAAGAACTTTCACACTTGAGCCGGAGCGAGCTTATGGGCATAGGGAAGAAGAAAGAGTAATGGCAATGCCAATAGGTGACTTCCCTGAAGAAATTGAAATTGGAATGACATTCCAAGCTGAAGTTCAAGGTCAGCCTATGCCTTTTGAAATTATTACGATTAATGAAGAAACTGTTGATTGTGATTTCAATCACCCAATGGCAGGAAAAACACTTACATTTGATGTAGAAATTGTTTCAATAAGAGTCGCTGGAGAAGAAGAAATTTCTCATGGCCACGTCCATGGCGATGGCGGACATCATCACTAATCAAATCACATAATTCATTTGCTTGCACACATCCCGTGGCACGTGGAAGGACGTAAGAGTAGATCAACCACGCGAAGTGGTTTGCCTAGAAGTGATATTCCAACCATAGACACATCAGTGGATTCAGGCCATCCAAAAAATGGTCATAATTTACCAGGTACGCCTCCATATACCAGAGGTATACATTCAAAAATGTATAAACAAAAACTATGGACTATGAGGCAATATGCTGGTTTTTCTACTGCTAAAGATACAAATCAACGATTTAAACTGTTACTACAGTCGGGACAAACTGGACTTTCAGTAGCATTTGATTTACCTACGCAACTAGGTATGGATTCAGATGATGAAGATTCTTTAGGCGAAGTAGGTAAAGTTGGTGTCCCTATAGATTCACTAGATGACATGGAGACTTTGTTTGCAGGCATCAATCTAGGAGAAGTGTCTACTTCAATGACAATAAATGCTCCAGCAACGACTTTGCTAGCTCTTTATGTAGCAGCAGCAGATAACCAAGGAATTGAGAGAAAACATCTAAGAGGAACCGTTCAAAACGATATACTGAAAGAATATATTGCTAGAGGGTTATATGTATACCCACCTAAAGAATCAATAAGACTTACGACAGATTTATTTGAATGGTGCAACCTTAATACGCCTAAATGGAATACCATTTCAGTTAGTGGTTACCATATTCGAGAAGCAGGATCAACTGCGATTGAAGAAGTTGCGCTTACTCTTGCTAATGGAATATTTTATGCAGAAGAGGCTGTGAAATCAGGGTTGGACATCGATGACTTTGCGCCGAGAATGTCATTTTTCTTCGGTTGTCATAATGATTTCTTTGAAGAAATTTCTAAATTCAGAGCCGCCAGAGAATTGTGGTATGAATTAGTTAATGAACGTTTCAATCCAAAAAACCCTAAATCATCACAATTAAGATTTCACACGCAAACTGCTGGGGTCACTCTAACAGCTCAACAACCGATGAATAATTCTGTCAGAGTCTCTTATCAAGCACTATCTGCAGTCCTCGGAGGAACTCAATCACTACATACAAATAGTTATGATGAAGCAATCGGTTTACCAACTAATGAATCGGTTAAAATAGCCTTGAGGACTCAACAAATAATTGCCCATGAAACCGGTGTCGCAGATGTTGTAGACCCACTAGCGGGTTCATATTTAGTAGAAGAATTAACTTCAAAAATAAAAAATGAATCATATAAAATGATATTAGAATTGGAAAAGCAAGGAGGTGTTTTAAATTGTTTGAAATCAGGAATTCAGCAAAGAATGATTCATGAAAGCGCTTGGAAAGAAATTCAAGATACCGAAAATAAAGATTTGTTAGTGGTAGGAGTTAACACAAATATCGAAGATTCTGAAAATATGAATTTAGGCCAAAAAATAGATTCTGAAAGTGAGTCGAAACAAATATCAAGACTAAGAGAATTTAAGAAAATAAGAAATAATTCGATTGTTATTCAAAAATTAGAATCATTGAAAATCACATGTGAGGGGACTGAAAATGTCATGCCCCCATTAATTGAGGCACTAAAATCGGGTGCTACTGTTGGCGAAGTCAATGATGTAATGAGAGAAGTTTTTGGGACATGGATCTCACCAAGTGGTGTTTAAATGAGTAGAATAGATCATATCGGTATTGCGACAGAAAACATAGACCTAGCATCAAGATTCTGGGAGCAAATTGGACTGAAATCCGATGATTCTGTTGAACATAATTTAGAACAAGATGTGAAAATTAAAATGTTCTATGGTATAGATGAAAATGGTGAAAAAACACACTCGAAAGTTGAACTAATAGAAGCTTTATCTGAAGAATCTCCTATCGCTAAATTTATTTCAAAAAAAGGACAGGGAATACAACAGTTAGCTATAACAGTAGATGATATTGATCAATTAATACTTGATTTGATAGAATCCGGTATCCGTATGATTAACAATAAATCATCTCAAGGAGCTGAGGGGCATAAAATAGCATTTGTGCATCCTGAATCAACTGGCGGAGTTCTTGTAGAACTAGTACAAAGGATTAAGATAAATTCTTAAGTGGTTGAATAAATATGTTTGATATAATCTCATCTCTAATAGTGTCTAGTGATAGGGAACTTACTAACGAATTAGTGAATTCAGAGGTTATTTATGTATCTCAAACTCTAGAACTAATGAGAGATGCAAAAAAAATATCTAATGACGCATATCTTGATTCAGGATCTATTCAAGGTGGTTTATCAGTAATTTCGAGCCTATTAGAACAAGGTGTTCAAAAAAATGAAATAAATTTACTACTAAATACTCTGCTTGAACGAGCTAAAGCATTGAATTCGAAGTATCCTGAATTAAATGGATTAATAGAGTCGTATAGAAACACCTAGTATTCTTATAATAATACTCAGAGAATACTTAAAAGAAACTACGAGTTGCGTAAGTCATGCCAAAAATAAGTCTGGATATACCTTCAGAACTATTAGAAGATTTAAAAAAACATGTTGGTGATGATAAAAAATTTATTTCATTAGCAGACGCAGTAAGAACTGCATGCAGAAAAATTCTAGATCAATTAGATACCATAGATGAATTCCATGGTAGGAGATGATATAATGAAAAATGAAATACCTAGTAAAAGTGATGCAAAAAATGCAATAGAGACATTAGTCAGGTATATCGAGAAAATAGATGGCCCGCTAAGAGAAGGACTCTTAGATACTCCAAAAAGAGTCATTGATGCATATGAAGAACTTTACCAGGGTTATACAATTGATGCAAATGCCCTTTTAGAATCTACTTTCAATGCAGAAGGATACGATGGTATTGTTTTACTTAGAGATATTGAATTTCATTCTACATGTGAACACCACATGTTACCATTTACCGGTTCAGCACATGTTGCTTATATTCCTGTAGAAAAAATAGTTGGTATTAGTAAGTTGGCTAGATTGGTTGAACTTCATTCATTGAGATTGCAAAACCAAGAAAGAATTACTAAGTCTATAGCTGATGATTTAGAGAGAGTTTTACAACCTTTGGGGTGTGCAGTCATTATTGAAGCAAAACATGGGTGTATGCAATGCCGAGGGGTCAAAAAACAGAATTCAGTAATGACTACAAGTTCCATGAAAGGAGTATTCTTTGAAAATTCTCAAGCGAGAGCTGAATTATTACAATTAATTAATAACCCGAGAAATAAGTGAGGGATGATAATGGTAATTCTCAGTCAAAATATGGATTTAGAAACTTTATATCCTATTGTGGAAATCTTCCATAGCGTACAAGGTGAAGGTTATCATAACGGAATCCCATCAATTTTCATTAGATTTGGGGGGTGTAATCTAAGATGCCCATGGTGCGATACTGATTTTGATGTTTGGACTGATATGAGTATAGGGGAAATAGTTAATGAACTCTCAAAATATGACTGTGATAGAATAATATTCACAGGAGGAGAGCCTGCTTTACAAGATTTAGTATCTCTTTCTGCTTGTCTCAAGCCTCTTGGATATTATCTAAGCATAGAAACAAATGGAACTATACTCATACCTAAGAATACAATCGATTGGGTTTGTGTGAGTCCAAAAGATCAGGAATACGCTGATCTGAAAATTAAACAAACAAATGGTGATGAACTTAAAGTAGTATATTTAGGTCAAAATTTAGAAATGTATGATGAACTAAAAGAAGGATTCGAACACCTATTTTTACAACCACTTTATGACGAAGGGCAGAGTATAGAATGGAATGGTATGAACTTTCATAGTACATTTGAGAAAGTACGAGAAAATCCTGAATGGAGATTATCCCTACAAACACACAAATGGATGGGTGTAGAATGAAAAGAGCAGTTATGGCTCTAAGTGGTGGGATGGACTCTACAAGTCTCTTAATCAACTTATTAGCAAATGATTACAAAGTTGATTGTATATCATTCATATATGGTCAAAAACATGTAATTGAAGTTGAAAAGGCTATAGATAATATAAGTCATCTAAATGGAAAGGGATTTGAAATTAATCATGAAATTGTAGATTTATCATCAGCAATGTCAGTGTTCCATTCTGCATTAACAAATGAAGAAATTGAGATTCCTGAAGGACACTATGAAGAATTACAAATGAAAGCCACTGTAGTACCCAATCGAAATGCCATATTTTCTTCAATTATCTATGGCTATGCGTTGTCAATAGTTTCCAGAGAAGGAATTGATGTTGAGATTGCTCTAGGTGTTCATAGTGGAGATCATGCTATCTATCCAGATTGTCGTCCAGAATTCTATGAAAGTCTAGAGGAGGCATTTAGAATAGGAAATTGGGATTCGGAAAGAGTGAAATTTTGTCTCCCATACATAGATGACGATAAAACAAAAATATTACGTGATGCAGAAAAATCATGTGGAATTCTCACCTTAGACTTCGACACTATTTTTTCGAATACAATCACATCATATTATCCAGATTCGGAAGGAAGAAGTTCTGGCAGAACTGGATCGGATATTGAAAGAATTTTAGCGTTTAGAGATGTAGGTCGAATTGATCCAATAGATTACGTAGAACCATGGGAAATTGTCCTTAAAAATGCGATATCTATCGAACAAATGAATAAAGATGAATATTACAAAGGAAATTTAACTGATTTACAATATAATGTAACTAGAAAAAGTGCTACAGAGCGTCCCTTTACAGGGGAATTATGGGATGAAAAGAGAGATGGAGAATACACCTGTATTTGCTGTGGGCATACATTATTCACATCAGAAATGAAATTTGACTCGGGATGTGGATGGCCATCATTCCATAGCGAACATACTGAAGCCAACATAAATCAAATAGAAGACATGACTCATGGAATGATTCGCTTAGAAGTTCAATGTTCGAAATGCAATGCACATTTAGGACACATATTTAATGATGGGCCTATTCAATTTGGAGGAGAAAGATACTGCATTAACTCAGCATCAATGAGTTTTGAGGAGAGAGAATAATGGTTACAATAATTCGAAGATTTGTGGAAACTGATACTGGTCATAGAGTGCCTAATCATAAAAGTAAATGTCGGCATATGCACGGGCACAGATATCGTTGGGAAGTAGAAATAGAAGGCGATGTAGTTGTTGATGAGGGAGTCTCTGACGAAGGAATGTTAATGGATTTCTCAGATGTATCGCAAATTTTAGAGGAATATATTCATGATATAGTTGATCATGCATTTATTGTCTATGACCAAGACCTTGAGGCCTTAGAGGCCCTGTCAATTTTAGGAGACACACATAGAACATTCGTAGTTCCTTTCATACCTACTGCAGAGAATTTAGCTAAATGGGCTTTTGAACAAGTAGAACCAAGAATTACATCGAAATATCAACAAAAATTACGGTTAGTTGCATTTCATGTCAGAGAAACTCCTAAATCATGGGCGACTTGGAGAAATGATAATTAATTATTCTCATTATTGTTTGAAATAACTTCTTCCCATATCTCAGGGTACTTAGAGAAGTATTCAAATGCAAGATTAGTAGTTTGAATAACCCCTAACAATCGATGTACTTCATCATCTTTTGGTAAACCACGTAATATTATTCTTTGTAGTGTTTCATCAATCCCTGTTCTTCTGAAATCTAAAGTAGGAATCAATTCAGATAATCTTGTAATTTCATTCGTCAAGACATTTTTTAATTCAGCAGAAAGAAGCTTCTCATTTCGGGAATCATCGGAAGGTATCGTATTATTCCGATACCATGAGTAACAAATTATGGAAACTGCATGACTCAAGTTCATTATTGGATAACCAGGCCATGTTGGAATAGTGACTAATAAATCACATAATTTTAATTCACTGTTCAATAAACCTTTACCTTCGGGTCCAAATACAATTGAGATTTTACCATCAATATCACTCAGTTGTTTAGGTAAATCTTCGGGCTCTAAAAAGTGACGGAAAGAAATTTTACCCCCCAACTCTCTTTTCCCAGATGTCCCAATTACTAGACTTGAATCAGAAACTGCTGATTTAATATCGTCATAGAATTTGGCATCATCTAATACTGATTGAGCGTGTTTTGCTCTATTCCTTACTTCATCAGACCAAACATTATCTCTTCCAACAATCCTAAGATCTGTAAAACCGAAGTTTTTCATCGAACGAGCTACAGCACCTATGTTACCGTCGAATTGAGGTCTTACAAGGACTATCGATACTCTTTTCGAATAAAAAGGTGGGGGGACATCAAGCATTTCGCCCATCTGAATCAAATATCCGACTACAAGGATTAGAATAATACTTCTCTAATCGACTCTTCGCTGTCTGTATCTAGTGATGTAACCAGCGATCCAATTTCTCATACGCTTGTTGGATACATCAGTATATTCTGTAACGTAGTGTTTATTATTTTCAAAATCAGCATTAAACATATCTGGATAAAGTTCAACTAATCTTAAAGCTCTGATTTTAATGAATGATGGTCTAATGTTGCCCATGTTTATTCCTCCAATAATTTTACTTCTAAAGGAAATCCTTCTTCTCTAGTAACTTGTACGCGGATTTTCCTTGGAGGTTTTTGCATCCCTCTAGCCCAGATGACATGATTGATTGCTTCATCAATCCATATCTCTTCTTCATCTGTTTTCTTCATATGCTGAGATACATGTTTCTTAATTTCAGCCATTGCACGATTAGCCCTTCTTGTCCTTGGAACTGACCAAGCAGCACGTAATGGTATTGTCATCTCTCTAACTTCTGCCATATTTCCTCACCTCTGTAATTTAGATCGGCGCCACATATGTCTTTTTGGATGACTTGTGACACTTCTATTAGTTCGAAGCATGACCCATACTGGGACACGACGGTTCTGCTTGGTGACTTTATTGAGTCTGAGTTTCTTTGCTAGGGGTTTAACACGAGCCATTTAATCACCTTAATATTTAGAAAGACCTGGGTATTTCTCTTCTGCTGCACCTCTAACTGAGTGTGCTATCTTATCCAAAAGTGCGTGGCCTTCTGGAGTTAATACTTTACCAAAATTCACTGTATTTGCAGGATTCCATTTGCTTGTAATAAGTCCTGCTTCTGTTAATTGTTGAAGAACAGTTCTTGCTACGTTTCTTGAACCCGCCGCTGCACGTGTTGGTTTGACACCTCTATCTTTAGGACCGCCATATTCTTGCGCCATGTGGTTTGCACCAATTGGACCTTTCATTCCTACTTTACGCAATACTGCGGCAGATCGAATGAACCACCAGTCATCTTGTGTAGGTGGACGCTCACGATGAATCCCTGTTTTCACGTATTCTGCCCACTCAGGAGGAGTAATTTGCTCAAATTCTTGAAGCTCTGTAGAAAGGCTACCAATCAATAAATCAGCAGGTACATCGTAATACGTGGTCATACTATCACCTTTGTGCGGACCGCCCGTCCTAGAGTCTGTATTTAACCGTGATGACAAGAGTCGACCGCAGATACTGAGAAGACATACTGTAACGGTATTCAACAAGTATTCAAAACCACCCCCCTAGCCCACCTACAATATGGAGAAGTCAATGTCGCGTAATCCAAATATGTTACGGACACTTATTGGACTAGGCCTAGTGCTGATTTTAATACTGGGGTATGCAGTTCACTCCAACACAGTAGATTCCGAATATTACCTTTATGAAACATCTAATTCAGAAGAAAATTTAGATTATATTCAGTTAGAAGAAAATATGTCTGAGTGGTACGTTGTAACAAACTCAGCAATCACGTGGATTAACACAACAGTAGACGGAGCACCGCCAGGAAGTATACTCAGATTAGACGCTTCAGGCGTTAACTGGTACCACACACCCTCTTTAGGGCAAGAAGATAAAGATTTCAATTGCAAAGAATTTGCACCCGATTATGTTGGCCTCATTGAAACTTGCAGAATAGGTGCATACCATGAGATTAATTTAGATGAACAGAATGACATGAGAGGACTTGTATCACTAGATTTACCAATCGGTGGACTTGGTTCCATACAAGCAGATAATTTAGACGATGCTAATGAAAGTGCTAATGAAATAGTCAATAGAGAAAAATATACAATAACTTGGAAAATAACTATTATAGATTCTGATGGAAATATTACTTCATCACAAGGCATAGAGATAACAAGTACAATCACAACGCATGAACTAGTTTCAGTAGATGAATTCAAACTAGATCCAATTCAAGAATCTATTTACAGTTTCGCGACACTTATTGGTTGTTTTACTCTTTTACTAATATTACCGATGATTGCTTATTTTTCTGCAGTATACAAAGAAAAAAGAGACGAAGAAGCAAGATTAGGTACCCCCGAGTGGAAAGAATCTCAGGATGAATGAACTTTTTTTTCAACTAAAACTGCTAAATTCAAGTTAATGAGATTGGTTAGCGATGCTTCCAATCTTTCCGAAACTGGAGCTATTCGCTCATGGAAAGTATTATCCATGATATCACATATTTCATCAAATGTTCTAGTGCCATCCATAAGTTCCCAGAATAATGAGTTCATATCATCTAGCGGCCTTTCCAATGTTTTTGGTCCGCGGAATAATTTCACCATCAATTTTTCAAAGAAGCTGAATTTTTTATCAATAACTATAACTATTTTTTTCCCAGTAACACCTGAAATTTCAGGGTGTTTACCGACAGGATTCTTCGTATACCATTCAACTGGTAATCGTATTGGGTAACTTTGACCATTCATCATAAGTTCACCCAATATAATAACGAAATTACGGATGCAGACCCTAATAACGCAAAAAACAATGTATGAGGCTTGGATTCGATAATATTTTTAGACCACCATGTAGCAACACCAGAAGCTGAGATTAATAATAATAATAATTCAGAACCTGGGGGTAGTATTTCCAAAATTATCACTCTGAAAGTCTGAGTTTACTAGTATGTTTAACTAAGCTATTGACGAATTTATCGATTCGAACTTTCAAATCATCATCTAATATATTACCCTCATCATCAAAAGCATTTTTGATTTTAGCAACCACTAACTGTTCAGGAATAGTAATACCATGTATCCACCTTGCTACAACTCTCATGTGGTTTAGAGTGGTAGTATTAGATTGACCACCTAATGTACTAATTAATCCAAAAATCTTACCAGTAGTTTGATCAAAAGATAACCAGTCTAAGGAATTTTTCATAACACCACTCATTGTTCCGTGATATTCAGGGCTAGAAAGAACAAAAGCATCTACTGATTCAGCCATTTCTTTGTACATCTTCACATTCGGATGACTCCAACATCCATCTTCCCCTACAAATGGCAGTGGGTTTTGAGAATTATTCCAGACGACCCATTCAATACCTTTCTCTTCTAGTAGCTTAGAAACTATCTCTAACATCCTTCCATTAGCAGAATCTAAACCGTAAGTCCCGCAGATTCCCATCACTCTAAGTTGGCGTACCATATATCCCGGAATAAGTATGTGCCTTCAATCCATGGCTTAAACAGAGACATATACAGCCAATGCTTAACTCGAAGAAGTACATGCGAGTTATATGTCTGATTTTGACTTAAGGCAGTTACTTCAAGATGCGGAAGTATCTGCTAATAGAGGAAACTACCTTAAATCGACTGATTTGTACTTACAGGCAACAAAATTCGACCAGAATTGTACAACAGCATGGTATGGCTTAGGCGTTACTAATGCTAAGTTAGGTAATCTAGAAGAATCAATAAATTCTTTTGAACAAGCACATAGAATTAACCCTGACTATGGACCTACAAATGCCAACTTAGCCTTAATATTAGAACATATAGACCCTGAGAGAGCTTCTAATTTCGCTAAAATGGCAATTGAGACTATTAGTGAAAGTTCGGAATTAGTAAGGATTAGTAGGTTGAGTAAAGTGAAAAAAATCCAATTATTTGAGGAATCACACATCTACAAAGAAGAGGTTGAAATAATTAAATTACCATCTAAACAGGTGAATGTAGAATTGAAACAAGTTTCTGAATCTGAACAAAAAAACATGCAGGAAGAAGAATTACAATCTGAAGAAGTTGAACTGAAAAGCAAAGAAATAAATGATTTTGTCAATAGTAAAACTGCTAGGAAATCTCGTGCTATGAAAATGACTGGGGAAGGAGATCATGCATCGGCGGTCAATGAATGGAAAGAATTATTGAAAAAAGATAGTTCTGATATTGATTCCTGGAAAGGATTGGCAGATGCTCTTTCTCAAGCAGGTTATATTGAGAGAGCTAACCAGTGTATGCAGAGAGTCGAAGAACTCACTAAAATCAAAGATAATAATAATGTGCAATTAGATGAAGAGGAAGAATTAGAAAATCTAATTGCTGCTGCTAAAGAAGTTAAAGAAAAAATTATCATTGATGATGAAAAAATCAAATCAAATGTTAATGTTAATGTCTCAATAGAATGGTATAACAAAGGAATTGTTTTACTGACTGAAAATAACGCTAATGAAGCTTTAAATTGCTTCGATAAAGCACTTTCTGACGCGCCTAGTGAAGAAATAGAACTAAGAGTCAGAACACATAATGGAAAAGGACACGCACTATACCAATTAGAAAAATATCCTGAAAGCATACAAGAGTATCATGCTGCAGTAGTATTAGATCCAAGTTCAGTAACTGGACGTACACTATACAACATGGGCTCATCATATGCTGCTATAGAATTGTATGATGATGCTGTGAAATGCTTTGAACAAGCAAAAAATAGAGGACTCGGGGATGAAGATTTAAAATTATGTAAAGCACAAATCAATAGGTGTAAATTGATAATTAAGGAACAAAAGAAACTTAATCAATAGATTTTTTAATTCCAATTGGTACAGATTTACTAGTAGGCGTATTGCTTCTATCTGCAACGCTATCCAAAGGTATGAGGACATTAGACTCGGGGAAATAAGTGGCTACATTACCCTTAGGGATGTCATAAGGGACAACATACCAACTAGGGGAAATTACTGCCCCTGTATCCCGATTAGAACTAAGATCAACTAATTCTCCTTCTTTGAAGTTACTTTCCACCATATCTTCTTCATTCATCAAAACAACTCTGCGCCCTTTCTTAATTCCCCTGTACCTGTCATCTAAACCATAAATAGTTGTATTATACTGATCATGAGACCGGATAGTCATCATCATAAATTCATCGCTATTAGATACACAGGAAATATCATGACTGACGAAATTAGCCAAAGCATTCTTTGTTTTGAAAGTCCGACTATCTCGTGGAGGATTAGGTAAGTAAAACCCAGATTTAGATTCTACTCGTTGGTTATAATTTTCAAATTCAGGAATCGTTTTTTCTATTAAATCGCGTACTAAATCATAATTGTCAGAGAGATTCTGCCAAGCGATTCCACTCCTTTCCAATCTTGTTTCTAATGCACCACCAATACCCGAAACTATTGAAGGTTCAGAAATTAAATGAGAACTAGCAGGTTGTGATTGACCTTTAGATGAATGAACGATTCCCATTGAGTTTTCAACAGTAACAAACTGTCTACCAATTGTAGATTCATCAATTTCAGTACGACCTAAACAAGGCAGTATCAAACCGGTTTTCCCAGTAATCAAATGCGACCTATTGGGTTTTGTAGAAATATGAACTGTTAAATCGCAATTAGTAATTGCATTTGAAGTTCTATTAGTATCTGACATTGCAGAAACAAAGTTCCCACCCATAGCTAAGAATACTTTTGCAGCACCTGATTCCATAGCTTTAACCGCTTCAACAGAATCATAACCGTGTTCAGTTGGAGAAACAATACCGGTTGATTTATCTAAATTTTGAATAAAATTTGGTGAAGGTTTATGATTGATTCCAACTGTTCTATCCCCTTGAACATTTGAATGCCCTCTGACAGGACAAACCCCTGCACCGGGTTTCCCAATATTTCCCCCTAATAGAAGAAAGTTCACTATTTCTTGGATTGTTGCAACTGAATTTTTATGTTGAGTAATACCCATTGCCCAACATACAATCGTAGATTTAGAATTAGATATTTTGTGAGATATTTCTCTAATTTCATTAGAACTAATTCCAGTTATCTCAGAAATATTTTCTATATCTGAATTCAACACTAATTCTTTATATTCTTCGAAACCATTGGTATATGTACTAATAAATTCCTTATCAATTTTCCCTGATTCTATTATGGTTTTAGAAAAGGCACGAAAAAGAGCCTGATCAGAGTTTATTTTGATTTTCAAATGTTTATCGGCTATAGATGAACCTCGCCCGAACATCTCTATGGGATTTTGAGGATGCTTGAATCTCTTCATACCAGCCTCAATTAAAGGATTGATACTTATTATTGATGCGCCTTTTTTACGAGCATCTCTCAGGGCAGTCAACATTCGAGGGTGATTAGTCCCTGGGTTTTGCCCTACGACAATAATTAGCTCAGCGGAATTAAAATCATCAAGTGTCACAGTACCTTTTCCAATCCCTATAGATTCATTAAGAGCAACCCCTGATGATTCATGACACATATTTGAGCAATCAGGTAAATTATTTGTTCCAAATCTTCGGGCTAATAGTTGCCAAAGAAATGCTGCTTCATTACTAGTTCTTCCAGAGGTATAGAATATTGCTTCATTAGGATCAGCTAATGATACTAAATTGTCAGCAATTAGATCAAATGAATCATTCCATGTAATCGGTACATAGTATTCAGTACCAGGTAGCAATATCATTGGTTGGGTTATTCGACCTTGGGAATTTAGCCAATGATCTGATTGTTTCGATAATTCAGAAATACTCCATTTAGACCAAAAATTAGCATCAGCTCTACTCCTAGTTCCTTCATCGGCAACCGCTTTAGCACCATTTTCACAAAATTCAGCAAATGAACGATGGTTATCGGGATCAGGCCATGCACAACCAGGACAATCAAATCCATCAAAATCATTCACTTTGGCTAATTTTTTAATGGAACTGATTAGCCCCATGTTTCCTAAACCATATTTGGCGGTAGATAGAATTGCAGGAATGCCTGCTGCAGATTTCTTTGGCTTGCTTAATCTTGGTGGCTCAGGTTCCAAGGGAGTCAAGGGAGTCGCTTTTTCAACCATAATTACACCTTAAACCTAATCAGTTAATGACTAATCCTACCCCTACCAGAATATACAGTCATATTATTATTTTTAGCAAACCCAACTAATGTTAACCCATGTTCAAGGGCTATATCAATTGCCAAACTACTTGGTGCACCTATAGCAACAAGAACAGGAATTCCAGCTCTACGTGCTTTATGCACTAATTCAAAAGATAACCTTCCTGAGAAAAGTATGAAGCTTTTAGAAAATATTTCAGGAGACTCACTCATTATAGAGCCTACCAATTTATCCATTGCATTATGTCTACCTATATCTTCTGCAATAAATAACAATTTACCATTTACATCAAATAAACCACTAGCGTGAGCCCCTCCAGTTTTTTGAAATATAGATTGCTTTTTCCTTAAATCTTCAATGCTATCATTGATCACAGAAGATTTAATTAAAACATCTTCAGACAACTCAGGACCATGTATATGTAAAAGATTAGAAATAGAGTCTTTACCACATACACCACATGAAGATGTCGAAGATATCCTTCTTTGAAACTCAGACATATTTTTTTCATCAAGGCTAGGAATTATCACTAAAATATCGTCATTCAATATCTGAATTTCACTTATTTGGCTGAAATCATCAATTATCCCTTCAGAAAATAATAAACCGATGACGAGTTCTTTATCCATTCCTGGTGTTCTCATTGTCATACCGAGAGGGAAGACAAATCCTAAACCATCAGAAATAGAAATTGACAAAGCGGACTCATGACATACTATGTCCATACCTTTGGTTATCCCTTCAGATGTTAACCAATGAGCAGGTACATCTCTTAGGCCTGCCATGACACTGGGAGATGTGCTTATCTTATCTTACCATAGGTTGCTATGCATAACTACACGATTGTTCATATAGCCCCTACTTAGTCAAGAGTTCATGGGGATTTTAGGCGGAGGAGGTTTCTCGCTACCTGTAATAACACAAACAGAAGTTGTTGATGTTAAAATCACAGTAACTGAATCTGCGTTGAAACAAATGAAAAGCACCATAAAAAACGAAGAAGATACTCACTGTTTAGTCGTCAGTGCTCAATCTGGTGGCTGCTCAGGATATTTATATGACATGAAAATAATGGAAAAACCAGATTTAGAAAGTTTCCAGATTCTAGATTTTGAAGGAGTTAAAGTCTATATCCATAACAATGATAGTTCATTACTCAACGGAATTGAGTTAGATTTCAAAGATACATTGATGGGTGGAGGATTCAACATTACAAATCCTAATGCTTCAAGATCATGTGGTTGCGGACAATCATTTGGTTGAGGGATATAATTGCAACCTGAATCCTCAAATTGCAGCTATTTCGTCCAAGACTGTAGTGTAACAGTCATTGAAGGAAAGGATGCCATAACCCACTTAAATCGAATTATAACTTCTGATATAAGAGAGATTATTGATCTAGAATGCCATAAAAGCCTGATTTGTGATGCTAATGGAAAAATTATAGACGCGTTAGAAATTAGTAGTATCGCAGGACAACTTTTGGTGCAAGGAATCTCTGATAATTCAAAAATGACTAGAGATTTAATTGTCTCAGGAATTCACTGGAATGAAGATGTAAAAACAATGAACGGAGATGGTGCTTTATCTATAATCTCAATTTTTACAAGAAAGTTAGATGAAATTAAGAGAATCATTGGAGAAAATTCTGTGAACGAAAAATTAGGTATTTGGAAAGAGTATGAAGATTTCTATACGCTAAAAATTGAATTAAAGAAAGACGTGCAAGTAAACATATTAATACAGACTGAAAAAATTCAAGGTTTTATAGATATGATTGAGAAACAGGGTGCTAAATCATCCAGTGCAGATTCTTGGAACAAACATCGAATCGAAAATGGCATATTATCCAATGAAGAATATGCGCATAACTTCCTACCATCAGAGCTAGGCTTGGAGGGAATTGTAAATCTAAAGAAAGGTTGTTACCCTGGTCAAGAAATTCATGCGAGATTGGAAAGTAGAGGGAAAATAACTAAGAAAATCATGAGATATAATGCAGATACAATATTAGAGCCCGGAATTTACAAATCTAATTTAGGAAAGAAAGTAATAGTTACATCTACATCAAAAAATAAAGGTTTGGTAGTTTTAAGCGTAAAAGAGGGGAATGAAATTATAATTGGAGATAATGTTTCATTGACAATTGAACAATTATAAATCTTTAAAGTCCCCAGATTCAAAATCTTCCCCTTTTTTCACCCATTCGTCTAGAGACATTAATGGTAATATTTTCAGATCACCTAAATGTTGAGTGAAAAGATAGAGGGTTGGGGAATGTTCTTCAACAACTTGTAATTGAAATTGAACCTTGACTGACTTCCCACGATTACGGAAGAACGTCACTTCAATCATTAATCCAATAATAGTTGCAGTATACAATACTAACAATATAGCTAAAGCAAAAATAATAGGGTCTGCAAATAGAGTATCCTCACGAATCCCTTTGTATGAAAATGTCAATTGCCTAACTAAAAAGAAAATAAGACCTGCCCCCACCCATGGTGCCATCCATGTTTCTACTAGTGTATCCATAGGTATCACCCTCCTTTTGGGAAGATCTGCAAATGCCAGCGCACTAGCAGTTGCTGCACGAATTACCGAGATAAATGAAACTAATATAATATATAAGAACGAAGACAAAAGAATTGTATTTTGAATACTAAATCCAGCCAGCCAATGTAAATTCATAACCAAAAGATATGAAAAAAGACCCAAAAATACAGTAATAGGCATACGATGTATTGATGTCATAATCCTATCAGATGTTTTTATTCCAATATCTAATCTTGGTATTCCTATTATTTCCCAGCGATTTATATTTTTAACTGAACTAGTTATTTTCAATAAAAGTTTTTTCTCGATTAATATCCACTCAAAAATCTTTAACGGAAACCAGGCTAAAAGGCCAATAATTACTGAGAAAGGAAATAAAATCGGCCATGCGATTAATGCAGGAAATAATATAAAATGAGTAATTCCAAGAGGATTTAACAGATCTGATTCTATGCGTGCTTGTCTATCAGGATCAAGATATACTCGTCGTGCTTCTGCATCTAATTCAGAGCGGTATCGAGTTAATGGTATACCTGAATCTAATACTACTCTGACTTTTTCCCTATAATGTTCATGCTCAGGTTCCATCCCAGTCCACCACCTCCATGCGAAAGATAAGGGAATGGCTAGAAATAATGGAGATATGAGTACTAAAACTGCAACAAATGTGGACTCAAGTCCTGCAGACATAGTCTTCCCAAAACCAACCCTTCAATAAAGAAACGGTAAATGATAGTCTAAAACATACCAATATAATTTGTTTTAGATTATTGTTAACTGAAAAACAGCCATTAATATGCTAAACTATGTTTTGACAGGATATGGCGAGAGTTTGTAACATAGACGCAAGAGGTAAAGTTCTTCGTTTCGTGGTAGGAGTAGCAGCAGTATTTGGTGGATTTATTATGGCATTATTAATTACTCAAGGCATATTACCATCAGACATCTACTGGGTTCCAGTCATTGGTAGTATTGTTGGAGGAATGTTTTCTATGTGGGAAGCAAGAGCGGGTTGGTGTGTTGTTCGAGCAATGGGAATTAAAACACCAATATAACATGAATATTATCTCCGAAAATATTAGATACCTACTTTATTGAGGGGCGCTTGGAGATTCCAATGTCAGATTACATTAAAGAAAACCATAATATTGTCAATAGAATTAGAGAAAGAGGATTTTATGATGAAGAAACTGTTCATAACATAATAGACTCGACATTAATATGCCATGTATCATTCATCCAAGATGGAAGACCATTTGTAATCCCCACAATACATGCGAGATCAGGTAGAACAATATATCTGCATGGGGCAAAAGCAAGTAGACTACTAGGAGAAACTGGCAAAGGTAATGAATTATGTCTTTGTTTCACACATGTAGATGGAATAGTTTTAGCAAGATCTCTATATAATTCATCTATGAACTATAGGTCAGTGGTGGCTTTTGGAAAAGGTAGAGTAGCAACTATTGAGGAGAAACTAGAGGCAATGAAAATTATGACTGAAGGACTTGTACCTGGAAGATGGGAGGGTGCAAGACAACCTAATGATAAAGAAATGAAAAGTACCTCAATAGTTGCCATTGATATTGATCATGCTTCAGCTAAAATTAGAGAAGGAGAAGCAGGTGATTTTGAAGAAGACATTCCTGGTCCATGGTGGGCAGGTGTTTTACCAATAGAATCAAAAATCCTTCCACCAATAAGCAATAGTGATTTGTTATCAGGAATAGAAACACCGGACAATGTCAAAAAAATAATTGGTAAAATTTTCTAATTAATTATGTCCAATAGTCCATCTATTGACTTACCTAATAGGCTGGTATCAGAAATATCTTTAGTCAACTACATCCAGAATAAGAAAAAATATGATATTAAAATCGCAGGTATAGCACTATACAAAGTTGCAATAATAGCCATTTTCGGTGTTAATGCAATCGCGGGGAACAAAGCATCACCATCATTTGATATCGCATTTCCAATTAATGCTGCAAAAGGAATTATTCCATTAAGATATAAAGTTGTAACTAATATTTGGGGACCACAACCAGGGATAAATCCAATTAATATAGCGAGTAGAGGGATAAATATCAATGCTGAATCGGATAGAACCGCTAAATCTAATCCTAAGAAAGAATTTGCATATTCATATGCTAAGTAAGCTGAAATGACCCATGCAGTGACAAAAGAGGATTCTTCAGTAGATCTAGTAAATGGATGATCGCTATGAACAGTAACGGCATTAACAGGGGAAGTTGCCCAAATCATAACTGAAAGAATTGCTCCTGTAAGGCCTATCATAAGCACAGGGTCTCCTAACTCATAGATATCTACCTGCATCAGTTGCATGGAACCTAGTACTAGGCCAGGGAATGCAATAGCCATGTATATTTTATCTCTAATACGGAGCATGCCTATTTCTTTTAATTCTAGATTTTGTGTTTCAGTGTTGTAAAGTTCACCTCGATGAAACCTATCAACTAACCATCCACAAATAACTGCTGCTGAAAATGAAATAAGTATCACCTTGAGATAAGTGAGTGGCTCTTTTGCTAATAGAAGAAAAGCTGCATCACCCATAGTACTGATTAATGCTGCAACCATTGCACCCAATGTAATATTACCACGAGCAAAAGCTGTGATAGCAACTACTGCTCCTCCACAACCGGGTAGCGCACCCAAGCAGCTTGCAGTAGGTACCTGCCACATCCCTCCTCTTTCCATTAGTGCTCCTACATCAATTTTGAAAAAATGCTCTAAACTAAAGAATAATAACAATGTTGCAGCAACAAAAACTGTTACTTGAGTGTAAGCATCAAATATAGAAAGACGTGTTATTTCACCTAACTCGCCAGGATAAAAAATTGCAATTATTAAAAGTCCGACAGCAATAACTCTGCGATATCTTTTGGAGAGTAAATCAATTAGTTTACTAGAACTATCACCAACCCCTGATGGCTTCTTAGATATTGGAAGATTAAACAAGTCATCAGTCCTCAAAAGAAATTTGTACTAAACTAGCGATAGATGATGAAATTCTTATTTTTCTATTGCCTACATTGACGTAGATGCCACCATCGAAATCATCTCTTGAGAGTATTTCTAATGGAACGCCTGGATGAATTCCATTATTTTCCAACCATAGTAAAATATCGGAATCATCATCTGGAACTTGCATTACTGTCAAACAGGTATTGAGAGGAGAATCTGAAAGAGGTAAATCTGTTTCATTATACAATTCTCCATTTGGTCCAGGAATTGGATGCCCATGAGGATCCCGCTTAGGATTCCCTAGGTACTCAGATATTGCATCCTCTAGATTCTTAGAGAGTGCATGCTCAAGTTTCTCAGCCTCTTCGTGTAACTGCTCGCGGCCAAGTCCTAAAGTTTGAGATAAAAATGTCTCTAAAAGACGATGTCTACGTACTACAGATAGAGCCTCTAATTCTCCTTTTTTAGTTAGAGAAGCTCCTTTATAAGGTATATGATTAACTAATCCCTTATCAGTTAGCCGAAGTATCATTTTCGTGGCAGATGCAGGCGTTACACCTAGATTATTGGCGAGTTCCTGGGTACCTACATTTTTCGGTCCAAGTTTCCAGAGAGACTTGAGATAGTCCTCCGTGGCCACTGAGTACATGAGCATGGTTTAGCCGTGGCTAATATAAAGTTTAGCCGTGGCTAAATTTCACCCTATATATTTATCTGACACATATGTGATATAGCAATTATTTCTGATATAGGTATAGTACCAAAATTATGACTATCTGAACTCTCATTAGGATCAGGATTATCACCAACAAGAAATACCATATCATTACTTATTGATTGAACTCTTTTGATTATCAGATGATTGTTTTTCAAAGGATGGTTTGTTAGGACAATTTGACCTTCCTTAATTTCATCTTTTGTGATTTTTTCAAATCTCACAGTTATGCCATCGCTAAGCGTAGGCCACATCGAATTGCCTTTGACTACTACGTTTAGGAAGCGCGAACCCATGGTACTTCACGGCCTTTTGCCGCCCAGAACATATTGTGAATGGCTTCGACTGCGTCCATTAATTCCTGAGCATGTTGTAAAGAAACTTCAACCTTACAAGCAGAGCAAAGTTTCGCTGCTTGCCAAAAAGTATTATGAAGGTCAGGTATAGATTCAAGATGTTGTGGCTTGAAGAAATCTGTCCAAAGAACTAATAATTCATCTTTACATATTTGTGCTTCTTCCTCTTTAATTGAAGCATAACGTGACATTGTGTTCAGGTATCCCACAAATTGTTCGGATTGAGAATCGGGGGTCTCTAATGACATCATTTTCTTAGTCATTGATTGTACTGCTTCAGCAGCTACACGAGCGCTTGCAGGGTCATATACTCCGCATGGCCCATCACAATGTGCACTTGCTTCAATTGTTAATATCTCATCATTGTTCGTTCCTGTGTCAGTCATACTACCTTACCTCTGAGTAAGCGCATTGGGTGGCGCATTATGAATACTAAGGTTAATGATTTACATTCGCAATATTGATTGGGTAAGTCATACTAGAAGAGTTATGGCAAGAGTCGCTGTTACCGATGGGATGGACGAAAAGGCTGTTAAAATCATAATTGATGCTGGGCATGAAGTAGTATTACTGCACTATTCATCGGAAGAACTACTCATTGGTGCATTATCAGGTTTTGATGCAGTAGTTATTAGAAGTGCAACAAAAATAACTGAGGAAGTCATCTTAGCTTCTAAAAAAAATAATGGTAAATTAACCTTTATTGGGAGAGCAGGTGTTGGAGTAGATAACATAAATATTCAAACTGCAACTGAAAACGGAATTACAGTTTGCAATACACCTAGAGCATCAACCAGAAGTGTTGTTGAGATGACTGTGGCACACCTGCTTTCATCTTGTAGAAATATAGCAACTGCAGATAGGAAATTAAGGCAAGGAATATGGGCAAAAAAAGAATTGATCGGGTCTGAATTATCGGGTAAATCACTTGGATTAATAGGATATGGGAGAATCGCTCAAGGAGTAGGTGTTGCTGCAAGGGCATTAGGTATGGAGATACATGCTTATGACCCATATGTCCCAGCTGAAATTGCTCAAAAACAAAATTGTATTTTGCACAAAGATGTAGATAGTGTTTTCAAAATGTGCACACATATATCCATACATTGTAATTTGACAGATGAAACCTATCACTTAGCAAATACATCAAGAATTAATCTAATGCCAGGAATCGGAACTGATGGAATTAATTGTGGAAATCATCTTATTAATTGCGCTAGAGGTGGAATTGTTGATGAAGAAGCGGCTTTAGAAGGACTGCGGAATGGACAATTATCTAGCGTCGCCTTGGATGTCTTTGAAGTAGAACCCGCAATAAATAACCCATTGTTCCTCGAAGATAATTTCCATGGGACTCCACATATAGGTGCCGCTACAAAAGAAGCACAAGCAAGAATCGGTATAGAAATGGCATGCCTAATAATCGAACACTTCGAAGGCAAAAAACCTACAACCGCTTTGAATTAAATAATTCTATGCATCCTATTAAGTGACGTAGAAAGATAGGATAATTCATCTGGTATTGAGATATCTGGGATCTCAGTATTTAGAGAAATTCCTGAATCTTTCTTTAATTTCCACACATTAGAATTAAATTCAATTAATGGACTTGTTAATTCTAGTAATTCAGGTACACTAGGCATTAGTTCCGGGAACTCTCTTACATCAACTGAACTCTCGCTATACAAAGTTGTGGAAAGATAATGAGTGAAAAACGGACAAATCGGGCTTAATGTAGTCAAAATGTCTCTGACTATTCGATGTAATGTCCAAGCAGCAGTCTCATCCCCATCATATAATCTGGATTTGACCATCTCTAACCAGTGACTAGGAAATACTCCAGTACTGAAATTCTTAATATTCTGAGCAGCATTGTATATGTCAATAGCTTCCCATGAATCTTTTACTTTCGACATTGTTTCACTAAATTCAGAAAGAATCCATTCATCTTCAGGTGCCAGATCAGAAGGTAGTGAATCTAAATCAGATGGAACTTCAAATTGACTAGCAAATCTTGCAACATTGAAAATCTTTGTTAAAACTCCGAAATATTTCGCTTCGATTTCTTCAGGATTAATGTGGAAATCATCCCCTACTTGGGCGTCACATGCTTTCCATAAACGGAAACATTCACTACCAATTTTATTAGCCTTTAGATTAATTTGTTTACCGTCAGTACCTTTCACTTTCCAAGAACCTGTCCGACCACCAGAACCACATTCCAACACTGAATCTGCATCAATTCCATTACCCAGTGACTTAGACATCTTGCGTCCCCAAGGATCCATACCCAGACCATCAATCCAGACATTAGAAAAACCAGGTTTATCTAAAAGAAGAGTGCTTTTGAGAAGAGTATAATATAACCATGTTCTAACTATTTCTTTTCCTTGAGGACGTAAAGCTGTAGGGAAGGCGCGATCAAATAATTTTGAATCTTTGCCATATCCAGAAACAAATAAATTGGAATTAGATGAATCCATCCATGTATCGAATACTTTTTGTTCCCCTACTAGGATACCAAGATTATCAATCATATCTCCATAATTACCTAACATCTCTTTACTTTCTCGATCTAGGACTTCAGAACCAATGGGTGGTAAATCTCTCCAAGGTTGTACATATTCACCAGAAGGAGGGACTACTACTTTAGTGCCGTCTTCACTATACCAAATAGGAACTTCTGTGTGGTACCAACGTCTTCGGGATATTGGCCAGTCAATTGATATATTTTGCATCCAATCATCAAGGAATTGCTTATTTCTTGGAGGTATGAAATTTATCTCAGAAATTAATTCATTCATACGTTCTAATGTATGTGTTTGCCTGACATACCATTCTTTCAACAATATAATTTCTACAGGATTATTGCCTCTCTCACTAACAGGTATTTCTTGTTCATGATCTACTATTGATGACAAACTATTATTTTCTTCAAGAATTTCTATTGCTTTTTTCCTAGCATCTAGTACTTTGAGACCTGATAATGGCCCTGCTATTTCAGTCATTTCTCCTTTCAGATTTATTGCAACGAATGGATCAAGGCCAAATTCTCTGAATACAGCAACATCATTTTGATCACCGAAAGAGCATACCATTAATACCCCTGAACCGAAATCCATTTTAACTGAATGATGGGAAGAAATAATAACTTTTGTGGTTCTTCCATTAACTGGCAATGGTAAGTTGATTTCTTTACCAATTAAATGCGTATAGCGCTTATCATCAGGATGAACTAAAACAATACCACAAGCACAGATTAATTCAGGTCTTGTTGTTGTAATTACTATTTCTTCACCATCTTCAGTCATCCATGAAACATCACATAACTTCGTTTTACGTGAAATTCTTTGAACTTCGGCATCAGCAATTGTGGTTCCTTCTACCGGGTCATAGATGTTAGGTCGTAAATCTTCTACAATGTTACCTTGTTTGAATAAATCTACAAATATCGATTGAGATACAGAACGATATTCTGGAGAATCAGTGAGATATTCAGTATCAAAAGAACATGATAAACCTACGCGGAATGCTGTTTCTCTCATTGCTTGAGTATATTCTTCGATAGTTTCCTTACAAATATCAATGAACTCACCTCTCTCAAAGGTTCGCATCTTCTTACCAGTTTTTTTCTCAACAGTGAATTCAATGTTAATCCCATTTCGATCAACGCCCCATGGGAAATATACTTCTTTACCCAAAAGTCTCTGACTACGTGCAATTACGTCAATCATACTGTACTGTGCTACTGCACCAATATGCCATGTTCCGCTAGGATATGGGGGTGGAGTATCAATTACGAAAATTTCTTTTTTACTTTCAGGATTGAAGGAATATCGCTTACTATAAGATTCACCATAATGTTCCTCTTGTATACGTTTTTCAAGGTCTATTGACCATCTTTTATCCGTGATTTTAGGTTTACCCATAACAATCTCACCTATGCAGTATATGCTAACCCCGCAGTAACTTATTCTTGACCATTGCCGAGTTAGCGATATGAAAAAATGTGATTCATTAGAGGTTTAGAGGCGTTGGGTTGAAGTCCCGTCTATAACTACGAGGAGTTGAGAGGATTGGACTATGGTTCGAGAAGACAATGATAAATGGGTGAATAAATCATTGCAATCAGTCCGTGATTATATCCCAAATATTGATTCAAATTCAGTTAAAGATGCTATAATTCATGCACCGAACACAGTGAGAAGATCTTTGTCAGGATTATCTGGAACACAAGCTCTAGTTAAACTCCCAGTTTTAACGGTGGTTTTGTGTTTATTAGTTACAGGTTTTTTTACAATGCACTCAGGTGCTATTGATTGTAGAGATGGTTTTAATAATTCGATATGTAAAGAAGAATCTTCAATGAATGTTAATGGCGATTTAGAAGTATATTTGCCAGATGGCTCGCGAGTATCGGTTTTACTTAAAGATGTTGAACAGGACTGGACTACAAATGTCATGATTATTTATGTCGAATCTGAAGATTTGAATGTGACGCTCCTACCCATACTTAAGCAAATTGATGCCATGGAAGAAAAGATGAATAGTAATCGAAACGATGGAGGAGAATTTGATGACATCATATACGTTTTATCAATATCAGCTGTAATTAAGGAAGTTAATTCGAGTGCTGGAAGAGTAGCGAAAGCATTTGCGGCGGGAGTCGCTGAAGCAACGGGTATAGAAGATTCAGCAGACACAATTAATGAGACTATAGATAGTCAAAAAGATTTTATTGGTAATTACGCAATTCCTGACGAACAATCCAGAGTAGACCAGATATTAGAGGAAATCCCTCAAAACGCCTTAGATAAACTTGTTAGAGACGTGGGTAGAGAAGATGCGGTGGAGGCTAAATATTGGAATAGAGCAGTTATAATAATGGGGATTGCAAGTAATGTATCTGTTGCAGAGTTAATTGAAACTACACAAGATAATATTGATCAGTTAAGTAATGAAAATGGTTGGGATGAACTTAATCTTACAATGACTCTAACTGGTCCTACACCTATAACAAATGCAGTAACTGAAGAATCTTTCAAGCTTTTCTGGACTGTATTCCCCCTAGGTGTTGTACTCGTAGCTATAACGTTGTTTTTATTCCATTGTGATTTATTACAAACTGGAAGATTTAGATTTGTTCAAGGAATGAAGGTATTGATAATAGCAGGTCTTCCAACTTTATGTTCAGTATTCTTAACTATGGGAATAATTGGTTTCACCAATTATGAGGTAACTATGACTGTGATAATAGTGGGTCCCATAGTTCTTGCATTAGGTGTATCATATGGGCTCCATATCACAAACCGTTATGCGGAAGCTAAAGGGACACCGCACGAAAAAATGGAAGAAGCTTTAAATTCGACAGGAAGAGCTGTTTTCTTATCGGCTGTGACTACTATCATAGGGTTCATATCGCTGACATTTACTCCAATGGAACCCATAAAAACAGTAGGTTTCTCTCTGGCATTTGGGATTGTTGTTGTTTACGTCATGACTATGCTGATGGTACCAAATTTAACAATTCTATTAGACCTGAAGAAACGATCTCACCCGCCACCTAAATTATTCGTTAAAGCTGTTTCAATACCTGTAAAATATACCAAATTGACTTTGACTGTTTTCATAATAGCGATGCTATTCTCGGCAGGCGTTTCTAGGGAAAATGTAGAATCAAATCTTGATTTACTAGAAATGGCGCCTGAAGATGTTGAAGCAGTAATTAAAATGAAAACTTACAGTGATGAATTCGAGTCAGGCCAACCAGGATTTCTTTTGATACCTGGTGACATAACTGCAACAGCAGATTTCGCAATAACTGCCAGTGATCCGTTTGAAGTATTAGATAATATTGAACATCTAGAAGGACAGTGTGCATCCGTCGATCAAGTCACTGCTGTTTCGATTGTATTTTTAATGAAAGCGATTGCTGTTTCAGTGAATATTTCTGGAGCACCGATTGCTGATTTACTTCCTGATCAAACTCCCCAAACTATCAAAGATGTTGCAGACTTAATTTTCAATAATGAACAATCTGGAAATGCATCTTTTTGGAGAACTCTTGACACTCTTGATGCGCAAGATCTAGGTGGAGTACAAACTCAAAATTTCCTAATTTATGTATTTTATAACAGTCTTACTGAAGAAATGAGAGAGTTATTTATCTCAGATGATTATTCAAGAAGCCTAATTTACATAGATATGCCATTTATGGATGTAAAAGGTACTGAAACTGCTACCAATCTAGTGAATAAACATGCTTCTGAATCTAGTTTCCCGAATACTGAACTTGTAGGTGTTGCATCTGTAACTATAGAAGTTAATGACTTAATCGTAGGTTCACAATGGACATCACTTGGTTTTGCTTTATTATTCACAATAATTACTCTAGGACTGGTTTTCAGAGATATATTGTATGCAATTTTAACTACTATCCCAGTATTCTTTACAGTATTCATGCAGTGGCTTGTAATGGATACAGGGAATGTTGAACTTTCACTTGTTACTGTTATGATTGGTTCAATATTAATCGGAGTAGGGGTTGATTTTTCAATTCATATTGCTAATAGAGTAAAAGAGCTAGGTGGATCCCTAGATGCAATAAAGTCAGCATGTGCGAGCACCGGCATGAGTTTATTCGAAGCTGTTGTTGTCACTACAGCGGGTATGTTTTGTGCATTCAAGATACCAATTCCAGCAATCGCACCGTTTATCGCAGTCATTATTACATTACTAATTATAGCAGCAATATCTGCATTATTACTATTGCCTGCAATATATGCATTAATGGTTAAATCAAATGTAAATCTAACTGGAGGAGTCTCGAGAATGGTGAAAACTGCAGGACTTAAAAGAGCAATAGAAAGAGATGAAGCAGATGCTATAGATGCTACGTTAATCATGGGCTCTGCAGAAGATGCTTGGTAACGACACTTTCATTCACCTCTTGTGACTCGTAGACATATGAATTACTGGTTGATGAAGAGTGAACCACTCGTTTACCCATGGAAAAATCTAGTAGAAGATAAGAAGACTCACTGGGATGGAGTTAGAAATTATCAAGCTAGAAATATGATGAGAGATGATATGAAGTTAGGAGATAGAGTTCTATTTTACCATTCAAACTTTAAACCACCACATGTAGTTGGAGTTGCCGAAATTTGTAAAGAAGGTTACCCCGATCATACCGCACAAGATCCTTCATCAAATTATTATGATAAAAAAGCAACTCCTGAAAACCCTAGATGGATGATGGTGGAAATCAAGCCAGTAATACCTATGGAAAGATTAATTTCTCTTCAAGAAATGAGAGATAACCCTGCATTAGAAGGGATGAAACTACTAATGAAAGGTAGTAGACTTTCAGTACAACCAGTAACTCAAAAACACTTTGAAATTGTTTGCCAAATGGGTGGACTCAAGGGTATCCCTGAGTGAAAAAAAGTGGGCATGTCTTCGGTGGACGCTCGTATTCATCAATGAATAATCATTAGAGTACTCAGCTCCGCTATTCCAAGGCATCCAGCATCCCCGGTCGGGTTGCTCGCTTCCGCGCCTGACCTGGTTCCCGGGTATAAGACACTTCGAATTTCCCTCCGGAAGTTCGTTATGCCAACCTGCATCTCTTGGAGGCGAAGTTTCGACATACCCCTATGGTTCATCGAAGGTTCGTTTGCGCCGCCCTCAGACTTCAGGTCACCATTATTGACGATTTGTGAATAACAGAGCACGTCAACACTCCCCCTAGCCCATATGAGCGTCTTAAGGGACACATTTTAATGAAACCCTAACAAGTTGTAGGGAATTTATTCATTCAGCATCATATTTAGAAGGACAACCGGTCTGAATAGAATTAGCTGAAATTGTCCATTTACCATCTTGTTCTATAAGATCACCCTTAACTGCAATTACATAGCCTTCAGCGAAACCATCAGGTAATGCGACAGAAGATATATCGATGAATATTCGACTTTCTTCATTCGATCCTTGTAAAATAAATATTTTTGATTCCCCATCTACTGAACCTTCTAGTACAGTTCCTCTAAGATGAACTTCTTCAGAAGTAAATTCATTTGGTGATGCCATAACTTCATCAACTGTATACTGTACTTCTGGATCTATACTTATGAACATCAAAGAAATTAGAACTAATAGAGCAACTCCGACGATTAATAATCGGGTCCCCCTTGTAGCTGCCATAATGTACGCAAACGAATTATACTGATGAGGTTTATGATAATCATTTATGGTAATAACCAACTGCTTCTTGAATATTCAAAAAATTATTTTCCTTTACTTTTCTCTTTAAACCTTTAACAATATGAGAAACTACTGAAGGTCCCTGAAATACTAAAGCAGAATATAATTGAATTAATGAAGCACCAGAATTTATCATATCCCATGCTGATTCGGGAGAATCTATGCCACCTACACCTACTATAGGAATCTTAGATTCAGTATAATCATACAATAAATTAACTACTTCTAATGAACGAGATTTCAGAGGTCTACCGGATAGTCCTCCAGTTTGCGCGAATACAGAGCGCGATTGAGAGTTTTTAGGGACATATCTAGAAAGAGTCGTATTCGTAGCTACAAAACCATCAACTCCTGATTTGAGAGATGTTTCTACCGAATTAAGTAATTGTTCGTTTTCCATATCTGGTGAAAATTTTAACAAAATTGGTTTATAGTTTCCTTTTCTTTCACGAACATTATTACAGGCTAAGAGTACTTTTGACAAATGTTCTTCTTCTTGCAATTCTCGTAGACCAGGGGTATTAGGTGAAGAAATATTTAGAATAAAAAAGTCAGAATAATCCCATAAAATATCCAGAGTTGATGAATAATCACCCGGCGCGTCATCATTAGAGACTTTTTTCGAACGGCCTATATTGGCAGCAATAGGATTGTTTGGCCATTGCCCCTTGGATTTTCTATCAACTAAACTTTCCCTAACAGCTAAAGCTCCGGGGTTATTAAATCCCATTCGATTAACCAATGCATTTTCTTTATTTGCCCTAAACATCCTCGGTTTGGGGTTGCCATCCTGAGGAAACCTCGTAATCCCACCATATTCCATCCATGAGAAACCTAGAGATGGCCATGCAGAAAGGGCTTGAGCCTTTTTATCAAAACCTGCTGCAAGCCCCAATGGATGATGAAAAGGCATACCGAATACAGTAGTAGGTAATTCAGGTGATTGGTAAAGAGATTCAAGAATACCTCTACCAATTGAAGTCTGACCTATTTTAGTCAATGACGAGACTCCAACTGAATGGGCTTTTTCGGAATCAATAAGGCCAAGCATTGGCCTTCCAAATATCCGATATGGCAGACCCATTAGGAAGTCGGTTCAACCGACACTCTTCAAGCGTTGCGCACTTCGGGAGATTCATGATGAGTTCTTCAGAGGATGCAGCAGTTTCCGAATTGGCAAGAAGAATTCTTAGATCTAATGGGCTTACAATAATTCACAATGGAGAATTATCCGAACAAATTGAACAATTATCTTTTGAATTATCAGATAGAGCGCCTAAGATAATTTTTGGGATCAAGGGTCAGATTAATAGTTCAAACAAAATTATTTTTGAAAATAAAAATACAGGTGATGGCATGATTTCTATGAGTCCTCCAAATTCCTTGGAAATTGTATGGATAAAAGCAGGAGTTAATGTATGGGAAAAACTTCGTCAAAAAATCGTAGAATTAGGTGCAGCAGGTTATCCAGGATGTGTAGGTTGCGCTGGTCCAGCGGCAAGTGAACCTTGGGATGAAGAAGCATCTAGAAATGAAATCATATGAATTGGCTACGCGCGCTTACGTACGTGCACGCGCCTTGTAACAAACTGACTTGACTCAAGTTTATACAGGTAGTATAGTGCCACGACATATATTGGTCGATGCTAAGTATTTGAACAAGTGATGAAGTGAGTATTGTGAAATTAATGATTCTTGAGTCTGGAGCTAAGGCTAAGACTGTAAAGAAATACTTGGGTAAAGGATGGATTGTGGAAGCATGTGGAGGACATGTTCAAGATTTACCGTCTAAACCTCAAAAAGATCATAAAATGACTATGTGGGAATCTGAAAGAAATACACTTCCTGAACCTCCTTGGGGGTGGGTTAATCCAGGGGCTAAAAAGAAAATTACAGATCTACTTAAGAAGGCTAAATCATCAAAGGTTGAAGAAGTTTATATTGCAACCGATCCAGACAGGGAGGGTGAATTCATAGCTTGGAGATTAAGTATAATATTTGCAAAATTCCTAGTGCAAAAAAGAGTGACTTTTAATGAAATAACTGAAAAATCCGTTCAAAATGCTATTGAAAATGCAAATGAAATAGATTATGCTTTAGTGGATTCCGCAAAAGTTAGAAGATTCATGGATAGATTACTAGGGTTTGAATGTTCTAGATTTGCTTGGTCATGGGATCTAAAATCAATGGGGCGAGTACAAACGCCAACTTTAGGATTTATTGTAGAAAGAGAGTTACTCCGAGAGAAACATATCCCTATAGTATACAATAGTGTTAATTTCACTTCAAATGACACTAATTTCAAGATACGATTTCATGAAAAGGATGATGATGATGCTTGGTTAGATGATTCAGGAAAACATTTTCCAGAGAGAACTTTTGATCAAAATTTAGCTGCTGAAGCAATGGCTAAATTAAACAAAAATAAGAGCATGAAAATACAATCGATTAAAGAAGGAAAAAATGAAAGAAAACCGAAACCACCATTTACTACAGATACAATGCTTCAGTCAGCAAGTTCTAATCTCGGTTGGTCACTAGCAAGAACTAGTGCAGTTGCAGGTGAATTATACAATTTAGGGCATGTGACATATATCCGGACGGATTCAACAAGAACAAATGAGGATGCAAGAAAAACTGTTAAAAACTTCATTAAAGAGAAATATGGAGAAGACCATTTAGGAATCGGTATTCTAGGCTCTGATGCCAAGAAAGGTAACAGTAACGTTCAAGATGCTCATGAAGCAATTAGGCCTACAAGACCTGAAATTCATAATGTCGAAGGGATAAAAGAGGAGCATCAGAAACTATATGGATTAATTTGGGCGAGATTTGCAGGCAGTCAAATGTCAAATTCAGTACGAGAAACGAGAGCTATAATAGCAAAAACAGAAGGTTTGGATAAAAAAATAACAGGAACTGCTTCATGGAGAATACATTCAGGATGGGAAGCTGTATTCATACCATATCTTAAAAATATTAAATTAAATCCTCCAAAATCAGAGTTAGTAATAGGAGCAGAATGGATTATTGAATGCGATAATGATAACCCTCAATTAGTAAGCGATCAAACTAAACCCCCTAGAAGATTTTCAGAGAGCTCTATCATTCAAGAAATGAAGAAGGAAGGAATTGGTAGGCCTTCCACATATGTTTCAATAATTCAAACCCTCAGTGGTAAAAAATATGTTGAAAACAACAATGGCGCTCTTATACCAACTGAATCAGGAAGAATGCTATGGTTGAAAGTAGTTCCTTTCTTTAATGAACAAAATGAAAAAGGACTTTTCGCTACACAATTCACTGCTCAAATGGAAGTTGAACTTGATACAATTGAGAACGGTATTCAATCGGCGCCTGATGTTTGGCATAACTTCGTAGATGTATTCAAAAAGATAAATGAGGATGCTAAAACAAAGAAAAATAGCGTTGCATCAGATAAACAAATATATCGTCTCAAAGGTTATCTTAGAAATATGAACACAGAAGAAAGAAAACAGGCACTTAATGGTAAAATACCTGAAGAATTCACTCGTCCTGAAATGAAAGAAACGCTCGATAAAATGAAAGATGAGGGTAGAGAACTCGATTATCCGCCCAGTAAAAAACAAATTGCTGCGATTTTAAAAATGGCTGATAATTTAAATTTAACATTAAATGAGGCATTGAAAATAGTAGATGTAGACGATATGAACGAACTCAAAGGTGGCATGAAAGGTAATGCTAGTACACTTATAGGAACCTTGATTGAAATGAGTAAGAAATTACCTGCTAGCGAACCACAAGTTAAATTAATTCTCAAAGAGGCTGAAAGTCAAGGGATCCCTTTGAGTGATATTCTATCAATTGCGGATATAGTGTCAATAGAAGAAATGACTAGAGAAGATGCAAGTAAGATTATCAATGCCATTGTGAAGAAAAATAAATCTAAGAAAAAGAAATTTCAGAAAAAGAAGTGAGACTAGAATTAGAAGATATCAATAAGGCTAAGCCACTGAATAGTGATATGAATGACTACGATTATGACGTAGTCATTGTTGGTGCTGGACCAGTAGGTGGTTATCTTTCTAGGAGATTAACGGAAAAAGGAATTACTGTTTTAATTTTAGAAGAACATGCAGAAATTGGAAGACCTTTTCAATGTGCAGGATTAATTAACCCCAAAGCAATGAATTTAGTACAATTAGAAAACACTGTACTGACACCAATTTGGGGAGCAAGGATTTATAGCCCCGAGGGAACTTTAGTAGAAATCGGACAAGAAGATAAAATTAGAACTTGGTCGGTATGTAGAAAATTATTCGATGAAGCAGTGGTAATGCAGGGAATCGAATCTGGAGCAGAACTATGGGTTTCAAGTAAGCCAATAAAACTTGAAATTACTAATGAGGCAGTTGAACTCGAGATTAGAACGCCTGAAGGAACAAAGAATGTAAGATCGAAAATGATATGTGGAGCAGATGGTGCTCATTCTTGGGTTCGAAGAACTCTACGCTTAGGTCGTCCAAAAGAAACTATGATTGGTATGCAAATAGAAGTTACCGGTTACCAAGGTGTCGAGGGAAAACTTGACATGTATACTGGCTCCAATATTTCGCCAGGATTTTTTGCATGGGCCATACCATCAGGAGAAACTACAAGGATTGGGGTTTGGAGCCAAACAAAATATATTGGAGATGAATCTTGTGAAGATTTATTGATTAAATTAATGAAAACGGGAAAATGGAACCATCGATTTAAAGATTGTAAAGAAGTTGGTAGATTTGTCGGCTCGGTGCCCAGTGGAATTCTCAAAAAAACTACATCTAGGAGAGCAGCATTGTTTGGGGACGCCGCTGGCATATGCAAACCAACAACAGGGGGAGGAATAGGCCCGGGTTTTTCTCATATAGATTTAATTATTGAAGATTTAGTAGAATCAATAAATAAAAATATTTTAGACTCCAAAGAATTAAAAATTATTGATAAGAAACTAGATAAAATGAGAAAATCACAAAATAGAGCAAGGGGCCTCAGAGATGCTTTTTTGTCGCAATCGGATGATAAAGAATTAGAAGAAATTTTCAAAATTTGGGCTAAACCAGAAGTAATATCTATGATTAATGAAGTAGGAGATATCGAAAATCCAATACCATTAGGGACAAAAATGCTTAAAGAAATACCTGAATTTAGGAAGTTAGCTGGTAAGGCAATTAGATCAGTTTTATGGAGTTGAATCTGTGGAAGAATCAGTACAAAGAATTCGTTACCCTCCTTTCGAACACTCAGATATGATTCCAAAAGAAATCCCAATCATAGAGATAATATTAGAATCAGAAAATACCCCTCCACCTCCATTTAAAATAGGTAAAGATGATGATTGGTTAGTAGAGTGGAAGAAAATAAGTGAAAAGGATAAAGGATTACCTAGGATAAAGGGAGATGTTTCGAAAGAAACTTTTCCATTTCTAATGAGAACTAGGAATGGTTGGTATATTGATCCCGACCCAATGCATTATAGAGCACGAAAAATGATTACACCAGCAGTGGTTCTGATAATATCCACCTTGTTTTTAAGAGCAGTTACCCCAGCTATTAAAGAAATAAAATTACTTTTGCCAATATTAGATATTTTAAGTTACTCAATTAGAATAGGTCAACTGGATTATCCATTTTTTCTTTTTATTGCGTTTCCAATATTCGTATCACCAATGCTTTTCAGAATGATTGCAAATATGAGAGATATTAAGAGGCAAAATCAATTAATTGCGAATCCTATTACCCCGCCGGAGATAACTATCGATAAAAGTGCGAATGAAATTAAAATATCTAAATTAAAAATACCTAAAGGACTTGAAATAAAGAGAGCTAGGATACAAGTGGGAATTGCAGTTCCAGAAAGAAGGATGATTTTACAATCTCAAGGTAAAAATGAAGGTGAACAAACAATACCTGGAATGTCAACTGCATTACCTGAAAGAAGAATTACTACTGGAGAAGAACTTGGTACAGGAGTTGGTGAATCTACACCTATGACTGTAGCTCATAGAAGATTAATGATGTTAGAACCTATGAGAGTTCTAGACCCAGGACCATGGGTTGATTTAACTGGTTTAAGAGAAAAAGAAATAATTTTACATGGGCCAGGTGAATTATGGCCCGGATCGATTTACTCGGGATTAATAGCAGTACATTGGGAAGTAATTTTAGAGTTTAAGACAAATGATGGTACCAATATGAAATGGGTCAGACCTTTGATAATGGATAATTACCATCATAGAATCGATATTAACACTCTGCCGGTGAAAAGTGGAAGATTAGAACTCTCTGATTATTGATTTTGAAGAGGTATAGTTGCTATAAGATTTTTTTCTTCTATTATTATAGTGTCTAAAATATTATAATCTGAGTCTCTCTTAATAGGTGTAAAGCCGGCTCTGAATATAGAATCTTGCAGTTCTTCTTCCTTAGCTAAGGTTTTTTTTGTTCCTGAGGCAGATACTACATTTTCTTCCATCATTGTAGAACCTGCATCATCAGCACCTGCTAGAATAGCCATTTGAGCAACGCCTAAACCCATTGTTGGCCAAGATGCTTGAATATGATCGATGTTATCAAAAAATAAACGAGAGATAGAGATATGTCGTAAATACTCTACAGGGCCTGCTCCCAACTCTACTCGATTACGACCTTTGTTTCTTTTACCAAAAGAATTGTTTTCTAATTGTACTGGCCAAGCGACGAATGAGGTGAAACCTACCCTGTCTAATGAAAGAGCATGATCCTGCATATTTCTAATTCTCTCCATATGTAACACTCTATGGTGATCTGTTTCCCCAAAGCCAAAAACATTAGTTGCAGAAGTTGTAAGACCTAGTTCTTGAGCCTCAGACATCACTCTTAGCCAATTATCTGCTGAACCTTTTTTAGGAGATATATCGAGTCGGACATCATCAACTAACATTTCTGCACCACCACCTGGAAGACCATGCATACCTACATCTGCTAATTGCTTAAGGACCTCATAAGTATTCAAACCACAAACATCAGCAATCCCTTCAATTTCTATAGGAGAAAAACAATCAAGAGAAATAGTTGGATGTTTTTCACGAATATTAGATATTAAGTCCAAATACCAATCAAGACCTAGTTCTGGATTTACCCCACCTTGCATAAGAATTCTAGACCCGCCAATAGTTTCTAACTCAGAAATTCTTTGGCTAATTTCTTCAAATGTTTGAGTATAAACTTCAGAATGCCCAGGTGGCCTATAAAAAGAACAAAATTGGCAATTAATAGTGCAAATATTTGTATAATTAATATTACGATCAACTAAGTAAGTAACTAAATCACCTGGAACTTGTATTTTCCTCCTTTCAAGGGAAGTAAACATCAAATCATTAATATCTGCATCCTCATATAAGATTGTAGCATCCTCAACAGTAAGACGTGGAGGTTCAAGAGATAATTGCTCTGAGAGTATTTCTTTCCAGTTACGCATGATTGTCACTCAAACCTTGACCGACTAAAGCCTCTATTTCAGAAATTTCTTTTGGGCATTCGGAAGTTAAAACTAAGGGACCATTTTCGGTAATAACTACATCATCTTCGATGCGAATACCAATGCCTGAATACCTAATTGGGATATCTATGTCTTCTCTCCAACTCCCAAAATAGAGTCCTGGCTCAACGGTTAGAACCATACCTGGTTGTAAAATTCTTTGAGGGCCTTTGTCTCCTTGTCTACCACCACCAACATCATGTACATCTAGACCGAGTGAATGGCTTGTTCCATGCATGAAAAATTTCCTATATGGGCCATCATAGTTTTCCCCTAATGCTTCATCAAAAGTACAATTTAATATCCCTAATTCTATTAATCCCTTAGCAATTACTTTCGATGCAGCATGATGTGATGAACTCCAAGGAGACCCTACTTTACATGCTTCAATTGCTGCTAATTCAGCACTTAGAACTAGATTGTATATTTCTTTTTGAGGATCAGTAAACTTACCATTTACTGGCCATGTCCTAGTAATATCAGACGCATATCCCTCTACTTCACTACCTGCATCAACTAAAACTAAATCTCCATTTTTGATTACTGAATTATTAGAATGGTAATGTAAAATAGTTGCATTATCACCACCTCCTACAATTGAACCATAACTTACACAACTTTTGTTAGAGGAAAAATAAGCTTCAATGATTGATTGTATTTCCCATTCACCAATTCCAGAGAAACTTTTCTTCATGCCTTCAATATGGGCCTGAGATGCTAAAGATGCAGATTTTTGCATTAATAGGATTTCTCCATCGGACTTAATAACACGCATGTCATCTAAAATAACTCTGGGATCAATAACTTCCAATTCAGAAGATTGAATGATTTTATCTAATGATTCATTAAGTCCTGAAATTGAATAAATTTTTTCGGATTTACTTATTTGGCCTGAAATAATTTTTTCCATATCAGTTATCGAATATGCATCTTCAACAGGCCAATCAGAAGATGCTCCTTCGGTTCCAACTCTTCTCCCTTCCCATATCTCTGCTTTAGTATCTCTAGGCTGAACAAAAATCGAAGTAACCCAGGAACCTGATTTATAATATGCCATAAATATAGCATTTGGTTCTTTCCAGCCGCACAAATACAGGATATAGGAACTAGCACGATATGGAAAGGTTGTATCATTAGAACGATAGCAAACAGGATTAGTTGGTATTAAAATCAAAGAGTCTTTAGGTATATCTTTGAAGAAAACTTCTTGACGATTTTTATAATCATCATAAGGAAGTGGAAGTCTACTCGTAGTTCCCATAATATGATGGAGATGGGCATCTCTTATCTATTTGTGTAATATACTATTTTCCTTTAGTCCATTTAGGTATAGATGAACTTTCATTATCTTTCTTGAACCGATAGAAGACTGATGACACAAAGAAAAGAAATGAAATGAAGAGTACAATTAATGGATATGGTAAATCATCAGCAACATTTGGGTTAATCAGTTTAACAGATATTGAAGAATAATCCCCATCATCATCCATTACGTCAAGTCTAAGAACTAACTCCTTCTCATTAATTTCATTTTCAGGCCAGATTAAAATTCTATCGCATCCCTCAAATATTGTAACGCTATTAATTGACCAAATACACCTCAAGCTATCGATATCATTATTCGAATCCATTGAATTTGAGCCGTCTATTTGAATATTTTCAATATCGATTATTTTTATATCGTCACCATCAAATATCTCATCACCATTAATGAATAATGTAGATGATGGTATGATATTTGATATAGTAAAATAAAATTCATTAGTAGATGATAATCCACCTTTATCCATAACTTCTAACTTAAGATTATAATCTGCAGAATAGCGAGAATCTAATTCAAAAATATTCTGGTTATAACCCTCATGAACTAATATCTCAGTGCTTTCAGAACTAGTACAAGTCCAGATATAGTATAATTCCTCTTCCGACCATATCGGATCAGAAGACATTGATGCATCAATTACCATCATAAAATTATCTTCTGATTGATTCGATGGTTCTTTCAATACTGATATCACAGGAGCTAGGTTATTCAATCGAAGAGACATACATGAAACGTCATACTGATTAAATGAATTATTAGATGGAATTAAAATCACTAACTCATACCAACCATCAGGTTGAGAGGTCATATCCATAAAGTGAGTAAACTTATTTTTATCGTCATAGGTAGGATATATTTCATTATCATCACTATATGAAATTCCACTATTACATGTTTCCACATAAGTAATATATCGTTTCAAATATACTTGAAGAGTTTGAGGGGAATTACCAGAAATATCGCTAGCCTGAGCTTCAATTCGGAGGTCACCATTTATCCAATCAAAATCACTTGGGTTTGTAACTAACAATGAATTTATTGAATCAGGGATATAATTGCTATTTAGTATAAAAAAAGGCATTTTTTGTTCTGAAATAACTAACCCATCGAGCTCTACATAGATGTTAAATTCACAAGAACAGGAATAATAATCGTTAGAATCAATAGATAATTCCCAATCTAATGAGAAATAATTTTCACTTATAGGAGATAAATCATCAGATAAATCATTAAACACTCCCCAATTAAATTTGAAATTAGTGGAGTTTTGAATATCCCAAGAAATAACTACATCTGATTGAGAACTTATTACTGTGCCAGATAATATTCCATCTCCATCAATTATTTCACCAAATGAAAAATCAAATCCGAGAGATACATCCGGTTCATCTGTTTGAGCAAAAACAGAATCTAAAGGTAAAACTACAAAGAACGCAAGTATCAAACCTAGGAATATGACTCTCACATACCTTTGGAAGAACAATCTAGTATTGAACCCCATCCATAAATGAATCAAAATATCATCTATCGGATATCTGCATTTGCCATGATAATTCATCAAGCCACAGCCCTAATGTTCTGCGGTTCACGAATTCATGACTTGCCTGTGCGGTTAGAACACATTCACAAGCAGCGGCGGCTAATACAACTGCTGAGGACATAGGGAATTGGTTACCTAAGGCAGCAGCTAAAGCAGTTGCTGCAGCATCATGAAGACCTATTTGTTGAGATGGTGAAGGCGCAGAACAAGCAATAAATTCGATATTTCCATCTGCTTCATACAAAGTAACCCCATCAACTCCACCTAAAACTATCAAAGATTCCCAATTATATGTTTTAATTAAACTAGAAGCAGTGTCTTCAGCGCTATCCAGCATAAGTCTCCTTCTTAACAAATCAAGCCCTCTTATTTCAAAAAGTACTACAGTAGCCCCACGGCTCCTTTCAAGGCCTGTCAACTTAGGATCAACAATAGATGGGATAGAATTCTCCCTAGCACATTGTATTAGTTTTTGAGAACCCTCATCAGTAAGCACTCCTTTATCATAATCAGATATGACAAGAGCACAACTATCAGGTATTGATTTCAGAGTTTTTTCTACAAGACGATTACTGACCTCTATGTCTAATTCTTCAAGAGATTCTCTATCAGCCTGTAAAAGAATTTGAGATTTTTCAAGAAGACTCTGACGGCTACCAAAAAATCTTATTTTTGTTAATGTTTGACGGTTTTTTACTGTTTCAATACCATCAATAGGTAAACCATCTAATAAAAACTGGTTTTTAATAAATTCGCCCTCTCTATCGTCACCTACGCATGAGAAAATAGATACATCTAGACCAAGTGAACCAAGACCTCTGGCAATATGTGCTGCTGCACCTGGTGATTCTTCAGAACGTAGAATTTTCAATACAGGGACCGGTGCTGTAGAAATTAATCGATTAGAGTAACCATGATGATATCGATCTAACATTATATCACCTATTAGTGTGACTTTAGAAGAATCCATTTTATCTAAAAGAACTCTTAAATCTTTCAATATTTTTACCCTTTCTCTCGGCGCCTTATCCATATTATCATACCTCCGAGGATTACCACATGAATGATATTTTGCAACCGTTGACATGAAAACAAGAACCCCCTCGTACAATCATGGAGCCATACGGAGACGATTGGTTATATTCTGGCTCTGCAAGTGAAAGATTGTGGAATAAATCTGCAATTGGTAAGAAAATAACGAATAATCAACTAATATTATCAGCAGCAGAAGTTATTTTTTGCCATAACCATAGGCATCTAAATTGGCCATATGAAAATTGGTTGGAGGAAGAAATCTCAAAAAATTCGAACTTGATTAATGAATCTATAATTATTGAGGCGTTAAGAGTCCCCGGGAATAAATTAATGTTAGCTAAATTTATTGAAAATAAATCTAAAACCCCATATCAAAAAGACACATGGGGAGTCAGATGGAATTCGAGTAATCATCCTAGAAAAGATATACCAGAATCAGAAGTAAGGTGGTTTCACTCATCAGATTTAATTGATTGTGAAAATTTGTTATTATGGGCTATTAAGGTGAGTCAAGAGGGAAGAAAAGCAGAGGTTTTAATTGTAGATAATGAACAAGCAGTTGTCACTTACAACCTCACAGTAGAAGAACCTAAAGGAGAATTATTACCACCTTCAAATCAAATTTTAGAAACAATTTCAAAATATAAAAAAACCATCATTGACAATGGAAAAATATTTTTCCATTATGGAAATGTTTGGCCATGTGAGCAGATCGGAATAGATTATGAAGATGGAAGAATTGTAGATGAAATATCATATGAGTTAATTAAGGAGAAAGAAGAGAATTTTTCTCTACAAACAAGCGTTTTTTATGATCTACTAATGAGAGGTTTACACCCAAGGCCAGGATTCAAGTATGGGACATTATGGCGATGTTATGAACAAAAAATAGGAACTGACCATGCACCATGGTTAGTTGTTAATCCTTCTAGTAAACCAATAAATTGGGAAACTGCATGTTTAGCATCAAGATTAGCATCAGGCGTGAATAAGATTTGGTTACAGCCTTTGAGAATTAGTAATGAATGGAAATACCTAGGGATTGTTAGACCACCTGCTAATTCAAGATGGACAAATCCAATAAAAAAGTAGAGTCAGAATTACAAATCTGATTTGTCGAAGATTTCAGATTTAGTTATTTTTGGGTTTTTTTCTTTACCACCGGTAAAGATTGATATCGCAAGGAATATACTAATCATCAACAAACCGTTACCTGGCTCAGAAAGCCAAGATAATGCTGTGTTACTATTGAATGAAGATTTAGCTTCAAGAGTTATCGGAATTCTTAGTTCAATACCAAAATCATCTACAAGGACTAATTCACCTCTTGCAATCATACCAGGGACAAGAAGTCCCTCAGGATTTATTGTAATTAACAAATCATCCCCTGGACCAAAGTAATTATTATTGAGATTGTGAATTTCTGCAACGCGTGAAGCGGCTCCCTGTATTTCGAGATTATAATACCTAGAGTTTGTACCTTCATAATCTGGAGAAAGAGATATTATACTCTCTTTGTTATAATCAATAAGTGCATAGAAATTATCTGTAACTATACGATTACCTACTTTATGCCATTCTAAATCGAGTGTTCTATTATTTTCTTCATCACACCCAATTGTTCCAATTAAGGCTCCATTGGAAGGGAAATTTTCATCTATATCCATTACTGGAACTAGTGATAAACCTACAGGTAATTGATTGACTGTTTTATTGATGAAATTATTACTATGAGATAAAACCTCTATAGTGAGATTACAAATTACATCAGTTGATACTTCGACGAATAGTGTTTCACCATTTAATAATTCGACTGGCGACCTAGGTGTAAGAACATTGAAACTATTAATTTTCATAGTAGGTGTTATATTAACCATAATCGCACTATCATTGGAACTTGAAATAGTAGCAAACCAAGTGACTAATCGTCCCCTATTATCATAAATCAACATCCCATCAGAACTATTTAAATTACCAAATTTGTCACCATCTTGAAAAGTATCTGTTGAACTACCACTATCTCTATTCCTAATCAAGGCATCATCACCATCTGCCTCAATTATTTTTAACCAAGCATTTTTTGAGTCGGTATTGACTAAATTACTATTAATATCACCATTGTTGATATCTTGCTTTTCGACTAATATTCCAAATCCAGGGAGAGATGAGTCAAAACCAAAATCTCCTCTATTAGTTATTCGAATGTATTCACCCGGTGCGATTTCAATAGATAATGAAAAACCGCTATCGGATATTGGTTTCAGAGAAAAATTACCACCAATATTTGGATCGACAATTATTGATCTATTAATTCCTATTAATTCAAGAGTAGATGACGAAGGGAAAGATGGAGAATCACCATTTCCATTCCAGTTACCGCTAGCCATTATTCCCCAATCTCCAATGCCATTCCAATTACTGGTAGGTAGAGAACTATGGACATCATACAAATCATACGCCCCCATTTGATGAAGCATTTCATGAACTAGAGTCCCCATACCAGATTTAGTAGATGCAATCGTATAATGTTCAATCGACCATTTACCAACTTTAACTGATTCGTCCAAGCCAGACATATGACTCCAAATTGAGTCAGAGCCTCCACCTATTTCTTGAGGTGTGGCTGAGTGTAAAAGTAGAATCCTATCTAAAACTCCATTATTATCTAGGTCCCAAGAAGATAGATCTTTATCAATTAACATATCTTTAACTACTCTTTCTACTAAGTCGTTCACACCAAAGCCATCGGAACCTGAATCTCGTTCAACATCACCATCAGCACCCCAAAATCCTATTTCTTTCGATGAAATCCAAACATCATCAAGAATTGTGGCATTGAGGGAAGATTGACTATCACTAATTTGTTGAATATATGTGCTAGCTGAATTGGGGCCATTGAGGATAGAATCAGCTGTAGCCAAATTAAAATTATCATTTTCGAATGAGATTGGGATAACTAACCAATTTTCTAAATTTTGAACACCGACTAGTATGTCATTATCATTTTGTTCATTAGGAATTTGATTATCTAACCAATCATCAATGACATCTGAGTTTATATTAGCAGAGATACCAATCATTATGATTACGACGGAAATCATCGTTCGCGCCGCATTCATACTAACCCCCTAAACAAAACTATGTTTTGAATACGTTGTAATCATGTACAAAAATTAGGATTTTCAACTATGATTCAACATCTCCCATTTGAATTAACTATCCACGTATTGGCATCAATCGAGATATCTTATCGGAAAAATAAATTGTGAAAAATGCAATGACTATTCTTAAACCTTCATATGTTTTAGGAAGAGTGAGGAATATCATTGAGAACCCTATAAGAATAATTCTAACTCTAATCCTAGATTCATTATCATCTACTAATCCAAATAACCTAGATAATGAAAGAATTATAACAGCTAAAATACCAATTACGAGTACCCATGATATGCCTATTCCTAGACTGATGATGGAAACTGCATCATATCTCGCTACTATGCCATCAATGTCACTAATTTGATTGAAAAAATTAATTGAAAATGGTAAAACTAGAAACCAAACTAGGAAAATAGTAATAGGGATTACAATCGCACTAGTGAATAGAACAAGAGTAAGCCATTTTTTCTCGTTTGGATACAGTCCGGGTAAAGCAAAATTGCGCAGCTTGATGCTTGTTATTGGTAACACCATTGTTATAGAGAATATAAGTAATATTGCCCATTTTATATTAATCCAATCATAGGGGCTATAAATTGACAATTCTAAAGATTTATTTCCTAAGTCAAGAGCACTTATCCAATAATTCATGAATTCATCGATAAAAAATGACATTATAAATGAGCTAATGATAATTGCTAAAGCACTAATTTTGATAATTTTATAGAGCTCTTCGAAGTGCTCCGACATTGGTATTTGACTTGTTTCAGAAGAGATCATTTTCAGAGTAAATCCTTAACTTTAGGTTTAGTCCGAGATGCCAATATAGTTCTATAAACACCATAAGCAAACCAGGCACTAAATAAGAATGTGAAACCTATTACGAAACTAGAAAGGTCGGTGACATTTTGCGCTTCTGGATCAAGAAGGGCTCGTGGAGGAAACTCTAGAGTGGCATCATCTGCTAACCATTTAACGGCTATTACGAACGAGATTACTGACACTGCAGCCTGCCTCAACGCTTGTGGATAAGCTAATTCCATAGCTAAATATTCAGGACCTTCGTCATATTTTCGTTCTAATATTTCTCTTTGTACTACTGCACCAACAATTAATGCAGTCAGGCTAAACCAATAAAATAGATTACCTTGTTGATATATCCTTTCAGCAATAGCTTCTTGTCTCTCTGCTTCTTTCTGTGCATCTGTTTCTTCCAATAAGAATAATGAATCATAATCTCCAACTGAAATAGTTCGAGTAGATAAGATCGCTTCACTATCACTTTCAGCAATAGTACCTGGTGGATTTATTGAAAAGGCAAGAAGATTCCAATAATCTTCAGTGTCAGGAACTCCTCCTCCATCTACTGAATTGCCTGCTAACCAGAAATTAACAGCACCTTGATCTTCGGAAGGTGCAGTCCAAGTGATTATCCAAACACCATCAGAATCGGTTTCGCTATGGGAAATATCACCATCGCTATCTGCTGCAATGCGTATATCTTCATCATCAGACCAAGAGAAAGTACCAATCGAACCTGAAGAAAGTAAAAACCCTGCTTTAGAATTTCCACTACCACCAGATAATGTTAATGAATCTGCAACTTTTATTGTGAGTTGATATGACTCATCAAAATCATACATTACAGGAACACCACTAATCATCACTACCGCTCTCTCAGAAGTGGCACCATTATTATGGCATGAACAGCCATATTTAACTGTCAATTCACCATCTTGATTCAGATAAGGAGGGCCTCCACTGTTCCCCAATGCAGGAATTGCAGCCATACCAATAATCAGCAAAACTACAATTGCTTTTGAGTTGATAGACACCATACAGCACACCTATGTTATTTCGAGCGTTGACTACCACATAACCATTACTTGTCTAAATCCTTTATACATTCCATATCATAACTCTTTGATAGCAGCATTTAACTCATTCATCATTTTCTTACCATCACCAAAGAGCATCATTGTTTTATCTTCATAAAACAAATCATTATCGACACCTGCATAACCTACAGATAGGCTTCTCTTAATTATCACAACTGTCCTAGCTTTATCTGCATCGATTATTGGCATTCCAGCCAAAGGACCTTCTCCACTCCTGGCTGCAGGATTACAAGTATCGTTAGCGCCTATTACTATGGCCATATCACATTCAGGAAATTCAGGATTAATTTCATCCATTTCTATTAATTGTTCATAAGGAACATTTGCCTCTGCGAGAAGGACGTTCATGTGACCTGGCATTCGCCCTGCAACAGGATGAATTGCATATTTCACTTCTGTATCAAATCTATCTTGAAGAAGATCTGCAAATTCCTTTACTTGGTGCTGACATTGACTAACTGCCATTCCATAACCAGGTATGATAATAACTTTCTGAGCGCCATCTACCATCATAGCAACTTCTTCAGCATCCGTTCCAACCTTAGTTCTAGTTAAGCTTACTTTTTCAGAACCACCAAATGATTTGAACAGTACATCTGGAAGCGTACGATTCATTGCCTTACACATAATGAAAGTTAAAATTAAACCTGATGCACCAACTAGAGAACCGGCCACAATCAATACACTATTGCCAATGATAAAACCAGTAAATGCTGCAGCGATTCCAGAAAGAGAATTAAGGAGTGATACTACAACAGGCATATCTGCACCGCCTATAGGTAAAACCAGTATGATTCCTAGAATACTAGATGCAGCAATTATAGCGTAGAGTAGTTCTTCATTTCTTGGATCAGATATACTTAGACAAATCAACACAAAGACTAGTGCAATCAATGATACTTTGATGTAATTCAGCCATGAAGGACCCCAAGTAGGGGTACGGAACCACTTTCCAAGTATACTAACACCTCCCTTGAGCTTATACATTGCTAGTATTGAACCAGTAAGGGTCATCCATCCGACTAAAGCAGATAATCCTGCAGCTACCATAAGTACTTCTAATCCCAAACCAGTTGGTAAAGATAACTCTGGGTTTTCAATATATTTCCAAGACTCGGATAATGCAACTAATGCAGAAGCAGCACCCCCAAAGCCATTGAATAAGGCAACCAATTCAGGCATACCTGTCATTTGAACTCTAACAGCCATTATGTAGCCTATGGTAGAACCTACTAATATCCCTGAAACAATCAATGTCCATTCAGCCCCACCTTCGAGATACATATCAGTTACAGTTGTCAATACTGCAACTAACATACCCATAGATCCTAATTGATTCCCAGCAGGAGCTGTTCTAGGATGTCCAAGCTTTTTCAAACCAAGAATAAATAATGATGCAGAAATTAGATAACCAACAGATATCCATTCGCCGAACTCCATAAATTAGTCCTCCTTTTTCTTATTTTTCCCAGCAATCATATTCAACATTTGATTAGTCACAGCAAAGCCTCCAATGACGTTTATCATTGCTAAAACAATAGCTAAGAAGGCCAATAATCCAGATAAAGATGTATTACCACCCTCAAAGGCCACATTGGCACCATATAATGCTCCAACAACGCTAATGCCAGAAATAGCATTGGCGCCACTCATCAAAGGTGTGTGTAACATTGAAGGTACTTTTGTTATTAACTCGAAACCTAGGAATATAGAGAGAACAAAAAGAGTTATTGAACCTATTAGAAATTCAGGAGTCATCAAAGAATCCCTCCTAGATTAATATGCTTACTGTGTATACTTCCATCTTGGCAGATTAACACACCGCCCGCACCAGGTATATGGAAATCAGATCCTTCGGGTGAACCAACAAGGACATCATCATCTTCAGATAAAATCAATTCACCATCATCATAAATTGACAATATG
>Ga0302118_10000020_pt1 | contig 61097 bp, 62 predicted proteins | sample AG5_331_MG_FD_203126 | JGI IMG/M metagenome (GOLD analysis project Ga0302118, IMG submission 203126) | Marine microbial communities from Western Arctic Ocean, Canada - AG5_33.1 | ecosystem: Environmental > Aquatic > Marine > Oceanic | place: Canada: Western Arctic Ocean | collected 2017-10-01 | reverse complement strand
GATCCCGTAGGCCTGGAATTGCTTGCGTATATGCTCCCTCAGAAGCGGGTTATTCAGGCGCCCGCTCTTCAGAAACAATCGCGAGCCAGAAACACGCTTTAAGATTTCAGACCACACTCGCACCACATCGACATTAATTTTGGCGTGGTTATTAAAACTGCCAAATGTGACGTTCCCTGTAAACGGCATTATTGGAATTCGCTTCGCAAAAATTGCTGGGTCGAAGCAAAGATAATGCCCAGGCAGCCTGACAACCTGCTCAGAAAAATCTTCTTCATAACCAACTGGGCACACAAATGAATCAGTCAATACGTAGTCCATTTGTTGCATTCCCGACGTGCCAGAATAACCGATCCAAGATACTTGTATCGGTGCTGGCTGAAATCGAAACGTATTTAGGCGGTTGTTTTCTAATCGGCCTGTGAGGTCTACTAAGATATCTATCTGCTCGGTTCGAATAGATTCCGCCAAAGACCTATCAGTTTGATGAACGCCGCAATGATAAACGTCGGAAAAATTACGGATTTTCTGAGATACCTCGTCAGGGACTGGCGTAACATCGATGACAGTTATCTCAAATTTTTTCCGGTCATGCTGCTCTAGTACGGGTATTAAAAATTGCGATACCGGATGATCTTTGAAATCAGCTGAGAAATAACCAATTTTGACTTTGCGCTTAGACAGCGGGTCTCTTGGCTGGCTGTAAGGCAGCGGCTCTATGTCTTCGCTCTTAGTATCCCACACAGATACACTTCGCTCATATTCCTCCCGGCGAGTTATAGAAGGCGTATACATGGAAAGACGCGCACCCAGGAGGGCGACGGCGTGCTCATCTGGATATTCTTGAGCCAACACATCGGCAATTTTTCGCGCCGTTTCGTACCGCCCTTCTTCGCAGTGTAGCAACACCGTATTTGCAAGTGCTATAGGCTTGCATCGAGGTTCTATATCGGATGCAAGAGAAAATTCCCGTTTTGCCTCAGCAAAACGATACAACGCGACAAGTGCTATGCCGCGGTTAATGTGCGCTTTTACAAGAGTGCTATCAAAGTGAATAGAATCGTCGGCTAGATTCAGTGCTTCCTGGTGTAATTTACAACGATTCAGGATATCTGACCGTTCAGCTAATATCGAAGCGCTATTAGGCGCCACCTCAACCGCTTGTGCAGATAGGTCAAGTGCCTCGTTCGCTCTATTTTGTTTCAAGCGAACCGCAGCCAATAGACACAATGCATTTGGATGAAGCGGATCGCCACTCAAGATCTTGCAACACAGCAATTCTGCCTTATCGTAATCGCCCTTATTATAGGCATTCACAGGCTCTTCAAGCACTTCTTTAAACGTTTCGTTGTCTGGTAGACTAGGCTCATCATGCGACGACAATCTATCACGCCCCTAATCTATGAGTTTCGGCTGCCAGGCGCCGGAAAATACAAGGCTATGGATAGCGTAGGTGGCGGAGGCAGAAATTACCAGGGCATCGGCACACCGTCATAGTTGATCATCGTCGCGGCGGTTTCGGGACTGAGTGTTTCAATGAATCCGATCAAAGCAGAGGCTGCCTCCTCTGGGCTGAGTTTAGGGCCATCATAATTCGTCCCGCCAAAACCCGTGTCTACAATGCCCGGATTAAACAGACCAACAAGAATTCCCTCATCTCTTAAATCGGCAGAGAGGGTACGACTAATAATGTTCACGCCTGCCTTACTAGCTCTGTAAAAATAATAACCTTGCATCGCCTCTTCGGTCAGAGTCATAGAACCGAGCCCGCTTGTAATCGTTATTATTTTCTTTCCCTCGCTAGCAGCAATATTATTGGCAAACGCTTGGCTCACTTTCAGCGGCCCGAAGGTATTTACTGCCATGACATCAACGAATGTATTGTAATCTAATTCATCAAGCTTCTGTAATTTAACAGCACCAAAAATACCCGCATTGTTGATGAGAACATCAATGGCAGTGTCGACATACTTTTTTGCCAGGGCTTCAATCTCACCTATATCTGTCACATCCATTTCTTCAACGGTTACATTAGGGTATTTTTCCGACAATCTGACCAAAGCATCTGATTCACTGGGAGTCCGACAGGTTGCAATGACCTTCCATTTCCTTACGGCGTATTGCTTTGATAACTCAAAGCCAATACCGCGGCTTGACCCTGTGATAAGCACTGTCCCTGGCTCATCTAGTAAGGCCACCATGTCTTGGGCCATGATCCGGCTCGAAAATAAGGAAAGACTACCTAGCAGGGCAAACATAGCAATCAGCATTCCTGGTATCTGGCTCGATCTAAAACACATACTTAATGCTCCAAGTTTTGTAGCTCTTAAGAAGGGTACAGTTTCTCTGTATTTGATTATGTTGGTCTATATTACCCATTCATTACAGGTGGGTATATTATGTCTGAAGATATCACTGATATTAAAAATCATACTGCTTACGACATATTCCTTTCTGCGGTATATCTCCCTATTCTTATCCAAACAGCAAACAACAAGAAAACCATCACTTACGGTGACTTGGTTCAAACAGGAAAGGAACTACATCCTGATAACGAGTATGTCCAAAGAAGTATTCCTGTCACTGCAGGTAGAAGACTTAATGTTCTTAGACAGATACTCAGAGAACACTCCCTTCCCGACTTATCATCACTAGTTGTTTCTGCATCATCTGGTAAAACTGGTGATGCATATCATCTTAAATCTGAAGTACAAGAAATACGAAAAGAAATATTTGAGATTAACTGGGATAAACACGCAAACATCATTGATGCTGTTATATCAAAAATCCCGTATGACGAAATAGACTTTTCCGAACTTAGAAAGAGAACTCCTAAAGTCAAACTACCAACACGAAAAGAACTCCTCACTATAAATTCTGACTATTGGAAAGAGAATAAAGAATTGTTCCCAAAATGGTTCAGAACCAAACGAGAAGTTCTTGTTGATTTACTCTTACAGGGATATCCAGTTGAAGAATGTTACAAGCAAGTCTTAGAGCAAGGGGAGTAATATATGACTAAAATAATATCAAATCTTGGACTGCTATTTCTTTTAGCACTGCTCCCAGCAATTTTAGTCGCTCAAATTCCCGATTTCGATGCTACAAAGTCATCAGCAGAACAAGGAAACGCATCTGCTCAATTCAATCTCGGTTATATGTATGCCAACGGAGAAGGTGTTCCAGAGAACGACGTAGAAGCAGTCAAATGGTATCGACTAGCAGCAGAACTAGGACACGCACGTGCTCAATCCAGTCTCGGTACTATGTATGCCAACGGAGAAGGAGTTCCAGAGAATTATCTAACTGCATATGTTTGGTTGTCAGTCTCTGCAGCGCAAGGTGATCAGTATGCTAAAGATAATATAGACATAGTTAAAAACAAACTTACTACAGATCAATTAGCGCAAGGACAAACATTAGCAGCGAAGTGTTTTGAATCTAATTTCAAAGATTGTCCATAATGACTTCTAGAACTTACTCATCATCAGAAACATGTCCACAGTGTCAGAAGACTTCAGGGATGAGAACTCAGTGTGAGAGTTGTCGTACTATCGGTTGTAACAGTGCAAGTTGTCGACACGGTGGTTCTGGAAACTCGTATTGCAAAGTATGTGGTAAGTACACTAAGAAAGATTACATGTAATTCAGATAACACTCGTTCAGACACTCACTTCATCAAATAACAGTCAATCTCACGTCTCACGTCACTTCTAACGCGAGTCTCAACCCACAACACAGAATTGATGCGTATCATGGCCGCTAGGTAGTTCAAACTAGAGCATTACCGAAGCCAACGCAGAGTCATTAGTATTCTCACCACCCCCAAAGGTACCGCTAACGATCCCGGAGGTGTTCCAAAGCCATCATGAAGAAGTCTAGATGTGGAAGTATAGCTGTCGCGGCTGACAGAATGACCGGACTAGCCCCGTAGCTTGCATATAACGCGAAGAAAAACGTTTAGCTCAGCCGCTATATCAAAAGCCACAACCTTATACTGTTTCTAACGATAGGTTTCATCGCAAGAAATCACTCACCTACCTTGCTGCGATTGATCCGCAAGAACCCAGATCTCGTACAAAAACCTAGAAACAAAGTTAAACGAAGCGGGTTGTGAATTTCATAACTTATTTAGGCGTATAAAAATGAACAAAGGTCTTGCCGCAGTCATTAGTTCGGCTTTTCTAGCGGGGTGTTCTGTGGTTGGAATACGTTCTGGAACAGAACAGCCCCCATATCAGGTAATAGGGCAAATTAATAACGACATTGAGTTGCGACAGTATGGAGAACGTTTAGCTGCAGAGGTTGCCATAAATCGACGCAGCCAGCGTGCTAATGAAAATTCAGCATTTTCTATGCTGGCTGGATATATTTTTGGCAACAATCAGACTAAAATAAAATTAGCCATGACTTCTCCAGTCTCGACCAATTTACCTTCAAAAGTAATTGCCATGACCGCGCCGGTAGAATCTAATATTCAAGACGATGGCCCCTACACTATGCGATTCTTTTTACCAGAAACATATTCGTTGGACACAGCCCCAACGCCAAAGAATTCACAGGTCAAATTGATTACAGCACCTTCTGAAACTATGGCAGCAATAAGGTTTAGTGGGCGCCGGAACCTAGCGACTGTGGACAGATACAAAGAAACATTAATGAGGTCTATTCAAGGTTCGAATTGGAAAGCTACCTCTGATCCCGTTGCCTTCTTTTATGATCCACCTTGGACAGCTCCCTTTCTACGTCGCAATGAAATAGCTGTGAGAGTAACACATAGAGAAAACTAGGGTCCAATTTGAGTATCAGTGCTCGTTTTAAGTCAGCGGCACTCGGAATTCCGAGACATCCATACAAGCCCAATTACACACAGCTCTCTCAGACATAAATTATTATTGTACGGTTTGAATAAACAGACCGTTAGCGCCCTCAACCAGGCTTCATCACTGACAACACCACAATTGCTGCAATAAAGACCCAAAGCAGAACAAGGGTGGCCGTGCCCCAGCTATATATCCACCAGATCTCTTTTTCTCTTTGTGTCGTCGAGCCGGTGGCCTCTATTTCACGCCATACTCGGAAGAACTCGATGATTGAAATACGAATACCGACCCCACTTGCCATCACACAGCCAAACAAAACTAACTTCAATGCAAACCAACCTTGCAAGCTTATGGCAGCAAGCGCCGCAGCAACGCCAACTGCGAAAAGAAAAAAGAGCAACATGTAACGAATAACGCGGTCTAACAGAGCCAATTTTTGGCCCAACCCAGCGTGCCGAACGCGATGAATAGTCTCTACGAACCCAAGCCATAAGATACCCACAATTCCAGCGCCCCAGGCCAGAGTAGAACCACCCGGAACGTAGCCCAGCAATGCGGCAAGTACTGTTCCCAACCCGGCCTGCAGAACAAGCGCATAACGAACGTGTTGGTCCACATCCATCACATGTTCCATAAGCCGGTTACGTTCGTCGAATGGCATTGAAGACCCGCGGCAGACGTACCGGTAGCCACTATTGATGACAAACTCAGATCCGAGCCAATATCCCAGAACAGCGATATGAAAAACAAGGAGGACTTCCACTAACATTCTTTTTCCTTTTAGGTTTCCTTACGTTTGAATCGCATGCCAAAAACCCACAACCTTTGTAACTCTTCTCAAGGCATGCCCTGGACATATATGTGTGTGTCTCTGTTCACTAAAGAACGAAAACAGTGCGTTGGCACACGGAAAATCTAATGACTTGGCTAAAGACCGTCTGAATAGGGTCAAAAGCATCATTTTCAGGATGGCTGTTCTTTAGGTAGTTCTAAAAGCCAAATATAAAATAAATCATTTAAAACAGTGACTTAAAAGAAATAATGGCGGAGGGACAGGGATTCGAACCCTGGGAACTCTTATAAAGTTCACGGATTAGCAATCCGCTCTATTACCACTCTAGCACCCCTCCGCAGTATCTAGCGGGCGTGGAACATGAAAAGTTACGACGCAGTTGTCAAGCACAGCTATCCGGCCCAAGAAAATAAATTAACAAGTCTGATTCAGCTAAATAAATCAGGGGCTTATCAAGCCTCTCTGTTAATTCTACAATATACTGAAGCATTAATCATGATCGGCATAGCCAGTATGACACATCACCGCTGCGGATTTGGCTCCGCCGTTCAAAACCAAGCTCTATTATTGAACATGATGCTTGCTCTTAGCGTCACAGTTTTTAGCCACCCCTTAGCTGCTGAAGACGGCCTTACTGGAGAGGTCAATGTTGGTGGGTCGATGGCAACAGGCAATACCGATACAACTCGTGTAGATGGTGAAATAAAAGCCCGTTTTAAAGCTGGGAGGCTTGAAGATAATTACCGTCTTGTTACCGAATTCTCAAACGATAATGGAAGAAAGACAGCACAGCGTATTTTAGGCTCCATCGAATCCCGATTTGATATGCAAGAGGACCTTTTCATCTTTGGTTACCTAGAATTTGACGACGATAAGTTCTCAGGATTCAAATATGAAGTAGAGGGCGCGTTCGGGGCTGGATACAAGGTCATTGACGACGATAATATGCGCCTACTTCTTCAGATAGGGCCAGGCTACAGATATAGTAAATTCCCCAAACCAGCCCTATCTGCTCTACCGATAGTCAGCTCAAATGAAAATAAACTCCTCATTCGGGGAAGCGCAGATTTTGAGTACGTTATTACTAATACCCTTTCAATGACTAACGCCTTTATAGTGACCTGGGATAGCAACAGAACGAAGCTCGAGAACACAACTGCAATAACCAGTGAATTGATCGGCGATTTGTCGACACGACTATCCTTGAACATTAGATACAATACGGAGCCACCGCTACTTACCCAGAAGACCGATACTCTAACCAAGGTTTCCTTGGTTTATGGCTTCTAGCTGCTACGTTCAACACCACCGTAAGCGCATGGACTTAAAACAACATCTACCTCAGGGCGTTTTGTGTTTTCTGGCAGTACTCTTACCGGCTGCAGGAGCCTTGTACCAAACTCAGCTACGGTCCTACATTTCCATTGCGTTGGGACTGATGGAGCGAACACAATGGTTACTTATCAGACAGAGGTTTCTCCCTTGGTCTATCGACATCAATTGACCGCAAAACTGGCCTTACATAAGCCTGAATATTAAGGGCATACGCGCGCTATGCCCTAAACATCAGATATTCAACTGCCGAAAATTGAGCCATATGTGATCGCAGCACTATACGCTGACTTTGATGGCGAAGTGACCGCAGTCTGGCTACAGTATGCACCCAGCGGCCGTCGCTGAAAGCGCCGAAGGCATCACTGAATATATCTCACCATTGCTTTCAGATACGAATACGGCATCAGAACGGCTATATCCCCGCGCCTGGCCGAGAGCAGATAAATCGGCCCAGAGTGTAAAATAATACTCGTGCTCGATAACCTGCCCCGCAAGCTCAAAAGCAATTAATTGATAGCGCGGGTCTCTGGACAGGCGGTCATTCAGCTCTGAAGGTTCACCGCTTAACCACTCCAACTCAGCTAGTCCCCGGGGAATCGGTCCTCCCGAAGAAACAAAGAAAACGCGATCCCAGTCAAACGGCACCAGATCCGAGAAACAGATATAGGGACTGTCTGGCTCAGGCCTGCCACGCATTGTAGAGAACGCTGTTTCCTCCGATTTCGATGATGTAATTGTCGCGCGCGCATGCATCTCTAACCCAAAATCTCGCATCCAACGCGGCGCAACCATAGCGTCATAGACTATCCACCCAGCTATTGCCGCGATCACGCCAACCGCAGATATCCACACACGGCCTTGACGCCACACAGTTGTTCCAGATTGATCGGTCATGTTCAAACTTTCTTTGCTGAACAGTCTCATTTCTATAGCGGACTGTCAGCGGGATCGAGTTCCACTAGCCTTAAGGCGCAAGTTTCTTCTGCAGAAGTTCGTTGAGCTTACCCGGATTGGCCTTACCACCGGTCTGCTTCATAACCTGCCCAACAAACCAACCAATTAGCTTATCTTTGCCTCCACGGTACTCTTCCACCTTGCCCGGATTGTCTGCCATGACTTGGCCAATCGCATCCTCGATCGGGCCAGTATCTGTAATCTGTTTCAAGCCCTTCTCTTCTACGATGGCGTCCGGCCCTTTGCCTTCCTCCAACATTATCTCAAACACGTCCTTCGCGATCCGCCCGGATATCGTATTGTCAGTAATCAAATCGATAAGCTTACCGAGGTTATCTGCAGTAATCGGGCTATCTGTAATTGAAATGCCCATTTTGTTTAGTGCGCCGAACAGATTACTGATCACCCAGTTCGCAGCAGCTTTCGGGTCACGGTCTTTCGCAACATCCTCAAAGTAGACGGACGTTTCTCGCTCGACCACCAGAACCCCAGCATCATATGCCGTTAAGCCATACTCACTGATGAACCGCTCTTTCTTTTCGTCCGGCAACTCTGGGAGTGTCGCCTTAATACTCGCGACATAATCATCGTCAAATACCAGCGGCAGTAAGTCAGGGTCAGGAAAATAGCGGTAATCATGGGCCATTTCCTTTGACCGCATAGACCGGGTCTCACCATTATTAGAATCGTATTGACGGGTCTCCTGGCTAATCTCCCCGCCCGATTCATAAACATCAACATGGCGCCGCGCTTCGTACTCAATAGCCTGCATAACAAACCGGATCGAATTAACATTTTTGATTTCGCAACGCGTGCGAAGCCCCTCTTCGCCTTGTGGACGCACCGACACGTTGGCATCACAGCGCATAGATCCCTCGTCCATGTTTCCATTACACGTACCAAGGTACCGCAATATTGAACGGAGTTTTCTTAGATAGGCGCCAGCCTCTTCAGGAGAACGCATGTCGGGATCAGAAACAATCTCCATCAGGGCAACGCCAGATCGGTTCAAATCAATAAAAGTTTTAGAAGGGTGCAAATCATGAATTGATTTTCCAGCATCCTGTTCTAAGTGAAGACGTTCAATACCGATCTCACGACTAACACCATCAGGCATGTCAAGAACGATCGTTCCTTTCCCAACAATAGGAAGATCAAATTGACTAATCTGGTATCCCTGGGGCAAGTCAGCGTAGAAGTAATTCTTCCGTGAGAACACACTTCGGTTATTAATCTGTGCCTTTAAACCAAGACCCGTGCGAACAGCCTGTTCAACGCAAATCTCGTTGATAACAGGAAGCATACCCGGCATGCCCGCATCCACAAAGGATACCTGACTATTTGGATCCGCGCCAAAGTATGTCGGTGCGCCTGAGAATAATTTAGCTTCGGAGGTAACCTGAGCATGAACCTCCAGCCCAATGACAACTTCCCATGTTTCGGTTTCGCCTTTTATAAGAAAGGTCATCGTTTATCCCTCTCCGCCGATAGACAAACCTGAAAAACCTGCCGCTTCCTCAAGAACACCGGCTACACGGAACAACGTTTCCTCATCCCAGCGTTTGCTTAAAAGCTGTAACCCGAGCGGTAAACCATCAGATGATAAACCAGCTGGAATCGATATTCCTGGGATCCCAGCCAGGGATGCGGGAACGGTAAAGACGTCATTTAGATACATAGAAATAGGGTCGTCGGAGTTCTCTCCGATCGGGAATGCTGATGACGGCGTGGTCGGCGTTAGAATTGCGTCAACATTCTCGAAGGCACTTACAAAGTCTTGGTGTATCAACTGGCGCACTTTTTGCGCTTTGAGATAATACGCATCATAATAACCAGCAGATAGCGCGTAGGTGCCAATTAATATTCGGCGTTTAACCTCAGCGCCAAAACCGGCCGCACGCGTTTTGGCGTACATATCATCCAAGCTCTCACCCTCGATCCTCAGACCAAAACGAACACCGTCATAACGCGCTAGGTTAGCGGAAGCCTCGGCCGGGGCCACAATGTAATAAGTGGGCAAAGCGTACTTGGTATGCGGCAAAGAGATATCAACCACTTCAGCACCGGCATCCTTTAGCCAGCCGACCCCTTTATCCCAAAGCGCAGCAATGTCAGAATTTAGGCCATCGGGCCTGTATTCGCAGGGAAGACCAATGCGAAGGCCTTTAATATCCCCAGATAACGCCGCTTCAAAATCCGGCACAGGCATATCCGCTGAAGTTGAGTCCTTAGCATCATGCCCTGCCATAACGGCAAGCAGGATCGCAGAATCTCGAACAGTCCGGGTCATCGGCCCAGCTTGGTCAAGTGAACTAGAGAAGGCGACGACCCCCCAGCGCGAACAGCGACCATATGTTGGCTTCATGCCTACGACACCACAGAAAGACGCTGGCTGGCGGATAGACCCCCCCGTATCAGTCCCTATCGCACCCAAACATGTATGAGCCGCAACAGCCGCAGCTGACCCACCTGAAGAGCCCCCCGGAACTAGATATCTAGGGTCGCCCTTTCTTTTCCAAGGGTTGTGCGCTGCGCCATAATAACTGCTCTCGTTCGACGACCCCATCGCGAACTCGTCCAGATTGGTTTTGCCCAGCGTAATAGCACCAGCGGCCTTCAAATTCGCAGTCACCGTACTTTCATAGGGCGGAGTAAAGCCGTCCAAAATATGCGACGCCGCCGTGGTCAGAATACCTTCTGTGCAGAATAAATCTTTAATGCCAAGCGGAAGCCCCTCCAGGGCACCAGCCTTTCCATGGCTTCGATTATGATCTGCTTCTTTTGCCCGCTCGATTGCCAAACCTGGCACTTCGGTAATGAAAACGTTCAAATCGCGGTTGGTTTCCATCGATTTGATATGTGCTTGGGTCAGTTCAACAGCACTAAAATCGCCTTTTCTGAGCCCATCCCGCGCTTCAGATAAGGTAAGCTGTGTTAGTTCGGTCATTACTCGATCACCTTCGGCACACCAAAGAAACCCTCATGGGATTCAGGTGCATTCGCGAGGACCTTGTCCGTATGCCCACCGTCAGTCACAGCATCTTTACGCCAATTCAACATCATGTCCGCCCCACCGGTCATGGGTTCGACCGCGGACGTATCCACCTCTTGCAATTGCTCGATCCAATCCATAATTCCGCTCAGTTCTTTAGCTAGCGGGGCTATATCTTTCTCAGCCACGCTTATACGAGCGAGATGAGCTATTTTCCGGACAGTGGCGTCATCGAGCGACATGGGTTATGGCTCCCTTTAGAGGTGGTTATCACCGCACCTGTTAACTTGGCAAAAAATGGCAGAAAGCAAGGGCCGCGATGATGTATCATTGGGTATGACGATCTGCAAGCCCGCCGAACTGCTAAGCATCATTGAGCCAGGACAAGCCCTGCTAGGGCTTGATGTCGGGACAAAAACGGTCGGCATCGCCATCTCAGATGCAGCCCTGATTATCGCTTCTCCCCTAACCGTGATCCAGCGCACCAAATTCAGAAAAGATGCGGATATCCTGTTTAACCTCATTGATGACAACAACGTTGGTGCGCTTGTAGTCGGTCTTCCGGTCGAAATGGACGGAAATGAGGGACGCCAAGCCCAATCTGTCCGAACCTTTATGAATAACGTACTTAACCTCCGGGACCTGAACGTCACCTTCTGGGATGAAAGGTTATCCACCGTGGCTGTCGAGCGCATGATGATAGAAGAGGCAAACCTGAGTCGAAAAAAGCGCAGTAAAGTAGTCGATAGAGCCGCGGCAGCATATATTTTGCAGGGTGTTATCGATTATTTACCAAAAAATTGATTTTTAACTAAGGCGATATACGCGCTTGTCGAATGTATTCGCCTTCCATATAGTCCCGGCTCATGCTTGACCCGGTTTTCCCGCAATGCCACCTACTCGGGATCGAAGGGCTTTCCCCCTTAGAAATCAATCACCTATTGGATCTCGCAGATCCATATGTTGAGATTAATCGCAACCGGGAAAATGCCTCAGAAAGCCTAAAAGGTCGCACTATAGTTAATCTCTTTTTTGAGAATTCAACGCGCACACGGACATCTTTTGAATTGGCGGCCCTTCGATTAGGCGCAAATGTCATAAATATGCAGATCGGATCAAGTTCCGTCGCTAAAGGCGAAACCCTTATCGATACGGCTGTCACTCTGAATGCAATGCACCCTGACGTACTCGTTGTCCGCCATCCTCAATCAGGCGCAGTCAAGCTGTTATCAGAAAAGGTCAACTGCGCCGTCATCAATGGCGGGGATGGAAGCCATGAACACCCCACCCAGGCCCTCTTGGACGCCCTCACCATTCGCAGGCGTCGAAGCAAGATAGAAGGACTGAAAGTAGCAATTTGTGGCGATGTCGCACATAGCAGGGTCGCCCGATCTAATTTCTATCTTCTTCTAACCCTCGGCGCGGAAGTCCGCGTCATTGCGCCACGCACACTAATTCCAAGCCACGTCGAAAAACTTGGAGTGCAGACTTTCACTGACATGCGTAAGGGACTTAAGGACTGCGATATCGTAATGATGCTTCGAGTCCAGAATGAGCGAATGACAGGACGCCTAATACCTTCCGTACGTGAATACTTCCGCTTCTTCGGCCTCGACAGAGAAAAGCTCAGCCTTGCTAAGCCAGACGCGCTGATCATGCACCCAGGCCCTATGAACCGAGGCGTGGAAATTGATTCAGACGTTGCCGATGATTTTGAACGCAGCGTTATACGCGAGCAAGTTGAACTCGGGGTGGCAGTCAGAATGGCCGTTTTAGAACTACTAGCAAAAAACCTAGCGGCAACAAGAACTAATGTGAGCGCTGCATCATGAGTAAGGGACGAGCATCTAAGACGGCATATATTGGCGCTAGGCTTCTAGACCCTGCAACAGGACTTGACGAGACTGGCGACATACTGACCGAAGATGAAAGAATCATAGGCATCGGCCCTAACCTCTTCGGTGGCTCGCCCCCATCAGATGCAATAGTTATAGATAGCAATGGTCTCTGCGCATCACCGGGCCTAATTGATATGCGCGTTCAAATTCGCGAACCTGGCGAAGAGCACAAAGAATCACTTCGAAGCGCAGCAGAAGCCGCTGTAGCTGGCGGAGTGACATCAATGGTCTGCCTGCCAAATACTGAGCCAGTCCTCGACGACGAGGCAACTTTAGAATTTGTTGCTCGGCGCGCACGACTTCAGGCCCTAACTAAGGTTTATGCATACGGAGCCGCCACGAAAGGTTTGGCTGGAAAAGAACTTGCTGAATACGGTTTGCTTGCGGACGCGGGAGCCGTCGGCTTCACCGATGGCACAGTCGCCATATCAAACTCTCAGGTTATGCGCAGGGTCCTATCCTATGCTGCAACCTTTGACCTGCTGGTTATCCAGCACCCTGAAGACCCAGCCCTAGCAGGCACTGGAGTTATGAATAGCGGCGAAACAGCCACACGACTAGGCCTCTCGGGCATCCCGCTTGAAGCAGAGATTATAATGCTGGAACGAGATATTCGATTGGTTGAAATGACCGGTGGCCGTTATCACGCTGCACATATTTCTACGGCAGAGAGTGTCAAGATAATCGCCAGTGCAAAATCCAGAGGACTACGCGTAACCTGCGACACAGCTCCATTTTACTCTGCGCTTAACGAGTTATCAGTGGGGGATTATCGCACGTTTGCAAAGCTTTCACCGCCACTGAGAAGTGAGGAAGACCGTCAAGCCATTGTTGAAGGCCTTAAGACTGGCGTTATCGACGTCATAGCAAGCGACCATTCCCCGCAAGATCAAGACAGTAAACGCCTTCCCTTTGCTCAGGCAGCATTTGGTGGCTCAGGGTTAGAGACCTTGCTCGCTGTTTCGCTTGACCTTGTGCACAACGAACAACTCACGCTGCTTGAAGTTCTAAGCAAGCTAACATGCGTGCCTGCCGATTTGCTCGGCCTGGATGCCGGACGATTACGCGAAGGCGCACCCGCCGACCTACTATTCTTTGATCCAGATATTGGATGGAAAGTTATCGGTGACAAATTTAGGTCTAAGTCTAAAAATACGCCATTCGACGGTCGGCCTGTGCAGGGCAAAGTCATGCGGACCGTCATAGATGGTAGAACAGTATTTAAAGCGTCACCGCATGCCAATTCAGCTTGAACCAACGTCGTGGGCTTTCGCTCTCATTGTCTTAGGCGGCTATCTGGTCGGTTCTATTCCGTTCGGATTTCTACTCACAAAAATTGTGGGTCTAGGTGATATTAGATCGGTCGGTTCAGGAAACATTGGAGCAACAAACGTCCTTCGCACGGGCCGTCGAGGACTAGCCGCAACCACACTCGTTCTGGATGGCGGAAAGGGAGCACTCGCTGTTTGGATCGGTGCAATGTTGGCGATCCCACAAGCAGTTGAGATCGGTGGCCTTGTTGCCGGTGCAGGTGCCGTACTTGGCCACAACTTCCCAGTTTGGCTTCGTTTTCAAGGCGGTAAAGGCGTAGCAACCACTCTAGGAATGATGCTCGGCTCCATTCCCATAATTGGGGCGATGTCGTGTGTCACATGGATCGCAATGGCGATCATTTTTAGATACTCATCATTGGCAGCATTAATCGCGTTAGCAGTCGCTCCACTTTTCGCCATTCTGCTAGGAATGACTAACCCAGCCCTCATTTTCTTTGCTCTAGCAGTGCTCGGGTGGGTACGTCACTGGGCCAACATCGGAAGGTTGGTTCATGGCGAAGAACCGCAAATCGGTGGTTCCTAAGGTGAGTACGATAGCGTTTGGCGCACGCCGTGACCTGATTCTCATATCACGGCCCACCCAGGGCAGGAATCTTCGCTGTACCTGGCTCATCACTAGACCCGCATTCTCAGGGCCCGAACAAACTGATTCGGCATGTCACTACATTCTTTAGCTCTACCAATGGCGTTTTAAACGAACTAGCCACTGCGCCAAAAAATCTATTCCCAGCCCTATCGCAACCACGCATTACCTCTCAACCAATTGAAAATATTAATGAAAAATAGGTTGGTTCAGCGTGATTACAAATCCTTCAAGAAATCAGGAGTACAGCAGTTACAGTTGACGAACTGCGGAGACAGTGCCAAGTGTCTGCTTACATTACGGCTGCCGCGCTGCTTGAACTTAGGCTGGCAGACAGAATAGAACCGCTTCCGAGCAATAAAATATATAGCATCGGATGAGTGTAAAAAAAACTGCCAGATGAACTAAACCTTTAACAGGTCCATCTGACACCTAGACAGGAACGTGAACAAAGATCGATGAATAGCATTGTCATCGTCGAGTCCCCGGCAAAAGCGAAGACCATCAACAAGTACCTTGGTGATGGCTACACCGTTATGGCGTCTTACGGACATGTTAGGGACCTCCCTCCCAAAGACGGTTCGGTTAGACCCGATGAAGATTTTGCAATGGACTGGGAAGTTGCGGCGCAATCTAAGAAGCATTTGACCGCTATTGTGAACGCGGCCAAGAGCGCCGATGCAATCTATCTCGCAACTGACCCGGATCGCGAAGGCGAAGCTATTTCTTGGCATGTGCTAGAAGAATTAAAAAACAGGAAGGCTATTGATACCTCTAACGTAAAACGTGTCACGTTTAATGCGATCACGAAGAGTGCCGTCCTAGAGGCAATGGATAATCCGCGCGAGCTCGATATAGAGCTTGTGGACGCCTACCTTGCCCGCCGGGCTCTCGACTACTTAGTTGGGTTTAATCTATCTCCCGTTCTTTGGCGCAAGCTGCCAGGAAGCCGCTCGGCTGGCCGGGTTCAGTCCGTAGCCCTGCGAATCATTTGCACCCGAGAACTTGAAATCGAGAAGTTCCAGCCGCAGGAATACTGGACTGTCGATACGGTTTTGACAAAACAGAGTGAGCAAAAGTTCACGTCTCGCCTCACGCACTTTGAAGGCAATAAACTTGATAAGTTCGGCCTTCCTGATGAAGGTCGGGCGACGGCTGCGAAGGCAGCTATAGAAGCTGCGTCATTTACTGTTGAATCGGTCGAGAAAAAGCAAAAGCAACGCAGGCCTTACGCTCCATTTACAACCTCAACATTGCAACAAGAGGCATCCAGACGGCTTTACTTTACGGCCCGCCAAACCATGGACATTGCCCAAAGATTGTACGAAGGCGCGGATATGGGTGGAGAGACAGTCGGTCTTATTACCTATATGAGAACGGACGGCGTGCAGATTGACGCCTCCGCAGTGAACACTATTAGATCCGTCATTGGTGCAGACTTCGGTTCGGAGTATCGACCAGAAAAGCCCCGATTTTACTCAAGCAAAGCAAAGAATGCGCAAGAAGCGCACGAAGCTATCCGGCCGACAGATCCCGCGCGCCGACCAAAGGACGTGGCACCCTATTTGTCAAAAGACCAACTGCGCTTATATGAGCTGATCTGGAAACGCACTGTAGCAAGCCAGATGGAACCAGCCATCATGGATCAAGTAGCGGTGGTTACAGCCTCAGAGGACAAAAAAACTAAGCTCCGTGCCAGTGGTTCCGTCATTCGCTTCCCTGGCTTTCTGAAAATTTACGAGGACGCCCCGGAAGCAACCTCTGACTCCGAGAATGAGGGAGATGCAGATCGCATTCTTCCGCCGCTTGAAGAAGGCGAAGCCCTTACAAAAAGTGATGTAAAGCCAGATCAGCATTTTACTCAGCCTCCTCCCCGTTTTTCGGAAGCTAGTCTAGTGAAAACGATGGAAGAATTGGGCATAGGCAGACCATCGACTTACGCTTCAATTATTCAAGTTCTTCAAGACCGTAATTATGTGGTCATGGACAATAGACGTTTCATCCCAGAAGCCCGGGGTCGCGTTGTCACAGCATTTCTCGAGAGTTTCTTTGCACAATACGTCGAGTATTCATTTACCGCTGATCTGGAGAACAAACTGGATGAGGTTTCGGCCGGTCGACTAAATTGGAAGGTCGTTCTATCTGAATTCTGGCGCGATTTTATTACTGCGATCGAAGGAACTAGTGAACTCCGTATCACAGAGGTCATCGACACCCTAGACGCCTTATTAGAGCCGCACCTATTTCCGAAAACAGACGACGGCACAGACCTAAGAAAATGCTCGACATGCGAAGATGGTAGACTATCCCTAAAATTCGGTAAGTTTGGTGGCTTCGTAGGTTGCAATAAATATCCCGATTGCAGATATACCCGGCAACTGTCTATCAGCGGAAATGACCCTCATGCCGCAGTGGCAGACGGCCCTAAAGAGTTGGGCGAAGATCCAGACACAGGAATGATTGTATCGTTACGAGCCGGCCCCTACGGAATTTATGTTCAAGTAGGGGATGCCGAAGTTCTAGCAGCCCGCGCGGCTGCGGCAGCCCCTCCTTCAGTTGAAGCACCGCCGGCAAAGGGTAAAAAACCTAAAAAGCCAAAGAAGCCAAAGAAGCCTAAAGTGCCCAAGCCAAAGCGGTCCTCAATCCCTAAGGGTATGGACCCTGCTGGCATAGATTTACAGCAAGCCTTGAAACTTCTATCTCTGCCACGAGAAGTTGGCATCGACCCCGACAGCGGTGAAATGATTCTTGCCGGTATCGGCCGTTTTGGACCCTATTTAAAATTCGGCGACAAATATCAGTCGCTTGGCGCGGACGATAGCGTACTAGAAATCGGTCTAAACCGCGCCGTGGTTGTTATTGCTGAAGGCAAAGAGAAGAAAGGCAGCCGTGGTGGAAGTGCCGCAAAATCTCTCGGGGAACATCCAGACGATGGAAAATCAGTAACGGTCCGGGATGGTCGATTCGGCCCCTATGTCCAACACGGTTCACTGCGCGCAACATTGCCTAGAGATAAAGAAAAAGATGAAGTCACACTAGAAGAGGCCATTGAAATCCTTGCAATCAAGGCTGCTAAAGCTGGTGTACCAAAGAAGAAAGCCGCGACCAAAAAGAAGACACCAGTAAAGAAAAAAGCGGCTACTAAAAAGAAAACTGCGCGTAAAAAAGTGCCCGGAAACCCGCAATCCATTCCTTCAACTGAGGATGATTAGCCCCTTTTGACAACGCAGAAAAAAGACACGCGTAATCAGTCTCTGCCGACCAAGGCGGATATACTTGCGTATATACAAAAATCACCGCGTCGCGTTACAAAACGGGATTTAGCCCGCGCCTTTAATATCCGCGGCACCGAAAGGCCTGCTTTCAAGGCAATATTAAAAGAGCTAGAACAAAACGGTGCGATTGATCGCGGGGGAAAGCGGCGCTTCGCCGAATCAGGGCGGCTACCGGACGTAGCAATCCTTGACGCTATAAAAATTGATGCTGACGGTGAACTGTTAGCCCATCCAGTCAATTGGGAAGAAGAAAGCTCACCTCCTACAATCTTTATTTTACCATCAAAGGAAGTTCGTGAGCCTATAGGGGTTGGTGAGCGTGTTCTCGCCAAACTGAAACTGACTGAGGACGGCGTCTACGAAGCACGTCCCATTCGAAAGCTAACCGATGGGCCACGACAGGTCTTAGGAATAACCGAAAAAACTGGCCATGGCGGCCTACTCGTTCGGCCGGTTAACCGAAAAGAACGCAATCTCATTAATATTGAACGCAAACATACCTCAGACGCCGGGCATGGTGAGCTTGTATTGGTGACAATAGATAGTACTGGCCGACGTGGATTTTCGAAAGGCCGAGTGGCCGAGCGGATACATCAGTCTGGTATAGAAAATGCCCTAAGCCTGATAGCAATCCACAGCCATGACATCCCGCATGACTGGTCAGAGGCTGCGTTAGAGGAAGCAAATGCGTGTTCCGCGGCCGGCCTTGGAAAACGAACAGATTTACGCGGTTTTCCGCTCGTCACGATTGACGGCGAAGATGCGCGAGACTTTGATGACGCAGTGTGGGCTGAGCCGGATAGCGACAAGGAAAATGAAGGCGGTTGGCACTTGATGGTCGCGATTGCTGATGTTGCTTGGTACGTGAAACCTGGCTCAACTTTAGACAGAGCGGCTTTTGAACGTGGGAACTCTACATACTTCCCAGACCGCGTCGTGCCGATGATCCCGGAAGCCTTGTCAAATGGATGGTGCTCGTTACGACCGAATGAAGACCGCCCATGCCTCGCAGTCCATATGTGGATTGATAGTCACGGAAAACTCACCCGTCATACGTTCATTCGGGGCTTGATGAGATCTAAGGCACGCCTAACGTATGAACAAGTACAAGCCGCAGCCGACGGACAAATCAATTCCGTCACCGAGCCCTTGTTGGATAAAGTCATTAAGCCTTTATACGGCGCATATACCGCCCTTAATAAAGAGAGGCGAAGACGCGGAGCCCTCGCCCTCGATTTGCCGGAGCGAAAAATACTTGTCAACGAACAAGGCCAGATGACAGGGGTGCTTCCTCGCCCGCGCCTAGCAAGCCACCAGTTGATCGAAGAGTTTATGGTATTAGCAAACGTAGCCGCTGCTCAGACCTTGCAAAGAGCGTCTGCGCCGGGATTATACCGTGTTCATGAATCTCCAGATCCAGAACGCGTCACGGCACTCCGGACTGCACTGCAAAGCATGGATCTAAAACTTTCGCCTGCAGGAAGTATCCGTGCAAAGGACTTCAACGCGGTATTATCCGCAGTAAAAGGTGATCCAGCAGAATCCCTTATTAACACCATGATTCTTAGAACCCAGTCACAAGCTCGATATGAACCAGAGAACTTAGGGCATTTCGGACTGGCACTTAGCCAATACACCCATTTCACATCTCCGATCCGGAGGTATTCAGATCTCATAGTTCATCGAAGCTTGATCAAAGTCGCGAACTTAGGCTCTGGTGCACTCAAAGAGCCCGATTCTAATCTTCAAGACGTTGCTGAACATATTTCCATGACGGAACGTAGATCGTCAGGAGCAGAGCGTGAGACAGTAGATCGCTTCACAGCAGCCTTCCTGGTAGACCGCGTAGGAGCAACCTTCACAGGACGCGTCAACGGCGTAAGCCGCTTCGGCCTGTTCATCACTTTAGACGAGACCGGAGCCGATGGCATACTGCCAATGAAGCGCCTGCCATCCGACTACTACGAAGTCTTTGATGACATTCACATGCTTGCTGGGCGCAATTCAGGAATGACATTTTCGGTAGGTGACTTAATTACTGTTACCTTGTCCGAAGCAGATGCAATGACCGGCAGCCTCGCCTTCCACTATGTTGACCATTCACCTTTGCGCGAGCGTGTTACCAAAGCACTGCCAGCACAGAAAACTAGACAGTTCTCCAAGAGAGGGCGGAACTTGAAGAAAAATAATAGTTCCCGTGGCAAAAAACCTGCCCGTTAAGCATGGATTGATTGGAGATTAAGAATCTCTTTCGCTCTCGATCGCGGCTTTCAAATAAGGCCCTCTTCAACCGTCAAAACGTCATACGCCTACACAACGACGGTGAGATCACGTTAGCCCCTTAGGCTAACTCATATGGAGCACCTAGGCTTGTTACGCGTCCCAGCTGTGCTCAACCGGCTCCTTAGAGGCTGCTTTGGCAAGCTGGAGAAACTAGAAGCCGGTTCACCGCCGCAAAAGCCGAGTGGATGACAGTGGCGTCTGGAGTTATTAATTCACTTTCTGAGCTTAGAAGTGAATGCCAAGAACAGTTCAGATCGGAGAGTTCCATTCACCTAAATATCTCTAATTTATTGATCTTAAAAGATATTTTTTATTCTACGGCTAGAGGGCTTACAGCGACAACATTCGCACAGAGGACGCTATAATAAGGCATCGCCTGCCCTAGCAGGCTTGACACGGGTGCACGGCAGAGTATGTTGCCGCGCTTGTCTATTAATCGTTTTCTGCGAGACCAAAAATGGCCAAATCGGCAACTATACAAATTAAGCTCGAGAGTACAGCGGGCACAGGGTATTTCTACACAACGAAAAAGAACCCTCGGACCATTACAGAAAAAATGGAAGTTCGGAAATATGATCCGAAGGTGCGCAAGCACGTGATTTTCAAGGAAACGAAAATCAAGTAGCAGGTTGGCACGCCATCACCTGCCTCAATAACTTCGCTTTAAATATACAATAGAACCCAAACCAGAATACCGGTTAGGGAATTCTCAGGTTTCTTAAGCTCTAGGGCACGTCTAGAAACTTTAAGATCTTCTGCCAGAGACTAAAGATAGAAATTGGCTTGGCGATATAACCGTTGCGCCCCCATTCTAATTTTTTATTATCGCGTTTCATAGCGAACGCCGTAACAGCAATAACCCGAACAAATGTTAGCTTGTCGCCAGCCTTCTGGAGCTTAGTCATTTCTATGACTTGCCGACCGCCCTTTATTTAAAATGTTATTTATCTGTGCACTTCAAGACAGATATTGAACTAATGCGGTTGCAACCCAGGACTGAGGGTTAATAAACGTTTTGACTACAAGAATTTACACCCTATCAATACTGAAAAATACAAGGGGTTGCTAGACTACAAGCTGGCATATATTTGCCGTATTTCGTTAAATTGTGACTATATAGGAGCCTCAAAAAAGTTTTCCGGTGGCTAATCCTAATGATTGCTGAAGACTCCCTGCTCCGACCCGCTGTTTTTGGCGTATTACTTGTCCTATTTACAAGTTTAGAAAGTCTATTCCCACAGAAAAAGCGGACACAAAAAAGATTCCACCGTTGGTTCTCTAATTTCGGAGTCCTTGTGATAGGCACAGCTTTAGCCCGTCTCATAGTCCCCCTAGCGCCAGTTGCCGCAGCGATTTGGGTTCAAAGCTTAGGCATCGGAATACTAAATAGTGTAGACATCTCAACTCTAGTGAGCGGTGTTTTAACCTTCATACTTCTGGACCTCCTCATATACGGACAGCACCGGCTGTTTCATTCCGTCCCTCTACTTTGGCGACTGCACCGCATGCACCACACAGACTTAGATCTCGACGTGACAAGTGGATTGCGTTTTCACCCTCTTGAGATTCTATTTTCATTAACAATAAAAATATTAGCTGTCTGCATACTCGGGGCCCCGCCTTTCGCCGTTCTCGTATTTGAAATGGTGCTAAATGGAACCTCTATGTTCAATCACTCGAACCTCAGAATACCTCTCATATTGGAGAGAATTCTACGCCTGTTTGTTGTGACACCAGACATGCATCGAGTGCACCATTCTGTCATCCATAGAGAAATGAACAGCAACTTTGGATTCAACATACCGGTTTGGGACCGTATTTTTAAGACCTACCTTAGCTCTCCAAGTCGAGGTAATAGTGGCATGACCATCGGACTACCGATCTTCAGAGACGAAAGGTCAATAAAACTAATAAGCCTCTTGGTTCAACCATTCGTCGATAGCTCTAGCCCAGGATCGAAAAAGGGCGGCGGATAAAAACCCGCCGCCCTCCTAAGCATATTGTAACGAACGCTCATCGCTAAGCAGGGGCACCAAGCAGAGCCATCGGCTCACGAGTTGTTTCGTCAATTTTCTTAACCGCAGACCTAACTGCTATTTGCAGTTTCTCAAAGGCGCGGTTCTCAATCTGCCTCACACGCTCACGGCTAATACCATACTCAATGCCAAGGTCTTCAAGAGTGCGAGGGTCCTCGCTAAGGCGTCGCTCTTCAATAATCCGGCGCTCACGTTCATTGAGCGTAGATAGCCCCTTCGTCAGCAATGAATGGGCAACTGTACGTTCTTCTTCCTCTGCCATAACCGATTCTTGATCCAATGAACCAGACATAAGAAGATCAATGCGTTCTAGATCACCATCTTCACCGACAGGAACGTTCAGTGACGAGTCTGATCTCGACAAGCGTCGGTTCATATCGTGCACTTCTGACGTTTTAACATCTAGGCGCTCCGCAATGGTGTCGGCTGCCTCTATGCTCAAGTCCCCATCTTCATAAATATTGAGCTTGGCCTTCAGCTTACGAAGATTGAAAAAGAGTTTCTTTTGAGCTGCAACTGTACCGAGCTTCACTAACGACCATGAATTCAAAACATGCTCATTGATAGCTGCCTTTATCCACCACATCGCATAAGTAGACAGACGGAAACCTCGATCGGGGTCGAACTTCTTTACGGCCCGCATCAGGCCAACATTTCCTTCAGAAATAAGATCAGATACCGGTAGTCCATAAAAACGATACCCCATCGCGATTTTCGCAACCAACCGCAAGTGACTAGTTACCATTTTATGGGCTGCTTCAGTGTCATCACGATCGATAAACCGTTTCGCCAACATGAATTCTTCTTGTTTTTCAAGAAAGGGAAAGCGTTTGATATCCTGCATGTACGCGGACAAGCCTCGATCAGAGGATAAAATGGGAAGCATTGTTGATGTCATTAGATGTCTCCTTCACTCGCATCACAGGCCCGGCACTTTCGGCCGGACAAATATATTCCATTTATTTTCGATCTAGAAAGCGACCGTATGTATATGGAAGTGAAAAAAACAGAGCAGGGTCCTGGATGTCATTGTCATATCCTCCTTGAGCAACATGAGCACTAGTTATGGCCCACCTAAATGGTCGGGCCAGGGTTGCAGCCTCTTACAGAGCACCACAAAATTCATACTATTCGGATTCTAGCAGTTTGTGAATATATATTAGACACTCCTCATATTAATACAGAATAATCGGTTTTGCCTTTTTATTAATTTATTACAATAGCTTACTCATTCGATTCCTCAAAAATCAACATGGAACCTGAAATTCTCTTGTTCCCACGGTTTCGTTTTGACATTCGATCAGCTAGGGTCCGGCGCTCTCGAAATAGTTGAAAGAAAAGGGGATTTTCTTGTCGTTTACCCCCTCGATAACAACTGAACTGGTTTCAGGTCCTTCGCGTAGTCTGGTCAAGTCATGGTTTGAAAAAACCCGCAGCGTGACAGATGCATTAATCGCTCCACTATCTGCCGAAGACCAAAACGTTCAGTCTATGCCTGACGCAAGCCCTGCGAAGTGGCATAGAGCCCATACGACCTGGTTCTTCGAGACGTTCATTCTGTCCACAACAGAAAGAAATTACACCCCATATGACCCGCAGTACGAGTTTCTCTTCAACTCTTATTATGAGGCCATCGGCGCTAGGCACCCCAGGCGTGAGCGAGGCTTGCTAACCCGACCAACAGCAGATGACATAGCGCTATACCGGGCACACGTTAGCCTCGCGATTGGCGACCTAATAGACGGTTGTTCTGAAGCCGTTTGGGGCGGCATCAGGCCTTTACTTGTGCTTGGTATCAACCACGAACAACAGCACCAAGAATTGCTATTGATGGACATCCTGCATGCATTTTCGCGCAATCCGATAGAACCAAGCTATTTAAATCACATACCCTTAGACGCGAGTGAATCCTCCGCTCTGACTTGGACTAAGTTTTCTGGAGGCATACATCAAATCGGACAAGACGTAACTCCAGACACACCATTTGCATACGACAACGAGGGACCGAGACACGACGTAATCGTTCAGCCTTTCAATCTAGCCAACCGGACTGTAACAAATCGCGAGTGGATAGAATTTATTAATGACAAAGGCTATGAAAGGCCTGAGTTCTGGCTAGCTGACGGCTGGACTTGTGCCCAATCTGAGGGGTGGACTGCGCCTCTGTACTGGAGGGAAGACTCACCCGGCAATTGGTCTGCCTTTGGACTGCGCGGAAGACATCCGGTTTATTTGGATATGCCAGTATGCCACGTAAGCCACTATGAAGCCGATGCCTTCGCGTCTTGGGCCGGCAAACACCTCCCGACAGAAACCCAGTGGGAGATAGCAGCGTTAGACAAACCGATAGAAGGTAACCTTCTGCCTTATGGTGCTTATCGCCCATCAGTGTCCACGCCTACCTTAGAGGTCGAACAATTATTTGGAGATGTTTGGGAGCATACCCGCTCTCCTTACACACCCTACCCAGGGTTTAAGGCGGCTAGCGGCGCAGTTGGAGAGTACAATGGAAAATTCATGTCTAACCAAATGGTTCTGCGCGGCGGCAGTTGCGTGACACCGGGTAGTCACCTACGCAAGACATACCGTAATTTCTTTTATTCTCATCAGCGATGGATGTTCGCTGGTGTAAGGCTCGCGGAGGATGCGTAATGTTGAGTTCTGACAACCAGGGCAGAAGCATAGAATTTCTAGATGACGTCATTTCTGGGCTTTCGATGGAGCAGAAAGCACTTTCTCCAAAGTATTTATACGATGCCAATGGCTCAGCCCTCTTCGACAAGATTTGCGAGCTAGACGAATATTACCCGACACGCACCGAGGTAGGCTTGTTATCAGAGCGAGCAAATGAAATTGCGAACCTAGTCAACGGGCAGCATTTAATCGAGTTTGGATCAGGCTCAAGCACCAAAATCCGCATTCTTCTGGATGCAGCAGACGGTCTCGCAAGTTACGTGCCAGTGGATATATCAAGAGAGCACCTTTTAGGCGCCGCGGGCTCTATTTCTAGCGACTATCCCGACCTAAAAGTCATTCCTGTATGTGCAGACTTCACTAAATCGTTCGACCTCCCAGACGTCGTAGACAATGGCACTAAAGCGGGCTTCTTCCCAGGCTCAACAATTGGCAACTTCTCGCGCAACGAAGCTAAAGACTTTCTCTCTATGGCTGCCCGCATGCTTGGTGAAGGAGGTGGCTTGGTCATCGGGGTGGATCTAAAAAAAGACCCTAGACTTCTACAAGCTGCCTATAACGACCAGCAAGGCGTGACAGCAGAATTCAATCTGAACCTTCTTACTAGGATTAATCGAGAACTTGACGGCAACTTTGATCTAAATGCTTTTACCCATGATGCTCGTTACGTTAACGACAAAGGACGGGTTGAGATGCACCTTATCAGCCAGAAAGAGCAGGTCGTAACGATTAGTGGCCATGCTTTTAATTTTAAGCAGGATGAAAGTATCCACACTGAAAATTCACATAAGTACGACATTGCTGAATTTCACGATATCGGACGTGAAACTGGGTTCGAGCCAAGTCAAACATGGACCGATAGTAATGAGCTGTTCAGTGTCCATTACCTCAAAGTTGCTGCCTGATCCTGATCCTGATCCTGAGCCTGAGCCTAAGCCTGCGACTTACCTTCGGGTATCCGATGCACACTCAATACAAAGAGGCTCGGCCGGATCAGATTTCAATCTCCCAATAGCTATATCTTCGTCACAGCTAGCACAGTAACCATAACCATTGGCATCAATCCGCTTCAGTGCCGATTCTATGCGCATAATCTCAATCTCACGACGACGCTGCGTCGCAAGTGCCATTTCGCGCTGTTGAAGCGCATCTATTCGGGATAACCGTCCCTGCATAGATTGGTCTAGCTCTACAGGGCGACGGTCAGTAGTGGTCGACGCCGTGTTGGCCAACACTTTAGCCTTTCGGTCGTCCAACTGCCTACGCAGGGCATTAAGGTTTAGTTTCGGTTTGGATTGCATAGATTAGAAGATTATGCCGCAACCCGCGGCCTCGTAAAGAGAAACCCTGAACTCAAACAGATTACTGCTAAGCATTAACGAGCTCTATTGAGCCGCCAAGATAGAGATTTTGAATAGATATCGGGGTAATGCGAACTTCGCTTCCACATTAGCAAGAGCCGGTGTCACGCCAAAACGAACGCATTTGCCATACCTTATTAATTTTACTAAACACGGCTATATCTGTCAGATAGATAGTCGCTGAAAGAACAAGGGGTTTGTATGCACCTTCTCGCGCCAGCAATGCATCGACATGGTCTAGCGCAACTTTAGTCTAGCCAGACATCTCGCGCGCATCTAAAGAAACCTATCAAGCGAAAAATACATTGCCGCCATAGATCGCAGCATGGCTAATAATTTTATCGACATCTAATATCTCTATCCGCATAGGTTGCCCCCAAATGCAGGCCTACCGTTAATGCGTTTGCTCTTTGGTCTTACGAAATTCTATCTTAGGCCAGTCTTCTTCGGCCTTTCCAATGTGCCAGGCATTACGCGCAAGAAATACAGGCGCTCCATCGTGATCAGCTCCCACGCTCGCCTCATTCTTGTCGATAAACTGTTTAACCAGCGCGCTATCCTCTGAATGTATCCAGCGAGCAGTGTAGAGAGATGTAGCTTCAAAATGTACTGGGACATCGTATTCAGTGCGAATACGGTCCGCCATCACCTCAAATTGCAAACTACCGACAACACCGACAATCCAGTCCGATCCTATCCGGGGTCTAAAAACACTTGCAGCCCCCTCTTCAGCGAGCTGCTGCAGCGCCCGGCCAAGATGCTTTGCCTTCATTGGGTCTTCTGGACGTGCAGCTTGCAATAATTCGGGGGCAAAACTCGGGATGCCCGTAAAATGTAACGCTTCCCCTTCCGTAAGAGCATCACCAATTCGTAGATTTCCATGGTTAGGGATGCCAATAATATCGCCCGGCCATGCTTCTTCAGCGGAGGCTCTATCTTGAGCAAGAAACAAAACGGGGTTGTGAATAGTAAGCATCTTTCCAGAGCGAACATGCAAAAGTTTCTGCCCTTTCTTAAAGTGGCCTGAGCTCATGCGAAAGAACGCTATGCGGTCTCGGTGCTTGGGATCCATGTTGGCCTGGATCTTGAACACAAAACCTGCGACCTTTTTTTCATCAGGAGTAATCGCTCGTTCGACGGTAGGCTGTTCTCTTGGAGGAGGCGCTAGATTCGATAATCCCTCAAGCAGCTCCTGCACACCAAAGTTGTTCACGGCACTACCAAACCAGACCGGCGTCATGGTTCCTTCAAGATAGGCCTCTCGGTCAAACTCAGGGCAAAGCCCTCTAACCATTTCCACATCCTCTCGCAGCTTCGCCACCGCATCTGCTGGCAGGAGGTCATCAAGTTTGGGGTCATCCAGACCAGAGCACACTGTGCCCTCGTCGGGCCTTTCGCCCTTTGAGCGCGCTATAAGAACCAAACGATCATTCAGTAGGTCATAACACCCAAGAAAATGTCGGCCTGACCCTATAGGCCAACTCGCTGGAGAGACATCCAGTGCGAGCCGCTGCTCGATCTCATCAATAAGATCAAATGGGTCCTGACCGTCCCGATCCATCTTATTAATAAATGTGGCGATAGGCATATCGCGAAGACGACACACTTCAAACAACTTCAAAGTCTGCAATTCAATACCCTTGGCAGAATCCATCACCATCACAGCGGAATCTACAGCTGTCAGCGTTCTATAGGTATCTTCACTAAAATCTTCGTGCCCCGGAGTATCGAGGAGGTTAAACGTGTTCCCATCGTAATCGTACGTCATAACAGAGGACGCGACAGAGATCCCCCGCTCCTTCTCTACCTTCATCCAGTCCGAGCGTGCACGGCGTCGGTTACCTTTCGCCTTAACGGCTCCAGCGAGCTTTATTGCGCCACCAAACAAAAGTAGCTTTTCGGTTAAAGTGGTCTTGCCAGCGTCGGGATGCGAGATAATCGCAAATGTCCGCCGCCGGGCCACCTCATCTGTAAGGGAGGCCATTTTTTCTGTCTTTTATCTCGTTAATCTTCTAAGGAGTCGAGTTGAAGAGCGACCATTACGCCATCATGTGCATCGGTGCAATCTATCTGACATGAGAGCCTAGAGGCATCCACATGATAAGCAGACCCATCCAATAGATCTGCTTCCTCATCGCTTTGCGCCCCTACCCGTTCGGCCCATCTATTTTGCACGTGAACATGGCACTTACCGCAAACCATAGCCCCACCGCATTCTGCACGAACTGGCACTCCGCCTTCACGCATCGCAGTCATGACACTAACTTGTAATGGCGCCCCAATAGTTTTCCCCTGCCCGTTGGGCAGAAGCACATGGATGCGCACTAGCGTCGCAACTTCTCTTGTATATTCGAACTCGATGTTGTGTGCTCGAACTTGAGCTTCTGGTCTGGTCGCGCGTAATGAAAACAAGCATGAGCCATCAGTGCAGACTCATGAAATCCAGAGAGGATTAATTTGAGTTTCCCAGGGTATGTACACATGTCACCAATACAAAATATTCCGGGTTCCGATGTCTCGAACCTAGCTGTATCAACAGCAACACGGTTTTTTTCCATGTTGATCCCCCAATCGGCTATTGGTCCAAGCTTCATGGTCAGGCCGTAGAACGCGAGCATTGTATCGCAAGCAATATCATATTCCTCGCCACCCTCCTTGTTCTTGAGTGTTACAGAATCGATCTGCCCATTAGCACCATTGAGCCTTGGAACGTCGGCAACGTGCACTGTTACCTTCCCTGCCGCCTCCAACTCACGCATTTTATCCACCGTGTCTTGAACTGCTCTGAATTCGGCGCGTCGGTGAACGAGGTGCATGCTTTCTACATGCTCGTTCAGTGCGATCACCCAATCCAACGCAGAATCTCCACCACCAGCAATCAGCAGGTTCTTACCCTTGAATTGTTCCATCTGGCGGACGGCATAGAAGAGAGACTTATTCTCAAACGGCGCAATACCCTCAATCTTAGGTTTCTTTGGGGTGAAGCTCCCGCCTCCGCCCGCGATACATACGACAGGCGCCTCGACAACAATTCCCATGTCAGTTGTCATGCGCCAGTGCCCATTCTCTAACCTAGTCAGGCTATCGGCCATTTGGTTAAAATGCATGACCGGCGAGAACGGTTCGATCTGCTTCATAAGATCATCGGTCAATCCCTGACCTGTGATCATGAGACGGCTAGGGATATCCAGAATCGGCTTCTCAGGATAGAGCTCGGCGCATTGGCCGCCCGGCCGGTCCAAAATATCGATGACAACGGTCTGCAAACCGAGCAATCCCAGTTCAAACACTGCGAACAAGCCAACTGGACCTGCCCCGATTATAATAACATCCGTCTTTTTTACATCTACACCGTTTTGTGCCGCATCTGACATGCTCTAATTCCTTATTAATTAACTAGATCCAGAGATCACCCTGGCGCCTCAGCCTGAAACTCTTAAAGCACTCGGCCTTTCTTAAAATCCGACCATTGCTCCGGAGTATCTAGGTCTGTCAGAACTGCAGTGTCCTCAAATTCTACTTCATAGACAAGGTCTGCGTTCATCCCAATAAGATGCCGCGCCCCGACGTCCCCAGAAATGTCCGTCATTGCTTCGAAAAACCGGCGAGCCCACAGAATCGGATTGCCTCGCTTCCCGAGGTGCACCGGGACCCCGATCGCCCGGCCCTGCTTCGGATCAAATTGATCAATGAGCGCGTTGATATGAGAGGGCTTAATTTGCGGCATATCCCCGAGGCAGACCACAACGCCAGAATCAGCGCTTGAGAGAGCCGCCAGACCCGCATCCAATGATGTTGATAGCCCATGCTCGAAGTTCGTATTATTTATAAAGACGACATTCAGACCGCTCAAGGCTGTTTTTACTGCCTCGGATTCATGCCCTGTTACAACAACAATGTTTCCGACTTTAGAAGCTTGCACGGCTTCCACAGTTCGGCGAATGAGCGGAACACCATCGATAACCTCAAGCAGTTTGTTCACTAGCCCCATACGACGGGACTGCCCAGCGGCTAAAACGATAGCGCTGATTGGCGGAACCCCAACACCAGATATGTCATCTTGAACAGCCCGGTCCCTCGGCAACGGCCGTGCCGGACTATCTACAAGCAGCCCTCCAACACCTAACGCGGATATATCAGATGACGTCACAAATAATCCAGCTGCGAACCGTTCTAATACCCAGTCTATGCCATTGAGCTTTGGCGATCTCGCACATCCGGGCAAAACGAGAATGGGGGTTTTGTTAAAGTGTGCCAGCAGCATGAGGTTGCCAGGGTCCACTGGCATTCCATAATGATCAATATCTCCTCCAGCATGCACTATACCCGCAGGAACTACATCCCTTCGATCGACAGTCACCGAGGCTCCGACGATTACAATCAGGTCTGGCTTATTGGCAATAACAGAAGTTACAGCGTTAGAAACGTCTGGCTCATTATGGCGACATGAAAACACCTCCTGAACTCGTCCGCCGAGATTGGCTATTCGTCTGTTCGTCAAGTTCGTAGTTTTCGCAATCACTGAATCCTTCAGAGACGGGAGCGTGGTATTTATAATCGCTACGGATAGTCCAATGAACGGTCGAACCACAATGGGCAGACCGAGCCCGATGATCAGGTCCAACACGCGGTTCAACACATCCGCCGAGACCGCGAATGGAATAATCTTGATTGTCGCAATTGTTTGGCCAGGGTTAACCATCGCGTAGTCCGAAAGAGTAGCGATAGTAATTGACTCATGAACAGCGTTAAGGCGGTTTATCGTGTCAGAATCTATCCGAACTAGTCCCGCATTTTCGGATCTCAGATTGCACCGGCCTGTATGCGCTGCCGTTAGAGACACGTTCGCACCCGCAGTAGCATTAGCAATTTGATGTGCAGCTTTATCCTCGCGCACATCTCCATCTTCAAGCGTTGCCGCGAATATCGTTTGGATACCTGCGCCTTCGAAGGCACTGCAATCCTGGGCGCTAAGGCAATGCCCCTTATGTACAGTCCAATCAACGTGACGCATTGTCTGGGCCAAAATGGACCCGGCGGCGTTGCCCACAGATATCTCTGAAAAAATCATCTCTGCGCCTAAGCTGCAACCAAGCGACGGATCGTTACGACTTCACCCAATATTGAGACTGCAATTTCCGACGGTGTCTTAGCGCCTATATCGAGACCAACCGGCCCATGAATACGGCTGAGATCTGCATCGGAAAAGCCTTGTTCCGTAAGGCGCCTAATTCGCTTAGCATGTGTTTTTTTGCTTCCCAAGGACCCAATATAGAAAGCGTCAGATTTTAACGCGGCTGCCAGTGCTGGATCATCGAGCTTGGGGTCATGGGTAAGGGTAACAATTGCAGTGCGTAAATCTGGTTCCAGCTTCGTCACACCATCGTCAGGCCATTCCCTTATAGACGCCACATCTGACAAACGGCTTGCCTGAACAAATGCCTCACGTGGGTCGATAATCGTGACATCGAATCCGGCTAGCTGTGCCATTGGCGCCAACGCCTGTGCAATATGTACAGCGCCAACAATTATCATTCGATAGTTGGGGCCATAGACACGAACAAACAAATCCGTTTTAGCGATATGGCCGCTCACATCCGCTGCAATCATCTCTTCAACACTCTGAATATCAGCAGAAGACAACTCGAGGTCTCCACCGGCGTTACCACTTTGGACAAAACACTGTTTGTCCGTCGCTAAATTGCTAACAGTGGCACAAGCATGCTTAGAAAGCAGAGCCTCACAAAGACTGTCAAACAAGCTCGATTTCATTCAACACGCTCCACATACACATGGACTGTGCCGCCACAGGCTAGCCCCACTTCCCACGCCATGTCATTTGTAACGCCAAATTCGAGCATAGACGTTTCACCGGTTTCTATCGTTGCAAGCGCGGCCGCGATAACAGCCCCTTCGATGCATCCGCCAGAAACCGAGCCGGCAAACTCTCCCGCTTCATTTACAGCCAGATGGCTCCCAACAGGACGAGGCGAGGACCCCCACGTCTGAACCACTGTAGCAAGGGCAGTACATTGCCCCTTAGCCCGCCACTCTGAAAGTCTGACCAAAGGGTCCGTGTCGATATCCTTCATTCCATACCCGCGCTATTTGTGCCTGTCCTGTTTCTGGCTCCACCTAAACTCGAGAGCGCCTCTACGAACTCAGACAAACTATCCAGATTGTGAACCGACCGAAAATCGTCGACATAAGGTAGGATTGCCTTAATACCTGCTGACTTAGGTTCAAAACCATCGAACCGTAATAGCGGGTTCAACCATATTAAACGACGACAAGATTTTTGTAGCCGCTCAATTTCTTCCGTCAATCCGGCTCCGCCATCCCGATCAAGTCCATCCGTTATCAACAAGACAACAGCCCCCTGACCCAGCACACGACGAGACCATTTCCGATTAAATGACGCCAATGACTGTCCGATGCGCGTCCCCCCAGACCAATCTTCTACGGCAGCTGATACTTTTCTCAGTGCAACATCTGGATCAGAGTGGATAAGTTGATGAGTTACATTGGTTAGGCGCGTTCCAAACAAAAACGTGTGAACTCGATCACGGTCATTCGTAATCGTATGCAAAAAATGCAGAAGCATCCGCGCGTAGGGTTCCATAGAGCCCGAGATATCGCACAGCACAACTAGTGGTGGGTGTCGATAAACAGCTTTCTTCCGCATCAGGTCAAACGAGGCGCCAGTTCGAATCATTTTCCTTAATGTAGATCTCATATCAATACGCCGACCCGATGCATGCGGCTGAAACCTCCGCGTCGGCACTCTAGAGATCGGCAGTTGAAAGTCGAGCATTGCCCGCCGCGCCATTATATTTTCCTCAGTCGACATTGTTTCAAAGTCTTTGGATCTTAATCGCTCCGACCCAGACCAAGTAACACTGGGGGGCTGTTCGCGGCTCTCACGGCCCTTATTAGTTTTCTTAGCGAGACCATTTTCAGCCATAGCACCTGCTAGACGCCGAGGTAGAGACTCCGCACACTCTATAAACGCTTCATCAATCACGTCATCAAACATGAAAGGCTTATCTTGTTCACCTATCCGAACGATCCAAAACTGATGAAATACAATTCCAAAAAGTTCAGATTGGGAATGCCGGTCTACAAATGCCGAGTGAAGCGCCCAATAAACATCATCTCTGCGTACCAGATCAATCGAGGCCATCGCTTGGATCGCCACCAGAATTTTGGCAGGGCCAATAGGTAACCCTGAAGAACGCAATAACCGGGCAAAGCTCATTACATTTCGCGCAAGTGCTCCACTACTGGTTATGCTTTTGGTCATAGAGCTGCTGATGCCGCTGCTATGGTCCCGTCGATCGTATTTTCACGAACATGGTTAATGTCGTCTCTATACTTGAGGACGACACCAAGCGTTTCCTCCAACCCATCTCGGTCCAGATACCCACGATCGAGGGCGATGAGCGCACGGACCCAATCTATTGTTTCCGCGACACCAGGCGGCTTAAAGAGATCGGCCCCTCTCAAATGTTGAGCGGCAGCGACGACTTGTAAGCTCAAACTGTCAGCTGCCTCTGGAACCTTGTTTCTTAGAATCTCATATTCTCTGTCGGCATCAGGGTAATCCACCCAATGATATAGGCACCTTCGCTTAAGAGCATCGTGTATCTCGCGCGTACGATTTGACGTAATAATAACTATAGGAGACTCACTAGCCGCAACCGTGCCCAACTCCGGGATTGTCACCTGATACTCAGATAATACCTCGAGCAGAAAAGCCTCGAAAGGCTCATCTGTTCTGTCCAGCTCATCAATAAGTAGAACCGGCGGGCCACCGTTATCCGGGCGTAAGGCCGAAAGAAGCGGCCTCTCAATCAGATACTCAGCCCCATAGATATTTTCGGAGACCTCGCTCATATTGGACTCTCCACCCGACTCCGCCAGTCTTATTGCCATCATCTGCCGTGGATAATTCCACTCATAGACTGCCGACGCTACATCCAAACCTTCGTAACATTGCAGCCGGATTAACTTGCGTCCTAGTGAAGCAGAAAGAACTTTTGCAATCTCCGTTTTCCCAACGCCCGCCTCTCCTTCAAGGAACAACGGACGCCCAAGCTTTAGGCTTAGAAACACCGCAATTGCCAAAGGCCTATCCGGTACATACCCGCCGCTATGGAGCAACGTTTCTGTGTCCTCTATTGATTCTGGTAGGTCCGTCTTCACCGCATTTTCCATATCATTAGTTTGGCAGGCTCATCACCATGCCTAGTCTAAGTATAAAAAAACGAGCACGGATTACCCCGCGCCCGCATTTTTTTCGTCGTCACTGTTATTTATTGTTGGAGAGCAGCAGCTCTCTTAATTGCCTTGCGAATACGTGTGTAGGTGCCGCAACGACAGATATTCGTAATGTACGCGTTGATGTCTTCATCGGTTGGCTTAGGGATATCCTTGAGCATCGATACAACCGACATAATCATCCCAGACTGACAATATCCACATTGTGGCACATCTTCTTCAATCCAAGCTTCCTGAACTGGATGGCTTCGGTCTTCAGATAAACCCTCAATCGTCGTGATATCTGTCCCATCAGCGAATTCTACGGGTACAGCACAGGACCGCTCTGCCACGCCATCGACGTGAACGGTACAAGCACCGCATGCGGCTATACCACAGCCGTATTTCGTTCCAGTAAGGCCGAGATTATCTCGCAACACCCATAAGAGAGGGGTTTCTGGATCCACGTCGAGTGAATGTTCTTTGCCGTTCACACGTAGGTTAATAGCCATCTGCACCTCCTAATAAACCTAACGTAGGGTTTAAGAGCCCACGCTGGTCTTTTCAACTGTTGTTACATTCTACTCTGCACCAACACAGACGCAAGCTACACGGATAGCCCCGCCCTCTTTTTTTGTATAACGAGAAAACCACACGGCGTAACTGACACCAAGCTAATTGCAGGGCAAAAAGTAGACGCTTTCCCGTTCAGCTTCAGCGTGAAGGTCAGCAATCCCACAGGCTACGTAAACGGGTTGTGTGCGCCAGGCCTTAAAGGCCTCAAAATCTGGCCATCGAATAACTGCTAACGCATGTGCCTCTTCAGGCCCAACAAATCTAAACGCCGGTTTAGAAAAACCCATTACCTGTCCACCGAACTTAGTTGGCTTATCGCTCTGGCCATCACTGATCAACTGATAGCGCTCATACGCTTCAGCGTTAGCAATGCCATGAACGATAAATACGCTTAAAAACGGACCGGCTTTTAGAGCGTCCGGCACCTCTCGGTCTGGATCAAATAGGGTCGTCACTAGACCCTACCAAGCAACGGTGTCGCCATTGAATCTTCTAAAGGAGCCCGTGTCATTCATCGTGAACCCATCGATGAGCCCCCGCATACCGGTCACACTATCCGGGATTTCAACGGTAGCCCCCCCCACACCCATCCGGGTTTTGACATACCCCGGACAAAAGGCCATGGCGATTACGCTCTTATCGCGCAGGACCTCAGACATCAATTGCACTGCTTTGGTTACAGCAGTCTTAGATGTGCAGTAACAAAAAGCCGCCGTACGGTCCTCTTGAAGCGAACCAACCGTGCTTGAAAGCGTAATGATTTTCTTCTGGTCACTAGCGATGACATTCGCAGCGAAAGCCTCAGCCATTTTTACCGGGGCAAAGGTATTAGTTCTAATGACGGTATCCCACACATCATAATCAATCGTCCCGAAATGCTGGGCGTAGAGGTGGTCTCGGATCGGAACCGGGCCAATAATCCCTGCGTTGTTTAGCAACACATCAATTGCAGTGCCTTTGTATTTCTCTGCAACTGCATCAATTGACCCATGATTGAGCATGTCCATCCGCTCTATATAAACGCGTTCATTGGCGCCTTCCTTGATCGCACGAAGCTCAAGCGCGCCGTCGCCCGCGGGGTCCCGACAACAGGCCATAACGGTCCAGCCATCATCAACGTACTGTCGTGTAAATTCTAAACCTATACCGCGATTGGCCCCTGTGATTAAAACTGTCGGCACTAAACTCCCCTTATTCAATGTAAAGTGGCCGATCCTGCGGCCTAATAATTCTACACCATCTTCGGTTATTCACAGGATAAGTCAAAATGTGACCGAAATGATTACCTATGCCCCTTCGTTCACACCGCGCTCCGCTTCGAAGAAGATCACCCTTACTCGTTGCCTGATCTCAAAGCCGGCCTTAGTCTCAGCATTATGACATCAAAATTCGCGCGTATTTTAGTCGCAATATTCATAGCCGCCCTGACATCACCGGCCCTGGCAGAACCGCTCAAGGGCAAAGTGGGCGTGTATTCCTTTCCAGATAGTGTCTGGTGGGAGCAATGGATGGGGTTCCAGTCCCGCATCGAGGCCAATCCAGACTTTGATATCGAGTGGTATTTGCGCGGCGAACTGGGGTCTGAGCAGCAACTCATCACCGGTGCCCGTCGCAATAGAATCCAGGTCATCAGCGTTTCTTCTCAGGGCATGACGTCGCTAGTTCCTGAAATGGGAGTTTTGCTGGCGCCCTATATGTTCGATAGCCTTGAAGAAGCAGATTTCGTCCTCGACAACTATCTATCTGGGCCGATCAGCGCCCTGTTTGCTGAACTCGGGCTCACAGTCATCCAGTTTACTGAAGTTGGCTGGGGGGTTCTCTATACCGTCGACAAGCCAGTTATAGAGCCGGTCGACCTTGCTGGTTTGACGATCAGAATATCACCATCCATCATTTTGCAGTCTTTCATCGAATCTGTGGGATCGGATTATGCAATCCTTGAGCTTGGGGAGCTCATCCCTGGCCTTCAAACGGGCCTAATCCAAGGCGGTCTGACCAACGTCGTCTTCGTCCATAACGCCTTAGATGGACAAGTCTGCTGTGTCACTCGCCTTAAAAGCATGTACGAAATGGGTGCCAACTTCGCCAATACGAAGTGGTTTGACTCAGCTACAGACGAGCAGCGTGCGGCGTTGATCAATTCCTATGACGGTCTTCCAACAGCCCGCAAAAACGTCCGCGCCTACGTTGAACAGGTGGTGGCAGAAGGTCAGGCCAAAGGCGTGAACTATATCGATCTAACAAAAGAACAACGCCAGAGATGGAAATCGGCATCCAGCAGCGGTCTCCAACGTATACTCGATGACACCGGACCTGAGGGCGCCCGCCTCTACGACTTGCTACTTGAGGGAAAAGACGCCTTTTCTAATCAGAAAAATTCCGCCCCCTGAGCATCTAAAATATATTCATATTAAGGTTTAATAAATCTATCTAAGTAACTCTAATAGCGTCATTTATTGGACCACTTAATCTTATCATATTGGATGAATAAGCCCTCAGCTTCAAAACCCTCAAGGCTGCCCCTAACCCCGTAATAGTCTACTCGTTCGAACAGATAAATCAGGTAAGCCTGCTCGTGATAGCGGCGCATAATATCCTGAGTTAAGGCTTCACGGCGGGCAAGAATTGGCTCTGCCATGGCAGCGGTGATCATCGCCTGATCATCTTCATTACACAGCCAAGGCGTTTTCCATAGACAGCTATGTAGGCGCATACCGCGGAGTGCATCCAATTGCGGGGCAGTCGGAAAGTCCATCATGAACCCCTGCCCTTTAAACTCTCCCGTATGAACAGCATTGAAGTACTGCGGAAGTGGAAACGTCTTCAGTTCCAGGTTCACGCCAACCGCCCTCAGATCCTCGGCGATTTTTTGGTAGATCGCCACACCGTTGGGTACTGAGGTCCCGGGCACGACCTCAAATATGAGATCAAAGCCTTCCGGATAGCCAGCTTCCGCCAGCAAAGCCCGTGCGAGGTCCGGATCATAAGGATAAGGCTCGAGATCCGGATTATAGCCAAATACGGTCGATGGGACAGGCTGCGAAGGGGCTCGTGTCGTATTGCTCAGCAAAACCTCAATATAAGCTTGGCGGTCGATGGCGTAGTTCAGGGCCCGGCGGACCCGCACATCCATTAATGGCTCATTGTCCGGACCGAAAGCAGGATGATCCCGGTTCAAGATCATCGAAAACGTATAGATTCCGCCTCCTGGGATACTGACCCACTGATGCCCAGCGGCTTCTAGCGCCTCCATTTGATCTGGAATGGTTCCAAGCACCACGTCCAAACGGTCGCTAATAATCCCCTGGATTCGCTGAGGCCCCTCAGGAACCGCATAGACTTCAAGCTTCTTGAAATGCGGCGGCCGCCAGGAGCCTTCGAATGCCTCCATTCGAGCAACCGCGGGTTCCCACGCCACAACGCGGAAAGGGCCTGTGCCATGGGGCTCTTGGGCGAAGCCTTGTGGTCCGAGTCGCTGCCAATGTTCGGGCGCAACCATGCGCAAGCTGGCAGCTTCACGGGGAAAGATTACATTCGGCACAGCCGTTGTGATCTCCACCGTATACTTATCTATGGCCCGAGCACCGGTCATGGAACTCAGCATCTGCGCCACGACCTCAGTCAGAGCTTCTGGGCTAGTCAGGTACTCAACCGCATTGATCACAGCGTTTGAATTAAACGGTTCGCCATTAGAGAAGGTCACCCCTTCCCGTAACTTAAACACCCAGGTAGTCGGGCTTGTGGCCTCCCATGACGTTGCCAACCATGGCTGTACCACGCTGTCATTCCCGACATACGTCAGGCCGTCGAAAATTGCTGACCAAGTATAGATCGTAGGCGCGTTCAAGGAGGCATAAGGGTTACCCAACATTGGTGGCAGGCCCATCACACCAACCCGCAGAGTATCCGATTGCTGATACATATCCGCTGATTTGGAGGTACCATTATCATCGCCGCAAGCAGCCAGCATGAAACCAGCCACGCATAACGCAGCAATGAGGTATATTAGTCGGCGAACGGACTGAGTCATACGATCCTTTGAGGTTGGCTGAATACTGACGGCGATTACACCTAGTATATGGGTGTCAGGGAATACTTATCCAAGCAGATTGACGCCAGCCGCCCTTCCCTATCTCACCTGACCGCCATACCATCTCTACCTAAAGTACATCACTGCCAAAAAAGAGCGCCAAAATGAAAATATTGTTACTTGGCCTTGCCCTAGTATTCGTGTCCATTGATGCAAGCGCAAAAACCGTTCTTATTACAGGGTCCAATCGCGGGCTGGGCTTTGAACTCGCCTCTCAGTACGCGGCCGACGGCTGGACAGTCATTGCGACGGCTAGAACTCCCGATGATGACGCAGAGTTACAAGCACTTGCGACACAATATGCCTCTGTTCGTATCGCGGCTCTGGACGTCACAGACCACAGCCAGATTGATGACCTCGCAGACGAACTCCGTGGAACAGCCATCGAAGTTCTAATTAATAACGCTGGCATTCTCGGAGACCCAGGCGCCCAGCGCCTAGCCAACCTCGACTTCTCAGCCGCCGAGCCGCTGTTTGCGACAAATACCTTTGGCCCACTCAAGATCGCGGACGCCTTTCTCGAGCACGTTGAAGCCAGCAAAACTAAGAAAGTAATGAACATCTCTAGTGTTGTCGGCTCAATAAGCCTGGCCAATGGCAATATCTATTTCTATAGGGCCAGCAAAACAGCATTGAACATGCTCATGCGGAATTTTGCCAAGGACACGGCTGAACGCGGCATAATCGTGGGCATGATTCACCCCGGTGTTATCGATACTGACATGTCTGCGCCCTTTGATATTCCGAAAGTCTCAGTTGAAGAGAGTGCAACGGGCATCCGCACTGTTGTCGACTGGTACACCTCAGAAACCAGTGGCACGTTTATGCAATACACCGGCGAACCCATTGCTTGGTGAGACCAGAAAAGACAGGAATTATATCGATGCTACGACTTATCACTCTGGTCACCGCAATGCTGTTGGCTCAGACTGCGACCGCCAAAACCGTATTAATCACCGGCTCTAACCGGGGGCTCGGCTTGGAATTCGTTACTCAATATGCGGCCATGGGTTGGGACGTTATAGCGACCAGCAGATCTCCCGAGGACGATCAGGACCTACAAGCCGTCGCCACCGCCAATAAAAAAGTCACAATCGAGAAACTGGACGTTACTGATTTGGACGGCATCACCGCACTGGCCGAGAAATATAGCGGCACCCCTATCGATGTGTTGATCAACAATGCTGGTATGTTTGGGGACCGACCCCGCCAGACTTGGGGTGCACTGGATCGTGATCTCTTCCGCCAGGTCATGGACGTAAATGTCTTCGCCCCTCTAAAAATATCCGAAGCCTTCGCTCCTCATGTCGCCGCCAGTGAAACCAAAAAAATAGCCGTCATATCGAGCACAGCTGGCTCCATCGCTTCCATCCGAAACCCACCCGGCGCACCCTATTACGCAATCAGCAAGGCTGCAGTGAACATGGCCATGCGTGGCACGGCAATGCGGGTGAAAAAACAGGGCATTGCTGTCGCTATTTTCATGCCCGGCGCGGTTGATACTCGCATGCTCCGGGAAGCCGTGGGACTCACCCAAGAGGAAGCGGAAACTGCAACGGATTACGACTACAAGCGGTTCCAGCCTCTAACCACTGAAGAAAGCATCTCCCAGATGATTTCAACACTAGACGCTCTATCGATGAACCAATCCGGTGATTTCCTGAATTACGACGGCCGCACAATTCCGTGGTAAACATAGATTCAATCATAAGGACACAATCATGATCCGCGCTGCCACATTACTATTTTCGCTTTTTGCCTTTTCCGCTGCTAACGCGTCCACCGTTTTAATTACTGGTGCCAGTCGAGGGATCGGGCTCGAGTTTGCAACGCGATACGCCGAACAAGGGTGGAATGTCATCGCCACGGCCCGCTCACCAGAGGATGATGATAAGTTGCTGGCTTTGGCCGCTGCACACGAGAACGTACGAACGGAAACACTCGATGTGACCGATCACGCAGGAATCGATACTCTCGCCGAAAAATTACGCGGCATCGCGATTGATGTCCTCATTAACAACGCTGGTATTGCAGGTGGTCGCAACACGCAAGAGTTTGGAACCGTCGATTATTCCGTGTTCAACGACGTTATGAACATTAACGTGCTCGGCCCACTCAAAGTGACTGAGGCCTTCATAGAACACGTGGCTGCAAGCGAGCAAAAAAAAGTGATCAATATATCGTCCTCAGAGGGCCGCCTCTCTCAAGTCCGAGGCTCACGACAAGCCTTCTACAGGGCGAGCAAATCGGCCCTCAATATGGTAATGAAAAATGTAGCCAATAATCCAACCATAGAAGAGAAAGGCGTTATTATCGGTATTCTGACGCCGGGGTTCGTAGACACAGATTTCACTGCAGGCCTACCGAAACAAATGATGATTGACGTGGAAACGAGTGTATCGCGGTCCATATCCATGATCGAAAAGTATAACACAGAAATGTCCGGTAAATACTTCTCCAACACAGGCGAAGAGATGACTTGGTAACGCCATAACGCTAACGCTAACATGAGGAGACAGGAGCCTTAATGGCCAAAATTCCGCACTGCGGTCATGCGGACTGGGAATACAAGGTTCGGCGCCAAGCACAGCTATAGTCCTGGATCGATAACCAATCATTCAAGGAGCCTCTCATGAGCATAACAATCGCAGCGGCGGCCATCGCCGTATTTTTGGCAACGTCTGCCGACGCAAAAACCGTTTTGATTACGGGCTCCAACTCGGGCATCGGGCTCGAGTTTGCTAAACAATACGCGGCTAAAGGTTGGGATGTCGTAGCGACACATAGACGATCCACGGCACCCGAAAGCATAGAAACGCTTCGTGCTCAGTACCCAGATCAAGTACGCGTCGAGACCATGGACGTAACCAATCACGAGCAGATTGATGTGTTAGCAAGAAAACTGGAAGGCACGGCGATCGACGTTCTCATCAACAACGCAGGAATCACCGGTGATTTCCGTAATCCGGCACCTCAGTCCTTTGGCACACTGGCATACGCCGACTGGGAAAACTTCATGCGCATCAATGCACTTGGCCCGCTCAAAATCAGTGAAGCTTTCGCACCCCATGTAAAAGCCAGCGAAGATAAAAAGATTCTTGCCGTCAGCTCACTCGCTGGTTCGTTCGGCTACAAGGGTCCCAACATGGCTGGTGGCTATTGGTATAAGGCGTCCAAAGCGGCCCTAAACATGTACATGAAGAATGTTGCCAACGATCTTAAAGGAGATGGTGTAACGGTCGCACTACTTTCACCTGGCACAGTCAAAGTTGAAAAGCTTGGCGACGTCAATTTCCCAGGCTTAATCTCGCCGGCTGATAGTATCAGGGGCATGATCTCAGTGATCGAGGGACTAACCGTCGAAGACTCTGGCGCTTATTACCGTTACGACGGAACTGAACAACCCTTCTAATTTATTCGCCCGGAGCATTTGATATGCGTATGCCAATATTTGCCGCCGCACTTGCGGCGACATGCTGGACAGTTGCCGCAGAGGCCGCAACAGTTCTTATTACAGGTTCTAACAGAGGCATCGGGCTAGAACTTGCCCGTCAGTACGCCGATTTGGGGTGGGACGTCATAGCGACGAGCCGCACGCCTGCTGATGACGACGACTTGCAAGCCTTGAGCACACAGTATGACAACCTCAGAATTGAAGTCCTTGATGTCAGTGATCACGAACAAATAGATGCTCTGGCGAAAAAGTTAGCGGGAACACCGATAGATGTCCTCATGAATAATGCTGGCATTCTTGGCGGAGCGCCAGATGTCCAAAGCATAGGTTCCATTGACTTCGCGTCCATGGAACAGGTCTACAAAACAAACGCTATTGGGCCGATGAAAATGGCCGAGGCCTTCCTTGAGCATGTTGCTGCAAGCAAACAGAAAAAAATTAGCGTCATTACGTCTGGCACAGCTTCTCTAAGAAATGTTCAGCCTTCACCCTTTTACAAAGCACTCTATCTCTACAGAATGTCAAAGACAGCGATCAATATGGGGTACCGCGCTCTATCAGTTGAACTAGCACCCCGCGGCATTCACGTAGGCATTCTAGCGCCCGGCATAGTCGAAACTCGGCTTCTTCAACAGGCTGGGTACGGCGGCATGGGTATGGCCACTGAAGACAGCGTGACCGGCGTCATTCGCAATATCGAAAATTTGGGGCCAGAGACTTCGGGCCAATACATCATTTATAACGGCGATACCGTTCCATGGTGATCACGGAACTCGCTCAATCAAAGGAACTATGATGCTAAAAATTATACATACAACTGTCCTAGCCCTCGTTTTGAGCCTGCCCTCGTTTGCAGACGCAGAAACAGTTCTCATTACGGGTTCCAATCGTGGCATCGGCTTGGGCCTTACCGAGGCTTATGCAGACCGCGGCTGGCGTGTGATCGCAACGGCCCGAAACCCCGCCAAAGCAGATGAACTCAATACATTAGCGGATAAATACGACAACCTTACTGTCGATGAGTTAGACGTAACTGATGATGGGGAAATCGCAGCGCTTGCGTCTAAATACGAAGGCACAGCGATTGATGTTTTACTAAATAATGCTGGTGTACTGGGCGACATCGAAAAGCAGAATGCCCAAAATATCGATTACGATGAAATCAAGTTCATCATGGACGTAAACGTCTATGGACCAATGAAAATGGCGAAAGCGTTTCTGCCTCACGTTGCCGCAAGTGAGCAGAAGAAAATCCTAACCATGACATCAGGCCTCGGCTCCATGACACTTACTCAACGATTGGGTCGGTTCTATGGATACCGGATGTCTAAAGCGGCGGTGAATATGGCAATGCGAGCCATCCATGCGGACCTTAAAGGCAAAGGGTATGTCATTGGCTTAATCGCTCCGGGCCAAGTCCAGACAGAACTCCTATTCGCGTCAGGGTTCAGGGGCCCAGGGTCTATAACCGTTGATGAGAGCGTCGCAGGCCTTATGACAGTAATCGACAACATCAATGCGGATACCGTTGGACTGCCGATTAACTACAATGGCGAAGCCATTCCTTGGTAAAAGTCAACTTACTGGAACACGTTATTCAATAAGCGAAGGACGTGCCCCTGAGCCAAATGGTCTAGGGTAACGCTGGTTGCCTCGAAGTAGACGTTCAGGTTGTTCTGCGCGTCTTCCTTTTGCGTAACGACATCAATAGGTTCGCCTTCGTCAAGGCCACCCGTGGCTACAAGGCCGTAGAGAACCAAAATTTGTAACGCCTCTAGGTCTAACTCATTCGCTTTGAGGCGCCCCCTTAATGCGTTGGCAACTTCGCGGTTTCTGCCACTAAGGTCGGGCCCCTCAATAACAATTTTTAAGTTCTCTCTGCAGGTGCGGAGCGGCCCAACGAGACCACGCTGCCATTCACCCGATATCTGCAACGCTCCCGCTAGGTGCTCTGCAAGGCCGTTACCGTTTGGCCCTTTATAGGCCGCCAGCCAAACGCAGAATAGGACCATATTGATATCAACGCCCATCCGGTCTTGGAGAGACAGCATCGCTTTTTCCACGCCAGGCTGACTGTATGCGGATGTTGCGAATTCCCAGAACGGGTTTCCTTTGGCTATTTCTCTGCCCGTTTCTTCAGTCATGCCTAACGGGACCTCTATTGTCAGCTTTTGCGCTTGGGTGCTTTACCTGAGCCGTCTGGTTCTCCCCACCTCTTTACGAGGCCAGACTCTAATCCAAACATATCGAGTAATCTGCCAACAGTGTGGTTTACCAAATCATCAACAGATTTAGGGTTGGCGTAGAAGGCTGGCACTGGTGGAGCAATAATCGCGCCGATCTCAGATAGATGGGTCAACATGCGCAGGTGTCCGGTATGTAGTGGGCTCTCCCTCACAAGCAAAATTAACCGTCGCCGTTCCTTTAAGACCACATCAGCAGCGCGTGTCAGCAGGGTCGACGTTACGCCAGTAGCAATTTCGGATGCCGATCGTATGGAACAGGGCGCAATCACCATGCCTTCAGTCTGAAAAGACCCCGAAGAGATCGCAGCCCCAATATCACCGTTAGGATACACCACGTCGGCCAACGCTTTGACGTCAGCCACTTTCAGCCTCGACTCATAGGCGAGCGTGACTTCTGCAGACTGAGACATCACAAGATGGGATTCGAACTGCGTATCTCGCAAAACTTCAAGCAGCCGAATTCCGTATATGACGCCCGAGGCCCCACTAATTCCAACGATGAGGCGTTTCACCTGCGTCATTCTTACATCCTATGAAAATATTGAGAGACTCTAACCCAGAGTGCGTAAAAAAGTCCTGAATTCTATTTAATATAGAGGTTTAGATTCATATATAAACCGCTAGAACCTTGTATTTAATAGCCTTTCTCGGACGAATAGACTCCCCTTGAGTATAAAGTCATACTTTTATAACTATTACTCCTTCAGGGGGATATTGCCATACTAGATCTTCGCACTTTTTTAGAAGCTGAGAAGCAATCGGTCTTTCATCCGGATGGGCCCATGTCAGTCAGCCATCAGATTACAGCCCTCCAATACGCGCTAGAGAAAGCCGGCCGCCGCCCAATTGTCGTTGTAGACGAACCCTTAATGGCAGACGGCACGACGAGCGATATTCCAGTGGTTACTAACCTTACAGCCAGTCGTGCTGTCGTCGCGCGATCATTGGGAATTAATGATCATCAGACCGCAGCGCCCATTTATGCTCAGCGCACTGGCACCCAAATTACGCCAGAGACGATCAGCAATGATACCGCGCCTGTACAAGAAATCGTAATCGAGGGGGATGATGTTGATTTAACCCGACTTCCCGCTCTAACACAGCATGTTACAGATCCTGGTCCCTATTTGACCGCGGCACACGCCACAACCTATGACCCAGACACCAAAACAGATAACACAGCAATTCAACGGTGTTGGATTAAATCAAAGAGACGGATGTCCTATTTTCCTTATCCCTCTTCTCACAATAATCGCAACATGCGGAAATTCTGGGCGCGTGGTGAGGACTGCCCGGTCGTATTTTGGATCGGACACCACCCTGCCGTTCTTATGGGAACCCAGGCGAAATTGAATTACCCGGAAAGCCACTGGGGCGCTTGCGGTGGGCTATTAGGTGAACCACTTCGAGTAACGCCTAGCCGCACATTTGGCGATCTAATTATGGTTCCTGCTGACGCAGAGATAGTGATTGAGGGCTACGTCCCCCGCGACGTTCTGGAAGCCGATGGCCCGTTTGGTGAATACACCGGCTATTCTGGCCCCCAAGTTGCAGCGCCTGTTGTTAACGTAACCAGCATCACAATGCGTAAAGGGGCCTTGTATCATGACTACGGATCTGGCCTGACGGACATGCTGGTGCCAGATAATATGACCATGGAAGGCAAGGTTTATGGCCTGTGCAAGCAAGTAGCACCCAGCGTCACCAACGTTCATGTTCCAGCCCAAGGCAGACGGTTTCACGGTTACATCCAAGTGGAAAACCCGGGACCAGGGGAAGTGCGTGACGCATTAATGGCCGCCCTATCCTATCGACGCCTCAAGATGGCGATTGCAGTCGATAAAGACATAGACATCTTTGATGATTCAGAAATGATGTTTGCACTAGCGACGCGCGTTCAGTGGAGCCGCGATAGTTTCACTGTAGATGGCCTTTCAGGCTCCCTTCTTGATCCCTCGACACCCGCTGGATCGAAGACGCTGTCGAAAATAGGCATAGATGCAAGCTTACCGCTACCAGGACGCCCCGGTGCACCGCCGCCAGTCCCACCACGGTCCATCGTGCCTCAAGACGCCATGGATAACGCAGCCAAAATACTTTCAGGAACTGATATGTCCGGATGGCCGACATTATGAGTGCTGCAAACACAAACAACCGCGAAACCGTGCGCCTTGGTGCGCCTTGGGAAAAAACTGGCAACACATCGTGGACCCAGTGCCCCGAATGTGACGATTGGTTTCACATTGGCCCGGGCCTACTAGACCGCCCTGAAGTCGCTATGCATTGCCCCTCTTGTCATCATGAGTTCAATCAAACCGATGCCAAGCGGTTGGTCACGTCAGGATAAACTCATGGATAGACCTGCTTTACCAGCACTTGACTTCAAGCGCCTTGGGCCGCCCGCCGGTTCTCGGATCACTGTTGTCGGTGGTTGCGGTGGGATTGGCAGGGCACTTGTTGACGCCTGCCTAGGCCTCGACTTGAGAGTTTCAGTTTTGGACCTTCCAGCCTCCCTTGAAACGCATGCCCCGCATTCCGACTGTCTTCAGCATGCCATAGATGCAACAGACGAAAAATCAGTCGAAGAGGCATTCGGACACATTCAATCCACATGGGGTGGATTAGATATCATGGTTAACCTCTGTGGCTTCACCAACGAATTTGAAGCGGTCTCAGATATGTCTGTAGCAACCTGGGACGAGATAACGGAAGGGAACTTGCGGTCCGCATTTTTGTGCTCCAAAGCCGCACTTCCCCGTCTCCGCCAATCGAACTGCGCAGCTATCATCAACACGGCATCCGGACTAGCCTACAAAGGACTAGCTGGGACCTCTCCATACGGGGCCGCAAAAGCTGGCGTAATTGCTCTTTCAAAATCACTCGCCAACGAGAATGCACCGGATATACGCATTAACGTGGTTGCACCAGGAGCGGTCGACACAGCCTTCTTAAAAGGTGGGACAAGCCGCGCCGGTGAGAACAAAAATGCTAAAACCCATATTGATACGGACCGGTATGCTGATGCCACGCCAATGAAAAGACTTGCGGTCGCAGACGATGTCGTCGCTCCAATTCTATTTCTCAGTGGTAGTGCTGCACGTTTTATTACGGGACAGGTCATCCACATTAATGGTGGCGGATTTATGCCATGATCAACAAATTTAAAATTGTCACAACAACTGAACACAAGAAACCAGGGAGCACGCGATGAACGCAGTCACGCAGGGCATGATGAAGAAGTTCGCCGTTAACCAACACGTCACAAGTTTCATTGGCGGCGAGTCCCTGACACCTTCTGGCCCCGGTGAAGACATACCCGTAATTAGTCCAATCACGGAAAGTCAGATTGCGCTTTTGCGTGAAGCATCAATTGATGAAGTCGATTCTGCTGTTCGCACCGCACGGGATGCTTTTGAAAATGGGCCATGGCGTCACATGTCAGTTGATCAGCGCAAAGTAATCATGCTTCAAATCAAGGACGTTATCCTTGCCCATGCCGATGAGCTTGCTTACCTGGAAAGCCTGAATGCTGGCCTAACGATGACTTATGTCAAAGGCTTACACGTGATGCGAACCGGCTGGAACTTTGAGTTCTTTGCCGAAGTCGCCAGCCAAGCTTCAGGGGAAGCTTACACGCAGACTAAACCCTATCTATCGGTTGTAACCCGAGAGCCAGTAGGCGTCGGCGCTCTTATTGGTCCCTGGAATGCACCACTGGCTCTGTGTTCAATGAAGATTGCATCGTGTATCGCTTTCGGAAACACTTGTGTCCTAAAACCCAGCGAATTTACGCCACTGTCATTGCGCCGCATTGTCGAACTTATTCATGAGACGGATATCCCCAACGGCGTTGTCAATTTGGTTAATGGCCGAGGGCATGTAACAGGAGATGCCCTCGTCTCTCACCCAGAGGTAGATGTCGTTTCATTTACGGGTGGCACCAAGACCGGATCCATTATCGCAGCCCGTGCTGGCGAAGGACTTAAACCCGTTGGTCTTGAATTGGGAGGCAAGTCCGCGAATATTATTACAGCGACCGCCGACCTAGACCGTGCCTTAGATGGAGCGATCCTAGGTATCTATTCAAACAACGGCCAACAGTGCCTAGCTGGATCACGCATCCTCGTAGAAGACTCTATCGCCGACGAATTCATTGAGAAATTCATTGCTCGGTCAAAGAATATAAAAGTTGGAGACCCAATGGATGCGGCGACTGAGATCGGCCCTATCTGTTACCAAGCCCATATGGATCGCGTGCTTAGCTTCGTCGACATCACTAAGAACGATGGCGGAGAAATACTGACCGGCGGAAACCGTGACGCTCGTCATGATACTGGGCTTTACCTAGAGCCAACCGCTGTACTAGCGAACTCAAACGATGCCCAAGTATGCCAAGAAGAAATCTTTGGGCCTTTTGCTACCTTCCTTAAATACAGTGACATTGATGAAGCCCTCGCTATTGCCAATGCCTCAGAATTTGGCCTGGTTGGCTACATCTGGTCTGACCACCTCCCAACCGTGATGAAGGCGTCGCAAGAGATGCGCGCCGGCACCATTTGGGTTAATACGCCGATGACCCGTGAACTCCGCGCACCTTTTGGTGGCTATAAGAAATCTGGCATAGGCCGAGATAGCGCCAAAGACTGCATGCAGTTCTTTACCGAAGAAAAGACGACAACAATTCCAATGAGTACATTCCCGTTGGCCAAATGGGGCGCCAGCGACTGAACCTTTTTAAGATCCCGTATTTGTAAGAATAAACCTAGGAGAAAACCATGTCTTCAACATTAATGAGCCAACCTGATTTCTACAAAGCACTAGAAGATGCGCGTACAACTGTTCATTCCGGCGGTCACCCATTCAGCGTCGCTTGGGCAAGCGGCGAACTTAGCCTAAAGCAAATCGGTGAATGGGCTGTCCAACACTTTTATTACATCGATGCTATTCCTCAACAGTTTGCACAGTTCTTTTGCCGTTTGGATGATCTCGAAGCACGCCAGCACATGCTCGAGAACATGCTCGGCGAAGAAATGCCCGACACACCTGAAAAGCGTCACCCAAACCTTCTCATTAAATTTGGCAAAGCCTGTGGAATGTCAGCTGAAGACTTCGACAACGCTGAGCAGAGAGGCAAAGTACTTGCCTCCACACGCGCAATGCGCTCCTGGATTTGGGAATTAGTAAATGTGCGCCATCTAGCGGAAGGCGCTGCTGGGATTATGGTCGCCCTAGAAGGCCAGCTTCCAACCCTGTATCCAAAATACGTTGACGCCATGCGTAAAATGGGACTGAGCGACGACGACATGGAGTTCTTCCATGTTCATATCGAAGGCGATGCAGAACACGCGCATGTTGGGCTGGAAATTACCACTCAATACTCCACAACACCCGAGCTTCAGCAGATGGCAATTTCTGCTGTACGGGCTTCCACTGAAATGCGCTGGCGCATGCTAGACGGCATTGACGAAGCTTTTGTTCAGGGAATAAAACAGGCTGCCGAGTGAGCGAAGCCTCTAAACCTACCTTGCTCGATGCCACTGGTCGCGTTGCGTTTGTAACGGGAGCGACTGGCGGTATCGGACAAGCCGTCGTTCGCATGATGCTCGATGCCGGTGCAAGTGTTGCCGCCACCGGACGCCGAGCCGTGCCGTTTGATGACGACCGCGTTCTCCCCCTCACCCTTGAGGTGACGGATGAGGACGCTGTTGCGTCAGCTGTACAAAACTGCGTCGATAAGTTCGGTCGTCTCGATTATGTCATCCACATGGCCGGCACCGTAGGTAAAGGCCGCCTTGATCAAATGCTCCTTGAGGACTGGAACAAGGTCCTTGCAACCAATCTCACCTCGGCCTTCCTAATACTGAAGCATAGCTACAAGCATATCACCAAACCAGGCGGTGTCGCCGTGCTTTGCGGATCATCGAACGGCTACAACGGGGGAAGTTACCTCTCAGGCGCTGCCTACGCGTCGTCAAAGGCAGCGCTAACGAACTTGACCCGCTACTGCGCGAAAGAATGGGCGCCTGATGGCGTCCGTGCACATCTAATTTCACCAGGGCCGGTCGATACGCCCATGCTTGATCGCCTTTCAGACGAGCAACACGACGGCCTTAAAGACGCTCTGCCTCTCGGCCACTACGCCACCGCAGACGAATGCGCCGGAGCGATTCTATTCCTTTGCTCGTCTCATGCCGCATCCATGACCGGAACCAACACCAATGTTTCATCCGGGTTAGTTCTCGACGCATGAACGAGATAGCCACCATTCGGCATTACGTCGACGACTCCTCAGCGATACCACTCTATCATCAAGTCTATCTGGTTCTAAAAGACAGTATTCGATCTGGCGCATATCCCAATGGATCAGCGCTACCGATAGAACCAACCTTATGTGAAGAATTTGGTGTCTCACGCATAACAGTTAAGCGCGCAATGAAAGAACTGGTCACCGATGGCCTTGTTGTCCGCCAGCGTGGTAGGGGAAGTTTTGTCGCTGAGAGTGCAGAATTACCAACAAGAAATGCACTAGATGACCTTCTTCAAAGCGTACAGGCGATTGGTGACGCGACAGATGTGCAACACCTCGCCTCCGGTATCCTCACCCCGCCAAATGACGTCGCAGATAAACTGAACCTCGAAGCCGGAGCGCAAGTCCTCCTCTCGAACCAGCTGCGCCTAACTGACGGCGAACCCTTAGCTGTCATCATAGCCTATGTTCCTGAGGCTATAGCGAAACAGCTCATTCCCGATACAGAGAATTTGCCGATGCTCGTACGTCTAAAAACAGCCGGTGTTGAGATTGCCCGCGCCGAACAGGAAGTAACTGCGACGCTTGCCGAACCCGGCATTGCTGCGCCGCTCGGCATAAAAATTGGGTCACCGCTCCTTAAGCTAACTCGTCTGGTCTTTGATGACACAGGCCAACCGATTGAATGGCTAACCTCATTCTACCGTGGGGACCGGTACGCCATGAGAACCTCGTTGGACCATGAGGTTGTTGGCAGACATCGCAGTTAGAAAAGCACTGCAGAATAGAGATTGCTCCCCTCATGCTGCGCCCTTCTTATCTGGTCAATCGCTCCAAATAGCTCTAGATTATAATAAAATTATGACAGGGAGGGTCCACTATGAATTCAAGTGAAGTAACCATCAAAGGGCAAAATGGCGAGTTTATGGGTTACCTATCCGCACCGGAAGGTGGCGGGCCCGGCGTCATAGTCATCCAAGAGATCTTTGGCGTTAATAGCTGGCTTCGAGGTATCTGCGATATGCTCGCGGACCAAGGCTTTATGGCTTTAGCACCCGACCTCTTTTGGCAGATCGAACCTGGCGTGCAACTTGACGCCACAGTTGAAACTGATTTCAACAAAGGACTTGAGCTCTACGGAAATTTTGATGTCGACAAAGGCATTCAAGATATCCAGGCGTCAATCGACTTCTTGCGCAGCACCGATGGCTGTACGGGAAAAGTAGGGTCAACTGGGTTTTGCCTCGGAGGCGTCCTGTCCTTCCTCACCGGCACACGCACTAATTCAGATGCCAATGTCGGGTACTATGGCGTCGGTATTGAAGGCCTTCTCGCAGAAGCCAATAAGATTACAAAGCCCCTCATTTTACATATTGCCGAGAAGGACTCCTTCGTCCCGAAAGAAGCATCTGATCAAGTGCGGGAAAGTTTGATAGGGCACGGACTGGTCACGATCTATACCTATGATGGCTGCGACCATGGTTTTGCTCGCGATACCGATACCAATCACTATAACAAAGAAGCGACAGACCTAGCACACGGCCGGACCCTTGATCTGTTCAAAGAAGCATTGTGTTAACCTGCGGAAAGGGTTTCCATCCTGATACCAACTGGCTAATCGACTTCACCAGGAAACATTCTGGGGTGTTATACCCCTATAAATGGTTTGTGCCGTCAGGGATAAGTGCGCCTCGCCATCTCCCATAGGGGCTTAATTTCTAAGCTGCTGTTCCATATTTGATCATCATTTTGGCCATCATAAGCGCCTACGGGTCGACGCGGCATGAGATGGGTGGCAAAATCGCTTCATGAAGACCAATGATCTACTCCGCCCTGAAACCTGGACTGCCTTCTACACAGATTTCCTGGTGTGGTTTGAGCAGCAGATCCTAGCATTGGATTTTGTCATTCAGGTCGGAATCTTGATCGTTAGCCTGATCCTCGCCTACTTCATTCAGAAACCGATGCAGCCACGACTATCTGCTGGAATCTCTAAACTCCGCCTTCTATCGCCTCTTCGACGGGTGCTAGGAGCAGTCTCACAACAACTTTTCGCAATAGCAGTCCTTTGCGTGTTGTGGCTAGAAACTGGCATTAACAACCAAATTAAAGGCAGCGTCGAAACTGGTGTACTTGAGATTATTGCGAGCCTAATGACCGCTTGGATTTTGATTCGGCTAACATCGGCGGTTATTGCAAATCCATTTCTTTCACGGCTCGTAGCAATATTCGCTTGGACTATTGCCGCACTTAACATCGTCGGGCTACTTGGCCCCGCGATCAATGTCCTTGAGTCCGTTAGCATTTCCCTGGGCCAAACACGCGTATCTGTGCTGACAATCATTAATGGAGCCCTCCTCCTCGCGGCTTTGATGTGGACTGCATTAGCCGTAAGCAAGCTGATCGAAAATAGGCTGGCTCAAATCTCTGAGATAACGCCCGGTGCCAGGGTTCTTATTGGAAAAACGGTCCGGCTCATCATGGTAGTGGTCGCAGTGATGGTCGCGCTATCCTCAGTAGGCATCAATTTCGCTGCACTCGCCGTCTTCACCGGTGCTGTCGGTGTTGGCATTGGTATCGGACTGCAGAAGCAGGTCTCAAATCTGATCAGCGGAGTCATTCTACTGCTCGACAAATCTATTAAGCCTGGAGACGTCATCGAGGTTGGGCCAACTTTTGGCTGGGTTAATACCATGAGCGCTCGCTATGTCGGCGTAACCACGCGGGATAATAAGGAACTCCTAATCCCCAACGACGACTTCGTAACGAACCAAGTCATCAACTGGTCTCACAGCGACAATGATGTCCGCATGGAAGTGAAATTTGGTACCAGCTACGATAGCGACCCGCATACCGTCCGCGAACTTGCAGTAGCCGCCGCAGAAAAACCAGCCCGTGTCGTCGATTATCCGCCGCCGGTGTGTCATCTTAAAGAGTTTGGTGACAGCTCGCTTAACTTCGTCTTGCGGTTCTGGATTAGAGACCCTGCTAAGGGTGTCACCAACGTCAAAGGCCTAGTCTTGCTTGCGCTATGGGATAGCCTCAAGGAGCATAATATCCAGATTCCATACCCGCAGCAGGTCGTGCACTTAGCACCTGGAACAAAACTCTCCGATACAAAGAGCTAGGCGAGCTTCAACTACCCGGATTCTCCGCCTCTGCTTTGCGGTCCCGACGGAACTCCGCTGTTGTATTCGTCTTCGGAAAAGGACCCTCTGGGACCGGAACACCCAAACCTACACACAAAGGCTGCCATCCACTTCCGACTTCGTAGATAATTAAACGATCTGATGGGATTGTCTCTTTGACCTCTGCCGTGTGACGGTCGAATACAGCCTCGCAATGGGCACGGTCGTCTGGAAGGTTATCGAAAGTGTCTTCAAGGACAATCTTGTCGACCATCTCTTTCCACTGAGTCCGCATATCATCTTCAGGTTCATTGCCAGCCAATTGATTAAAAATAGTGTTGGTCATGCTTGTGTACCATTGGTCAGCGGGACGGATAGTCAAGAGCACCTTGGCATCCGGGTATCGGTCAGCCAGCGGTTTCCAGAAATGGGACAGGGGCCAATCAACGCCCGACTGATAGTTCCATAGAAGGTCAGCCCAATCGATGTCATGCCCGAAGGCGGCTTTATGCCAGAGCGGTATGCCCTCTGGATGCTGGAACACTTCAAACATATGGTAGCAGGGCCCAAAGCCCAACTGCTCAAGCGCCAGTTTCATGGACTTTGTGCCGGTGCGGCCAAATCCAGCGCCGATGATCTTCATCGCTAGTAGTCCTCTTCGTATTCAACAAGGTCGAAGTGGGCATTCATGTAGCCGCCCACGGCGATCTTTACGAACAAAAAACCGTCAGTGGTGCACCACAGGTCTTCCGTCGGGTGGTGATCAAGCACAAAGCGATAGTGATCGGTTTCGAAGGTTCCTGCAGGCACAGTGACCTCTTCTCTGCCGATATATTCGAGGCCGAATTGCGTCGTACACAAATTAGGGCCTGAGCACCCATCGTGTTCTCTTGATGACATCAGAACTCCATCGCATGCCTGAATATTTTGGCTTACCCCATGATCAAACCGGGCGCAGTGTAGCATGTCGCAGGAGACCGGATGAGCCCCGAAGGACAACGGCGGAACATCAAGATTCATGCGCTGACTAATCCGACCTGAGATCACATTGACAGCCTCACACTCTGCCCAGCCGTCGGTAAAGCGAAACCAGCCACTCCCTAAGAATTTGCCGCTCTCATGCAGACGAACGAAGCAATCTAACGGATGATACTGGGCATCGGTCGTATAGACCGTTTCCCTCAGAACCGAGCGATCAGCGACGACGCCCGGTTCTATTTCACAGTGGGCCCTCAAGGTCCGTTGGCCATCTTCATGAAAGGTAACGGACCACCATTCCCGCCCGAAATCTCGTCGTTCACCTTCAGGGTCAAAGATATACGCAATCTTGCCGCGGACATTCCGGTTTTTCATACCCCCCTAGTACTCCGTTTCGTATTCAACGAGTTCATATCGCGAATTTTTGAGGAAACCATCGACGGTCACTTTGACGAAGGTGTAGTCCTCGGGGATGCACCAAACGTCTTCGCGGCGCGGCGTGCCATCAGGTTGGGGCTTAAGAACAAAATGGTAGTGGTCGGCCTCAAAGGTTCCAGCCGGCACAGTGATCTCTTCCCGCCCGTCATACATCACCGCAACTGTTCCAACGCTGAGCAAGGGGCCGCTGGCCCCGTTTGGCATCGGAGACGTCGACAGAACGTTAGTCAGAGTTTGTGGGTTCTCACTCTTGCTATGGTCGTAGCCAGCCGTGTGAAAAACATCACAGGTCAAAGGATGAACCGTCAGACTATGCGCTGGGCCAGCCATTGTCACAGTCTGGGATACTCGGCCAAGCGTTGTATTAAAAACTTCGCATTCGGCTTCATTGCCGTAGGCTCGGACCCAGCCGGTGCCTAAAAATTTACGGCCCACATGAAGGCGGTTGAAACAATCCAAAGGCCGCCAATTCTCATCCATCGTATACGTGGTCTCACGAACGACCTCCGTATCATCAATTTCGCAGTGTGCACGCAGGGTTCGCTGACCGTCTTCATGGTAGGTCATGGAAAACCACTCTCTGCCACGCTCCTGATTATCTTCTCCAATGTATAGAATTTTGCCTCTAATATTACGGTGATCCATCATACTCTCCTGTTTAAATAACGGCTTAGAAGATCATGAAACTTTCCCAGAGAAAACCCTCATAATCGAGCGTGATTTTTGTTGCGTTTCAGATATGATAAGAGACACTGAGAGACCGAACTGCTTCGGGACCCTTGGGACACTTTTTCCATCATCGAGGATGCACTGACCATGAAAGTTTACGGCGCCATTTTATCACCCTATGTCTGCCGCGTATTGCTGGCATTACGCCACAAAGGCGTGAAGCACGACGTTCTGATGCCTGAAGGCGGCATGAAAACGCCGGAGTTCTTGGCCCTGAACCCGATGGCTAAGATGCCAACGATTAAAGACGGCACAACCGTGCTGCCTGAATCCTCTGTGATTGTGGAATACATCGAATCCAAGTATCCGAAAAAAGCTATCATCCCCGGCACGGCCAAGGGCGCAGCAACCGCACGCTTAATAGCCACGGTTTCAGACCAGTATATCCAACGCGCCATATCGCCACTGCTCAAACAACGCAACGCCAAGCCCCGCGACAAAGCCGCTGTCAAAGCCTCCTTGGCCGGCGTCCAACATGGCCTCAGTATTCTTGATGGATACTTGGTCTCAGGTGGACCTTGGGCCATGGGTAAGAGATTCACGATTGCTGATTGCTACGCCCTTCCCGCCCTGTACTTCGTGAACTTGATAACGCCGCTCTTTGGCGTAAAAGACCCGTTCGCAGGCCACAAAAAGGTCAAGAAATACTGGGCCGCAGTGAAGCGCGATGCGCTTACGAAGCAAGCCATGAAAGAAATGAAAGCCATGGCGAAGCAGTGGTTCGGCATCTAAAGGAATATTATCAAGGAGCTTAAGACAATGAAGATATTTGGAAGCGCCTTATCACCGTTCGTCGCCCGCGTCATTTTAGCATGCGAATACAAGGGCTTGGACTATTCTTTGATCATGCCTAAAGGCGGCATGAAGACGCCGGAATTCTTGGCGATGAACCCTTTTGGAAAAATGCCGACGGTTAAGGATGGTTCGACGATCGTTTATGAATCAAACGTCATCCTTCCTTACCTAGATGACAAAAATCCGAAAAAGAAAATCATCCCAGCGTCTGCCGCAGCCGCAGGCAAAGCACGCCTTATTGCAACAGTGAGCGAGACGTATGTGCAGGAACCGGCGCTTGATCTGTTCCGCCAAATCGTGGGGCGCGCACCGAAAGATAAAGCAGCGGCCAAAAAGGCATTGGCAGAAATGGAGTTTGGCTTAGACATCCTCAATGGATACATCAAGCCTGGTCCCTGTGCGACCGGCAAGAGCTTCACGATCGCGGATTGCTACGTGATCCCTGCTCTTCTGTTCGCCACGGCCGCGGGCCCCGTGTTCGGCCTAAAAGACCCCCTGAAGGGCCGTCCGAATGTGAAGAAGTATCTGGCTGCAATTAAAAAGCATTCTGCTGCCAAAGCTCATATGACCGAAACGAAGAAAATCATGAAGTCACGGTTGAGCGCACTTTAGTCAAGACAGCATGCATCAACGATGAACGGCGGCCGTGAAAAGGGCCGCCGTTTTTATTACCAGTCCTCCGACCAAGGCCGTATATCGAGCTCATGGGTCCAATTGGTTTTTGGCTGCTTGTGCAGCCCATAATAGGTCTCAGCAATCTCGACAGGATCAAGCTTAGAACCGTCACTAGACTCACCGATCATACCGTCGATGTTGATCTGCGCCACATGAATGCCGTCAGGGCCTAATTCACGAGCCATGGACTGACCAAGCGCGCGAAGCGCAAACTTGCCCGACGCAAACGCGGCAAAGCCCTTGCCACCGCGCAAAGAGGCCGTGGCTCCTGTAAACAGAATCGTACCATGACCTCGCTTCTGCATTCGTTGAGCAACTGCACGACCACAGAGAAACCCGCCAAAGGCAGTGAACTCCCAGACCAGGCGAAAACGCTCAGCAGATTGGTCAACCACGGACGTCCGTCCGAAGCCGCCACCTGGGTTGTAAACCAGCACCTCGACCGGGCCGTGTTCAGCCTCAATGTATGTAAACATCTCCTCTACTTCGACTTCATCAGTTGCATCACAGGGATAGGCGACCGCACCGTCAATGCCCGCAGCGAGATCTTTGAGCCGCTCAGTATTTCGGGAGACTAGCACCGCCGTCATGTCAGCTTCGGCAAAGCGCCGCGCGGTAGCGGCTCCAAGACCGGGCCCCGCACCTACAACCACAGCGACCTGTTTCTCTTCCCTCATGGTGGAACCCTTTTACCTATCAATCTAAAGCGTAAAGTTTGTGACGGGTGTCAGCGATAACCTTGTCGGCCGCAGCTCCGTCATACCCCGGAACTTGATCGGCGAGCATTTGACCCATCGTTGGAAAATCGGAGCGCTTTATGTGTTTTTCGGCGTTCCACAAATCAGCCCGCCACACTGCACGGGCGCAATGAAGGTAAGCTTCCTCAACAGTGACGACAACGACGGAGATTGGGCTCTTACCCTTGACCGCCAAACTCGCCAGAAGGTCAGGGTCCGTCGACAAGCCGGCGCGGCCGTTGATGCGCAGGTTCTCATCCATACCAGGCACCAGCAGCATCATACCCACATGAGGGTTATCCAAAATATTTTCAAGGCTATCAAGGCGATTGTTGCCGGGCCAATCGGGCAGCAGGACGGTGCTGGCATCTTGAACCGTGAGAAAACCGGGTTCGCCACCCTTGGGCGAGGCATCAAGGCTGCCGTCGGCGCCCGACGTTGAGAGCACAACGAAAGGGCAGCGGGCAATGAAATCCATGCAGTGCTGATCAAGCTGCTGCAGCAGCTTCTTCACGGCACCTTCCGTGGGCTGTTTGTAGACCGCCCTCAACTGTTCTCGGCTGGCAATGTGATGCTCTGACATAGCATATTCTCCTCATTATCAGGTGTCAGTGTGGCAAGGCGCTGCCGCCTGCGCAAAGCCCAGGACTATGAATCGGCATGACACTCGCGAAAAAAGCGGAAATACCGAGGAACAAGCCCATGCACTATTGGAAGGGGCGCCTATTAAAGTTAACCGTAACCCATCCAACCTTAAGTTACTTTAAAATGTAAATACGAACCCAGGAGCGACATCAGCTATAGTCGCTATCCGAGTATCGCACTCGACATGAATGAATTGAATTGATCCTAAACAAGAGATCACCCGTACACTATATAATGCAGCGTATAGACAAATAAAACGGAGAGTTTTTTTAACCGCCTCATGAAAAATTTACCTAAATTTCTTTCTGGATTTATGCAAGATAAATTCTGGCCCGTTGTAAGAGGCAGATTGCCCTTGTTCATTCTTGGGACTGCCCTTCTCGTTACGACAGTTATGATCCTAACTAGACCGCGCGACGTTCCTGCGGCGCGCTCAGAGCGCGCCTGGACCGTTGATGTTCTGCCCGTAAACTACGGATCAATAAACCCCACGCTAGAGCTTTTTGGCAGCGTCCAATCGCCGCAGGATGCAGACTTGAGCGCCGGGATTGAAGCCACTGTGAATGACGTTCCCATCCGGGACGGCGAAACGGTCGTAGAAGGCCAACTTCTCGTTGTACTAGACGATCGGGACGCCAACCTTACTTTACGTCAAAGACAAGCCGATATTCTAGAAATACAAGCGCAATCCTCGTTCGCTGATCGCCAAATCGAAATCAACCGGGTCGCTTTTAAGCAGGAAAAAGACCTTCTAGACATTGTGAAAACCCGATTTGACCGCGCCAAAGAATTATTGGACTTAGGGCGTCTATCAAGGTCAGATTTTGAGAATGCCACTGAAAACTTAAAGCGTGGGCAATTGGCTTTAAACCGTGCCGATTTGGCATTGGAGGAAAGCCGGATCCGCCTCAATGAACGCCAGGCACAACTGGAGCGAGCACAAGCACTGCATGGTCAAGCCGCGTTAGACGTTGCCCGTACCCGCGTCCTAGCACCCTTTGGAGGCATAGTTTCAGGGGTGCAGGTGTCAGAAGGTGATCGCGTCCGCGTCGGCGACAGCCTCATGAGACTACAGAACCCCAGCTCTGTTGAGGTGCGGACCCAAGTCCCTGCTGATTACGTACAATCAATCAACCAAGGACTTCTGACCAAAGACGCAATATCCGCAGCCGTTGAAATGGATGACGGCATAGTGATGGGACGCATTACCCGAGTCTCAGGCCTCATCCGCGAAGGCAGTGGAGGCGTTGACAGCTTTATAGGGTTTTATTCGCCGCCACTCGGTCTTCGCCTAGGCAGCACAGTCCGCGTCCTAGTTCAATTACCTGCGGAGACCGGAGTGATCGGTGTTCCGGCGGAAGCGGTTTACGGGCGGGATAGAGTTTACAAAGTAGTCAATGACCGAATGAAGAAAGTCGACGTAGAACGAGTTGGCGAAAGATCATTAAAAGATGGCAGAACAGAGGTCATTATCCGGTCACCAGAACTAACTAGCAGCGACGCTATCATTGTTACGAAAATAGCCAATGCAGCTGACGGTCTTCTCGTGAAGATGGTCGGCAAGAAAACGGCTGCATCGCATTCAAGCCAGGGCGGCTAACACGCGATTACAAGAACTAAAGGCGCTTATTCTCTATGACAAAGCTGATACAGGCGTTTGTTCGTCACCCTGTAGCACCAAATTTGGCTATGATCGTTATGATCTTGGCCGGTATATGGGCATCAGGGCAGTTGACCCG
>Ga0302118_10000019_pt1 | contig 64780 bp, 70 predicted proteins | sample AG5_331_MG_FD_203126 | JGI IMG/M metagenome (GOLD analysis project Ga0302118, IMG submission 203126) | Marine microbial communities from Western Arctic Ocean, Canada - AG5_33.1 | ecosystem: Environmental > Aquatic > Marine > Oceanic | place: Canada: Western Arctic Ocean | collected 2017-10-01 | reverse complement strand
TTTTTTATTCATTCGGCGGAACAGATCGCTACCGAAGCTAAGAATAAAAAAATATGTGAAAAATATAACTTAGAAGAGATACCAGAGAGAATAGATGAGGAAGACATTAGAGTCGTAGCAAGATCCTATGAGTGGATGGCACTTAAAAACGCGGGATTTGTTTTTGATGTGTTATCTGTGAACGCTATCGAACTAATAAACTGGGGAAAGCGATATGATAATATTAGACAGCATCCAGACTGTCCGGAAGAAGAAGTGCTTGAGGACGACGATCTATTGGATGGTTGGACCTCTTATATTTCTACTAAAAAAGATGATGGGCCAGAGAATGATTCTGGGGCAGGAGAAGTCTTTACTGTCGCTCATAGTCCTGAGGATATAAAGCGTGTTCAAGAAAAGAATAGCCCAGAAGTCAGATTTATGATGAAACTGAGAGAAGAAAAAATGAAGGATGGGGAAGCAGAAGATAAAGACTTCCCGGATAAACAGGGCGTAATTAAGTTTTAGGAGAAAAGATGAAAGCTGGATACAAAGAGTCGATCATAATTAAAGTTGAAAAGAACTTTATGACGACTACGGTTGGAGCAATCAGTGCTTTTGAGGAAGAGTTTGGGGATCTTATGGAAGACCCCGCTTTTGCTGAAAAGTTTCAGAGAGCGAGAAAACGGGCATTTGACGTGGGGAACGATCAAAAACGCAAGTCAAACAGAATGCTGAGTAAACTTAACATCGAAAGATCACGTTATGATTATCGGTTTAGTGTTGACAAGCAAATGGACCCGGAAGAATTAATCAGTATTATTGGAGGACAGGATGGCAGGTCGTAAGGGTGGTAAAGCCACAACTAGTGACGTACCAAAAATAAAGGTCGTAAAACCTACGATGCAGCAAAAGACACGGGCTGCTCTAGAGAAGAGTAAGACCTTTGCAAGACTTATCAGAGAGAAAGATGTTCTACTGAGATCGGAGCTTAAAAAAGCTGCTGAAGATCGAGGACTGTGGGACGACAAAAAACAAGAAAAGCTGGATGAGGTACGCAAAAAGATTTTAGATGGCGATGCTCAACTAAGTCGTGGTGGTAGGACACTGGATGGAAAACCATTTTCAAGAGTACAGGCTAAACAGCTAGCACTTGATATGATGGATTGGAGATCGGAGTTTTTAGACTTAAATTCAGTATTAACAGAATTCGATGGGTTTACATGCGAAACTCAGTCTGAACAGGCAGAGTTTGATTCTCTGTGTGCTTCATGCATTCTAAATGGTGATGATACACCAATGTTTGCTGACATTAACGCATACCGAGCAGGATCAAACGATCCAGAAGTTGAAAAAAAGGCCGGAGAACTTTCGACCCTTATCAACGAATATGACCCAAGCTGGTATAATAAGTTACCAGAAATTAGTTTTTTGATGAAGTACAAATTTATCAATGACGAACATAGACTAATCGACGAAGACGGCCAATTGGTCAACGGGGCAGGACAGAAAGTAGATAAGGACGGTCAACTAATTAATGAGCAGGGTGAGCTTATTAATGATTATGGGGAAAAAGTCGATAAGGATGGTAAATCGTTGGAATTTGTAGAGTTCGTCGACTAAGTCCTAAATTCATTAAGAGGTAGCCTTAGTATATGGGCTATCTCTTTTTTTTTATACGTGGAGCTAAGATGACTTTTGTAGTAACAACCAGAATGAAGCTGGAGGGGCCGACCTTAGCTGACCTAGCTGCCGTTAAGCGGGAGATGCAGTCTGGCTTGAGAGGGGTCAAGGCATCCGTTAGAGTTGGAGTAGATAAGTCTAACGTAAGACAACTCGCGGAATTACGTAAAGAACTTAGGCTTGTTAGAGACGGATCCAAGTTGGCTGGGCAAGAAGTTGAAAACTTCGGTCGACGTGTTGGTATTGCGGGTAAGAGATACTTGGCGTTTAGTGTTGCCACCGTTGGTGTGGTTAAGGCTCTAGGTGCTCTACGTAGTGGCGTTAGTGACGCTATTGATTTCGAGAAGGCGATTATCAAAATCGGTCAGGTTAGTGGTAGGACCATTAAACAGGTAGATGGTTTACGGAGTGATATTTTAGGTGTTAGTGCGTCTTTTGGTGTGTCTTCATCTGAAATTGCTGAAGCTGCTGTGACCTTAGCTCAGACCGGTCGACCACTTGCTCAAGTAAGAAAAGATATTGAGGCCATCGCAAAGGCTAATCTGTCGCCTACTTTTGGTAACGCTAAAGATACGGTTGAGGGGCTGATTGCTGTTCAGAACCAGTTTGAAAAAAGCGGTCTCAGCACTATTGAGATTTTGTCTAAGTTGAATACTGTGGCTGGTAAATTCCCTGTTGAGTCTTCTGACTTAATCACGGCGGTTAAGAAAACGGGTGGTGCTTTTCAAGCTGCTGGTGGTGATCTAGATGAGTTATTGGCTTTATTCACAGCGGTACGTAGTACAACTCGTGAATCTGCCGATACTATCGGTACGGCTTTTAGAACAATCACTGGTCGTCTTGGTCGAATCAAAACAATTAACTTCTTCAAAGATATTATTGATGTTGATCTAGTTAAAGACGGGAAAATTCTTGCTCCGCTTCAAGCTATCGAAGCTATTGCTTCAAAAATTAAGAAATTGGGGATTGACTCTAAAAGTCCGCTCTTCTCTAGCATTGTAGAAGAGCTGGGTGGTATTCGTCAACGTGCCAAAGTAATCCCGCTTTTGCTTCAGATCGACAAAGCACAAAAAGTGCTGAACACGTCTAGGAATTCTGGTAACTCTATTACGAAAGATGCCGAAAAGGCACAAGAAGGGCTTGGGACTCAGATAACAAAGGTTCGTCAGGAGTTTCAGAAATTTGTTGATAATGTACTGAAAGACCCAGCATTTAGAACTTTTGCTACAGAGCTTCTAAATATCACCAAAGGCTTAATTGGCGTTGCTGATGCTGCACGACCATTAATTCCGCTGGTTGGTCTTCTTGGTACTGCTCTTGCTTTCAAAGCGGTCATTCCTTTATCTAGGGGGTTTTCTCCTAAAATAGGGGGGTTCTCTCAAGGTGGCACACCCGGTAAGACGTTTTCGGGATCTGGGATAGTTCCGGGAACTGGAATTACAGATAGTGTTCCTGTAATGATGAAACCTCAAGAGTTCGTCATGACGACTCAGGCCCATCGTAAGTATGGCACAGACACAATGAAAGCCATCAATGAGGGGAGATTGCCGGGAAATTTCTCTGATAATCTACCTAAGTTTGGTAGAGGAGGAAGGCTTAGTCGTGATCGAATTCGTCGGTTAGCTTTTGCGGAAAGCGACTTAAGTACCCTAAGAAAAACTGCTGAACCAGAAATAGTTCGTAGAATAGATGCTACTATTCAGCAGATGCGTCAGAGACTCAATCAGCAACATCCAGTATCAAAAGGTCGGATCACTGCGGGTGCTCCGGATAGAGTAGAAGAACAGAGAAAACTTAAGATAAGAAACGACGCAAATGCAGAGCTGAATAGAGATTCAAAAGGCCGACGAGTTAATCCCCCTGAAAAACTAAGGCGTACTTTTGATCCAAGTAAAATTGAGCAGATTAGGGCCGGGAATCTGCGAAGACAACCCTTAGGGGTCGGTATAGAGAACACTCCTAATAGTTCAGGAATAAGTCTAGACGATAAGACTCAGGCGGCTAGAGCAAGAGACGCCAGACTTATTAAAGAGCACAATCAGGGGTTACAGAAAACTACTAGAAGATCTAGACCGACCGACAAAAGTCTAGGGGCAGCGGAAATAATAAATCAGATTAGAAAGAGTCCGACACTGCCCGGTTCTCGTCAATCAGCACGAGCTTTGGGACAGAGTGACTCTTCGTTAGCAGAGCAACGGCGTAGGACAGATAGTGTATTAGCTAAGGTTAGAAAAAGTACCGTACAGCCCGGTATTCGTAAATCGTCAGCTAGAGCAGGAGGAACAGAAGAGGATCAACTAGAAGCAGGCCTCTTCCTTGGTGATCGCAGCGACCAGAAACGTAGTAAGCGTACTACATTAGAGACAATTAGAAGAGGTAAGGTACCGCGTGGTGGTCTAAGGTCTCGTGATCGGCAGTCAGCAGATAGAGTTGGGGGGACGACAGAGGACCAAAGGGAGGCAGATCTATTCTTTGGGGACCGCGAAAATGGTAAGAATGAAAATATATTAGATAGGGTTAGAAAATCTACTCCACCATCTGGTAATCGCAAGTCAACAGCCAGAACTGGAGGAACGGGTGATGATCAAAGAGCAGTAGATCTATTTATTGATGAGCGTAAAAAGGAACGATCAGATAGGACTGCTGAGATATTAGATCAGGCTAGGAAAGCTGACGCACCTACTGGTATCAAGTCATCATCGAAACGAATAGGAACAGACGAAGACCAAAAAGCAGCGGACCTCTTCTTTGATGAGCGTGACGAGCGTGAAGAGCGGAAGCGTAATGCTAGGGGGGCGTTAGCCAAGAAAGCGAGTAAAGCCGGTCCTGCGACCATAGTTCCAATTCCGGAGAAGGCAAAATTTGAGCCAACTCGACCACCAGTAAAATCTCAGCCACCAGCGAAATTCGCCCTCCCTGAGAAGCGTGCAAGGGAAGATGAGGCCAAAGAAAAAAGGGATCTTGCAAGGAGACAGTTCCCTTATAAGAGTAAGGAAGAATTGGGTAGCACCCGTTCTACAATCCGTGCAGCGGGCATAGCATCAGTATTAAATAAGCCCCTAACCAAAGAAGAAAAAGGAAAGGTTAAGGGGAGTAGATTAAACAGAGCAAAGAGCATTAGGGAAGAACAGGAGAGGGATAAGGAAAGAAGACGGCAAGGTTTAAAGTCGGCGGGGTTCGGTGATAACTCTGATCTTGGTTCTATTAGTCGTCCTCCTAGTGCGGTGTCTATAATCAGAGGAAGGTCTAAAGAACCAAGCAGATTTAGCAAAATACGCAACAAGCTCACACTGAGTGGAAGTAGTCGTGGAGGTGGTGTAGGTGGTGTAGGTGGTGGAGGTGGTGGAGGTCTTAACAAATCAGCACTTTTTGGGATTGGTGGAGTAGGTGCAGCCGCTGCTCTTAGTGGTGGACTTCTAGAAAGTGAAGAAGGACAAAAGCTTGCAAAAACCTTAGGTGGTGTTGCAGTTGGGTTTGGTGTATTAAATGAAGCTCTAAAACAGTCGAAACCCTTACTAGAGACTAGACAAAAACTAGAGAAGGCACAAAACAAATCAAATGCAGCAAAGGGTTTTTTAGAGGTTGCCGGATCTGAAGAAAGAGCAGAGAAACGAAAATTAAAAGATCTTGAAGTAGCCGCTACGAAGAATAAAGACCTTTCTACGGGTTTATCGACCACGAAAGCTGCCGCCGAGGACCGTGTCAGAAAGGCAGAAACAGATGAAAAGAAAGCCGGAGAAAGCCTTAAAAATTTACCTAAGAAGGCGTCCGCAAAGAATGTTGCGATAGCAGAACAAGAGCTGCGGGTTAAAAAAGAGATAACAAAAGAGGCCAAAAAAGCTGTTACCGAAAACCAAAAACTACTTACTACTTCTAATAAACGCAACGCTGAGCTAACTGAAGAAATTGCTTTACAGCAAAAAGCAACCGAAAAAGCCACAGGCAGAAGGGAGGGGGGTGCAAAGGGGGTAACTAGAATGAATGAAAAACTTTTAGTTGCTGAGGATGACAATAGAAAACAAGAAAGAAGGAATAAAGCAGCATTATTTGCTAGTGTTATCGGTACCGCTGCAGGCACGTTTTTTTCTGATTCTGGTACAGAAAAACTAGAGAAGGGTGACCGATCTGGTATTGGTTCGGCCGTACTCGGGGGGACACTGCAGTTGGGGGGAACCGGTGTTGGTATTGGTGCCTTATTAGGTAAGGGCGGGGGCATAGCTGGTGGACTTATTGGTGCTTTTGCGGGCTTTGCCGTTGCCGCAAGTAAGGCAGAGCAAGCACTGAACAATTTCAGAGCGGAGACCATTAAGGCTTTCGGCAGTCTAGGCACTTTAGAGTTTAATAAAGCTGGCGATGAGGACAACGCAAAGACAGAAAAGAGCAGAGAGGCAATTACCGACATCACCAAAGCATTACGTGGCGAAGCAGGATCACTCACACAGAAAAAGAATCGTGTGGGGATAGTCGGTAGATTCGGGGCGGGGATAGATAACTTCTTACAGAGGACCGTTGATTCGACTTTTGGTGACGGGGGTATTCGTTCGACTACTCGGAAGAGTACGAAGGCTGCGTTGCTGGCAGATAGAAACACCATACCTGGAACCAGCTTTTTGGACGGTTTTAACCAATTTAAAGTAGCTGAGCAAATTGAACTACGAAGAAATATACGTAACCAAGAAAAAGCCATTGAGTCTAAGACTCAGGGTGGAGAAGGTTTAGACATTCTCCTAAGGCAGGCTGAGACGACGAAGTTGACAGCAGTAGAATTCAGTCAAGAGTTCAATGGTATAATCACAGAGACGGCTAAATTACTTAATCCCAGAATCTTCACTGAGGGGAGTGATGCCGATCAGAAGGTTACCGTAGACTTCCTAAAAGAGAAGCTAGAGGAGAGACTCAGACAAGCAAAGAAAACACGAGCAGATACTCTATCTGCTACGCAGAATATTTCTAATGTAATCTTTAGTAGTCTTGATAATCTTAATAACTCACTAGCTACCATTAATGAAAGGCTATCAAATACCGCAGTCGCCCGTGCAAATCTTGATTTTATAGGGAGCGGATCCATCGGTCAGTCCCGAGGTCTGGGTTCTGATATTGCCAATGTCGTAGATATTAACCGTTCGGAAGCGAGACTTAGTGATTCACAGAGACAGACTAGACAGATTTTTCGGCTTGATCCACGCTCAAGGCTTAATGAAAGAGCTGAGGCGATAGGGGGTTCCTTTGGAGCTGAGGGGCAGCTTATTAGCGAAAGATTCGTGAATCGTTCTAATGCCGTCGAAGCAATTAAAGAACTTGATCGTTTAATCGGTGGAAGTACCGAGACCATTGATGCGAATCGTTTTAATGACTTTAAAACACAGAGCGTAGACCAGATAAAAGACCCAAATACTAAAAGATTCATTAATTTAGCATTAGAAGATATTTTTGGTGATCTTGATGAGGTAATTGACCCCAGAAAACATCCGATTGGCACGACTCTTGATGCAATCAATAAAAAGTTTGCCCCCCTAGATACAGCAATGGGGAGACTAGCTGAAATTTTTAATGACCAAACAAACTTTCTTAGAAGTGGTCTTGCACAGCAAAGAGCTATTAGTTCTAAAACAATTCAGGAAGAGCTTAAAAAAAACAATATCTCTCAGCAGAGCAGTGATTTATTGACGGGTCTACTAGGAAAAGAAAAAAAGATCTTAGCGGAACAAAAAAATAGAGAAATATTGACTAAAGGATTAAGTGCTGCAGAGCTGGGGAAAAAACAACGGAAAGCTAAGGGGGGTATCTTAGAATTGATTGCTGAGAGGGAGACAGGCAGAGACAAAAAAGGAAAGGTTATTGATGCAGATCGAGTAGCTAAGATTGAAATCATACTGGACAGAGAAATTACCGCTCGGGACAGAGCTACTGAGGGGCTGAGATATTTAACTGATGTTGCCAGAAGTAGTGCTGTAGCCATTCTAGCCTTCCAAAAAGCAGAGACAGATAGGCTTGCTAAGAAAAGTATCCTTGAGCGGAAACTAACGGGAACCCCACAGGAAGTACGGGCAATCAACAGAAAAGAGGCGTTGCTTGGTGGATTCAATCAAAATCCTGCAGTAGTTCAGAATATTACGACTAGAACCTTTGCTGAGATTTTAAGTTTTGCTAAGGAGTTTGGTGACGCCATTGTTCCCCAGACTGGGAAGTCCGGTAAAGATACGGTTGACGAATTGCTTCTGGCGAGGGTTAAAGGTAGGAATCTTGGGTTTGGTACGGACCTAAGACCGGGCGAGATTAATAGAAGAGATAGCTTAAAAGGGCTTGCTAATGAGCGTACAGTTCTGAATCCTGTCACTAGTAGGCAGGAAGACAGTAACGCGTTAATACGTGGGGCCATAGAAGAACGGGAGAATATTTTCATAACGGGACTGGACAGAGTTACTAGAGAGATTATTACTGGAGCTACCAATGAAGCAGGATTAGAGGCAGGGATTGGAACAGCAAGAACAGAAGCTCTGAACGCACAAACCGAGATATTAAAGACTCTGAAGATAGACTTCAATGAGTTTGGTAAAAGCTTGGCGGATGGCTTTAATAGTGTATTTGATTTTAATTTTGTCCCTAAAAAAACACCCCCGGCACCAGCACCAGCAGCCGCCGTGATGGGGCTGTCGAATAGTGAGTCGGTCTCTAGGATTAAAGCCGGAACACCTGCCACGAATGTGAATCCCCCTGATTTATCTGGTTTAGCTGATCGACTAGAACCAAAAGCAAACTTAACCGATATATTAAAAAAGCCCAAAAAACTAACCCAAGATGAAATCGAGATAAACCGGCAATTGCTGAGAGGGTTTCATACCGGTGGAGTTGCAGTAACAAAGGGAGGCAAAATTGGAACAGGAAGAAGCTCCAAAGACAATAGACTTGGTATAACCTCTAAGGGACCCATCAAAGTAGGTGATGGAGAGGCTATCTTAAACCTAGATCAGCAGGCTAAATTGTCCTCTCTTACTGGGATGGGGGTTTCTACGCTCTTTAGTTTGATTGGACTGCCGGGATTTGCTGGTGGTGGAGTTCCTAGCAAGAAAGAGCTAGAAGCCTTAAGTAATGATCAGTTCTTTGAGGAAATGTTTGGAGATAAGGCTAATCCTGGTTCACCTTTAGCTTTACTACAACTAGATAGTCGTTTATCAAAGCAGAAGATTAATAGACCGTCTGGACCACTTGGGCCTAATGGACAACGACCAAGCGTTCCTGACTCACCGACAGGAACCGTCCGTCCAGGAGGTTTGAGTCACCGTGGAACGCAAAGCCTGTCCCGAAGCAAAAAAAAGACGCCGACCGGTGGTTTGTCGCTGGCCATGACCGGTGAGCTTCAAAACCGCATCCCTGTGAATACTGACCCTCGTCCAGGAAGCATCCCTCGCACTGGCTTCGGAGCGTTAGACGACTACGGCTACCCTACGAGTGACAAAAGTAAACTCGGTGCTAGTCCCCTAAGAAGAATTCGCGGGCTTGATGAAAATTATCGTGAGGAAACAAAAATAGGTAGTGGACCCGACAGGAGTCGGCAGGATGGTGCGTCCCCAAGTGGCCTTAATAAATCAGGTCGTGATCCAAGCAGTTTCGCTGTTCCCGAGGCAAATACGCCATCTCTATCAGACGCTCGTCATCAGCAATTAGAGAATTTGGGGGAGCGTAGTCCAGATTTTCAGAAAAAACTGGACTCTGCACCTGGTTGGGTTGAAGAGCTTCATGATATTAGAGACGACCTTGGTAAAGTGGCTGCTGATCAACAGTTCAAACATATCAGCCCTTCGGGAAGAGTAAAGACCCAAAGAGAAATATCTGCGGGTAATACTGAATCGCTGAATAATAGAGGACCGGTTAGGACCACACCCAAGGATATAGATCAGATCATTGAAGAAGGCAGAGTAAGTAGAATGGTAGACCCTCTAGCCAAAGGTCCTACACAGCTACCTAAAGCTCCTGAATCAATAGGTAATGTAGTAAGTCAAAAATCTGGACCTAAAATAAAAGCTAGCGACGAAATCGAGAGATTACGTAAAGAAAAAGCGGCTTCTCCAGAAAAAGTGTCTCCAGTTAAAACAGCTATTGATAATTTTGTCAAAGCGTTAAAACCCGACCCTTTAAAAGACTTTAATAAATCTCTAAAAGATTCGGGAGAAACACAAAAAAAACTTAACGGTCTTAAGAACAAACAATACGACCAAAAATACGATGACCTTACTGTCGGTATTCAGGAAGCGAACGACAAAGGCGACACCAAAAAGGCTGCAGCACTGTCTAAAAAACGACAGACGATGGTTCAACAGAAAGATGCCCAACAGTCAAGAGAAGCCGACAAAAAGTTTGCACAAGGTATGACAGAAGCTATGCCTCAACTGGGGAGTGGAGATGGGCGACTTAAAGCTTTAACTCAGGATGCGGCCGGAACCAATATGTTGAAGACTATTGTAAAGAACGAAAGGGAAATGGCTGACAGCAACACCAAGGCTCGACAAGGGCGTATTGGTCCCGCAGAAATAAACGAGGAAGAAAAAGACAGCCTTCTGAAAAAGAACGCCGATGAGAGAGCCGATTTAGAAGGGATGAAAAAAAACTCTTCGGATGTGCATCAAAGAAATGAAAAGGCAAGACTAGACCGAGAAGAGAAAGCAATAAGAGCCAATAAAGCACCGCTTAGTATGATACAGGAAAGAGCTAAAGCGAGGGTAAAGGCAGAACGAGGACATACAGATGGTAGTTTTCCGGTAACGAATATGGCCCCTCACAATAGACGTGGTCCTGCTCCTGCTGGCTGGGGCGGTCAAAGAAGTGGTGTTTCGGGAGTTGTTAATCACAGACGCGGTGTTTCGGGCGTCGTTAATCACAGACGCGGTGTTGTTGATGAGCTTGCCGGAGGAATTCCAGAAGGTCACGATAGACTTATGGCAAATAGAGCAGCCCGTAAAGAGGAGGAGGATCGTCTCTGGGCTAATCGAGGAAGAAGAAGCTCTAAAGACACTAAGCCTGCTGCGAGAAAAATGGCCCCATTGTCTACCGCTAAAGAAGGAGAATCCATACAAGAGCGTAGAGACAGACAAAGAAAAGATAGGGAGAGCTTCTTTGGGGTTGGGCCAGCAATTGGAGGCCCACCGCGTACAGAAACACCAGAGCAGCGTAAAGCCAGACTCAATAAGTCCAGGTCAGACTTTTTTGGGACGGGACCAGCAATCACTCCTGATCCAGACGAAACTCCAGAGATGGCCGAAAAAAGACGTGCAAAAAGCAAAGCGGGCTTTTATGGGGTTGGTCCAGCTACACAAGGCAAGAAAATTATTACGGGGCAGGAGCGAGATGCTGCGAAAAGTCGGGTAGAAAAAGCCTTGTTCGACTCCGGTGTGAGTGCTGAAGAGGCCAGGGAGCCTGATATTGCCAATGTGATAAACGAGAACAATAGTAGTACATTCATAGCGGATAGAAAAATACTTGAAAGCTCAGAAACCGAAGAAGAACGTAAAAAGAGACGAAGATCAGCAAAAGAAGATTTCTATGGGGCGGGACCAGCTATTGAAGGGCCTGGCGGTTTACCTTCTTCTAAAAATAATCCCGGGAGACTGAAAAAGATTCAAGCAGCTAGAGAGGCTAGAGAGAAGAAGCTTCAGCTACGAAGTATGCCAGCTGGTACTCGTCGTGCGGAAAAAGAAAAAAGAATCGAGCAAGCCAGGGAAATGAGACGGGTACAAGAACAGGAACGGGCCGATAATATAGAAAGAATAAAACAAGGAGAAATTGAGAGAGGGAGCCTTACGGATATGTCCATGCGTCCAGATGAGCAGCCTGGTCAAGTAACTCAGGCAGCACAACCTCAAACGCAATTTAACGGTAACGATCCATTCCGAGGAGTTTGGGGGGCACCAGGCTCACAAGGCCCCCAGGGAGCACTAGGGGTCGCAGGGGCACCACAGGCAGCACAGGTAACTCAGGCAGCACAACCACAAGCACAGAGTAGTTTCCCGGACACGATCAGCTTTGATGGCACCATGAACTTAAACGTTAACGTGGCTGGACTAGGAGATTTAGAGGGGCGATTTAGTGATGTGGCAAGAATGGTTGTAAATAATGCTCTTAATGAGTTCGCAGATCAAAACCAAATGAGCAGACCACAACAATTAGCAAACAATAATGCTGCTCCGGGTAGTGCTGGTTCGGAGGCAACAAGCTAGGACATGAACAATAAAACAAAAATAAGGAAACACAATGGGAAATAACGCCCCAAACTATACAGTAAATAATGATATTAGGCTTCATTGGGATTTTGAATCCTCACTGGACAATGAAAACAGTGTTGCGTTATCAAATATGCCGCCTGTATCTCTGTATGGACGCTCTGATACCAGCTGCATCCTGAAAGAATCAGCAGGCTCAACGCTGTTTAGAACCAACACTACAGATGTTAGCCCGCCCGCGAGTTCATTCTCAACGGTGGTCTGGTTTTCTACGCATGACGACCAAAAAAATTCTGGATGTTATTCGTTAACAAAATATGATCACGGACAAACTAACAGTGTAGACAACACAAAGGCATCTTTTCGGTCCACAGTAGATCAATATTTTGAAGAGTGGGATACTGGTCCTGATGCTGTTAAGGTCCGTTATAAAATAGACTATGTTGAAGATGGGGGACCACTTGATACTCCAGTCCTTGAGCAATATGTTGAGGGCAGTAAATGGAATATGTACTATGCTGGAGTAAATGGGACCCTAATTGAAGCCTCGGTTAATGGTATGGCTAAGGTTTCGGGCTATATTGGTTTGCCTTTTAATAGCAGCGGTAATTACCTCTTTGATTATTATGAAGGGATTATTGATGAGGTTAGAACTTATGATAGGACACTAACTCAGGACGAACTGTCTTATCTGTACAACTGGGGATTTCCTCAGCCTATTGATAAAGAGAAACCTAAGAGGCAGTACTTATACCCATCCAAGACGATAGGGGACCCCAATATTGCTTCCGGTCATTATATTATTCCCAATACTGATACTTTTTGGACCAATTTAGTTTCAAGGACTGAAACCCCGGGGGATTACCTACAGTATTATCATGACGAGCTAAAAAGATGCACACCTTCGCAGAATGCATTACCATACAGCTCAACATTCTCTCCAATTAATGTGTGGCATACGCCTTATGCTGAAAAGACGCCTGAGGACAAAGAAGCAATTACGATGAATGAGGGGTCGGGTCTATTTAGGTTTGAAACCGGACCATTTTTCGTAGAGCCTTCTGCTATTACTCTACATTTTAAGGGGGCTAGTATGCCCCGTAGGAATGACGGTATAAATCCTACTCAGGAGCAACAAGCTCATAATGGGGCTATTCCAGAAAAACGTGGTCATATTGGGTCTATTCGATTGACCGACGCTTCTGGAACGGATATTATTAATGTGCCTGCAACTGACGGCATTATTTTAGAATATAGTGGAGACTATGGTGGTGAGTCATATGTTCACCACACAAGCAGCGTTCCTCTAAACTCGTTAGTTGGTCTCGACCTTAGTACTACATATTTGCATTTTGCACTAAGTACTAATGGAACATATAGCACTCAACCGCAGCTAGGAACTAATGTGGCCCCCGGCAATAGAACTCCTTACCCGGTATTATTTGGTGCGGCAGTTGAGCTTAATGGGGCACAGAATATTGCTAACACGGGAGTTGGGGTTCAGGCGTATATTGATCTGTACACAGGCGGATCTGAGGCCCTCAATAGTGGAATAGACCTATATACAACAGCAGCAGATTTTGAGAATAGCGGTATAGATCTTTATTCTTATGGACGAGCAGTAGAGACCAGCTCTATTCCAATGTATGCTCATGGTGATTTGACTGTTAATAGTGGAGTCGACCTATATACTTCTGGTGCTCCAAATTTATACAATAAAGAAATTGAACTATATGCCCATAGTGCTTTGACCTTTAATAGTGGGGTCGACCTATATACTTCTGGTGTTCCAAGCTTATACAATAAAGAAATTGAGCTATATACTCATGGAGCAATGCTGCATAACAGCGGAATTGATCTATTTTTAGCTGCTCATGATAGCTTAACATTCAATAATCCTCTGTTTATTCACGGCTTTACTACCGATAATAGCGGAATCGATTTGTACGTCCGGAGTCATGCTTCTATAAATAGCGGAATTGATCTTTGGACTGAGGGAGTGGAGCTTGCAAATGGAGCAATTCCATTCTTTGCTGAGGCCACAGTAAGCTATGGTAGCGGTAGTTTCCCGCTGTATATGAATTCTACAACAAATACGTCGGTGTATAAAGCACACCCCATGTATCTTGAGGTAAACTCTCAAGAAACTGATACTGGAGGAATTCCGTTCTTTCTTAATTCGATCACGACCGGAGACGATACTGGTTACATGCCGTTCTATCTTGAGTCTAAAGCTGATAGCTTGACTAAAGGTACGGATATGTATCTTCAGAATGCTTTCGAGAGCGGATATAAATCTCAGTTCTTGTATGTTAAAGGACTTGGTACTTTAGATGGTGGAGCTGTTGATAATGAATCAATGCCGCTATTTATTGAAAGGATTGAGGGGGTTGAGGGCGGGATGAGTCTGTACCTAGGAGTAAACAGTGGAGATGAGCAAGGAGTCAATATGTACACCTTTGGCGGGACTTGGTCAAACTCTGGTGTTGATTTAGTGATACCCTCTATTGTCGGTGTTGGTAATAGTGGAATTAATGTTTATATAAATGGACTGTGATATGAAACACTGGACATCACATTACAGATTGACGGTTGCTAAGTGGCAATCTGAGAAAGCAATATCTACTTTTTCGAATAGGAAAAAAGATGGCAAGAGTAATTTATGACGGTAATTTAATTGCTCCAAGTAGTTTTATTTCTGTAAACAAGACCTACAATAACCAAGGTGGTAGGGTTGTTGGGTCAAAGTATAACATTGTTCTAACGTGTCGTGTATTTGCCGGGCAAGGAAGTCCGCTGACGACTGGTTGGTGGACTGCGGGCGGCACTCCTACCCCTGAGTCTTCGATTCCGGGATTCAACGCTACAGATGATGCTAAGTTTAAGTCTATCTGTAAAAAGCTGGAAATTATCAATGAGCTATTCAAAGTGGGCAATGAGGGCAAGGTTCTAGAGTGGCAGGATGGGACCACAGGTGTGCCAACAAAATGCAATCCTCGTATTGTTAGCGTCGATATTCCTGATTCGTCTTCATTCCATCGCTGGGTTGATGTGGCTGACTATACAATCACCTTCGAGGCCGACGATCTACTAAGGTCTGGAGCAAAAGAAAGCTTTGATATTGACGGCGATGCGATGGAATATGTCGAGAATATGACTGAGTCATTTTCTTTAGAGGAGCAGAAAGAGGGAGATGTAACCTCTTATGTATTAACACGCTCTGTTCAGGCCACTGGTCGTCGCCACTATATTTCCGATGGCTCAATTCCTAAGGAGGCTTGGGAGAGGGCTAAGGACGCCTGTCTATTAAGACTCTCTAATATTAGTAGACATTCTGACTTCAATATAGCAAGTCTTAGCTTACTCACTGGTTATGAAGACACTAGAAGTGAGACGATAGACGAAGCTAGTGGGTCTTATTCAATTATTGAGACAAGAATATTCGCCTCACAGAATTTTGTACAGACCGTACTGATAAATACTAGCACAGGAGCCGGCAACATCTCAGTTACGGCAAGCGGATCTGTTCGGGGTTTGGGCGATACTGTAGCAGCAAGATTGGCTGCTGCAAAAGCCGGTTATAGTGTAACCGCCATAAAAGCTCTTGCAGATGCTCACTCTGGTGTGACCGGTCTAAACGCTGACCCGTTAACCTCTAATGTAGGAACATCTGTCTATGGTGGAACTCTAACTTTTAATCTAGAGTTTAATGATAGACCAACGCACCTTATTCCCGGTTCTCTTAGTGAAAATATTACAATTGACCAGACCTCACTGGGAACCAAAATTGCCTCCATATTTGTGCTGGGCAGAGCGGCGGGGCCAGTATTGCAAGATTTAGGGACAAGAGATCAAACAGTTAGAACTCTAAAGATTGATGCTACTATGCCTCGTGTAGATAACCTGCTGGTTAGCAATGCTCCAGGCGTAAATCATATTGTTACGTTAGCTGAGCCAACCGTTTCCACGAAGTATAAACAACAGGAAACCTTTTCTTGGTCTCCATCAACAGGAGCCTTTACGTTTACGACAAGCTGGATCATTGATCCCTAAGGAATAAAATGCCTACTAGTGTATTGGAGATAAAGTAATGCCAACTCAACAAACGTTCCTCGGGGCAAGCATAGCCGCATTTAGCGGATCGCTTGGGTGGGGTTCGGAAGTATCTAGCTTAAAGGTAACTCTGGTAGAGGACGCGAAAAATCGAGACTTCTTTGACCCTCCTGATGTTGGAGATCCTGTCATCTTCAATTATGATGGGTGGGGTTTTGCAGGAATATTGCAAAAATGGTCGTATAAAAAAGGGGCTTCTGGTTTTCTTTACAACGTAGAGGTTAACGACCCTCGGAACGTTCTTGAGGGGTATCAACTGATCTTAGATGGGTATACTAGTCCAATAAGCACACCGAATGTGGCTAATATTTTTGGGTACTGGGAAAATACCTCTTTTGGAAACTCTAATAAGAACGAGACTGGATTACCCTGGCAGAAGATTAGAGATGGTGTGGTAGCTATATGTAATGGGTCGACCGCATATGGTGGTCCCATCTCTCTTAGGGGAAATACCTACCGTATTGACCTAAGTGCACTCCCTATCTTAGATATAAATTACCGTATTGGCGGCAGTAATACCATGTCTTTGATGGATTTCATTTCAGAGATATGTGAAGCTGCGAGTCACGATTTCTTTGTGACCTTACAAGCTAATACAATTGTAATCAATACTATTGATCGTAGCTCTGCCGTACCTCCGGGGGCTTTAACCACCTATATCAATAATACTACAAAGATTACAGCAAGTGATGCCGGAGTAGAGCAAAGAACTGAGGTGATGGGTAAGGTGTTGCTTGGCGGTCAACGTATTGACATGTTTGGACAGACTAGGGGTGGAGAGAGAATTTGGCCATTCTGGGGATTTGATCCCGCAACCTATGATGTGTTGATTGGCACGGGTTTGGATAACGATCATGAAGTTGAACTAGACTCAACCTCTGTTCAGGTTCCGGGGGTTGGAGCGACATATAAAACGAACGTTGCGGAACTAAGAGCGGCTGCAGAGGACCGTGGGGCTTGGGAAGATTTTTTAAGTTCTAAGTGGAAAAAATTAACCCCAGCAACGAATATTCATTTTTCCAAGTATGAAGACTTAGGTATTATTGCTTACGTAGATCCTGGTTTTTCAACTAAGTTGGCACCAGCACTAAACATGCCTCTTTCAACCGGACAAATTACTAAGGCGTCAGAGGCACATCAGGATGACCACGAAGAGAATATTGGCAGACTGTATGATTTTATCTTTGGTTTTGCAAGTGAGTTTTATGGTAAACAGTTTCTAGTAACTATTCCTAATGTAGACGCCACAAGAGAACCAGACACAGACAAGGTTAGAGTTAGTCTTGAGCCTGTTCAGGCTGGTTTTATTGAGGATACCGCCTGGAACCTGGCTATTAGTAATAATCTAATCCCAAATAATTTTGTTCAGCTGGCTAATGAGGACGGTAGATTTCCGCCCTATGTTCGATATGATAATATTGTTGACTTAGATTTTTCGGCAATACCTGAGCAGAGCATTGTGTACAACGACGCAAAAACCTCAGCTTTTATTAAGTGTACAGTTAAGCAGGGGGTTGCTTTTGAAGACGTGTCCAATACATCTGGTGCTAGAGCAGTGATCGTGCTGCCTGGAATTGTTAGAGATATACTTATATACAAGGCCCACTTCAATGGCGTAACCGGTGGCCGGATGGATGAGGAGATTTTGGCGGGTGACGCTACCGAAGAAGAAAAGGAACGCTTGGTTAACGCCTATGGGGTAGATAATCTTTCTGCTGCACAGGAAGGGATGGCGGTAGTACCAAATCTAGCTGCAATTCCTCTACAGAACAACACTAAAGTGTATGGTCCTTGGGAGAAGGTTGGGGCCAATGGCAAGATGGCAATTGAACAAGACGAGACTTTGGTTCCTTGGAATTATGGTGGTTTTGCGGAGATGAATATTGTTGGTAATGCCAAAGTAGCAAATAATGTATCCTTTCAGCAGGAATTAGAAACAGGCTCTATTGAGGTACCCGGTATTCCAACCTTTACAATGGGGGCACAGATTGCTTCTGCTGGGCCATATGTTACAGATATTAATGTCTCTATTGGAGAAAACGGGGTAACCTCTACTTATACGTTCTCAACCTGGACACAGAGATTTGGTAAAATACTTAAGTCTAATGCAGATCGTTTCTCTATTTTAGCCAAGAAGAACGCTAAAACAGAGCTTAAGCTTAGAGAACGTAAGGTGGCTTCGGAGGGGCTTAATAACCTTGAAAAAGTAATCAGAAATCTGAAGAAACCTAAACGAAAAGGCGGCGGCAGTTCTCATGGTATGATAGTTGGTGAAGGAATTCCAGCTTCGGGTGGAGAGGGGTTTTATCCTAATGTATTTATTCAGCCCCACTACAACTTTACTTCTCAGCTGGGCGGAAGCGGTCTTTATCCCAAGAAGGCCGGCGTTAGTATGGATGGGTTGTTTAGACCGTTTACAACTAATCCTAGTGGTCAGGACCTTGGGATACCGTATTTTCAAGTACCAAAAAGTGGGGCAGAAAGCCCCCATGTTGAAGATTTGAATCCATATGGGTCTGGTCACGATATCACAGTTGTTGTCAGAGGCTCTAGTGTCCCCTCTAATCTTACGATGAACAGTTCTCCATATTATGGAGATGATTATCGTCCTATGGCCCTTAAGGGACCAATGGTTATGGCTGGTTGGGGGTATGACACCGAAGGCAAACCAGTGCCTAACGAAAGTGGAAAACCTGGGGAGACCAAGACTGATAATTTTGAGTCTGGTTATATGACAGACCAAAGTAAGTGGCCAGTTGGACCTATCTATATGCCTTGGGATGACGATAGGAAATGTTGGGTTGGAGGAGGAGGAGGAAGTGCGAAATTTGTTCGGGTTACTACTCCATCAGGAGAGAGTTTTCCTTGTGGATTTAAGAAGGTTTATTATGCGGAGGTAATGGGACATGATTTTCAAGATACCGTAGGAAGCAATGTAAGCATCTCTGGAAAGGAAGAATTTATATATGTTGGTAATTTTAGAGATAACATCATATTAGAAAGCTCTGTATACTTAGCATACAAAGTGGCAGGGAAATATTATTTAGATAACCAATCTACTTTTAATGAGTTGGGATAATGAGTATAACAGATGCCCAGATTTCTGGGTTACAAGAAAATATTGGAACTTATATTGACAGTAGGATTGGTAATTTTCTAGGGGTACAGCCTCCAGAGTACAATAAGACCATTCCTGGACAATGTACAGAAAGATCTATTAGGGGTACATATCCTACTGTTAGTGGCATTGAGACGGGGCAGCATTTTTTAAATTTGGTTGCCGAAAGACACTGTTCGTCGGGATTTGAATGGTTTAAGAGTTGTGGTCCTGGACTTAGCGGGTACGAACCCAGTATAACTACACCATTTGAATTGACTGGCTACCCCACTAATGATAAGGGGTTTTGGGAAAGATATAAAGCAAACATAGGAGAGCTTGGGCAAGCCATTGCAAGGAACTTCACGTATAGTCCGTGGAAAAATCACGGTAGTGCTGTTGGTTGGTCCGGCACTTCTTATAGTCCAGAGTATAATTATCCAGTTAGTGGGCGTCACCCAATTCCTAGCGGAATGTTTGATTATGGGAAAATGTTTTCAAACGACTTTCATGCTTTTGTGCCTGATGGATTAGAGAAGTATCCGAGTTTTTACAACTTGTTCGACTATAGAAAACATTTTGACATACGGCTGTATTCTGATCTTTCAGACTCTCTTTCTGATAGAAAGGTTATTAAGCTTGGTTATACTGGTGCGGAAGAAATACCCTTATCAATACGTCCATATATTTCTGGATATATATTTGAAGACGGTCAATGGGTACCAGCAGAAGACATGGGTGCTTCAAGAACTATATCTCTTACTGATGCCAACGCAATTGTAGTCGGGGGTTCTGCCATTCCCCCATTGTATAACATTATGGATGGGCCAATCAAATTTGTGTCTTCAGGGGAGTGTTTTCAAATACTTGGTAGTGGGACCAGAATTGATTCTCAACCAGCCACTTATCCGCAGGGGTTATTTTATGACGGCGGCGATGGGCGACCCGGAGGAGGGAGCCAGTCTTATTTAGGAGATTACGACGGGCTACCGTTTCCTATTGATGAGGTGGAGGCTGATCATGATGACCATTCTGCTATTATATGGATGGGAAACCATTATATAACATACGAAGCGGAATTTTATCGTTCCAGCGGTTCGCTTAATCTATGGCCGGTATATCAATACATATATGGGCTGGGAGGAGATTTTGCTAGTTTCAGTGGAGATTATAGCCTCGCAACTGAAACTATATCGGAAGGGATAGGTGTTTATACTCCTTTTACTCCTGGAGCAGGAAATAATATTACTATTTCTGATCCGGTCGGTCAAGGGTCAATAGGGATTCTTAACAGTGGCGATCTGTTCTCAAGAAATTATAATTGTTACGGTTACAACCCACCCCCTGTCTTTGGGTCCGTCGCAAAAGTAAAGCGGAACGCTTTATTAACAACTATAGAGGGAGGAGATATAAAGAGGTGTATATTTTTCCCTCTTGAGGGAGAAGACGGTTTAAGGTCTTCTTTTAAAGGAATAACCGGAATTATCACTTCGGGTGTCAACCATATTAAGCTGGAGGATAGTATGCCATACCTTGGTCACTACTTCTCGGATCGGGGCCTAAAGCAATATTCTGAAACCTGGTTGGAAGATAGAAATCTTATAATCTCAGACTATATTAGTAATAACATTTTAGACTTTCACGGAAAAAAATTCTTTACCGCATCTGGAGCTGTTGAATATTGTCAGGACGGATATAATAATTCGGGTAAGAGCATTGGTGGCGACTTACTTGCAACATATGATCTTGGGAACTTAATCTTCACCAGTGGCAAACAATGGGGGGATATAATAAGCAAAATAAGGGATGATTGGTTTTTTATACCTTCTGGATTTTTCCCTAAGACGGTGGATGGACCTCATAGTTTAGATGTTAGTCTATTTGGGTGTGAAAATAGTGGAGAACAGTTTATTGGTCTATTCTTTGACTATGACATGACTGCAAAATCCGGAGAGCTTTATGAGCTGAGTAAAGATATTCCTATCAGCACAACCTCTTATCTTAGGACCAGAAAGAAGTGGTCGGGAGTGAGGGTTGATCCGACTTATACGAAGGGGGGCACTTTTGCGGGGCTGACTACTAAGTATGCAAAGTTTAGTACTCCTTATGCATATCAGAGTCCGTGGTCAGATTGGATGTATGAAACCATTCTGCCAACGGCGAGCGGGTCCGATTTTGGCGACCAAGACTTTACCTGGTTTATGAATGGTATGGGGGAACAAACTAGAGCCATTCCTCCAGAGATCGCTAGAACGCAGGTTACAGTGACGTTTCCCTCATCGGCTTTACCTCATACACATATGAACATTGGGGGTAGCTTACTGGAGCTGGAGCCGCCCTTAAGAATGTATTCTGGTGAGGATTCGGCCTTTTATTACTCTTTCTAATTTTTCACAAAAACACTCAAAATAACTGTATTTACTAGTAGAAACTAGTTTCTATTTAAAAAGGAGCCAATAATGGCATCAATTACTTTCTATGGTGGGGGTGGACCCTACGCAATTGCGAACATGTTGAATTCTGGGATTGGCTTCTTTGGGGCCAATTTTGGAGAGTCTGTGGGGGTAGGATCCTATCAAACCACAACATTCATTACCGATGGTAATGGCACAAATGAGGGTGGACAGATCAATAACGTCACCTATGAAAATACCGCCAGCGGTACAATCAATGGTGCTTCGGCAGTTCACTTAAAACAGATTCCCAACTATCTAGCTACGCTAAATGCTCGATTTGAGCATGGATCAGTGGTTAAGACACAGAATGCTAAGTGGCGAATTTATGATAGAACAGCTATCAATAATGACCCTTCTGGTGTTACGTGCCAGGTTTATGAGACGCTTCATGTTCCAGCAACTCAGGTAATTGGTGAGGGGTCAGGGGCAAACACTTGGACTCACGTTCATGGTAGTGCTGTTGTTCTTGACCTTGCGGACTCCCCTGGGATCTCCGGGACATCACCAGCGGGTGCTTCAACTACAGATACTCGTCACGACTGGTATCTAGCGTTGTCTGCAAGTCCTAACTCTATTGGTAGTAAGACTTTATTCGGTGGATACCTTTCACTTGAATACCTCTAAGACCTAGTTCAACTTGAATCTTAAAGATGCCCCGGCCTTCGCTGGGGCATTTTTTGTATCTACGTGAAAAAACGACCTTCCCCAAGCGGATGCCGCTGCTTGAAAAAGGCCGTTATTCAGTTATACTAGTTTTACTTTTACTTGTTCTCGATCAAAGTCTGCGTACATCTCTATGTTGCTCATGACAAGAGTAACCTCTCCTACCTCTCCTGCCACTATATTGATGTTCACTGAGGTGATTCCTTGAATTATTTCCCCGTTCTCATCTATGACTTTGGTGTCTTCGCTCCGTAATCCTTGACTAACTATCTTTAGTCTCATTCGATGAAGAGAACCTCGCTCTCCCTCATTACTGTGAGTGTGTCTCCCTCAACTTCAACCTCTGTCCCTCCATAGGTGCCAAACACCACCCTGTCTCCCTCGCACACTTCCATAGGCCCACGCTCTCCATCGGCCAGTAGGAGTCCAGGTCCAACTGCGACAACTACGCCACGCACAGGCTTATCTCGTGCCTCTCCGGGGATCACAATTCCGCCTGGAGTAATCTCTGCTGCTTCGTCCCTCTGAACGACGATTCGATCTGAGGTTGGTCTTACTGTTACTGTATTCATATTTTCTCTATCCTTTTTCATTTTGTTTGCACACCATACTAGCTCATCGTAGGCGGCTACTTGATTAATCGTAATACCTAGTTTATCCACCCTAAAATTCCCCCAAAAGAACGTCTCTATTGTCTAGTACCCCAATTCCAAGAGTGGCGTGTCCAACCTGGTCACATCCCCAATTTTTAAGGTCTTGGTGTGCTTCAGGAGAAAGATACAGTGGGGAATGCCGATCAAGAATCCTCTGGAGTGTTGCTTCTACCGGGTCTGGCTTAACCAATGTTGCTACCGGAGCAAACATCAGTGCTTTAAGCATTGTTCTTCTTAACATGCGAAGATTACCAGTCCGACAGTCTTTCCGTCTTTTCTAATTTCAGTGGCTTCCCACTCTTTTTCTTCTACCATGTTCTCTAATAGTGCCCTATCTCCTGGCTTAATATCCAGATTTTTGTCCATTACATGCTTTCCAGTTCGGCGGCTTCATATTCCCGCCTAATAATTTCATAGCAGAAGGACATACCAGTTAGAAAACCATTTTGTTCTTCTTTTGAATCGAAGCCTTGCAATTGATCTAAACTAAACTGTAGAATGACCGGGTTATCCGTCTCCATATTGTTCCAAATATCCTCGATATACTCTTGTGGGTCTTTATGGGACTCAATAGAGGCGAGCATACTGTGTACGTTGTCTTTTGTGATTTGTATCATATAAGTTCCCCAAAAAAGGAGCCGCTCATCTGAACGACTCCTCTTGGTTGGACTGATTATTCTTCTTCTTTGGTCTCGGAGTTCCACTTCATCCAGCCACCATCAGGCTTCCATTCTCCAGCTTTATCGTGCTTTTTACCAAACTTACGCTGTGGGAACATTCCGCCCCCCACCTTATTACATCCAAAGGACAACTTAGCACCACAGTCTGCACATCGCAGCTCATAATACTTGTTATCCTCCTGGTCTGTGCGAACAACCCATTTTAGGTTCTCGCTTTCGCACTTGCCGCACTTGGTGTTGGCGAAGACCTCTTCAAATGAGGCGATCTGTTCAACGAGGCCAGTCTGTGTGTCTGACTCGAATTCAACTGTAAAGTTACCGGTTTTGTATTGTGTTTTCATAGTTTAATCTCTTTTGGAATTTCTAATTCACTGTTTGTTTGGTATTTGTTTAAAATAGTGTTTGCTTTTGACATCTCGGCTTTTGTTAGGTTTTCCAGTAGGAGCTTAGGTCCTTTAGCCTTTGAGATATCCTTCCTATGGTGTTTCAGGAACTTTTCCTTGTCGATGCCACACTTAGTCATAATAATAGCAGACATCTTAATCTGTGGCTGTGTAACAGCACCAACTTCCTCTTTCTCTGGTTCGGGCATCTCCTCTGAGGTAACACAGTTTAAGAGTAGTCCTTTCTTATATGCTCTGGACTCAGCTCTTGTGTCAGCCATTGCTGGAAGAAACTTGTTAAAGGGTCTGTTGACATTCAACTCATTAGCGGAGGCAATCGCTCCAATCTTAATAGTGGGAATCTTGATTCCTTCATGAAACGCAAAGGCTTTTCTGGGTAGAAACTCAAATTCCCATTGTACTACAGTATCCGTTACAACGCCGTCTTTCTCAAGCGTTCTAAAACTGCAGGGTTGTGATGCAATCACATCAAACAATTGATGAGCAACTCGTCTTAAACCATCGCACTTTGGTCGTCCGTCTCCATCCTTTTCCTCTGGGGCTAGTTGAGCTAAGACATAGTCAGACCATTCTGGGGAACCATAACGCGGAACCTCTGGTCCGTCTATCTCTCGCTCAGGCTCCTCGAAAACGTTTCCAAACTCATTTTCTTCTTCAGCCATCATATCTCCACTTTGTGACCTTGCCGGGTTTAGCCGACTCGATTAGTTGTAAAACTTTGTCCTGAATAATCCGATAATCATTGTCTGAGATATGCTTTTTAGTGATGATTAGCCTCACTACAGCAAACCCATTCTTTATTAGTAGGTTATTTTTGCGTAAATCCGCATCCTGAGTTTTTCGGAGCTTCTCTTCTCCGTAGACTGGTTCGACGTGGAAAATCCCGTCAACCTCAATAATCACATCTTTGTTGGTTACCCAAATGTCCACTTCAAGTTTTTCGTTGGGGAGTGCCATGTCGTGATGTAATACAGTGTTACCGTTAGCTTGAAGATGTTCTACAATCTTGTGCTCCATCTTAGAGCCATTTTTTGCAGCTTCTCTTAGTCCCTTAACGGCCTTACTTGAAATCCGCTGTCTCTCCTCCTCCGTTCTTAGGTCCCATTGTTGTTTAGCGGCGGCAGAAGCCGCTGCCTTACGATCCTCATCCCAAGAGTCCGCACCACCTTTAGAGATGGCGATCTTTTCCTCGTCTGTTCTTGTCTTACCTCTGGTTGGGTGAAGATCAACAACAACTAACTTTTGGGCTTCGCTTCTTGAGCGTGTCTTATATCCGTGCTTCTTTAGTAGTCTACTGATACGCTTTGGGTTAGTCCCATATTCAGCCGCTATAGAAGTAGTGCTGCGTTCTTTGTCAAAATATTCCACCTTTAGAATATCTTTAGTTAAAGCGTCTACGCTTTTTTTAGTAGCCATGATTTGCCTCTTTGTGTAGGTCTAGGTATTCTAGAACGTGTATTATATCTAGGCTTGGTGCCCATTGTATTTTATTCTTTGTTTGGAAGAAATAGGGATACTGTCGCTTTTATTAATAAATTTACTGACTTTTTCGTGCTCGTTGCAATACCTTACAAATCCTTCTAGGTTAAAGTCTGGAATAATAGCTGATGGTTCACGGTTCATAATTCTGATTTGATCGGCGTATGATTGTGACCTAGCAATAACTTCAAGCTGAGGACTCATGATAGTCTTTACGGTTGACAAGAAATCATTGCCGTGCTTCATCCATTCTACGTGCCAAGGATAGAATAGTTTTCGTGATGGGGCCGTTAGGTTAACCATGTACTTTGCTGCACTAAGGTCAGTGCCAATTAGGACCCCTTTAAATTTTGTGATTTCGTAGATTGGCAATACTGCTGTACGAACTCTTTGAATTGGCGGAAGAGGGTGTTCTTGAAAGATCACATAATCCATATCCGCCTTGTTTACTTGTTGCGTTATCAAATATGATAACTGTGCTACTGCCAGATGTGGTACAATTATTCCGATTTGCATTATTCGTTTCTCACATTAACTAGGTTCATTAAAGAAATAAGTCGTGAGGCATAAGGCCCTAGACAGGCACGCTCCTCATAAACAGCCATTCCTCTTTTCACCGCCTTTTTTAATTGAGTTAGAGCTTGATGTTCAGCTAACTGTTTTGCTCTAACTAAGGCATCATGAGGGATATCAAAATCATTGTTTTCCATAGATCTTTGTGCTCCCCTGATGTGAAACTTGAGGTTTCTCGCCATCAAGATATCGAACCATTAAATTATCAATATCTTCCATTAATTGATTTCTTTGTGAGTTCAGAATATTTGTCTTTCTGCAAGCAGATGCTACCTTCGAGTCATCATCAGAGTCACGTTTTATATCTTCTAGATGCCAAATCTTTAAGTTTACCACTGTTAATTTATCGATTAGTTCGCCTAACATCCAATCACCTCAAACTTCGGACATGGAACAATAAACTCACCGCCTCTTTTTAAGTAGTTCTTCTCTCGACCTTTAAGCTCATGGATAAAGTGCCAGGGAAGAACCAGAACATAGTCAGGATTAGCGTCCCTTAATGCCTCCTCTGAGCAGATTGGAATGTTCGTTCCGACTGTAAATAGTCCATGCTTCTTAGGTTGTCGCTCAGAAATAGCCGTAATCAATGTCTCGTCTAATCCGTAGTATTGAAGCAGAGTATTTCCTTTAGTTGAGGCACCTAATCCGTACACGGTCTTACCGCTTGCTACCGCCTGTGTAATAAAGTCTACCGTTCTTTTCTTTAGTAGTTGAACATTCTTAAAGAAGTTTCGATAAGTAGAAATATTGGTCATTCCTTGAACGTCTTCCATCTCAATAGTTGAATCAATTCTCCAGTTTGCTACGTCTCGATATGGGGCTGTGGCATAACTCTCTTTTGTTGCACAGTCTTTTTGAGCATGAACAACAAAGCTTCCACCGTTTACATCGTTTAATTTACAGTCTACAATTCTTAGATTAGCCTTACTAAGGAAGTAAATCAGTGATTGTAGGGTATAATAGCAAAGATGTTCTGCAACAATATTATCAAATGCCAGTTGCTTAATCATTAGAGGTAAGTAACTCATTTGAATTACGAAAACTCCATCGTCTTCTAAGACATCATAAACATCCTTTAAGAATCTTACGGGGTCAATTAGGTCGTAGAACATAGCAATAGCCGTTACTACTTTAAACTTACCGTATTTTTCGACGTTTTCTGCTGTGAAGTAATCATTTACGAGCGAGTAGTCGCCCATCGAATCTCCAGCCACGTCAGACGGATCGCAACCGACCCTCTCCATCGTCTTAGGGGCGAATCCGAGTAATGTGCCGTCATTGCATCCAATGTCTAGCCACGCCCCCTCAGCGGCTGTCACGTAGCACACATCGTCAACAACTCTTCTTAGTTCTTTCCGCATTGTTTCATTAGTGCCAGAACTATACCAATACTTTCGATACAGCTTATCATAATCAATTGACTCACCTAATTGAACAAGACCAGATATCTCATCCAGATAAAGAGTAAGATCACTTGATGTGAGGTTCTCTTGTTCTGTTACAAAGTCGGAAACATATAGCTCGCCCAAACTAAATAGCTCAGTTAATTTGTTTCCTGTTACATTAATCATTTAAGGTTCCTATTTACAAAGAAGTCATTAACAAAGAACCTTTGATCGTGCTCAAATCCGAAACACTCTAGATACTCAGCAACATCTGAGTCTTCAAAATTGTTCTCGACGACTAATAACTTGACTTGGTATTTTCCCAAGTCTAATCCTCGGAGTACGTCCAGCTCTGTGCCCTCAGTATCAATTGAGACAAAGTCAATTTGCTTAGACCATTTTTGTTCGTCTAATATTGCAGTAAGTCTTTTGACCCTTACCATAAACGTATCAGTATCATTGATGATGTCTTTATGGCTTTCAATTAGACGCTTGTCAGTATGAAGGCTGCTTAAAGAGGACTGAATATTGTTCTCGCCAATATCATATGACGTGAAGTAATCATATCCGTTAAAATTGCTACAGGCACACTCTAATACCTGTTTTCTAGTCTCTTTAGCTTGTGCCACATGTTTTGGAATGGGGTCAATACATAACGTATTCCACCCTCTTTTTTCAAACAGTAGCGTGTTTGACCCCCTAGTCCCATTCGCCACTCCAACCTCAACGCAGTTGCCTATAATTTGGTTGGGGAAGTATTCATCAATATATCTGTCTGTTTCACGCTGTCCGTAATACATCTGGAAAAACCCTTTCTGTTGCTTCTTTAAATATAGCGATATCTTTTGGGTCCTTTACTTCTTGTGCCCAATAGTGTTCTGCTGGCTGTCCTCCTCGAATTACGTCGGACATAGGATACAGCTGTTCTTTTGCAAACAGAATCTTTCTGTCTCCGATATAATTGAGAACGTCTTCTTCAAGATGATACATATTCTTTCTTGTTTCGAATTCCCAAGCGTTAAAGTCTCTACTTTTGTCTAGTAGATACTTAAAAAAATCTGTTTTCCAGATACTTGGCAGCAAAGATTGCCTAACTGGTGCATCATACCACAGTTTATCATTTCTTTCAAGTTGAGTATATCGATAATTAGAACAGTCTCTAATCTGTGATTTCCAGTCATTAGGTTTTACTGAGCAAAACTTAACAATATCTCCATATTTAAATTCTTCTATTATTTCTGCCAATAAACCAAGATCAACAGGAGAATGTAAAAAATGATCTTCCATACACCCTAAAAATATCTCGTCTTCAAAAGAATCAAAGAACTCTCGAATATCGTTGCACCAATAATCGGTGAATGGTATCTTGACACAAGAAAAGTTACTGGGTAGTCCAGTAACACCCCGTGGAGAAAGTATGATGACCTCAGTATCTGAGGAAAAGTACTTATTAAACTGTTGAGCAAAAAGAGGCAAGATTTGTGAATATTTACCTGAGGTAACTATCACTTTCATTTGTCTGTTCCTTTTGTTTTTTCAGCTTGCACAGCTTCTTCTAAAGCCGCCTTTAGTCTATCTCCTAACTTGAAGGTTAAGTTGCCAGACTCTTTTGATTTGTCTTTTGATTTGTCTTTTGGTCTGTCTGTCATATTGTGTGATTATTTTTGCTTTCTAGGGGTGATGTTGCTTGATGAACACGGACCCTCATAATAGTATATCGTCGAAACGATTTTTTATACCGAAAAATCCGTGCGATTAGAAAAAATGGTCAAACTTTTTGAGGGGTGAACAACTGTCCACCAACCATCTCGCCGTAAACTTTGGGAATGAGATTTAGCATATTTACTGCCTCGATTTCAAATCCTAGGTTTGAGAATAAAGCCGCCGCCCTATGGAAATAAGTGTGCTGATCCCATACTTTGGCCTGTGCTTTATCTGTGAAAATTTTTGTCTCAAGGGGGTTCTCAACATAATGAAAAATCATATCGTGAAACTCTTGTTTATCTGACGCAAAAATCATTTCGTCGGGGAAAAGCTCAGCCGCCCCCTTTACATAGTCTGATACACAGAAGTTCCCACCACCTAAGACAGCAAAGATTCGCTCAATTACGTCGTGCCCCAAAAGTCTTGAGTGGTCCTCTGACACATTTGGACAAATCTTTGCGTTGTGATAGACGTGTTTGTTGTATTCCGTTGGGATAACCCCACAGTAATACTCACTAGGCCAATACCAGGAGCTAAAGATTTTGACGTTGAGATTGTTTCGCTCTGTCTTGAGCTTGTTTAGACCAATGATATAGTCATTTAATGCTGGTTTTCTGTGGTGATAGCTCCCAATAAATGAAACGTCTGAGTAGAATTCAGGCATGTCTTGTCCACCAGAATAGGTAAATGGACAAAAACCAAGCATATTTTCTTTTACTTCTACAAACTCGGTCCAGCTCTCCATAGCTTCCATAAGCATGGAAGGAACATAATGATTACATACAAAAGAGATACGGTCAGAAATAGATCTTACATTCTCTTTCTCTTTTTCTGAGGCGTTCTCAATCATAATGTTCTGGCCGCTCTCATTAAGTTTGGCCACGTCTTTTGCCATAGGACCCCAGTCAAATGCCCGCATAAAGACTTTGCAGTCACTATGTTTAATACATTCGATTAGGGACGGGGTTAGATTATATGATTGGGTCCACACAATCTCTGGATTGAATTTATCAAATGCATCATACGGTGACCCCTTTGTGATGTCCATCATAATGATGTCATGACCAGCATATTTTAATGCTTTTGCTATTCCCATTCTATGATAGTGATGGGCATGGGGACCATCTGTTGTAATTAGCCAACGCACGCGACTTCCTCCAGTTTAATAGCATTGTATGCTCTAGTGATGTTTCCAGGGGTCTCTACGCAAGTGATGTTCCCAGAGTTTTTGATTGCGTATTGCAAAAATTCCCACAGTTCCAGTTTTGAGTTCTTGGGTACACAGAACTTTCTTAAGGTTTCCAGTTCGTATCCTGTTAGATAAAGCATGTTTGACCACTTGGCCCGAAAATCAAATCCTGTACCGCTAAGCTTGTAATGATTATTGAGATCAAAGTTGACCCCAATTTCATCCTCATTATCGTCCATATAGTATGAGAGCATTGATTGAGAAGCATCTAGAAAACTTAGAGATTCCTTATCAAAGCAAACATCACCAGAAATGAACAAAATACGGGACGCACTAGGTAAAACATTCATAGCTAAACGTAGGGTTTCAGTTTCTGAGGTGTCTTGCCATAGCTGATTCTCTACCATTTTTACGCCCTGATCAAGCCAGGATTCTTTTAGGTTGCGATTAGCTTTATGGTAGTCTTTTCCTACCCCTAACACAATTTCCGCTTTAGGTAGCACCGCCTTAATTGTTCTACGCTGTCGATCAAAGAGCTTCTCTGCTCCAGCGTCATGGTCAAATTTCGCACCATAGACCCCCATCTTATGGTTGATGGTGGAGGATAATACAACCACAGGAAGGTCTACCGTGATCCCAGGCTGTTGTTTTACTGGAGCGGTAAATCTATTCATTTCGTCTCCTAGCCTTATCTAGCATATGTTTTCTAGCAGCCTGAAAAATCTCGGGGGTGATATTTTCTGGTTTGCTTTGGTTCTCGCCGGTAACACGTACCAACGAAAGGAACTCGGGAATATGCCAAATCATAAAACGTTCAGCAATTCTTAACCATAAATCATAGTCTTCAGACACAGAGCCAGAATGTTGAGCATTTCCCTCAGCGTCCGTCCGTGGCTTATGAAGCTCAGGATCATATACTCTACCATCCTCTAATACCTCCTGTAGTGCTTGTTTTGAAATTAGTGCTTGACTATGAACAATACATTCTTGTTCCAGCAGTGGGCCACTGAAAGGCTTCTTAAATTCGGGCACTGTAACACCAGTAATAGTGTTTTCGATGTGATAGTCTGCATAGACCACAGCAACCCCAGGATTTCTGAACGCCTCTAGCATTGTTTGTACTTTGTTAGGATAGGCTTCATCATCCGCATCTAAGATGAGGAAATAGTCAGCCTTATCCCATACGTGCTTAATAGCAATATTTCTTGCTTCTGATGCTCCTACACAGGGTGACTGCTTAATAAAGATATGACCGTTTCTCTCGTTGATTTCATTAGCGGTATCAATCTTAAGGTTTGCCCCGATTACCTCTACGGAGTTGTCGGTAGACCCATCATCAATCACACACACTTTAACGGGGTGCAATTGACCTAGAGCACTCTTAATAGCCTTGCCCACATACTGACTATAGTTGTGGTTGGCTATAATCACATATACGCTCTCCATCAAACCTCCTAATATTATCTGTTGTGTTCTGCATGTTTGCAATATCTTCAATGTTATCAAAACTAAAATGCAAACCTATTGTGTCAAAGGTAGCAATTAACATGCTCATAATAATGTACTGTTCACCAACAACAGCCACAATTTGTTCCAAGTTGTTGTTGATTCGACCCTCAAAATCCGCCATTAAATCAATGCTGTACTTTTTGTTGACATCGACCGTCTCAGACCATGCGGCCCGTACCCTATCGAGTTCGAGATTAACGCGAGCACTTACGTCTTTGATTTGAATAAGTTCAAAATCAATACCAAGGTGCGATGCGTTCTCTACTACTTCTCCAATATTTAGCTCTTCAAAAGAGAAGATTATCTGTTGTGGTGGAGTTGCTCGTTTAGTGAAGGGGGCGAGTTTTAGTACGTCTTCTGATGATTCAATTCTAGCAATTAGATCATATTTAATCTTATTGTCTTCCTGGACCCTCTTAACACAGTCTTGTATTGACTCATCCAAATTCTGCCAAGAAATGGGTCTAGCGTGATTACAGAAGGTCTTAATTTCTACCGTTTCATTATTGACATGAATCACCTTATCTAGAGCCTCGTACTTTTTAATTCTTCCTAATGCACAAGACGGCTTAGGAAAACGATTGTAAAATAAGCACTCTTGACATGGTGTAATTATAACTTCTTCGCCATCGATTTCGTCTCTTCTAATTTTCATTCTCTTGTTAGCTCCAAAGTGTACCGAATGCCATTAAGCTGTCGTTTTTTGATCTTAAACCCAATCATACAAACAAGTTGCGTGATTTCATCTAGCGGGAAGAACGAGCCAGATGCGGCAATAATTGAGTTCTTTTCTTCTTTGCTGATCTCATAACGAATCACGGATTTAGAGAACTCTACTAGGTCATAACCGCCTAAAATCACCACTCCTTTAAGACGAAGCTTCGCATACCATTGGGTTAGAATATCTTGTATCTTGGTATAGTGAATAACATTGACAATTGACGGTGCTAAAATTTCTGTGCATGACGCATCTTCTATATCGTTCAGATCCAATTTTTCGGGTTGATTAAGATACCCCTGAATCTCTCCGTTCCCTACGTTAACTTTCATTTGTTTACCTTTATTGCCCATATTGCTGAGTGAGGACTAGTCTTGCCTCTAATCCAACTATTAAGTCTTGTTTCTCGCGGATGATAACATTCTATAGTGCAGTCTATTAGTTCAAGATCAGCCTTATCTCTAAACTTGTCTAAGATAAAACAGATAGCTTCATCCACATAGAAGTTTTCAGATTCGTCTTCAGTAAGATACTTTAGGTTGCTCTGTGCGAATTCGGTACATTTTTTTACGTGCTCTGTCTTATTTAAGTTAGGTGAAGTATCATGGAATGCGATAATGCCACCATTGGTCATAAGGTCGTAGCTAAGCTCAAAGTCTTTAACTACTTGATAGAACGAATGGAAGCCATCAATGAAGATGAAATCTGTACCCTCCAAGTCGTCCTTGTAATCACGTAAGTTGTTGGAACTGCACGCAATTTGTGCAATGCTAGACTTAGCACGCTCATAGTTCAATTTTGCCCACGGCGAAAACTTTAGATCTAGTGCAAACACTTCGCGATCAATTCCTAGTACTTCAGCGTGCTTCTCTACCAACAAGGCAGAGCCTAAATTATGAGAGCCAATCTCAAAATACTTCTTACTGTTGCCCACTAAACTCAATAGAAGTTCTTGTTCTTCGGTCCATAAACCTATCCCATTATTGGGGTTATGGCTAAATAACCCTATTTTTGAGAATTGCTTTAGCGTCTTCTCAATATCTGTTCCCATTTGTCAACAAATCTTTCTGTTGTAAGCTGCTCAACTCGTTCTCGGGCTTTTTGTCCGTATTCATCCCGTAGGTCTTTGTCTTGCAGCAGGTTAACTAAGTGCTCTCTTCCGTCTTGCGGACGATTTGGAGAAAAGAAAAACGCATTTGAATCATCAAAGTAATCTGGGTTTCCAGAGCATGAGGTCAATACTAGAGCTAATCCGCAACTCGCGGCCTCTAGAATACTCATACTCAAGGGACTAGAGAGACTGCTTGATAAGAAGATAGAGCTTGTGGCAATTTCTTCTACTAAGTGATCTAGGTTTTCTGCAGGCTTAGAGATTCCCGGACTATCCCCTAAAAGCTTGACTGGCAGTCCTTGTGTCAGGTGTTTAAATAGTTCTAACCCGTGTTCCCTACTCCTATTACTAAAATCATTCACCATATTAAAGATAGTATTTTCTTGCTTTTTACCTAACATCTCAGCCGTAGCAAATAGTTCAGTATCAATACAGTGATCAATTACCTTATGGTTTCCAGATTGTCCCGTCCAGATCAGTTCGTTGTACTTTGTGATAAATACATTAGTGTCGTTAATAAAGGGCTGGGCGTCCCAGCTGTTCTTATCCCAGCTTGGGGGCGAATTAGTATGCCAAATATTGATGATGGGAAGATTATACTCTAGTGATATAGCCTTAAGTTCTGGATAGAGGGCGAGCGGATTCTCGCAAATCACATAGTCAAAGTCTCTATAAGATAAGACATTTCGATCACATAGAAAATAATTATCGGGGAAAGGTGCTTTTCTTTTGTCCCATTTTCTGGAATGTTCAATAGGTAGACAATAAAACTCAAAATTTGGAATCTTAGCCAAGTTGGCATCAAAACGCTCATGAGCAAATGCACCCAGCACCCTAATAGTTCTGTTTGGGTCTACTCTGTTGATAGTAGAGTGGGTGATTTTCATGGTGTTTCTCTTTCCAAAATTGTTAGTAGTTGTTTTCCGACCTTCTCTAAGCTGTACCCACAGGCAATTTGCTTATTGGTTGAAATACTGCCTTCCCAGTTAAAGCATTGACGCATCGTTTTCATTAGGTCGGTTTGATCAACGCACTCCCAAGTTTCATGACCTGTCATTAGTCCAGGAAAGGACTCAATATTAAAGGCTTGACTTGGGTATGACTTAATTTTTTGGGGCGAATAATCTTTGAAGCCGCCGGTATCTGAGGTGATAACCGAGTTTTTCAGCCCCATAGCGTCCAGAACATTAAAGCCCCACGCCTCGCCGTAGCTAGGGCTAACTAAACAGTTACATGTCGAATGTAGTCTGAATAGGTCTTCTTGTGATAGCTCGTCTGTAATGATAACAGGATCGCTGTACTCGGCACTAACTCGTAGACCCTGTTTGATTTCATTAACCATTTTTAGGGTCATAGCTTCGACTTCTGCTTGAGACACACCGTACTTGTTTGTCTTAATGACTAAGTTCACAGGCTCATTTTTTGAGAACTCTGTGTAGAACGCTTTTAAGACTGTGGGCAGTGCCTTTCGTAAACCAAAGTCACCAATAAAGTAGAACAAGTAGTCACCAAAGGTGGCATCCTTAATCTGCTCTAGTGGCTCATATTCCTTGTATAGTTCTGTATCTAGTGGAACGGGACATACTTTGATCGGAACCGTAATGCCGCTATCAGCAGCGGCAACCGCCGCATATTTATTGGGAACCAATACAAGATCCATTAGGTTGCAGTGACTCACCCAACTAGAGCCTGAGAAGTTTTGGCTTTCTGTAAAGAAGTAGCCGACATTGAAGAATCTATCGTCCCAGCTATAGTGATGGGGTAATCCGATATGAAGTATCGTGTCACACCCTTCTTCGCTGCCAGCCTCTAATTCCCTCACCCTCTCGTGGACATTTGGTTGTGACTGGTTAAGTTTATAACTGCGGGGCACAACGTTGGCCCCAGCCACGTCCAAAGCTCTACACATATTCTGTGCTGCTCTGGACCAGGCTGAGTTCCCCTCTTCATAACTACTTAAGAGAAGTATCTTCATTTTTTCCTCAAAGACTAAAAATTACTTGCGTTGGTCGCACTGTATCGTTAATTGTTGAGTTGTTTTCCCAACCCGTATCTTTTTGGATCTCAACCTTTAGGTTGTCACTTAGTGCTAACCGATAGGTGTTCCCATAGTGGGTCACCATAGAGTAAGCCTTACCATCCCATTTGAAAACCCAGTCCTTCTTATTCTTCCGCTTTACTAATGCCTGCATCAAATTTCTCCTTGCTTTCTGTTTCGATTTCACAAAATTCCACCTCTTTGTCCTTTTTCTTGTGTAGGACAACCACACGAGCGTCTGCGTAGTATTTGTGCCATAGCACCTCTACACCAATTCTCATAGCTTCCATAGCTAATTTACGATAGGGCTTCTGAACTTCTTTGGCGAATTTCATTAGTCTATCAAAAACATCTTGTTCAATTTTTAATTGCATCGTATATGCTCCAGTTCGTTTAGACGGTTCCTAAACCAAGAATATCTCTCATAAAAGAACTCTCTTGGTTTTCGTGTCAGTTTAGTATTGTCCATAACGCCGTTCGTTAGTTCTTCAATGAGTTGAAGTTCAAAGAATGTGTTTAGTCTCTCGGGCTGACAAGCTACTTTTTTAATTAGCCATCTTGCATACTGAGTATTTGAAAGGTGTGGATGAGGACTGAAGGCTTCTGAGGTATCCATTCTTGCGTCCCTATTCCAGGTCTTTACCGGTAAACTATCAATAATCTTCATCCATTCGTTTGCTGTTTTGTCCCATGAGTAGTTCTCAATATACTTGTTGCGTGTTTCTGCCCCCTTGAGAACCTGAAGGCTGTTAGGTAAACTAAAGTGATCATGAAACACGGCTTTAAGTGCGGAGTTATCTGGAACAGCCCTTTTGCACCCAGTCTCGATCTCTTCTGTTAATGAGATAGGCGGAACTTTATAGCCACCCATTTTATTAACCGCAGAAGACATAGCTGAATAGTCTACTTCACAGATTGGAACACCACAAGCGGCGGCTTGCCAGGTAAAGATCCCCTGGCCCTCAGAGTTTGAGTGTAGTACAGCTAGGTCTGTGGCATTAAGTATACGGGCCATATCACTGTCAGAAATTTTACCCCCTACATTTGAGGTTTGTGCTGACCAACGATGACAGTTGCCGCAAAACGCCGTCGCCCCACAGAAATGGTTTGGAAAGACGTTCCCGCACTCACAGGAATAGGTGATCAATACCTTGTTACATACTTCGCCGTCCATAATACAGCGACCAATATCCCATCCTTGATTGTCGGGATAAGACGTATGTAGCCATAACAGCGTATCGTCCCGCTCTGATTCTTTCAGATATTCTGCAAAAGTATTGATTAGGTCAGGAAACAGTTTTCGTCTTTGATTACGCGAAACCATTGTAATAATTTTAGTGTCCGGACTCAGACCGAATGATTCCTTAGCCTTACCCTTGTGTCCTGGAGCAAACTCTTCTGAGCCACAAGCTGGAGCCTCACCGTGTGTGAATAAAGACCCCTCTTCTTGTAGAATGTCCCTGCTCCAGTCTGTGTAACACAGTAGCCCATCACATTCTTTATATGATGCCAACCAACTGGGTTTTTGATTAACCGCATCTACTGTCGGCATCCAGATCAGATTGAATAACCCATTCTCTACAGTATTGTAGTAGGAAGGCAGATTAATTAGATGATCTGAGTACCATGCATCAAAGAAGGTTAAAACGTAATCTGGTCGCCACTCATTAAAAATAGCGTTACATACGCCTTTCCCAAAGGCATTAAATGGATCAGAGTGATACTGTTTCCTTCCCTGTGTGTCTTCGGGGTGTGGAACCGTAGGAAATACTTTCCACGGAGGAGAGCTTAATCTTGGATCTCCCACTTCTGCGTAACACGCCAATTCTGCGATTTCGTACTTATTACTATTGTACAGTTGTCTTATTAGGTTCTTGGCATATATCGAATAACCAGTTGACAGCTCTGAGAATTCAGAGATTATCATGACTCTTTTACGCATTGTTTTCACCGTAAACTCTCATGGTTCCTTTGGGTATAGAACGGGTCAAAAAATTAGGGGGTAATATATAATGCGGTAGTGAGAGATCTTCTTCCCACTCCTCCCATACTTTGTCATACCTATTAAACTCTTCAAAAGACAAACCGTATGTGGTCTTCCCAAGTAAGTCAGATATTCTACCGTATCCTTTAATATAGTTTGTTTCTGTTGCTAATAGTTTTATCATGTTATCTGTAGAACCTCATCTACAATAAGCCCCTTTCGTCGGCCCCGTTTGCCCTTAATCATAATTGTGCTGCCCTCATATAGTAATCCACCGAATTCGTCGTATGCTATATCAAAGAGAGTAACGTCCATTTTACCGCTATGGTCAAATACAGACAGGAAACACATAAGCTTACCTTTACTAGTACCTTTGGTTATCTCGTGTGTCTTAGCACGTTCCACCTCAACCACTATCTGATAAAACTTTAAATCTTTCCCCTCGTTGTAGTCGTTAACACTGCAATTTCCAGCTGCGTGAACCGTATCAATATTATCATAACTAATAGTACAGCCAAACAATTCAACTTCATTTTGGGTGGTATCCCGTAGGTTATCTTGTAGTTCTTCTGGTGGGTGATCCATTAGTTTAATAATGGAGTCCAGTTTATCTTTTCGTTTATTTGTGGCCTTAGTGACCTTAACATGTCGAAGCAAGTCGGCAAAATTGTCAAAATTATTATATGTTTCTATTGCGTACTTCTTCTCGCCAACCGACAATAACGATAGATTGTTAAGGTCATCAATCTGTCTCCGAATTGGGACTTTGTACTTAGCAAAGACTCCTGCCCGAATAGAGTTCTCAGCAACCGCCTTACCCACTCCTAGTAGACAAAACAAACACTTATACCAAGTATCTGGTCCTGGAGCTATGTCCACAATTTGCTGAGCCTTTTTTTCTCCTATCCCTTTAATATTAGAAACGCCAAAGTAAATCTCGCCACGGCTCTCAGTAAAATCAACATAGCAATTATCAAGTCGGGGTGGTTTACAAACAATACCAAAGGCTGCCGCCTCTTTTACCAGCTTCTTTACTACAATCTTAGACTTGGTTTTGTGTTGTGCCATTCTTAGCGAGGCCACATAGAAGGTTATCATGTGGTTTGCTTTTGCGTAGGCGTCACAGTAACTAATCTCAGAGTATGCTACGGCGTGTGACTTGTTGAATGAGTAACGTGCCGACTTCTTGATAACGTCAAAAATCTTCTGTGCCTCTTCTTGAACAATGTCGTTCTTTACACAGCCAGAGACAAAGTCTTTCTCTAGTGCCATGATTAGGTCGGCTTTCTTCTTACCGATCCCCTTCATAAGTTTCATGGCTTGAGCACCAGTAAAACCCGCCAGCTCTTTGGCAATCTTAATCGTTTGTTCCTGATACAGAATAATCTGCTGTGTGTCTTTCAGGATAACATCAAGTAGCTCATGAAAGCTTTCTGGTTTCTCAACGCCCCTATGTCGTCTTTCATAATGAATGGCGGCTGATTCACCGTCTTCCATTTCTGCGTTTAGTGTACCCGGCCTAATAATGGTGGTTACAGCAGCAATATCGTCAATACTCTTAGGTTGAATCTTTCGAGAGAACCTACCACCAAGGTTTTCATTGTCTAGCTGGAAGATGCCGGCAGTTTTGCCAGTTGCCAACAGTTCCCAGGTTTTATAGTCATTTTTTGGTAGGTCATAAAAATCAATCACATAAAATCCTTCACATTAGCGGAGGCCATTACCCCCTCAAACTTCTTCTTGGAGCTAAGTTTCCGTAACCAACGCATTAGTCTTTGAAGTAATAAAGCACCCTCAATAACGTCAACGCGAGCATCATGAGACATTCCAGTGTCTGGAAACCCAAATAATTGTCTCATGTTGTCCATACTCATTGAGTTTACCGTTGGGAATGACTCTACAATCAGATACATAAATTTCTGCAGGTCGATAATCTCTCTTGGATGGAACACTTTATTGCATCTGTGCTTGTCGTCCCACTGACCATACTTCTCTGCTCTTATATCAAAGAGTGGGCGGTCATAGTTTGTAATGTTGTAGCCCGCCATAATTGGCCTACCCCACTGTCCGGCGTTAGAATAGCGTTTTAGGAACTGAAGCATCTTGTCCCAAACGACATCTTCTTTTGGTGCTTTTAAAAGCTCCTCTCGTGTGTTGTGGGTAAGATCTAGTACCTTTTGGGTAATCGGTTCAATGTCTAGCTCCGCACACCTATCTTCGTCTTGCTCAATCCAAATTTTAGAGCTGAATACATCGTTCTTGCTAAACTCTAGTGTTTTTCCGTCCATGACCACAATAGCTACTTGAGTAAGCTGACACTTCTTTGATAGTCCGGTGGTCTCAAAGTCAATAAATGCAATGTTGTTCTGCTTCATTTTGTTCCTTATATTTGGTTTTTCTCATTAATTCATACTCGGTTCTAACATATCAAGGCAAATTTTGCTTTGGTCAATTAATATACTAGAACTTGTTGAGTCGGGCCACAACGTATTAATGGCTAAACGGGCCACGCTTAGTGCTAATTCTTCGTCTAGGGCTAGGACCTCTAGCATTCTTGTGTTGATTTGACCGTCGTACGCACACAGATAGAGCTTAAAGGTTATCAACAATACTCTCCACAAAAGTACGAAACTTTTTTAGTTTTTTGCTTGATGTCATCATTGTCCCCAACGCGGGAGAAAACCAAAAGGTTTTGTCATAATGATTAGTGTGTATGGTTTGAGATCCCCATTCAAAGTATTTTAGGTTTAACAGTTTAGAGCACTGTACTCCCATAATCACAATGTGGTCATATTTACGCACATCTACAGAAAACTGCTTAAGTTGTTTTTTGTTTGGTTTTCCCTCTTTGTTTACGCAGGTTACCGAATAGTCTGGATAAATCTTTTTTAAAACGTATTGTTCTTGTGCATCTAAACAAGAACTAATCTCTAGTGCTTCTGGTTTAGGGAAAGGCTTTACAAATAGTATTGGGCCGTTGCTTTCAAGCTCTACCATTTTTTCCCTTTATGCCATTTAATAAAGTACTGGAAGACTGTGTTTTTTCTCCACCCACACCATAAATCATTTTAATGCCGTTCCGCATACAAAATTCTTCTTCTGGAACGCCCGACTTCTGATCTCCGCCGTTAGCAAAGACAATGTTTGCTCCGCTTAGTTGGAACACAGACCAAATCACCCCAATAGTTTTCTTGACCGATTTGTCAAAATCTACTGAGATAATTGCTTGGTCAACACACTCTAAAGACTGCACTAGTCTGCCGCGTTCACTTTCACAAAAGAACGCTTGCGACCCCTTAAGCTTAACCTGTTCATCGTTATTAACAATAACAAATAATAAATCTCCTAGTTTTTTAGCCTCTTCAAGATAGTCTAAGTGACCCGTATGTCCCGGATTAAAGTACCCTGAAGCGATAACTATTGTTTTATTCATTTTCTTTCTCCTCTAAGAGCGTGTTGATTAGCATTAGTTTGTCCATAGTAGCCAAGCCCAACAGGTCAAGTTTGACTAACCCGGCAGCTTCACCATGTTCCATAGAGAAGTGAGTAATAAGCTCATCGCTAGATTTGTCTTTAATCATAGGACAAACATCTCTGATATTGCCGTTATAGACGATAATGGCAGAGGCGTGTTTGCTCCTGTCTATTTTAATCTTTTCGAGTCTAATAGCCTGCTCAAATTCTTTCGCATAGTCACCAACAATCTTACCGTCTTCAAGTCTGGCAAAGTCAGCTAATATATCTGGCAGGTATTCTAGTGTCCAACGAATTAGACTATGCTCACCAACAGCATCCATTTGGTCACTGACTTTATCCTTCTGAGGAAGAAATTCAGTAATGGCTTTAATTTCAGAAAAGGTACATGAGTCATTAAACTTTAAGGCAGAAGTAAGAGCTGAGCGTCCCTGTAAAGCAGCAAAGGTTACCATTTGAGCTACCGAACCATGTCCGTAGGTATCTTGGAGGTATGCAAAGATTTGCTGCCTCTTAAACTTAGGCACGTCAATATCAATATCTGGTAGCTGTCTAGCCTCTGCACGATCCTCTGAAAAGAACCTCTCGAACAGTAGGTCGTACTCAATAGGGTCAACTTTAGTAATTCCGATTAGGAAGGAGATTAAACAGCCTCCCGCTGATCCTCGCCCATGACCTCTCATCCAGCCTTGTTCATCAATCCATCTACATACATCTTCTAGAACTAAGAAGTAGGCCGAAAAACCAGACTTATCAATAACGCGAATCTCTTCTTTGATGCGATCACGATAAACTTTCCAGTTTTCTATCTTAGATAGCCCTTTTTCCTTCCAGCCTTCTCGGGCCAGGTTAGTTAGGGTTTTGGTTGCGTCCTTAAAGAAGGGGAGTTGTGGCTCGTCTAGAATACTGTATTCTTCACAAGAAGCAACTAATTCTTCGGTCCCCTTGTATTCTGGCAGCTTTGACCAGTCTTGAGGGTAGTATTCGCTGCTCTTAAAGAAGCGTTTGAACCGATCATCCATTAGATCGTGATCATCAATGGTCTTTTTTGTCCTGTGACAGACCAAAATCTGATGATCTTTGTGCGGCTCATACTCAATACCGTCTGAGGTAGCCAGGTTTGACGCGTAATGGACATCATCCACCACACAGGTGGGAAGACCTAGGTGTTCCGCAAGGTCTCTAAGAAGGTCTCTGAGACCCTCATCAGCACCAGAATCATAGGGGGTAATTCCAACAATCACATCCCCTTCTAGTTGACGGAGGTAGCTTTTGCCGAGTTCCCATGCGTCTTCTGAAGGGGTATAGGGGTAGTAACTGTCGGTAACTAAATTAGCGAGCGTTCCAAATGGTACGCCAGCAATTGTTGTGACCTTCGGAATACGCTCAGAAGAGAAAGCGTCAAGCATCTCTGTATAGTCTGCTTTATTCTTTGCAATGTATATTTCGTCTCCCCGATAACTAATGATCGGCTTGAAACTTTTCTTTTTGCATTGCTGAAAGTAGTCTACTGCCCCACTCAAGTTATCATCACACAGAATGCACTGGTTTTCCATATTCTCCGGTTTGAAGTATGAAGAGAGAGAAAAGTCTGTGCTAATGAATGAAATCATATTCGTTCCTTATACCTTGAAGTTTTTCTTGGAGTAGAGCCTCTCGACCTCTTCCATTCCTAGTTCTGCAATTTTAGAGCTTAAGAACTTACAGTCACAGTCTGTGCTAAACTGCTTACTTTTAAAGGCGGGACAAAGATACATACAAACAGAGTTAACTGTTCCACTTCTTGTATCTTTAAACTGAAAACCGTCAATGGTGCTTTGAGACGCTGTCCGCATAACTGGAGAAAGCATATCTGGCTCTTTGCACTCCCGAACCTTTTTAAGGTGTGCCTCAAGGATCTCATTAACAGCAATAGCGTTGTCATTAGGGTCAAAGGTTACAGAGAACACACCACCATCACGAATAAAGAATAGGTTTGCAATGATGATTTTATCTGGGAAGAGAGTTTGTAGCACATAGCAATACATGCTTAGCTGCAGGTCCTTCTTAATATCAGAGTAAGTCTTCTGCTGGAACCCTGGGAACTTGGTTCGTTCGCCGGTTTTATAGTCTGTTACAACTAAAACACCTGGTTCAGGCTCAGTTATCAAATCAATGAACCCCAACATTCGAATGAATTCACCGTCGTCACCAACAGCCCAAGGATAAGGCAAGGGGAGATCAAACTTAAATTCAACATCTACGACATTTTCAAAGCGTGGATCATACTGCTCTAGTAGCATCCAGCAGAACTCGCGATAGTTTCGTTGAAATGGGTCCTTCTTCCCCTTTTCTTTTGCCTCATCAATTAGTCGCTGTAACTCATAATGCTCATAAGCACGCTCAATCAGAATATCAACTAGCTCTTCGCCGTAACGAACCGTACCATATTCTAAAGCAACTTGGTCTTTGAAGGTGCTTTTATTCTTTCGGTTCTTATTGATCGTGTCCACCTCAATATCTTCTAAGGTCCGTGGCTCTAGCCATGTGTCAGGATCATATTGGACTCTGCCAATATCGTCCATCACAATAAAGTTGGCACCACCCTCCTGAATATTCTTTTTGATGCGGGTGAGGGCTTCAGCAACGCAGTGGACTGCACTACCAATAACCGTTTTAACTCCTCCCTCTCCTCTATATTTAAGTATGTATTCATAGAAGTATCTTAGTTGACAGGTGTCGTGGTTCTCCATAGAGCTTTTAGATATTGTGGGTCTACACTGCATACTCCCATCCTTTCAGGATTTCAGTCATTCTCAGGTTAGCTTCCTTCATAGGTAGCTCTTCATTGTTTAAGATTTCGTCTGGATCAATGCTGTCAATAGTTTGCTCTGAGATATTCTTGCTTAAGCCACGAGTCAGTCTAATGATCTTACCACCAGCTTCTTGGATGGGTCTAGCCTCAAAGTCTGCACGAACATCATCAATAATAGCGATCTCTGGTCGTTCACGCGAAATCTTGGTCATAAGAGCATCAATAAAGGCGGTTTCCTTAATCTGACGAATGAACCACGAACCAAAGACCTCCATGACTTCTCTTGCTGTCATAAGCCCCTTCTTTTGTTTTGTTTTGTTCTGCTCAGGTGGTTGGGGCAGAAACGCTACTCTTGACCAGTTAATACTGGTCTTGCTGTACTTGTCTGCTCCAAAGCATTGGTCATAGGTTAGACCAAAGGTGTCCATCAGCCAAAACTTCAAGGGGTCAGCTAAAGAGTAGATCTTAACATGCGGCCATAAGTCTTGCCGTGCCCAAATTTCAAACTCTGGGTCTCGCACATTGTTCTTACAGCTAAACTCTTTTGTTACTTTTGTAATGGTCTGATCTTCTTGAATTTCGTCACCCTGACAGAAGAGTTTTCCCTCTTCATCAATGTGAAAACCATCAATCATCCCCATCGATAACATCTTGCTACCAACGATATAGTTTGCTGAAGTTGTTTTTCCAGCCCGTGCCGAGCCAGCAATTCCAATTATGTTCATTCTTTACTTTCCCAAAGTTTTTCCAAAGTCTCGTAAGTTGAGAACGTTGAAGGGTCTAGATGAATCGTGTTTTCGAACGAAGGGTATTTAGCATCTCGTAAAAGGGAAGACTCCTCATCTTTTTCCTCTTCTGCTTCTCCATCGAGTTCTTCTTTTAAATAATGAGACCATTCCTCCATAGAGAGACTATAGTCATCTAGATCGTGTTCAAGCTCCTTAAGTGCTAGGATGGCTCGTTTAGCAAACTCATTAAAATTGATTTCAGACATAGTTTCCAAAAATCCTTTCTGCGTCAGCCTGTAACATTTCATCGGGGTCACCCTCTAACGTAATGGAGGTGATATTAAAGTCTTTCTCGTATTTCTGTATAATCTGTCGCATCCTCATTGGGCCTGTACCCTCAATGATTTTACCGTTACGTTCTTTTTGTGGGTCTGGGTCGAATGCGAGCACTATGTTCTCAACGCCCATTTCTTTTAGCATTTTAGACTGACCAAAGCTTAATTTTGCCCCAAAAGCCCCCACAGTATTGGTAATACCAAAACCATGTAGAGCCATTGTGTCACTTTGCCCCTCAACAATAATCGCGGTCTTTTTTCTTACTATATGATCGTATGCGTGATTTATAGCAAAAAATGAGCGACCAGACTTGAACCCCTTAGAATATTTCCATTTCTGGATATAGCTCTTTTCAATAAGTGTTCTCCCCGCACAACCCAAAAGTCCCCAATCTTTGTTATAGATAGGGAACACCGCTCTATTCTTCATTTGGGCGGTAAAACAATCACCAACATCAAACCTATTCAGTAGCTCTTCGCTCCAGCCACGTTTTAAGTAATACGGCGACGGTATCTGAAGCCTTTTACGTATATCTTCTCGTGTAATGTTAATTACTGGTAAGTTTAAATCAATTTCTTCTGGTTTATATTCGACGTTGTACTGCACGCCAGCAAGTAGTTTATCTGGGTCCGCTCCTAATCCTCGTACTAATCCGTCTAATTTGTTGCCCCACAACTCATTGCAGTTAGCGGTCCAGCATTTCCACCCGCCGTCTTCCCAAATTGACATTGAGTTATATTTGGTTGATTGGTGTAGTGGACAGGTACACTGATAATAATTACCACAGTATCTATGTCTAATACCTAGTTGTTTAATGATTTTAGGCAGAACCGTTACTAAATTAGAAGAGTTCTTCGTCATCCTCGCTGTCCTTTTGTTTGCTTAGTAAGATATCGTTCTTTGTTCCTAGCTCCTTAATAGTTGCTAGATGTCCAACTTTGTTCATTGTAACGAAGTCCCACGGAGGTAGACCGGGGCCAAAACGCTGCTTAATTGAGCGGAGCTTCATGTTGCCATATTCAGCACCGTCTTCATTCATCTCTTCTTCGGTTTTGTCGGTAAAAATTGATACACTTGAAGCTAACCAACTTAATCGGTCTGACTGTGATACGTTGTCTTCTCGATTGGTCTGAACAAAAGCCTGAACCGGCACATCATATTTAAAACAGAAATCGTGCAGCTTTGAAATTTGGAAACCTAACGCTTGGTATTCCTGTAGCTGTCCCAGTTCTGATTGGTCCATTAGTTTAAAGTAATCATAGATGATTAAGCACTCATTAGTTGCTCCGTCAGTAGTACCAACCACCTTTAGTATCCAGCGTCGAGCGATAGACAGTAGTTCCTCAAAGCTTTTTCCAGTGACGCTTCTGTAGTAGATGGGCAGCTCCTTCAACTCTTTAGCCGCAATAGCTACTCTTGTGGCATTATCTTGGAACTTGCCGTGCTCAATCTGCGAGATATGGGTTTCGCTCTCAGCAGCAATTCCTCTAGCCATTAGGTCTTCAGAAGACATTTCTGTGTCAATTATGAGAACCGGAATACCTTTCTTAGCATTGTGTCTAGCAATCATACCAGCCATGATACTCTTGCCGCCGCCAGTTCTGCACCCCCAAAGACTAATAGACTTACGTCTAATTCCGCCCCCCATCATTGCATCAATAAACGGGAAACTAGTTGAAACACCTACAAAATCACACTCATTTTCTTCTAGCCATTTGACATAGGCTTCAACTTCACCAAATAATAACTCCGTCTCCTCTTCATCATTGTCCATTGCAAAGTCAACAATGGGGGTTTCCATAGCGGCATAGATTTGGTCTATGCTCTCGTCACCATTAAACTGGTCTAGTGTCTCGTGACTTTTTCTTAAAAGCTCTTGAGCGTTAGTGATCAGATGTACTCGTTTTAGTTTTTCGCCAAAGTTACGAATCGACTCTAGGTCTACTGGGAACGCAAATAGATCTTCCAAAAGTTTTGGGTTTTTGTCTATCACAGAGTAAAGGTTTAGATCTGTTGCGGCACCCATTAGTGAAGCAATATCAATTGTTGATTGTTTCTCTAGAACCCTTGACAAGCAAGCAAATATTGCCTTGTGGTCAACACTTGAAAAGGTCTGTTCGTTAACAATGTCTCCAACTTCATTAATGCCCCCAATACCAAACTTACAAATCCCAGAGAGTATAGCCTTTTCCGCAATCAGGTCTTTCATCAACGCCTCTTATTCAAACACGGATCACAATAAAAATACTTTGAGCTTGGCACAATGTGTGCTGGGTTAACTCCTACTGTCTTATGACATTTATCACACACCATATCAATGGGCTGATATCTATCTACTGGCAGTTTTACCTTTTGTCCACCTTTACCAATTAGGGTTCCCAACTGTTCTTCTTCTTCTTCGGAGAGTGATTCGGAGTACCCTTCGTCAGACCGGAATAGGTTTCCTGTCCATCGAGCGTTCCCTACTTCCTCATTAGACTCCTGTGTTCCGACCGTGAACCCCTCTCCAGCTTTTACCGGTTTCTTTTTGGCTGTCTTTTTTCTACGTTTAGGAGCAGCCTTTTTCTTAGCTGTTTTTTTCTTGGTGGTTCTCTTTTGTGCGGAGGGTTTCTTTCTGGCGACGGCTTTTTTGGTTGTGGTCTCAATAACGACCTCGTCTTCTTCGGCGTCTACTACCTCTCCGGTCAGCTGAAAGTATGCCTGTCGAACAATATTCATGTCGTCCTCTTGAATACCCAGCTTAATCATTTCAATTGGACTCATTAGTGACCTTTCTTGATAAAAACGATATTGTTAAGGCTCTTGCACAAGTCTGTTAGTACAAAAGCCATACCTTTAATTTCATTAATGTAAGCTTGGGTATCTAGAACAACTTGCTGTAAGGCTTGGCACGCTGTGTCTTGTGCCTCGAAGCGGCATACTTTCTCATCCCACTTGGTGTATTTATCACCCCATTTGTGAGCATGAAGCCCTCGTAACTTATGTAGGGACTTTTCTGCGTATGCGATCTTACTATTGCTCTTGTTTACTTCTCGCTTTAGGAACATCTCGAACTTGTGGAGTTCAAATGCATATTGTGCTGATTCCTCAACACCCCACTCCAACCGTTCATCATAGGAAGCTTCAAGAATCTCTTGAATTTTTTCAGGCACATCAGAATAAGTCTGAGGAGCTATCTTCTCTATGTTCGCTAGATATTCAGTGATTTCCTGATCAGTGTTTCCCATTCGTCTTCCTTATTGTAGGGCAGCTCGATAAGAATGAACTCATTTAGCTCTGCCCACTCGATTTTGGTTTGATCCCGCAACTTGGCTTTTGCAAAAGCTAGTTTAGTGCTATGAAAATGGGGGACGTACTCATAGTGCTGTCTCCCATGTACTTCAATGATAACTCTGGCTTTTAGACTTAAAAAGTCTGCGTATAACAAAGCGTTCCTTCTGGTCTTTGATCCAACTAGGCTCACCTCCTCATAGAAGGTCTCAATAAAGAGACGCTGTATGAGTTTCCTGGCCTTAATGTGTAGGGCGGATTTCTTGCCCTTCTTTCGGTTCTTAACCTTCAGTTTGTGTTCTTTGCCGTCCAAGCCTTCAACTATCATGCAACCTGCTCAACAGTCTCATCGACCGTCATGAAGTCTGACATTACTGCCTCGTCGTAAGTATACGCTCTTACTTGAGCGGTTACCTCAGCAAAGTATTCTGGATTGTCCTCTAAATACTTACACGCTTTTGGCTCTCCTTGGATACTTTCTCCATTAAGTGTGAACCAAGAACCGCTTTTTTCAATAATCATACAGTCTACTGCAAGATTAAAGAGTTCCTCTGTGGTTCCAGCTCCAACGCCAAACTTTAGATAGCTCTGGACCAAACCAAAGGGTGGTTGACCAATTGCATTCTGAACAATATCCCAGTCTAGCACATTACCAATTTGGGTTTCTTCTTCGCCAGGCTCTTTACCCTTCCAAGCCTCAGTATTCTTGATATGCATAATGATATCTGACTGAAACTTAATGCAGTTTGGAACTGAGACAATGTTGTTTGCCCCATATCCACTTATATTAGAGTAAATTTGAGCGATACAGATAACGATGTGATTTCTCGCCGCCACCATACCACCCATACGTGACACAAAGTCAGACATTAATTTTGGAGCGGTTGGTCGTTTTGTACCACTAACGTCTGAATCACCGCCAGCCCTTGTATAAAGCCTTGATAATGAGTCAAAGATGATAATGCTTCCATACGTATTAGTGATTATGTCTTCAGCGACCTCCAGATAATCCTCAGCATACATGATTTTATCTGCTGTGGTCTCTACCACCAATACTTTGTCTAGGTCAATCCCCTCAATTGATGTGGTGCTTTGCTTCTTGAAGCGGCTCTCTACATTAAGAAAGAGTGTTTCGCAACCAAATAGCTCCTGTGCATTCTTAACAATTTGTAATGCTAGTGTGCTTTTCCCGCTTTTCTCTGGACCAGACATCATAATCCAAACCCCACTTGGAACCCCACCACATAGTCCAATATCTAATGCTGGACTAACGGGGACTAGGAATTTCTTCTTATGCTTAACCTCTGATGCCTTTAGTGCTGTTCCTGCACCATACTGTTTCTCAACAGTCTTACGAATTGCTGCAAATTTATCTTTTGCAGACAATGCGGGATCAAGCAATTTCTTAGTCGTCGCCTTCTTTTTTGCTTTTGCCATTAAATCTACTTCTACCTTTACCGGTCTGTTCTTTAGGTTTAATTGTTTCTTGTATTGGTTTATTTATTTGGTTTTTTATGGTTTCTTTTTTCTTGTCTTTTAGCGAGGCGGCTTCTACCATTCTTTCTCGAACAAACTTCGGTCGTAATGACCACACGGTTTTCATGCCAAGAATAGTAGATACAACTACAGACTCCTCAAATAACCCTAAAAGGGTATGAGCAGTCTGTAATTGTTCTCTATAGTATTTTTGCCAAACGGCATCTCTCCAGTAGTGTGGTTCTAGGAGAATACCATCGGATTTTGCCTTACGCTTCGAGACCAGCTCGACAATATAGTGTGCGGCGTCTTTTTTTGATGATCCAGATTCCCTATGATATTTCAGCGGATAATCCATGCTTATTCTTTCTGATCAAGGCCGGGAGACCTAATACGTTTGTTACACCGCCTGGTGCTTCCCGATCTTCGGTGCTGTCCACTAATACTTCAGGTAGTTTCCACTTCGTACATTTAATAATGTCGTTCTGTAGAACTCCTACAATATAGTAAAACTCTGGTTTCTCCCACGAGGGGTGATGCCTAATTTCCTTAAATAAGTAGAATCCTTCTTTTTCGGTTCCTACACACTCAACGTGATCTCTGAACCTAATCCACATGGATACTATGTGGTTTCCGGTCTCGTTACAATGAAGACATAAACGTTCCCACGCTGAGGGAATAAAGCCCGGTCTATCATCATCCTCGTATACCATTTCACCAGTGTTAAGCTGTACTTGCCAGCCCGCAGAATCGTTTTGTTCTAGCCACTGTGGAGTATAGCAAAGACCGGTTTCGTATTCGATCTCTACTAGCTCGTTGTCCTTAGTGTATGAATGCTTAATCATTGTCCGGTGTTTCAAACGTGTGGACGCATCCTTTCATGTGTTCGGGTTTGCCAGCAGTACTATTGTTATTTACATAAGACTGTGCCTCAGTCATAACAATAGCACCGTTCTTTTTGGCAAAGTGGTTTTTGTTTGCCACGGTTTTTGTTGTAGTGATATGCGATTTAGCTTCTCGTGTCGTTTCTTGATAATCTCGAATTGTATCTGCTGTAACTCTTAGCTTCTTACTTAGGTCCGCAATTGGTGTTTCTGCATTATGATCAATCCATAATCGATCCATATCATTAAGCGTCTTTTTATATTTAGCCATATTTTCCTCAAACGTGTTGTGAGCGATTAATCTCTCGTAATTTTCTCTGTTCTCGTCCCGCTAGGAACGACATGTACCCCTTAAATAATGGTTCACTGACAGAACGTAGAGCGAACCGCTCTTGATTTCTGGTCGGTAGGTTGCCAGGATCGACCACCTTACCACCATAATATAAGACGTAGAACTTGTTACCGAACTCGTTCTCCATCCTCTTAGCAAATACTCGCTCTTCGTCGGCTGCTTCCAGCCCTTTTTCATTAAAATTCATAATTTGCCTGTTGCGATGTAATCTTTTTGTTTCTTCTCGGAGAGTTTACCAATATCGGCCATCTTCTTTTCAGACGCACCAAAGAATGATCGGTCTTCTCCAACCTTATCTTGTCTTAGCTTCTCTGCTGCGAGCCTGGACGAGTCTGCATACACTTTGTCAGCAGCCTCCTTTTCGCCTTTACTTTTTGCGTCTCTATTGAAGTTGGCCAAATCGCCAATAGTCTTCATATCTCCCTGAGCTGCGGCCACATAACCATGACAGGCTGAAATTAGCCTCTCCAGTTTGGATTTACCGCACTTAGGACATTTTCGCTTTGCCTTAGTGTTTTTCTGGAACACATCAAAGTTGTGATCGCAGGACTCGCACTGGTATTCGTAGGTGGGCATCAAATCTCTTTCTTTATGCTTTCGTCAGAACGGGACATCGTCGCCCTCAACCACAGGCCATACATACACGTCTCGCTCTAGTTTCTCTGCTGCTTCAACAATTGAGGCACTAGATCGTGAGTCTTCTGCAACCATTAGAACACAGTCACAATCATGAGCTAGCTCATCATTTCGATTGAATGCTGCTCGTGCGTTGTACTGTCCGTACTTACCGTCTCGTGGGGTGCATTTTTCCACCGTAAGATCATTCCACTTTGGTTGTCTACTGTCTACCTCTACTTCGTTTTCCGCTCCCCACTTTTCAGCGGCCTTTTCCAAATCGGTTTCTCCAGCAGAAAGAACTGCTGTTGCTGTGATACCGAAGTGTTCAAATGCCTCAGCCAAATCCACCGAGTCATTACTTTGTCCTGTCACTACTACTTTCATTGTGTTCCTTTTAAGATGTGTGAAATAATATCCACGGTCCATGAGTTCCCTAAAGACTTAAATCTTTGGGTGTTACTAACGTCTTTTGTGTACCCCTTAGGGAACGTCTGTAGCTTTTCGCATTCTTCTGGAGAAAGCTTACGTAATCCATCAGGTTCTACTACTACAGGATAGTAGTCCCGCCCAGAGATACCTTTATAATGCCTAGCCATTAAACATGGGCATTTGTTCATTTCTTTACCGGGACGCTTGAAACACACCCCGCCCGCTCTTGAGAGGTCGCCTATGGCGAGCCTTTCTAGTTGTTTTTGCGAAACATAGTATTTTTTGTCGGCGTTTTCCAGTATATCTTTAAATTGAATGTTTTTGTCTGTTGGGACCGTAAATGGTATATTGGTCCAATACAGTCTAGTTCTGTTCTGTCCTGAAACAAGCGAACTGTTAATCTTGATCGGTTCTACGCCAACCAGCTTTGATATTACGTCCTGATACTCTTGTTTCATCTTGACATTTTCAAGAAGGAAGAACTCTGGTGAAGACTCTTCCTTAATCCTAAGAAACTCAAAAAAGAGCTTGCTTCTCTCGTCGTCAAAGTTAAGTTGTTTGCCAGCAAAAGAAAACCCCTGACACGGGCTTCCAGCTAGGAGTAAGTCACAGGGCTGATTCTTGAGCTGCGTTACATCACCTAGCTGGATAGTGTCGGGGTAATTCGCCTGAGTAACTTTAATTGCGTACTTGTCTATTTCTGATGAAAAGTAATCACACTCGATTCCAGCACGCTCTAGTGCTACTTGTCCTGCTGATATACCATCGAATAAACTAAGTACTTTCATCTTTGTCCTTAATGTAGTCTTCCCAAGGAAAGCTGTGATACTTAAAGTAGTAAATACACTCTCCGTTATAAGTTTCTGACTCAAGTCTTCCCATTTGTCGTGTAATGGGTGATCCGTTTGGAGCTGACAAAACCTTTGTTTTGCCTAGATAAAAGAAGCTCCATCCTTCTGATAGAAGTTTATCTACGTCTAATTTCATAATAATTTGATTTCGTTGGCTTTATCAAATTTACGTTGTAATCCAAAATCATATCCGTTAGGATACAAAAAATCATACAGTTTATGCAGTCCTTTTTTATTGCATATCCTTACATAGGAGTAACCAATATTTTCAGTTGGTTGTCTTTTTACTGAATATTTTTTAACCCCAATGTTATCTAACATATCGGTGAAGAACGTCCAGTCTTGAAATAGACTAGACGATATCGTAAATTGTTTACACTTCCCAATATACCAGCATCCATCTCCATCTATTAAGCCCCTAAACCAATAGTGGTTGTTCTTAGATTTTGTTATCTTAGCACTAGGGCAATCTCTGTATTCATATCCATTAGACATGAAAAATTTAAATAGGTCTTCTCTTGTCGAGACAGCTGACGCTTGAGGTTTTCTATTTTCTCGTGTCCTATAATATTTATTGTAGTAAAAGGGCAACACATGTTCTATTTCACAAAAATCTTCTTCTGTAATTTCTAGCGTTACTCGCTTCCTAGACTCACAAAAGTGAGCGTCTGCCCATAAGAATCCCCAAAGATACATGTTTTCTGGAGACAAAGAAAAATCAATGGGGTTATTCTGTATATTGTCTAATTTTCGTTGAATATTGCGAGAGGCAATACCACTATTTGTTTTACAACTCATAAGTTTCTAGCTCATCTAAGCCTATGAAATGGGTACTTCTTACTTTGATTTTATAGCTTTTATGAAAATGCCCCGCGATCCAAATGTCTGGCTGGTGTACTTCAAACATACTTTGAAGCAATTCCTGCGTATTTGTCGTAAAGGTATCAGGATCGTATCCATAAGCCTTTAGTGCTCCCGGACTCCCAACCCTTTCCGCCAACTGTCGTGGTAGCGAATGAGTAATAACAAGGTCTGGCTTAGTATCTACATACTCTTCTAGACATTTTTCAGCTTGAAGAAGGCTAAGCTGCTCATCTCCCCACCAGCTTTTACCGAACCCTTTTTGTTCGTTACTAACTCTCCAAGGCCAATCAATACTAAACGCCCCACGCACAAAGAAAAACGGAACGTGGTTAAAAACGCGGTTGCCAAATTCACCAATGTCGTGCTTGTCAACTACGTCATAGTTATCATGATTCCCTTTAAAAAAGACATGATTTAAATTAGTGTCCTGTAAGTACTTATAACAAAATCCTAAGTCTCCTATCTGGAGAGTGAAGTCATGATGCTCGATAAGATCTAGATGTTTGGCCTGTTTTCCATGAACGTCTCCAATAATAGTGATCATTCTGCTCTCTCTGTCCAGTCTCTTGGAAAAGAGTATCCTAATTTTGACATATTTGAAAAGTATTTCATTGTGGGGGCAATAAGTTCTGGTGTATAATAGTCTAGAAACGGTTTTTTGTCTGGGGTTTTATCATTCCACGGTAATGGTCGTATTTGTTTTTGATCAGCCATTCTCAATGCTTTAGAAAAGTCTTCTTGAATATTCTCGTACCGACCTACAAAATCAACGTTGCTTATTTTTTCGACGCGTTTGTTTAGATAATACAACTTACAAAACTCTGAAAACGTTCTGCTTGCCATGTTATTGAGTGGGTGATCTGAGTGTATTTTGCTGTGAAGTCGTAAGTATTGAGTAACTAGCTTATCTAGTGGATTTCTTATAAAAGCAAAGGTAAAAAGTTTTGCGGGGTTTGAGTAATGCTCTATTGGGGAGTGCTTTTTCATAATTTCCCGCCCGCGATAATTGGCGACAAGTTCCTTACCTGTCTCACTAGATGCCGACCTAGGGTTTTGAATGAACACATAGCTGTCTCCAATAATCATGCTAAGAAACCTAAAAAGTACCCAAGAGCAGTATCTGTATCACGAAAGTCCTCAGTGTTTATGTTATCCTTTCACTGTGAAATAGTAGCCCCCATATAGAACCCCCAAGTCCTGTTTAGCTCGTTTAATGAGCTTATGGATCTTTTTTCTCTTCAGTCCGTATTCTCTCATGTAAGGCAATACTTCGTCATATGCAACATCTAATGGGTCTCTGGTCACTGGTCATTCGCCCGAAGTTTATTTTCAGATTTGACCGAACGTATCAAGTAGGGAAATGCCTTTGGTGTTTCTGATTTAACCGCTTCGGACTCATCCCCCTCAGACTCTGGTTTAATCTTTTGAATCTCATCAAAAGTGGGAGTCACAGCTTTTGGGTCTAGTACCCACTTTACATTACGACTAGCAGTCCATTTTTTCATACGTCTAGTTGGCACAATCAAATTAAAGGTTTCTCCAGCACCACGCACCAGCATCCCCACGTATTTGCCGTTAGTAAGAAACACTCCTCCACCAGAAGAACCCGGAAATGCTGTCACAGTCGTTTGGTCAAATACGACGCCATCACCAGTCCCCAAGGATAAAACTCTACCGACCTGAGACATTATTCCAGCGGTCATCGAATTTGCTCCAGATTGGCCCAATAATGACCCCACATGAAAGAGGTTAGTCCCGATAGCCGTTGGTTTCTCGGACAGCTCAAATTCAGTGTTAGTGTCAACGAACCCTAATTTACGCACCATCAACACAGCAAGGTCTTCGCCATCTTCGGCATCAGAATATAGAATTACTTTGGCGTCCATCTTAAGCTCGCCAACCTTACGACCGTTTTCAACAAGTTCTTTGACGATTTGAGCATCACGAAATTCTATAATCGTTTGCTTCTGACCCTTACTATTAATAATATCTCTGGTGGACCGCAAGTTATTTACAACATGAGCACACGTTACGACAAAATTAACATTAATTTTTTCAGTGTCTTTTGGAGATTTCTGTATCTCTCTAGTTATAAGCACTCCCGACCCCTCTGATGACGCCGACTTAATGGTCACACTAACATCCTGCAAATGTTGGGCAACCTTTTCTTCTGCATACGTTATTGAGACAACGGTCATTACTAATGCTACTGTTACGATACGAATTAGTGTGTTCATTATGATTCCTGATTCCTGATTGATTGTGTTAATATTAAGTAAATAGCTCTTTTATAACTCTTCCTGAGTTTGCAATTTTCATGGGTCTCCCGCTATTACTTGTAAAAGTAGTTTTAAGGGAAATGTTTAGAGCGTTACAAACAGAAGCCATTATGTCTTGGGACGAATACGCCATGCCTTCTACTCTCTTTCCGTCTTCATTGGTACTCCCGACAGAAATGCCTCCGTTCATACCTCCTCCTCCTACCACGACACTCCAGCTTGCTGCCCAGTGATCACGACCAGCATTGGCATTAATCCGTGGGGTTCGGCTAAATTCCCCCATCCATATAATAACAGTATCTTTTAAAAGACCTCGCTGCTCCAAGTCTTCTATTAGAGCACTCATTCCTCGATCTAATACTGGGAGTTTCGTGTCTTTTAATGTGGGGAAAATATTTTGATGATTGTCCCACCCACCTAAGCCAACCTCAATAAATGGAACACCGACCTCAACAAGGCGTCTAGCCATCAGACATCCTTTACCAAAGCTGTTATCTCCATATCTATCACGTACTGATTGAGGTTCATTAGCTACTTTTGTGGCGTCCATATCTGTACTAGTTAGGACGTTAAATGTCTTTCTCAACACCTTCTGGTGTTCTTTGGGCATTGATCCTCTGTTAGAGTTTATGAAATTGGTTTCAATCATGTCTAGCATTGCTGCTCTTTGATAAAACCTCTCGTCTATTTTCATCTTTAAATTGCGTATATTTCCGTCACTATTCAAAACCAATGGTGCATACTCCGCACCTAAAAATCCAGGCCCCATACTTCCGCCGTTTATAGATATAAACTGGGGTATCATAAGCTCTCTGTCTAGCTGATTTGAGAGAACTGCACCGTAGCTTGGATGGGTTATATTTGGATTAGGTACATAGCCCGTATGCATATAGTATCTGCCTCGCATGTGGTCTGCTTCACGAGTACTCATGCTGCGAACGATAGCCATGTTGTGCATCTGCTTTGCCATCAATGGCATATGTTCGCATATTTCAACATCCCCAGATGTGGAGATTGGTCTAAATGGGCCGCCGGTTTTAGAATCTGGTTTGAGATCCCAGATGTCCATAGTGGATGGTCCACCCCCCATCCACAGTAAGATAGCTGATTTGCCGTTCTTTTTTAATTTGTCTTCATTAGCCTTCAGTGCTTTGGTTAAAGAGACGACACCAGCTAGTGACGACAGAAAGTTCCGTCTTGTATGCTTCATCTTTGGTTTTCTCCGGCAGCTTCTGTTCTTATATGATTAAGTTTTGTATAATTTTACCGCCGTCAACGATTTCTATTGGGCGGTCTCCGGGAGCCATTAGCTCCTTGTCAGCCGTGATTCCCAGCCTATTGTAGATAGTTGCTGCCCAATCTTCTATGGAAACAGGGTTTTCTTCTGGATCACTAGCCGTGGCGTTTGAAGTTCCGTATGTAATACCTTGTTTGATTCCTGCTCCAGCCATAATTGTACTAAACACCTTTGGCCAGTGGTCTCGCCCAGCGGTTGCGTTAATTTTTGGAGTGCGTCCGAATTCGGAGACTACGCACACAAGTGTAGAGTCCAATAATCCGCGATCATGCAAATCTTCAATTAGTGTAGAAAACCCCTGATCAAATGCCGGTAATTGGTTTTTCATTCCGCCAGCGATAGAGTTGTGCATATCCCAACCACCATAAGTGAGGGTTACGAATCTAGTGCCAGCCTCTACTAAGCGGCGAGCTAGTAACATTCGAGCACCAGCAGTGTTTCTTCCGTATTTATCCCTCAAAGCGGAAGACTCTTTCTCCATGTTGAACGCATCACGGGCCTGTTCGCTACCAATTAGGCTATATGCTTTTTTATAAAAGGAATTAACAGCATCTAGAGAGTCAGCGTTTTGCTTTGTGTTAAAGTCTGCGTTAACAATATCCAAAACCCTTTTTCTTCTATTGAATCTTTCGTCCGGAACCGGAACCCTCAAATCCCTAACTTGAAAGTCATCGCTTGCTGGATCGGAACCTAAGCCAAAACCAGAATATGAACTACTTAAATATCCAGTGCCTGCAAATTCATTAGGTGGATTTGGTATACAGACGTAGGGCGGAAGGTTCTTGCGAGATCCAAACTCATGTGCAACCACTGAACCCATAGATGGGTATTGAAGGGCTGGACTAGGTTTGTAGCCAGTAAACATATTGTGTGTGCCACGTTCATGAGCTGCTTCACCGTGTGTCATGCTACGAATTATAGAAATTTTGTCTGTGATCTTTGCTGTGTTTTTTAACAGCTCACCAATACGGATACCGGGAACATTGGTACTTATGCTACCAAGAGGTCCACGATATTCTATGGGGGCGAATGGTTTAGGGTCTAAGGTTTCCTGATGGGCCATTCCTCCGGGTAGATATATGAAAATAACGCTCTTAGCTGGCCCCTCTTTGCTGTCGTAGAATTTTTGATCGGCTCTAGCTAGAGATAGGCCAAAGCCGCCTAAGATACCAGCGTGTAAAAAATTTCGTCTTTTCATAAGAACAACTTTCCTTCTCCTTCGAGTAGGTATCTAGGTCTTCCTCCTTGATCAGTTCTTTGAATCTGCTTGTCGATTTCAAAGTGATCAAACAGTGTTGCCGCAATATCAATTGGCCCAACCTTATCTTCTGTTGGCACATAGGATTTGTCAGCCTTCCCAATGACTCGACCGTGATCGTATTTCCCGCCAGATAATAGCATAGGAGTGATGGAAGGCCAGTGATCTCTGCCACCGTTACCATTCAGCCTAGTTCTTCCAAACTCTCCGGTAACAACAAGAAGGGTATCTTCGGACATTCCACTTTGATAAATATCCTTAACAAAAGCCGCGAGAGCTTTGTCAAGAGGGGGAACTTTACCCTCTAATGCATTTTTGATATTGCCATGCATGTCCCAGCCGCCATAATGAACGGTGACAAACTTAGTTCCAAACTGCGACAGCCTACGAGCAAGCAACATTTGGTCTCCAATGCCGCCCTTTCCATACATTTCTCGCATCGCTTCCGGCTCTTGGTCAAGATCGAATGCATCTTTCGCATTACCAAGAATAACATTATAGGCAGTATTGCCTATCTTGCTGAATGATTCAGCGTCTGGGGAGAAAACTCTACCGCGACTGTCTAAAGAGTCAAGCAAACCCTTTCTCTCTGAAAATCGGCTGGTAGGCACTCTGGGAGTCAAATTTTCTTTATTGGTCGGATCAAAGGGCTTGTGTGCTCCACCCAAAAAGGTTGGTTGTTCTCCTTCAATCTTTCCCTGTTTTACATAGGCGGGCATTCCATTTGAAGGGTGGTTAGAGCCAAATACTGAAGACGCAATAGCTCCGTGGCCCGGATATTCTGAATCAGCAGTGTTCTCCCTTTTAGGGTTACGGTGTCCCGTCATCATCCAGTGTGTTGCCTGTCGATGGGACGAATCCCCATGAGAAAAGGAGTTGACCGCAGTCAGATTATCACCCTGTTTGATTAGGTCTTTAAACAAGCCTCCGAACGCCAAGCCATTTTTATGTGTCACAATACCAGACACAGGCTTGTAGGGGTCGGGGACTGACTGGGTTGGGGCGTGAAAGGTCTCGAACTGTGTCGGGCCTCCACCAAGCCATACCCATACAACAGACCTATTATTCGGAATTAGTATTTGCTCTTGTGCCATTATGGCGTCAGAAAACGGAATCGCTCCAAAGCCAGCTCCAAAGCCCGCTCCGATTCTGAGAAAATCTCTCCGATTAAAGTTAATGTCTAGCATCGCTATTCTCCTGAAAATTATAGAATAAGCTATATTATGTTTCGCCGCTCAATATCTTCTTCTGTTGAGTCACCGACCCAAGTTTCGATGATGATTGTATCTTTATTTCCAGCGTTGTATGGTCTATGCCATGTCCTCTTAGTAATAAAAAGGGTATTTTTGTGAGCACCAGCACTTCTGTAGATCGACTTTTTTGTTTTGGCGTATTCTAGATCAACCCAAAGCTCACCCTGGAGAACAAACCAATGCTCTGCTCTTTTAAAATGTCTTTGGTCTGATAATGATTTACCGGGCAATATAGTGAGTTCTTTAACTGTGTATCCGTCACCCTCGTGAAGCACTTTATAATAGCCCCATTGTCTATAATGGGTTTCAGCCTCTTCCTCGGTGAAGTCGTCTTTATTGTATTCTTCCTTGTCAAGAAACCAATGATTATTGTCTGCTGAATCTGCCATTTTTACCTTTCAGTAGATAAAATGCCAGTATTGGGTAAGAAGGAACTGACAGAACCCCCGACCGCAATTAAGCAGCCACTGTGTAATTACGAGTTGCAATTATTGTTCGGAATCATTTTAACGTAGCCTTGATCCCAACTACGACGTGCAATTATTAATTCGTACAACCAGTCGATTCTATTTTACCCCCATGTGTCGCAACAGCTTCTGAGAATCGTATAATTAAAGTGGAGGTAGCGGGGTTCTGCCCCCCGCGTCCTGCTTTGCCTTACTAATAACCTCGACACGTTTACTGCTTTCTTAGTAGGGTACTTATAAGTATTCTTGGAGAGAGTCGAACTCCCGACCTAGCGGGTAGAAACCGCTTGCTCTGTCCACTGAGCTACAAGAACATATTTCATTTATAGTTCCTGAATATCAAAGTACTCTTCAAGACCCGCCCGATCAAACTGGACAGCGTTCTTGTATCCCATCTCTCTCCTCTTTTGTACGTTTAGCTTGCCCGACTTCCCATCCGTTACTAAGCGTGCCAGATTTTCTGGTGTGAGCAATGTATAGAAGCTAACCTTATCCGCTGAGAACTTTCCTTTAGTGTGTGCTGTTAAGACATACACATTACCAAGACTATCATAGTGTTTAAGGTCTCCTGTCTTATAAGTTGCCTTATAAAGCACTGGACATTGCTTGATTTCAAGGAACCGTTTCTGCCCCCTATTGTCGATCAGTACATCTGGTGTTTTCATTCTGTCTTTTGTAGTGGAGCTTTGACATACTAGACGGGCCTCGTCTTGAATGCCCGAATATTTAAAAGTTGCTCTTTTATTGAAATAATCGTATCCAAACGACTTAACCCAGTGCTCAATGATATCTCGCTCAATCTCCATCTGAGTAATTAAATGTTCTGCAAACTCAGTTAGGCTTCTGCTGTCTTTACGGTAGCCAAACTCTTTCTGAATTTCGTCTTTCCGACTTCTCTCAATGGCTGTGATTTCCATGAGGTATTTTTGTTTTGAGGTTGAACCGCTTGCATATTCATTAAAGTGAGCGTTTAATTCTTGTTGAAGAGTCATTCGTGCTCTCCAGAATTAATCTTATCCCCTTGCCGAAAAGCAGATAAAAACTCTGAATAAATTCCATTTTGTCTAGCTTCTTCTACTTCAAGTGCGATCACTCTTTTTTCCAGGTCAGTAATTCCCATATAGTGTTTTTGCATTTGAAACCCGGTAATGCTCATCACAACAAAAAAGAACACCCATAGTATTCCATAAAGCGTATTTCTTAAATACTTCATATTGACTCTTTTCTAGTGATGACAGGATCTGTGGTCTCTTAACGGTCCAAGAAGCGGTCAGTTGTGCGGGATGACTCGCCCCCCATAATAATATACCGCCGAACTCGAAGTTTATACCACGAAATCCGGCGGTTTGAATTTTTTTCCAGAAAAATCCGGTCAGTGTACGGATGTCCAGTTACGTTGGGTCATAGACAATAAATCTCCTTTTCAACAAGCTCATATTCTACCACCGAATAATCTTCATAGTGTAATCTGTCAGGCTTGGCTAGTCGTTTGTTTCGTTTTTGAATGTGTGCTCTTAGCCAATTTTTGGCCGCCCCAATACTGTTGTGTGTACCTTTAAGGGGTTCGCCTTTGTATAAGCAGTGGTAAATCATCGTCTCACCTCTAGAGTATGAGAAGCTAGATCAACTTCTCGATTTTGTCAACTAGTGGGTTTCTGAAACTTTCACTTAGATGAACTGATGCCACTCTATCTAAGTGTTCGATCTTTTCTATAACATACTGAAGGTCGGTAGTTTCATCATCCCGTAACATCTTCAGGTCGTGTTGATTCATATCTCCGTTCAGAATAATCTTTGCGTTGTCGCCTAGTCGAGTCAGTAAACACTTTAGTGATTTAGTATCGGCGTTCTGCATCTCGTCACCAACGACCCAGCAGGTCTTATCTTCCTCCCCAAAATTCAACCCTCTCATCAACTCCAGAGGAATGAATTCGATCAGTTTTAGTTCTTTTGCTTTTCGATAGTCTCTCTCTCCTAAAAACATTGAAAAATAGGCTTCAAGCTGGAACCTAAAGATCAGGGTCTTTTCGTCTACACCGCCTGGAACAGCAGGAAAGTCTCTTGCAACCGACACAAGTGGTTTTGTTAGGACGATTTTCTGAATTTCCTGTTTTGCAAGTTTCTCTGCTGCAATACCGCACGCCACCATTGTCTTCCCAGAGCCAGGACAACCAGTGGCGATAATAATATCGTTCTCAATGATTGCTCTAATATACTGTTTCTGCTCTTTGTTTTTGGCAGAAATATAAGTCTTTTTCATTTATCGCTTTCGGTAGAGCCGAAGCCGCCAGTTCTTGATGTATGTCTATTGTGTGCAACTAGACTATAATCAAGTTCAGAGACTTCTGTTATTGTTGGTCTAAGTATTGGACAGATTACACCTTGTGCAATTTTGTCGCCTGCCATAATACGAAGCGGTATTTCTCCAATATTCCAGCAAATTATCCCAATATCTTTATGTATATAGTCTTCGTCTACTGTTCCAGGAGAATTAGCAATCCTAATTGGTCCTTTAAGAGACAGACCGCTCCTTGGTCTGATTTGAAGCTCAGTATTTTCCGGTAGTACGACTGCAAGTCCTGTTTTAACCACCCTTGTCCCATTAATAGGAATTAGTATATCCTCAAGGGCAGAAAGATCAAAACCACTACTCTTCTCTGTGGCATATTTAGGGATAGTTGCTCTCTCATCCAGCTTTAAAAAGTAAGTTTGCATTAGTTTCCTCTTTACCATTGTGGTCCACAGTAATAAACTGCCCAATACATTAATTTTGCTCTCCAATGATGAGTGCCAGATTCAATCATAGCATCGTAAAACATTAGAGAGGCCGATTCTGTATTACCGGTCTTCTTAACACAAGCCACATCATGAAAAACAGAGGCGGCTCTATACTTTCCTCTTAGGGGAGAACCTATAAAACGCCAAAAGAATCTAGGAACCGAAGCTCCATCAACCCAATCGCCTTTTTTACATGTCCACTTAATCCCGCCCTTATCAATAAAGTGGATATCTTCGAGTAACTCCATAGTTACGCCATCATCGAGCCACTTCGTCTTGATTATACCGTAAAACATAAGGACACCTTAGTTGTTTTTAAACTATACTAAATCACAAGACCCCCCGGCACAAGCCACGGTTTCTTCCAGCTTTGTATTGTCCTCATCTTCAAACATATTTTCGTAATTAACGTTTTGATAATTTGACTGTAGTTCAGTCCAAAGCTTGTAATTATCAATGTCTTTCATCGCATACGTTAAGCTCTTGAGGTCTCCATCGAAATAGTTTCCAGCAAATTTTTCACATTTTGCTAACCATTTCTTTTTTTCTTGACCTCTACTCTTGACGACACCCATGATCGCATCAGAAGCAGTCCATAGATTGTCATCCCAAAGTTTTTTGCCTTCTTCAATAAGGCCGCTACAAAATACAACACCGTCTCCATACTGTTTAAGCATTTGTCGTGGTAAATATATAGAGGTGAACGGTGCCTGAGCAAAGTCCTTATCTCCGCTGATTGGAAGTAGCGAGATGCCGCAAAAGTGTTGTCTGTTCTTATAGATAAACTTTGCAACCTCGTCCCACTCTTCAGGTTTTACATTAATTGTATTACTGACGTTATGATTTAGCCAGGGTTTTACGCATAATGATTCATCTTTACCGTATGTCACCCAGTTTTTTTGGGTTGACTGTACCGTCTTTAGTAGGTCAATAGCACTCATCTGGTTCTTAATCTTAGCACCATTTGGTACCTCAATACAAAAACTAATTACGTCATCACTGTCGTTGGCTGACCAAACGCTCTCAGCACACGCTCTAGGATTGATCTTATTGAAATACTTGTACACCTCATCCAGCTTGTTTGCCTGAACACGTCTGATATACCGTCTAGCGTGATGAGGGTGAATTCCTGAGCTTGTCCCCAGAACACAGCTTGCGGTCCCTTCTGGCTTGATACAGGTTGTTCTGGCGGCGGGGTTGATCCCTATTAGGTCAGCAATCATTCGATTGGTCTTCTTAACCAGTTTTGCCCCTTGTCTCTGGATACGTGGATCGAGACAAATATCTGGGTTTTCCATGATTCCGGTCATACTGACGCCAATAAGAGCTTCACGCTCCATAATCTCTTGGCTGACCTTAGTTAAATAGCCTGGTTCCGTAAATCCAGCCTGTAATGTTCCAATGATTGCGGCTGCTCTGCACGACTGATAAAATTCCTCCTCCGACTTGATCGTCTTGCAGTTAATAGTAGAGAGGTTACAGGCTTCCCATCCTGACATACCTTTCTTATTGTATCCATATAGATTGATTTCAACACAGGGATTGAATAGTGATTCTAGGTCATCTACGAGAACAAAGCCCGGCTCACCGAACTCTTTGATCTTGCTGACAATATCAATAAACTGTGCTTCTTTGCATTTATCTCTTAGAATAACGACTGAGTTGTTTGAGCGGCCTCGCTGGGGGTTTTCATAAAACCAATTGCCAGTCTTAGCATTCATCATCTCTTCATCGTCCGGA
>Ga0302118_10000018_pt1 | contig 64918 bp, 61 predicted proteins | sample AG5_331_MG_FD_203126 | JGI IMG/M metagenome (GOLD analysis project Ga0302118, IMG submission 203126) | Marine microbial communities from Western Arctic Ocean, Canada - AG5_33.1 | ecosystem: Environmental > Aquatic > Marine > Oceanic | place: Canada: Western Arctic Ocean | collected 2017-10-01 | reverse complement strand
CCAGTTCAGCATTTAGAAAACCAAGATCAAACGGCGCGTTGTGAGCGATAACTGGCGACGAACTAACGAACGCTAGGAAATCATCAGCGATGTCTGCAAACAGTGGTTTGTCAGACAGAAACTCGATGCTTAATCCGTGAACAGCCTCAGCTTCAGCGGGCATATCACGCTCAGGGTTGACATATGTATGATATGTTTCGCCCGTCGCAATATGATTTAGAAGTTCTACACATCCAATTTCAACAACGCGGTCCCCTGTCTTAGGGTTCAAACCCGTTGTTTCTGTATCGAGCACAATTTCACGCATGTGCGTTAACCCATTTTCCCAATTACGCGCAAATCATTGACCAAAGCGTGTCTTAGTTTGCGCCAAGTCACGGACATCCCCAAACCACTTGTAACAATTGTCGTAGCGAGGCGGCACTTATGTTGATCTGGCATTTGATGAGACAGGATACTGGCCAGCTTTTCACTTGTCATTCCAACACGATCAAGAACCCGCTGTTTTTGCAAAAATTTTGGCGCTGTAACAACCAATACCGCATCACAGCGATTTTCGCCGCCGGTTTCAAATAACAGCGGGACGTCTAGAACTACGCGCCGGCATCGGCGCAACGCGTGCTGTCTTAGAAACAACTCCTTTTCTTTCCCTATCATGGGGTGAAGAATGTTCTCCAAATCATACAATGCCGTAGCATTTCTAAAGACTATGTCGCCTAAACGTTCCCGATCAACGCCCTGTGAACTAACTATTCCAGGAAACCGCTCTTCAATAATTGAAAGGGCTTTTCCATTAGGACCCATTAACTGATGGGCCGTCGCATCTGCATCAAAAACAGCAACCCTCATAGATTTTATCATTCGGGCAGCGGTCGATTTTCCCATGCCAATCGATCCTGTCAGACCAATTATTTGAACAGCATATGGATGACGATTACGTCTACGTGTTTGTCTCAAACAAAGTGGCCTGTATTTCATTTTCTTATCTACGGCGTTGATAAAACAGAATCACGCAACCCGTCTGTTACGACAGGCTGAACACCAAACCATCCTTCAAAACCGGGCGCCGCTTGATAAAACAACATGCCAAGACCATCGACCGTAGACAAACCTAGACTGCGCGCTGTCGAAAGAAGCTCTGTTTCAAGGGGTGCATATACGAGATCATAAACTACTGCCATCTTGGTCAAAGCCGCCAAAGAAAGCTCTAGCCTAGGCTGACCTACCATCCCAAGGGTTGTCGTGTTTAAGAGCAATGTAGAGCCATCTAGAGCATCTTCTCTTTCACTCCAGTCTATTATGTTTATGGGTCCACCTAAAGATTCAGCCAGAGCGTCTGCTTTTTCTTTTGTCCTGTTTAGTAGTCGAATTTCTACAACATCTAAATCCAAAAGCGCTGCAACAACAGCACGGGCGGCACCGCCAGCTCCGAGGACGACAACAGGTCCTCTTGCTTCGTTCCATTGCGGTGCATTGCGTCTCAGGTTTTCCAAAAACCCAAAAGCATCCGTGTTCGTTCCAGATAAAGCTCCGTCTTGAGAAACAAAAACTGTGTTCACAGCCCCAATTCTAGCCGCGACATCTGAAACATAATCAAGAAATGAAAGGGCTCTTTCTTTGTGAGGAACTGTAAGGTTAACACCCCTGAACCCGAGCTTTGGCAAAGCCCTCAAGGCATGTTCAAGATTATCCGGGGAGACCGGCAACGGAACATAGGCTCCATCTAGCCCATTTTCTTTCAGCCAATAACTATGCACCCTAGGAGACAGAGAATGAGAAATTGGCCATCCCATCACACCTGCCAATGGAGTATGGCTTGTCAGGGTCATGCTTGTGCCACATTGTGTTCTCGCAAAAAGGCAAGTAGAGGAAGCAACGGCAAACCAAGAATAGAAAAAAAGTCGCCATCAACTTCACTAAAGAGCTGAGCACCCCGCCCCTCAAGATGATATGCGCCGACAGATGACAATATATCCTCCCCAACAGAAGAAAGGTAGCGATCCAAAAAATCATCTGAGAAGTTACGCATTGTCATATTGGACCGGTTTCGATAATGCCAAATCCGCTTGCCTCCTAAAGCAACAACAGCCGCCGTTACCAAAGAATGCGTTTGTCCGCGTAGGGTCATAAGATGCGCCTTCGCATGATCAACGTCTGCCGGTTTATCAAACCAAACGCCCTGTAAATCGAGAATAGAATCTGCACCAATAACAAGAGATAGCGGATTACCGAGAGAAATCTTCACGGCTTTTAATTCTGCCAACGTCTCTGCAGCTTGTATCGACTCAGCTCCTTCCAACCTTAGAGACTGTTTAACCGCATCCTCATCAATATACGCCGGTTGAGCCGTGAATTTTATTCCAGAAGCACTAAGCATTCGAGCGCGGCTTTGACTTGCAGAAGCAAGAATAAGAGGTGGGCGGATTTGATCTTCCGACTGCGTCACGAAGCGTGCCGTTTATTATAAAGCTGAATAATAGAGGCAGCTGTTTCTTCAATTGATTTCCGTGTGACATCAATAACAGGCCATCCATGTTTTCGGAACAAGCGCTTTGACCCCGCAACCTCTTCCTTAACAAGGTCTACATCCGCGTAATCCATACTTCTATCTTCGTTCATCAGACGAAGGCGAGATTGCCGAATGTCGGTTAAGCTCTTTGGCTCTCGAGTAAGGCCAACGAAAAGAGGTTTGCTAGCGGTAGCAACATCATCAGGTAACACGGCCCCAGGAACGAGGGGGATATTTCCCGCCCTAAATCCACGATTAGCAAGATACATACAGGTTGGGGTTTTAGATGTGCGCGACACGCCTATAAGAACGATATCGGCGTCTTTTAACCCATCAAGCGCTTGTCCATCATCATGGGCTAACGCAAAATGCATTGCTTCAATGCGATCAAAATAGTCGTCATCAAGCATGTGCTGACGGCCAATTTCATGCCCTCCCTCCTTGTCAAGGACGTTGCTTAAAGCATCCATGACAGGGTCTAGCGCTGAAACGTACGGCATTCCGAGTTCTCTACAGACTTGCTCCAGAGGCCCTCGTATCATGGGATCTAATAACGTAAATATGACGAGCCCCGGAGAGGCCTTGATGCCGTCAATAACCCGGCTCATTTGTCCCTTCGTCCGAACCAACCACCAAAAATGTTCCGTGATCTCCTGGTCATCGTATTGAACGAGGCAAGCCCTGGCGATCCCGCTAACGGTCTCTCCAGAAGAATCAGACACGAGATGAAGATTAAGGGGTGTCTCTACCACCGCGCTAAACCCTTTTTTTTATGTCTAATAATGGGGACAACTCACCTTTATTAACCTGCAGGAACTTTTCTATCCTCACTATTAGTATTTCACCTAGTTAATTACAAACGGAGGATAAGTTTCTATTTATAAGTATAGATACTGTGAAGAACGTGGTTATATCCATAATTCATTATATTAAATTGAAAACAACCCACTCATCACTCGTTGATTACAGTAGCACATTGTTCTCGTAAGCAGTCTTATACCCAGCATTTCAACTATCTTGGGTCTCTTTAATTCTGAGGATTATTTAGGGCATTAAAAATAATCCCCGTTTTAAACAACCCCTACAACTACTACATATTTTTAAGATTCTTATTTTAAGTAGTAAGATAATTAGATGAGAGTTTTCGCAAGCTACTTTTAAATATTAATTGACAGGCTTACTGTAGTTACGGTAACGATTTTATAGTTTACCCTCCTTTTAAATTCAAAACGACATTCCAGCTTATATCCAGCTTTCTATATAATTTGTCACTTTGAATTTTACCCTCAACGTCAACAAGCCTTCTTAACATCATGTTTGATTAGGTTTCGGAGCTTTTTCTCCATGCATCTTCAAGATCTTAAACGTAAAACACCCCCTGAGCTTTTAGCTTTTGCTGAAGAGCTTGGTATCGAAAATGCGTCAACTTTGCGCAAGCAAGACATGTTGTTTTCAATTCTTAAACAGCTTGCCGAGCAGGATCAGGCAATTTCTGGTGAAGGTGTTCTAGAGATTCTCCAAGATGGGTTCGGATTTCTTAGATCTGCTCAGTCAAACTACCTTGCCGGGCCAGATGATATTTATGTTTCGCCCAGTCAGGTTAGACGCTTTGGTTTACGAACAGGAGACACTGTAGAGGGGGAAATACGAGGGCCAAAAGATGGCGAGAGATATTTTGCCCTTTTGAAAGTTAATACGATCAACTTTGAACAACCCGATGCAGTTCGTCACCGCATCAATTTTGATAACTTAACGCCGCTTTATCCTGATGAAAAACTAAATATGGAGATCGAGGATCCTACTGGTAAGGAGTTAACGGGGCGTGTTATCGAGATAGTGTCTCCGCTAGGAAAGGGACAGCGTGCCCTTTTAACGGCTCCTCCGCGTGCTGGTAAGACCGTGATGTTGCAAAATGTTGCTCAAGCGATCGCAGCTAATCATCCAGAAGTATATTTAATTGTATTATTGGTCGATGAGCGCCCTGAAGAAGTTACCGATATGGATCGAACGGTAAAGGGAGAAGTTGTTAGCTCTACTTTTGATGAGCCAGCTCAGCGACACGTTCAAGTGGCTGAAATGGTTATTGAGAAGGCTAAACGGTTGGTCGAACACAAACGAGATGTAGTTATTCTTCTTGATTCGATTACTCGTTTGGCTCGGGCTTATAACACTGTAGTTCCATCATCAGGGAAAGTCTTAACAGGCGGAGTTGATGCAAATGCATTGCAAAGACCAAAGCGGTTTTTTGGCGCGGCTCGTAATATTGAGGAAGGCGGGTCACTGACAATTATTGCGACGGCGTTGATCGATACAGGCAGCCGTATGGATGAGGTAATCTTCGAAGAGTTCAAAGGTACCGGGAACGCTGAAATTGTTATGGACCGAAAGCTTTCAGATAAGCGTCTCTTCCCATCCATTGACATCACGAAGTCTGGCACACGTAAGGAAGAGCTTCTTGTTAGTAAGGAGGCGCTGTCCAAGATGTGGATGTTGCGCGGCATTCTTGATCCAATGGGCACGCAAGACGGCATGAAGTTCTTGCTTGAGAGACTCCGTGAATCAAAGAATAACTATGATTTCTTTGATCGTATGAACACCTAAATACTGCGGAAAGCCTGAGGGTTGTATTAAGTTTTTAAAATAGTTGAACCGCTTGTTTTCCTTGTTTCTAGATCGTTATGTGCATGGGCGGCCTGGTCTAGTCCATAGGACTGCCCGACCTCTATTTTTACGGCGCCGGATTCTACGACTCTGAACAAGTCACGACATCCTTGTTCAAGCTGGTCCCGTGTACCTGTGTAATCGAATAACGTTGGTCGTGTAACAAAGAGTGAACCTTTGGGTCCAAGGCTGCCAATATCAATGGCCGGCGGTGGCCCGGATGCATTTCCAAATGAAACCATTAAGCCGTGTTTTTGAAGACAATCGAGAGATCCCATAAAGGTGTCTTTTCCGACGCCGTCATAGACGACAGAAACTTTTTTGCCGTCTGTAATATTGTTAACCTTGGCGACAAAGTCTTCGCTTTTATAAAGAACAGTATGGGTGCAGCCGTTTGCTCTTGCGAGGGCTGCTTTTTCTTCAGACCCAACAGTACCAATCACAGTTGCACCGATCTGTTTTGCCCACTGGCAAAAAATTAACCCTACGCCTCCGGCTGCTGCATGAAATAAGACGGTCTCTCCAGCTTTCAGGTCGTGCAAACTGCGCAAGAGATACCACGCGGTTAAGCCGCGAAGCATCATTCCGGCAACTTGTTCATCGCGTAAGCCGTCGGGGACTTTGATTAACGTAGAGGTAGGCATAATGCGTTCGGATGCGTAGGAGCCTATTGGACCGTTGCCATAGCAAACACGATCGCCTTCTTTAAGGTCTGTTACACCCTCGCCAACTTGCTCAATTTGACCCACAGCTTCCATCCCTGGAGTAAAGGGCAATGCTGCTACCGGGTACAATCCAGAGCGATGGTAGGTATCGATAAAGTTCACGCCAATAGCTGTTTGCCGTAAGCGCACCTCACCAGGCCCAGGATCGCTGATGTGAACATCAGCTGCTATGAGGACGGCTGGCCCGCCTGTTTCTGTTACTACTATCGCTCGTGCCATAACTGCCCCGTTCACTCTGGATTGGTCTGAGAGGGTGTTTAGTTGTGACTACCCCACCCCTCATGATCTAATAATGTTTGCTTTGTAAACACTCCGCCGGCTCCCGAATAGCCCCCAAGGCCAAAAGCTGAGACTATTCGATGGCACGGAACAATAAGTGGAATAGGGTTTGCCCTGCAGGCCATTCCAATGGCGCGTGGCGCAGAGCCAATTTTTTTGGCTACGTAGCCATATGTAAGAACCGAGCCATACGGGATTGATTGCATCTCTAGCCAAACTCTTTTTTGAAACGGCGTTCCAGCAAGATGTAATTGAAGGGCAAAGGCCCGCCGCTGCCCATCGAAGTATTCAATGAGCTGATTTCTTGCCTCTATCAATAAAGGCGTTTTCTGTTGATCTTGCCCCCAACCCCAGTCCACCGAGACCAGAAACCCATCTTCTTCTGAGACCGTGATTTCACCGACTGGGGAGTGAAACGAAAGTTGGGGCATTTTAAATCCTATGCAACAAGCGCAGCGCGCAAGTCATCAGGCGATGTTACGGGAGCTTGGCATAGCGGCCCCCGGCAAACGTAAGCTGTCACTTTTCCATCAATGGTCGATTTTCCATAAGCCGCATGGTCTGCAGGAAGGGCATCTTTATCATTTACGGTCGATAAAATGAGGTTTGGATGCGAAGAGCTTAGGGCCGCGGACAACAAAGCCTTGGCATTAGGGTCGGACCGATCCCCAATGACGATAACTTGTAATGAATCTGTGAATAGTTCGAAACCATTTAAGAATGAACAGGTGTGTGGGAAATCACGCAAGGCATCGACATCAAAAGCTTCGATCAATGATTCTGCTCGGATACGAAACCGGTCATCACCGGTTAAGAAAAATAATCTGGCAAGGTTATTGAGCATGACGCCGTTTCCAGAAGGTGTGGCCGCGTCAGTCACTTGGGTCGTTCGAACAATCAGGTTTTCTGCGTCGGAGGCTGTGAAAAAATACCCATGGCTATCCTCATTCCAAAATAAGGCATGAACAAGATCAGACCACACTATGGCTTGGCTAAGAAACACAGAATTCCCAGTAGCGCTATGTAGGGCGATGCCACCTGCGATCATGTTTGCATAATCATCGAGCATGTCGACGGGCTGCTGGCGCCCACCACAAAGGGAATGTGAGAGACGGTCTCGACCTTCGGCATCTTGCCAAAGCATGGTCGACAAAATGGCCTCAAAGGCCGCTTGTCCAAGGGAGACCCATTCTGGCTGATCAAAAATAGCGCCCGCCTTCGCTAAGGCTTGGATCAATAAACCATTCCAATCGGTTAAAATTTTATCGTCTCGACCGGGCCGTATCCGCGGCGTGCGAACATCAAAGAGCTTAGACCTCGCGTCTACTAGGCGTTTGTTGTCTTGATCAGAGAGAATGCGTTCTCCGCTATTGATACGGTTCAGGATCGTCTTGCTTTCCCAATTACCGTGCTCAGAAACATCATAGATATCTTTGAACAGTGAAAGGGCTTCTCCGTCTAATACTGCATCGATTTCGGTTTCAGTCCAAACGTAGAATTTTCCCTCTTCACCTTCAGAGTCTGCATCAAGCGTTGCGGCAAAGGCTCCGTTCTCGCCAACCATTTCTCGTGTTAACCAACCGATGGTTTCTTCTATGCGCGTTTTGTAAAGGTCAGACTTTGTCTCCAACCAGACCAAACTCATAATGTCGATCAGTTGTGCGTTGTCGTAGAGCATTTTTTCAAAGTGTGGTGCGAGCCACGTGCTGTCGGTAGAGTAGCGTGAGAAGCCGCCACCCAGATGATCATAAATTCCGCCCTGACAGATTCGATCGAGAGCCAGAGTGGCCGCCGTCTTGTACTTTGGTTCACTAGAGCGGCAAAAGGCACGCCACATAAATTCAAATACATCGGTCATGGGAAACTTAGGCTGACCGTTTAGGCCGCCATCAACGAAATCAAAGTGATCGATGATGCGCGCCGCTGCATCGTCTAGCGATGCTAAGGAGAGGGGCTCATTTAGTTCACCGCCCTCTCTACGATTTAAATGATCCGTGATTTTTCCGGCCTGTTCCTCAATAGTTTTGCGATCGTTCTGATAAACTATGGCAACGCGCTCTAAGACTTCAGTAAACCCCGGACGTCCATAGCGTGGCTCTGGTGGAAAGTAGGTGCCGCCAAAAAAAGGTTTGCCGTCGGGCGTAATAAACATTGTCAACGGCCAGCCACCTTGTTCGCCTGTTGTTGCGAGTGCTTTTTGATAGATGGCGTCAACGTCAGGCCGTTCTTCGCGATCAACTTTTATGTTGATGAATAGTCGATTCATAACACCCGCAATCGGCGACGCCTCGAAACTTTCGTGCGCCATGACATGGCACCAATGGCAAGCCGCATACCCCACTGACAAGAGTATGGGTTTGTCTTCATTCTTTGCAGCAGCAAAGGCATCATCACCCCAAGCCCACCAGTGAACAGGATTGTCTTCGTGCTGGCGCAAATAGGGGCTGGTTTCCTCCCCAAGGCGGTTTCTGCTTATCGAGCTTACTGTTGTCTTGTCTGGGTCGTCGGCCATAAGGGTTCTTTCTGAAGGCTTTTGTTTCTTTTGATCAGTTTCTACTGTAGGCGGGCTAAGCTCGGATTTAAATGAAACACCTGTCGGGAACTAACTATGAATGCGAAGATCAATGCTGAATGTACGTCAGAGGAAGCTCAGGCGTTTTTGGGGTTGTCAGATGGCCCCCATACAAAAAGCATTTTGGTCGACGTTCTGTGGGCTGAATACGTCCGGCAAAAAGAAATAACGCTGTATATAATGCTTAACTTATGAATATAGACACCATTTTTGCTCCAGCGACTGCCTCAGGCCGAGCGGGTGTGGCGATGGTCCGAATCTCTGGTCCGATGGCCAATAAAGCCCTGGATTGCATGGGTGTGGCGGTTCCCAGTCCGCGCGTGATGACGCGAGCCAGGCTTCAGGACCCGACTTCACAAGATGTGCTGGATGATTGTTTGGTTGCTTGGTTTGAGGGCCCCAATAGTTTTACCGGCGACAATGTTGTGGAGCTTCATGTTCATGGCGGCCGTGCCGTTGTTGAAAGCATTTTGGCCGTTCTAAATAGTATTGGTGGGTTGCGACCGGCAGAGCCTGGGGAATTTACACGACGCGCCTTTGACGCGGGTAAGCTTGATCTCACTCAAGCGGAAGCGCTGGCTGATCTTGTTGATGCGGATACTCGTGCTCAGGCTCGTCAGGCGTTGCGACAAATGGGCGGCGCTTTGAAGACGCGGTACGACGATTGGCGCGAACGGCTGATTAAGGCCTTAGCGCACCTAGAGGCGGTAATCGATTTCCCCGACGAAGATTTGCCAGGTGAAACAGCTGAGGTGTTATGGTCGACAGTGAATGTTTTAGAGGCGGAGATTGCAAACCATCTTGCAGACGATAGCCGTGGAGAACGAATGCGTAACGGGGTTCAGGTTGCCATCGTTGGCCCACCTAACGCAGGAAAGTCGAGCTTGCTTAATCTATTGGCCAAACGAGATGCGGCCATTGTTTCAGAAATGGCCGGCACGACACGCGATGTTATAGACGTTCATCTCGACCTGGATGGCTATCCGGTTTTGGTAGCTGACACAGCGGGTTTGCGGGACGCTCAAGATGCAATTGAGAGTGAAGGCGTTCGGCGCGCAAAAATATGCGCGAAAGATGCGGACCTCGTTATTGTTTTGTTTGATGGCGCAACGTACCCAGAGCGCGATAGTATGACGGAGTCTATGGTCAATGCTGGAGCTTTAGTCGCAGTCAACAAAGCAGACCTCTTAGACCAGGCGCGGGAGCAAGAGATTGATGTCGATGATGATTGGAAGGCAACGCATTTTATTTCCGTCAAAGACGGATTTGGCATTGAAAACTTCATTGCAAAACTGACGCAAAAGGTTGCAGACCTCTGTGACGTAGCGGATGACGCACCGATCACACGAGCACGTCATCGCCATGCTTTGGAAGATTGTTGTAATTCAATGGCGCGCGCGCGCAACGTCGACCTTCCAGAACTCGCTGCAGAAGATCTGCGTTTAGCTACGCGTTCGTTGGGGCGCTTGACGGGCCACGTTGATGTGGAAGAGTTGTTGGACGTCGTCTTCCGTGATTTTTGTATAGGCAAGTAATGGTTTCGTGTTGGGCTGATTTAATATTCTATACTGAGAGCTATTCCACTGGAATAGTCCGACTTAAACATAGCGCACACGTTCTCTCTCGCCGGCACTGCAGCAAAGAATGTAGCATCTTGTTGTGCTAATGATCGCCTGTTATCACCAGCTTGATTTATCCGATCGTTTATAGTCTGAGAAGACATGGGGTGATGCCCGGGGAAGAAGAATGACACGCACGATTTTCCTTTTGGCTCTCCCAGTTTTTCTCGCGACTGGTGTTTCTATGCTGGCGACAGATTTATATTTGCCGGCTATTCCCAGTTTGCCAGAGATGCTCAACGGTGATGCGGTCGGTGCGCAGTATACGTTGGCGATTTTCTTTGCGACTTTTGCTGTTGGACAACTGGTGTTTGGCGCCCTTGCAGATTTGTATGATCGCCGCCTGATTTTGACTGGCTCGTTGGCTGCTTTTGTTGCAGCTTCAGTTGCCTGTGCTATGGCTGACAATATGGGAACGCTGATCTTGTTGCGTGCCGTTCAAGGGTTTGCAGCAAGTGCGGGCACCGCATTAGCGCCAGCGTTATTGCGCGAAGCGGGAGACGACAGTGTCGTCGTCAGGCTCACCTCTATTGTATCATCCATGGAAGCGGCGTTGCCGGCAATGGCGCCAATCCTAGGTGCTTGGTTGATCGCGGTATTTGGGTGGCAATCAACATTTTGGTTCATGGCGCTTATTGCGCTTCTGACCATGCTGGCTTTTCAAAACTTAGCTTTCCCCCCTGCACCGCCTCCCGACCCAGACCGTCCGGCGGCGGCGGTAAGATATTGGCGGCTATTGAGGTCAAGGCGTTTTATGGGTCACCAAGTGAGCCACGCTTTTGCGTTTACGGGCCTGGTTGTTTTCATCATGGCAGCGCCGTATTTGTTGGTGACGTATCTTGGCCACACGACGATGGCCTTCATCGTTATGCAGATATGCCTCATTGTGCCCTTTGTGATCGTGGCAAACCTTGCTGGCAAACTGACCGATTGTTTTGGTATTGATGCTGTCATTACCGCCGGCGCGATCTGTCAGATGATTGGCGGCGTTGCGATGTTGTTGCTCGTCGTCTTCCGTCCTGATCTTCTCAGTGCCGTAAGCTTGACCCTCGTCATGTTGCCAGTGGCGATTGGTTTAGGGTTTCGCAGTGGGCCGGGTTTCGCGCGTGCCATGACGTTTTGTGGAAATCATACGGGATCTGCCGGAGGCTTGATGATGTTCACAATGATGGGCATGGCAGCTTTAGGCACGCAGATTGTCGCGCCTTATTTGGTTGATGGGCCATTGGCCGTTGCAATCACCATGGTGACATCGTGCACGATGTCACTTGCCGCGCTACTCTTTGCGCTGAGGCCGGACAACTCAGAGCCGGTGACGGTTGAGGAATAGTCCGTTATATAGGTCGCAAATCTTCAGGAGATTGCGCGCTTTATGTCGTCAGGCACCCTATCATATGATGTGATCGTCGTTGGAGGCGGACATGCTGGCACCGAGGCCGCCGCCGCCGCCGCGCGCGTTGGCGCGAAGACCTTGCTGCTCACGCATAAGCTTGAGACTGTTGGTGAAATGTCTTGCAATCCTGCCATTGGTGGGTTGGCAAAAGGACACCTGGTCCGTGAGATCGATGCGCTGGATGGCGTCATGGGTAAGGCAATTGATGCTGGCGGCATCCAATTCCGTATGCTGAACTTATCGAAAGGCCCTGCGGTGCGCGGGCCTCGCGCTCAGGCTGACCGAAAACTTTATCGCGAAGCAGTACAGTCTCTTCTCGCTGAACAATCCAATCTCACCAGCCGCGCAGGTGCGGCGGAAGACCTGGAGATTGACCCCGAGACCAAACACATCACGGCCGTAATCACCGGGGGCGGTGAACGCATCCCCTGCGGCGCCGTTGTGTTAACTACAGGGACCTTCCTTAGTGGCATAATTCATCGTGGAGAAGAACGAATCCCGGCGGGGAGGATTGGGGAAAATGCGGCCTATGGCCTTTCTAATACACTGAAAACATTAGACTTTTCTCTTGGCCGCCTTAAAACAGGGACACCGCCCCGGCTGGATGGGCGGACTATCGCCTATGATCGCCTGACCGAGCAGCCCGGTGATAACCCTGCTGTTCCATTCTCCTTTATGACGGACAAGATCACCACGCCGCAGATGTCATGCCATATCACTGCAACCACACGGGAGACGCATGCCTTAATCCTGGCGAATAAGGATCGAGCGCCCATTTACAACGGGCAAATTGAAAGCGTCGGCCCCCGTTATTGCCCGTCTATTGAGGACAAGGTGGTTCGGTTCTCAGGGCGAGATGCGCACCAGATCTTTCTCGAGCCTGAGGGCTTAGAGGACCACACGGTTTATCCCAATGGCATCTCGACCAGCCTTCCAGAGGATGTTCAGTTAGCCATGCTCAAAACAATACCAGGCCTTGAGCAGACGGAGATGATCCAGGCTGGTTATGCTATCGAATACGACTTCGTTGATCCACGTGAACTCCGGCCGACGTTGGAAACCCGCAAGGTGGGCGGCCTTTATTTCGCCGGTCAGATTAATGGCACAACTGGATATGAAGAGGCCGGTGCCCAAGGCCTGTTAGCTGGGGTCAATGCTGCGAGGGCTGTTGGTGGCTCTGATGTCTTCACCGTCGATCGTGCGGAAGGCTATATGGGGGTCATGGTGGATGATCTGACCAGTCGCGGAACCGTTGAACCCTATCGTATGTTTACCTCTCGCGCAGAGTACAGGCTTAAGCTTCGAGCCGATAACGCAGACCTCCGGCTAACGGATTTGGGGATCGCGGCGGATTGCGTTGGCTCCGAGCGGGCAGCAGCCTTTGCCGAAAAGAAGGACGCGCTCGCCAAGGCCAGGGCTCATTTGGATAGCCTAGTGGTGACGCCAACGTCCCTGGCGGCTCGGGGGCACAAGATTAATCAGGATGGCGTTCGCCGCTCAGGCTTTGACCTCCTTTCCTACAAAGACATTGGCTGGTGGCAGCTTCAAGACCTATGGCCTGAGCTGGAGGGCATCCGGGCCGATGTCCGCGAACAGCTCGAGATTGAGGGTCGCTATGCTGGATATATGGAGCGCCAAGACGCGGATATTCGAGCCTTTCGGAAAGACGAAGCCTTAGCCCTACCCGAAGCCTTGGACTATGCAGACGTCGGGGGCCTTTCGAACGAAGTTCGTCAAAAACTTACAGATGCACGGCCCGCCACGCTGGGCGCGGCTGCCCGCATTCCTGGGATTACGCCCGCCGGGCTAACCACTCTGTTGCGCCATGTGCGTAAACCACCCTCACCCGGGGCGCTGGCTCATGCAGGCTGAGCCCAGCCCGGCTGTTTCGTGTGAATTATAGCCCGATGGACCTGGCAACCCTATTTTCTGTTTATGGGGTCTTCGTTTTTTTAGCCTCGTTATTAATTTAGAAAACCCGAAATTAGCCGCAGCTGTTGAGGGCTTGACGGCCACCCCCAACGACGCGATACCAGACCAACAGACCCTAATCTTAAAATTTGTCGAACAGGATTGTTTCACGTGAAACAGAGGCTCTTCGCCGCCGCTGAATTTCAAACCGCCACCAATGTTTCACGTGAAACGTTGGATCGCTGCAAAATCTATGTGGACCTTCTCCATGAGTGGAGTGGGCGTATGAACTTGGTTGCGCGGTCGACCTTAGATGACGTCTGGCACCGGCACATGTTGGATTCAGCCCAGCTGTTTCCGTTGATCCCAGTGGGCACTAAAACACTGGTTGATCTGGGCTCGGGCGCTGGGTTTCCAGGCTTACTGATGTCCATTATGGGAATTTCTGGGGTGCATCTTGTCGAATCGACGGGCAAAAAGGCGTTGTTTCTGCAAACTGTTGTCAACGAAACAGGAATCTCCGCAAAAATTCATAATGATCGCATTGAAGCCTTAAGGCCGTTTATAGCCGACGTGATAACTGCCAGGGCCTTGGCGCCGTTGGATAAATTGCTGAATTATGCCGCCCCTTTTTCGGGACCAAACACCCTACACCTCTACCATAAGGGACAACATGTGGGGCATGAATTGACCAAGGCACACAAAATATGGAATATAAAGGTGGATCTGATACCCAGTAGTACTGATCCGCAAGGTAGTGTTTTGAGCGTGTGCGAGGTGTCCCGTGTCAAGCCAGATCGATTCTAACCCCCCCCAAGCCTATCGATCTGATGGGGGGGTTTCGCCGCGCGTTCTTGCTATTTCTAATCAGAAAGGCGGTGTTGGTAAAACGACGACAGCAGTAAACTTGGCCACAGCGCTCGCGGCCGTTGATAAGCGGGTTCTGATTGTTGATCTCGATCCTCAGGGCAACGCATCTACCAGCCTAGGCATCCCTATTAATATGAGGGAAATCAACACGTATCATGTCTTGATGGGTGATGCTGGCCTAGATCGGGCCTGTGTCGCCACGGACGTCCCCAACCTCAGTATTGTGCCATCCGGCGCTGACCTGGCCGGCGCGGAACTGGAGCTGGTTGATGTGAATAACCGCGAGGGGCGCTTAAAGGCTGCCGTCAGCGGGGCTTCTGCCGACTACGACTACATTCTGATCGATTGTCCGCCCTCTCTGGGCCTGCTGACCCTCAATGCTTGGGTTGCTGCCCAGGCAGTGCTGGTTCCACTCCAGGTCGAGTTTCTAGCCCTTGAGGGGGTCAGTCAACTGGTGCGCACTATCGAGCGTGTTCGGCAGTCTTTCAATCCAGACCTCGTAATCCAGGGTATCGTTCTCACTATGGTTGACAAACGAAATAGCTTATCAGAAATGGTTGAATCAGACGTCCGTGGCTTCTTTGGCGATAAGGTCTACACTACTGTTATTCCCAGAAATGTGCGGGTTTCAGAGGCCCCGTCCCATGGCAAACCCGTTCTTCTCTATGATTTTAAATCTAAAGGCGCCCAGGCCTATCTGAGCCTAGCTGGAGAAGTGCTGAAGCGCGAACGGGCTGTTGCAGCATGAGCGCCAATAAGCCACGTCAGAGCCTCGGCCGGGGCCTGGATGCCCTCTTTGGTGAAACTGCTGAGGTGGCGCCGGTAACCGTTGCACCATATGGCCAACTTGACACCCCGCCCGCCTCACAGCCAAGTGTGGCTGTTTCTAAGGGCCTAGCGGAAATTCCCGTTGAGCACATGGCGCCATCGCGTTTTCAGCCCCGTCGCGTGTTTAATGAGACGCAGATAGATGAGCTTGCGGCCTCTATTCGAGATAAGGGTGTACTCCAGCCCCTCCTGGTTCGGTCGGCGCCCGACGGCACATATGAGATCATTGCAGGTGAGCGGCGCTGGCGCGCTGCGCAACGGGCAAAAATACATCAAGTTCCTGTTATCATTAAAGAATTTACAGACACCGAGGTCCTTGAAGTGGCCTTGGTTGAGAACCTTCAGCGTGCTGATCTCACCCCACTTGAAGAGGCCGAGGGCTATCAACGCCTGTCAGATGAATTTGGTCATACGCAAGAAGCGCTGGCTAAAGTTCTGGGTAAAAGTCGCGGCCATGTAGCTAATATGATCCGTCTTCTGACCTTACCTGAGAGCGTTAAACACCTGCTTGATCGTGGCTCTCTGTCTATGGGGCAGGCCCGGGCGCTGATCGGGGTGGCAGACGCGGGCGACCTTGCCAAACAAATTTTGGCCCGGGGCCTATCGGTCCGCCAGGTTGAGAAACTGGTTAAAAAGCACGGAAAAGTAAGCCGTCCACGCGTTTCTAAGGTCGCTCAGGCTGCGGCCGAGAAGGATACGGATACACGTGACCTGGAAAACAGGCTCGAAGAGGCTCTCGGCTTGAAGGCCGAAGTCAGCTTTGACGGCAAGGGCGGCGTGCTGTCGCTTTCATATTCAGATTTGGAGCAACTCGACGAACTCGTGAGCCGTTTGACCCGGGCCAAGGCGATCCGCCCATTCGTGGCGGACCGTGATCCGAATGTGCTCGACATCGAAGAAGTGTTGGCTAAGCGCGGCGGAATCTTCAAGCTCGGTCATAGTGAAGAAGAGCGAGTGGCAAGGCCTCAATTAGACCCTCACCAAGACGGAACGGGTAGCGATGGATCAATAGGCCAAGAATAAACTTACTTATAACACGTTGTTTTCATATAATTTTATATATTGATATACACCTAAGTGCCTGTTTTAACGGACCTTCAAGCTGTCGTTTCGGCGCTGCCTGCCAAACCCTTTTTCTTTATGCGTCACGGGGAAACAGACTGGAATAAAAACCGCCTTACCCAAGGCCGCACGGACATCCCTCTTAATAATACTGGCCAAGATCAGGCGTTTTTAGCAATGTCGTTGCTCGTCGGCCATGGCATCACAAAACTAGTCTCAAGCCCCCTTAGGCGGGCCTATGAAACGGCAAAAATAGTTAATCGTGCTCTTGTTCTGCCCATTGAACTCCATTCCGGCCTAGTGGAGCGCGGGTTTGGAGCAGCGGAAGGTAAACCTTGGGTGCCCGGCTTTGTTGACAGTGACCTCGGTGAAGGATCCGAAGCTCTGTCCCCCTTTCATACTCGTGTCGTCTTAGCGTTATCAGATTCACTCACCCGTTACCCTGGGCCACTCTTATTCGTTAGTCATGGCGGCGTTTATGGCGCATATGCAAAGTTTCTCGCGGCTATACCAGATGCAAGGGCACCAAATTCTGTGCCTTTTTTCTTCGATCCACCCGGAAAATATACTACTCGGTGGGGCATTATCCCGGTCGATCCAACTCGGACGTAGTCATCGCAGAGCCGCACCTTGACCTTCCAGCTTCTGGAACCCCCATATAGGCAGCATGTCCGTTACTGTCCGCCCCGTTTTAAAAACACAACCTGTCCGTCTTCCTATTGAAGGTATGACCTGCCCGGCTTGTGCGACATATTTAGAAAAGGCGTTATTGTGCGTCCCGGGCATTGAATCGGTCTCCGTCAATTTTGCTTTGGAACAAGCAAGCGTTGACGTCGACCCAAACAAGGCATTGATTTCTGATGTTGTTGCCGCGGTTGGGCGAGCGGGATTTTTGGTTCCCGACGATGAATTTATTTTTATATTACATGGGATGACCTGTGCGGCCTGCGCCGCACGGTCTGAAAAGGTTTTGTTCCGTGTTCCAGGTGTTTCGTCGGCGTCTGTGAATTTTGCCATTGAGCGGGCGACGGTGTCTGCGCCAAAGGGGACGGTTACGTTTGATGTGCTGGCCGATGCTATTTCTAAGGCTGGCTTTCACGCGCGTAAACCTTCTAGTGACCTTAGCGTCGATGTTCTAAACAAAAAACAAAAAGCGCTCTCAAAAGAATTCTTAACCCTAATTTTTGCCACCGTGCTGACGCTACCTCTTGTCTCGCAAATGGGAGCCCATGTTATGGGAATTGGTTTCCACCTCTCACCCTGGGGCGAACTTGCGCTTGCATTACCGGTGCAATTCTTTGCCGGTGCACGATTCTATCGTGGAGCGTGGAATGTTTTGCGCGCAAGTTCAGCCAACATGGATGTGCTTGTGGTAATGGGCACGACTGCTGCGTTTGGCTATAGCGTTTACCTTCTTGCCTTGCTCGGTAATGCCGCCACCGGGCAACTCTACTTCGAGGCCTCGGCCGTTATCATTACGCTTGTCCTGTTTGGTAAATTTTTAGAATCGCGTGCGAAGCGTGGAACTACCGCTTCCATTAGGTCTCTTATGACGTTGCGTCCCGATGTCGCGCGGGTGAAGCGCGATAGAGATGTTATGGAAGTGCCTGTTGATCAAGTTCGTTTTGGAGACATGGTTCTAGTTCGTCCTGGTGAAAAGATCCCTGTCGATGGCTACATTGAAGAGGGACAGATTGCTGTTGATGAGTCGCTTCTGACAGGAGAAAGCTTACCCGTTAAAAAAGCCCCGGGTGACAACGTGATCGGCGGCTCCATCAACGGAACTGCTCTCTTGACTATTCGTGCGACGCGGGTAGGCGCAGACTCAACACTCTCGCGTATTATTAAACTGGTTGAGAATGCGCAAAGCGGTAAAGCGCCGGTACAGCGTTTAGTTGATAAAGTTTCTGCTGTATTTGTTCCCGTTGTCATCGTCATTGCAACGACTACTTTTGCAGGCTGGTTGTTTTCTGGTGGAACGTTTGAACAAGCTCTGGTTTCAGCCGTTTCGGTTTTGGTTATTGCCTGTCCCTGCGCTCTCGGCCTTGCAACGCCAACGGCGATTGTGGTCGGCACCGGCGCTGCCGCGCGCGCGGGGATTCTAATAAAAGATGTTGAAGCTTTAGAGTGCGCCCATCGTGTCGACACGGTAATTTTTGACAAGACGGGAACCCTAACTAAAGGCCAACCCGCCGTTGTCGATTTTCAAATTCTGAGTGGAAGTGAGAACGATGTGATTTCTCTTGCATCTTCAGTACAGACGGGTAGCGAACACCCTCTCGCTAAAGCAATACTATCGCTTGCACACCAGAAAAATATTTCTGTTTTGCCTGTTAAAGAATTTCAAAGTGTCACCGGTCGTGGAGTTTCTGGTCGCGTTAAAGACCGGGGCATCCTTTTTGGTAATCGCGAGTTTCTAGATGAGTCCGGTATCAATACCGAGCCTGTTTTAGGTCGGGTGATGGAGTGGGAACAAAACGCCCATACCGTTATTTGGATGTCCGTTGATGGCACCCTCGCCGCTGTCTTTGCTTTGGCAGACCCTGTGCGCAAAGAAGCCAAAACTGCTGTGAGCATTCTGAAAAGACTCGGTATTCAATCGCTTCTTCTGTCTGGTGATGCACCGGCCGCCGCAATGGCCGCCGCAAAATTAGTTGGTATTGATCATGCGTATGGTGGGGTGTCTCCTGGAGACAAAGCCGCTGCAGTGAGCGAACTTCATGCTAAACACCATATCGTTGCCATGGTCGGCGATGGTGTCAACGACGCGCCTGCTTTAGCCATCGCTGATGTGGGGGTTGCTATGGGGAGCGGGACGGATGTGGCTATGGAAACAGCCGCAATTACACTTATGCGGTCAGACCCCCGTCTCGTCGCGGCGGCATTTGGCATCAGTCGAGCGACGTGGCGAAAGATCCAACAGAATTTATTCTGGGCATTTATCTATAACGTAATAGGCATTCCGCTTGCCGCGTTTGGTTATCTCAGTCCGGCTGTTGCCGGTGCAGCTATGGCCGCGTCTAGCGTGAGTGTTGTGGCTAATGCTTTGCTGTTGCGTCGTTGGCGCCCGGTTCTACACTAAAATTATGGGGCTATTTTTTAGGGGCATCGTTCATGACAAAGGCTCTTATTCCCGTTGAAAGCATGAGCTGTGGCGGGTGCAGGTCAACCGCATAGAGGTATTCCTTGGGGTGAATTAAAAACTCAATCTAGAAATGTTTGTACAAGCGTTGCTTTTGCTATGACGCGCCCATCGGACTCTCTGGACAATGTCGCTTCTGCAAAGGCCTGTCGTTTACCGTGACTGGTTAACGTCGATTCTCCGATTATGGGTTCGTCGAGTTTAGCGCCCCGCAAAAAAGACGTCGACATCTGTGCCGTTGTGAACATTCGTCCGCCACCTGCGTACCAGGTCGCTAATCCGGCCACATCATCCAGCATGGCGGAGAGGTATCCGCCCAGCACTCTGCCAGCCGGATTCATTAGCTCTTTATCGGGAACGTAGCGGACTGAGCCAATACCCGTTTCTTTATCAAAGCCGATTGCTTCACCACCCAAGAGCGCACGCCCTTTGACGGGGGGCGTTTTCTCGATCACAATTTTGCTTTCGCTGCGTCGTACTCGACTTTGAGTTGGGCGATTAAGGTTGCGACCGGCTGCACTTTGTCGACGGCACGAACGCCTTGGCCAGCAGACCAAATATCTTTCCACGCTTTATTTTTCTCCGGCCCATCGTGGCGGCTTTCAAAACTTTTGTCTTTGCGAGGTTTGAGCGCGGCGGGGTCCATACCTGCTTTGATGATCGAGGACTTCAAGTAGTTGGCTGGAACACCGGTGAAGTGAGCGGTCAGCATGATGTCTTCTTCTGTCGCCTCGACCAGCATTTCGCGATAGCTCTCAGGTGCGAGGCTTTCCTCCGTCGCGATGAAGCGGGTTCCTAGGTATCCAAAATCTGCCCCCAGCACCTCTGCCGCACGCACGCCAGCGCCGTCGACAATACCGCCACCGAGGATGATTGGGCCACCAAAGAAAGACCGGACGGCAGGAACGAAGGAGAAGCCGGTGACAAACCCTGTGTGGCCACCAGCGCCTGCTGAGACCAGCACTAAACCGTCGGCACCCGCGTCCACAGCTTTCTTGGCATAGGTCACGGAGTTCACATCAGCAAAAACCAGCCCGCCATAGTCGTGCACTTTTTCTACCACGCGCCTTGGTGATCCCAGCGCCGTGATAACGATCTCGGGCTTGTACTGCTGCAGTAGCGCAAAGTCCTTATCGAAACGCTTGGAGGTGGAATGGCAGATGATGTTTGCCGCCCACGGCGCACTTGTTCCCGGGTTGTTTTTCTCCGCCTCAGCTAGTTCTTTGGTGATCCGCTCAAACCATTCTTCTAACGCCGAGATCGGCCGAGCATTCATGGTTGGAAATGACCCGATCACACCAGCTTTGCACGCTGCGATGACCAAATCTGGACCTGACACGAGAAACATGGGCGCGGAAAAGGCGGGAATCGTCAGGCGTGATTTGATGGCTGCGACCTTGTCGGCGACGGTCGCCGCTGGAGAAGAACTATCCGGCATAGGTGTCTCTCAATTCTGCTTTCTGAATTTTGCCTTGTGCACTACGCGGCAACTTATCTGTAAATGAAACGTGTTTCGGCACTTTGTACCGGGCCAGGTATTCTGTACAACGTTTCTTCACAGTGGCTGCGTTAAGAGCGCCAGCATTTTTTAGTACGATGATCGCGTGTCCTACCTCTCCCCACTGTTCGTCTAAAACACCGATAACGGCGGCTTCAGAGATCTCAGGAAGCAATTCTAATGTGCTCTCAATTTCTGCTGGATAAACGTTTTCGCCGCCAGAAATGAACATGTCTTTCTTACGGTCAACCACGTAAAGCGCACCTTCCTCATCCAGGCGGCCGATATCTCCGGTCTTAAACCAGCCGTCCGCTGTGCGACTTGCCGCGGTTAGGTCGGGCGCGTTCCAATATCCAGGTGTGACACCTTCACTATTAATTTGAATTTCACCGTTCTCGCCTTGCGGCACAAGGGCATCGGTGTCATCCGCAATCCGAATTTCTGTGCCGATTACTGACCACCCAACGCACCCCAGTTTCTTTTGCGCTTGATCTGGTGGAAGCGTTGCAACACCAAAGACCTCGGTCATACCGTATGAGTTACATAGCATGAGGCCTTTGCCTTGGTATTGCGTCAGCAATTCTTCTGTAACCGGTGCGCCGCCGACACCTGCCCGGACCAGGGATGGAAAAGTTGCATCATCAAACCCTGCACATTGAGCCATCATCTGAAATTGGACTGGCACCCCTAAAGTATGGGTAATCCCCAGTTTAGGGTCAGATAAATAGGATAGGGCTTCTTCGGCATCCCAATGCCGCATGATGTGAACTGTGCCGCCGTAGTAAAACAATGGAAGCGCAAAGGAATTTAGCCCCGCAGTATGAAACATAGGGGCTGCTGTTAATGTCCGCGTTGCGCTTCCCAGAATTGTATGCGCTGCTTGATTAACGGCCATTGCCTGCATTCGCCATGTGCTGATGACACCCTTTGGCCGACCTGTCGTCCCTGAGGTGTAAAGAAGATTAGCGGTCATATTGAGATCGAGCTTGGCAAAGCCCTCCCATGTATCGGCGGTTACAATATCGGTTTCGAATGGGCTGTCATCTCTATCGTTTCTCCACCAACTCTGCAGATTGAGCTCGCGGACCGACGATTCAAAAGCTGTGTCGACAATCATCACTGTGGGCGTGGCATCTTCAACGATCGCCGCGAGTTCTGGCGGCGCAAGACGCCAGTTTACAGGCATGTAAATTGCCCCTAGCCGCCAGCAGGCGAAAAGAATCTCATAGAGATCAATTGAATTGTAGGCCACCACCATCACTCTATCGCCCAAGCCAACGGAATACTGATGAGCGAGAATTGAGGCGATCTTTTGTGACCGGTCGAGCATGCCTTGATAGGTTGTGCGTCGCCCAGTCGCCAAGTCATGGAGCGCAAGTGCGTCGGGTGACGTTTCACATTGTCTCGTGAGCCAGTCACATAAAATTGGTTTTAGCGTTAGATCGTCATTCACGTTTGGCGCCCATACGACTCAAAAGCGTAAAATTGCAGAGCTAATGAGTCCTATATCATCGAACTCAGGCCCTCCAGCGGGTTCTTGACCAACCCAAAACCCGGTCATCCCAAGTTTGACGCCGCGGACAAGAATGTAAGACGCCTCCAGCTTGCCTTGATCGACCTTGTCTTTCACAGCAGCATTATCAGTAGCACCGGCCCGCACTCGAAGGTATGATGCGCCAATTCCCCACGGCCCAATTTCATAGGTCGTGGCAAGACCAAGAGTAGACGAGTTTAGTTTGTCATCCGGAGTTGACCGAATGAAACTTCCACCAACTGTAAAGCCGCCCAGTTCAGCCTGGGCGCTGACATTCCAGGCTGTCTCGCCGTCATTGCCAAGTGTTCTTGATTGGCTATCAAAATAACCGCCTACAAGACCTAACTTTCCGGCCTTAATTCGACCCTCCCAAGCGGCGCTGACCTCCCAAGCATTGTTGTCTCTGGTGCTTTTATCGAAGTATCCATCTTCCCCCTGGGTGGTCGTCGGGAAGTAATTGGCACCGACAGTGAGCCCACGAATTGTCGGTGACTCATAGCCAATCTGGAAGGCATCGCCCGTGAACCTTTCAAAGGTCATAATTTCTTTGACGCCAATCATCGTGCGCTGTGGAACGATCCGGCCAATAATTTCGTCGTCTTCATAAGCGACATACGGCGTTTCATAGCTAAAATTTTGGTTAAAACCCTCCTTTTCACCGATATTTAGTCTCCCAAACGCCGTTTTAACATCTAGGTACTGTTCGTCTACTTCGCCACTGTTCTTATTTTCGGCGCGCATTTCGATCTTGGCAGAAATCTCAACGCCGTTGTCGAGCACGGTTTTTCCGGAGAAATAGACTTCAACGTCGGACAGAGCCCCGGATGAGTTGAGTGATTCACCTGGTAATTGGTCCACATCCGCAAAGAAGAAGTACTGCTCCATCTTTCCGCCTAAGGAGAGCTTAATTTGTTCCGCGGCACCGGCTTTCTGGGCCAAGGGGGCGCCCAGACCTATAAAAAGAACGCAAATGGGGATGAGATAAAGTCGTGTGACCATTGGACCAAAGCTCCACACAGTTAATTTTGTATTTATAATATTCGCTGAAAATAGGTCATATCTGTATCAGTGCAATATGATTTACACTCCGATCCTGGATCAACCTCCTTTTGTTGTATTCTCTCAATGGGAGGAAAGAAAAGTCCATTTATTGGACCTTTGGGGTATTTCTAGTCGCCAATTCTAGGCGATAGGGTTATTCCTTTCCTGAAATCCCTACTTTCCATTGTGGCCAGGGCCTGTGATTGGCTATAAATCCCGCCTCATAGTGGCTGCTTGGCCTAAATAGTCTGACCGGGTTAATAACCGGCCAACCGAGGAGATCTACGGTATGGCGTTTTCGTCTTCTATCGCCACCCTATACAGGGTGGGCACGGCCGCTGTTCTGGCCCTTGCCGTAACGTCCTGCTCGGGCGACGACAATAACGGCTCGGCGTACCGGACCTCTCCTGAGTTTCGATCTGATACCCCCCCGGAAGCTGGTCTCGGGATTACCTTATTCGGAGATTCAAACCCGCAAGGAACGGAAGGCGCAGTAGCAGTTAATGCTTTCCTATGGCGCGCTTCTCTGGACACTATTTCGTTTATGCCTCTGGCCTCAGCAGACCCGTTCGGCGGCGTAATTATAACGGATTGGTATGCTCCGCCGGAAACGCCGGGGGAACGCTTTAAAGTTAATATGTATATTCTAGGGCGGTCACTACGTGCTGATGGCCTAAAGGTTTCCGTCTTTCGTCAGCAAGATGATGGGGCTGGTCGTTGGGCCGATGCACCAGTAGGAGCCGAAGTTCAAGGTGAGTTCGAGGAGGCGGTGCTCACGCGTGCACGTCAATTGCGCATGCAAGCGGTTGCTGAAGAAAGCTAAGTGCATGCAATCCGCATAGGCCCCTCTCCTTACTCACCCTAAATTATTAAGACGCTGTCCCCATGTCTGACGTGCGCTACAATTTCAAAGAAGTCGAACCTCGCTGGCAGAAAGCATGGGCCGACAACAAGAGTTTTGTTTCATCCGGCGACGGGTCGAAGCCAAAATATTTTGTATTGGAGATGTTTCCTTATCCCTCTGGTCGCCTTCACATGGGGCACGTTCGCAACTATACGCTTGGAGATGTGGTCGCTCGTTTTCGCAAAGCTCAGGGTTTTGACGTGTTGCATCCTATGGGTTGGGATTCATTCGGCTTACCGGCAGAGAACGCAGCGCTGGAACGCGGCATTCATCCGGGAACATGGACGCGCCAAAACATTGCCGATATGCGGGAACAGTTTGAGCCACTTGGATTGTCGCTCGACTGGAGCCGGGAAATCTCCACCTGTGAACCGGCGTACTACCGTCACGAACAAAAAATGTTCTTGGACTTTGTCAAAGCAGGTTTGGCGTATCGAAAAGAGTCATGGGTTAACTGGGACCCTGTCGAGAACACTGTTCTGGCTAACGAACAGGTGGTTGATGGTAAGGGCTGGCGTTCCGGTGTTGCGGTCGAACGCCGCAAGCTGAATCAATGGTTTTTGAAAATCACCGATTACGCGGAAGAGCTTTTAGCAGCTACCGAAACGCTTGACCGCTGGCCAGACAAAGTTCGCTTAATGCAGCACAATTGGATCGGTCGATCAGAGGGTGCGCGACTTGAGTGGTCTGTATTAAAGCCAGAAGGGACCGAGCTCCCTGACAAGCTCGAGGTCTTTACAACGCGGCCTGATACGTTATTCGGCGCCTCGTTTTGTGCCATATCGCCTAACCACCCTCTTGCGGCAGAGCTCGTTGAGAACAATCCCGCGCTGGCTGATTTTGTGGCTGATTGTAACCGTCTTGGTACGTCAGAAGGGGCGATCGAAAAAGCTGAAAAAAAAGGGTTTGATACGGGGCTTACGGCGCAGCACCCATTCGATCCCGACTGGGAAGTGCCGGTATACGTCGCGAATTTTGTGCTTATGGACTACGGTACTGGAGCAATATTCGGCTGTCCCGCACATGATCAGCGAGACATGGATTTTGCCCGCAAATATAATTTACCAGTGATTTGTGTCGTTGCGCCAAAAGACGCTGACCCAACCGCCTTCGCGACGGAATTGGAAGCGGGCACGAACGCTTTTACTGGTGATGGCGTGGCCGTTAAATCAGAGTTTATTAATGGCATGACGGGTGAAGACGCTAAACGTGTGGCGATCGAAAAAATTGAAGCAGAAAAAAATGGCGAAGGTGTCGTTCAGTATCGTCTGCGTGACTGGGGTGTTTCACGCCAACGGTATTGGGGCTGCCCAGTTCCAATTATTCATTGCGATTCGTGCGGCGCAGTACCGGTGCCGGATACAGATTTGCCGGTGATACTACCCGACGATGTGACGTTTGATTTGCCCGGAAACCCACTCGTACGCCACCCTACATGGAAACGCGTGTCTTGCCCAAGTTGCGGCAAGGCTGCTGAGCGCGAAACAGATACCTTTGACACGTTCTTCGAAAGTTCATGGTATTTTGCTCGCTTTTGTGATCCCAAAAACGAGACCCTTGGTTTTGACAAAGCAGCGGCAAACCAATGGCTACCTGTAGATCAATACATTGGTGGTGTTGAGCACGCTGTCTTACACCTTCTCTACGCGCGTTTTTTCACGCGTGCGCTACAAACATGCGGTTATCTAGATGTGGCTGAGCCGTTTGATGGCTTGTTCACGCAAGGCATGGTTGGTCACGAAACGTATAAAAACCCTGATGGGTCATGGTTGTCTCCAGACCAGGTCACCCAATCTGAATCGGGCGACGCCATCCATATTGACGACGGCACGCCGGTTTTGATTGGCCGTTCAGAAAAAATGTCGAAGTCTAAAAAGAATACGGTCGACCCAGCGTATATCATCGGAACGTATGGTGCCGATGCAGCCCGCTTGTTTATGTTGTCTGACTCCCCCCCTGAACGCGACATGGAGTGGACGGACTCTGGCATCGAGGGCGCGTGGCGGTATCTCAATCGGTTGTGGCGCATGGTTGCTGAAACACCGATAGATGCTGGTTCACTTCCGGCACTCGATACAATGGATACTGCTGCAGTGGAGATTATTAAGGCAACGCATAAAGCGATTGCCCATGTGACCGAAGCGCTTGAGACGTTTCGCTATAATGCTGCTGTCGCGCATATTCGCGAGTTCACCAATGCGATCGGAGAGCTAAACGTCGAGCTGACTGGTGCGTTACCAGCGCGTCGGTTTGCGGTTGAAACGTTAGCGATCTTGGCAAATCCACTAATCCCCCACATCACTGAAGAAATATGGGCAACGTTGGGTTGCAATGGCTTGCTTGCTGATCAGGCATGGCCAAAACACGATCCAGCTTTACTGGTTGAGGACATTGTTACCCTAGGTGTTCAAGTGAACGGCAAGATGCGCGGCACAATTGAAGTTGCTACAGAAGCTGACAAAAGCACGTGTGCGTCTGCAGCGCTGGCCCTGCCGACCGTTCAGGCGCAGGTGGACGGCAAACAAGTCCGCAAAGTTATCGTGATCCCAGGTAAAATAGTGAATGTGGTCGTTGGATAGTGACAATTTGACCGGGTAACCTATTTGGGCGTAGACCTCGGAAAAGAAAAAACTCTGGGCTGATAAGTAATGACCGCAACAATCTTCATTGATGGTGAGGCAGGCACGACGGGCCTCCAAATTCGGGATCGTCTCCTAAGTCGATCAGATGTGACCCTGTTGCAGTTAGATGATGCTGTCCGCAAGGATACGCTTGCCCGCAAAGACGCTCTCAATTCATGTGACGTTGCGGTTTTGTGTTTGCCCGATGATGCTGCGCGAGAAGCCGTGGCCCTCATCGAAAACAATGATGTCAAAGTCATCGATGCAAGCACGGCCCATAGGACGGCCGATGGCTGGATCTACGGCTTTCCCGAATTAAATGCAGGCCAGTCTGCGCGGATTGCAGACGCCGGATGGGTCAGTAATCCTGGCTGCTATCCAACCGGCGCTGTGGCTTTGCTCCACCCCCTTATTGCATCTGGGCTGGTTCCAGCAGGCTTTCCAATCTCCATTAATGCGGTCTCTGGATATTCTGGAGGAGGGCGGCAAAACATTGCGGCCTATGAAGACCTGAATACGCCAAATCCTATTGACACCCCTATCCGGTCATACGGCCTAGCCCTGCAGCACAAGCATGTGCCTGAAATGACGAAGTATACAGGGCTTGAGCACGACCCGTTGTTTTTGCCTCAAGAAGGACGGTATAGCCAAGGCATGTTGGTTCAGGTGCCGCTTAATTTGTGGATGCTGGACCGCAAAGTTTCGCCAGCCGATCTGCAGGAGTGTCTTTCCTCTTGGTATTCTGATCGGACCTTTGTTTCTGTGGCGTCCTCAGAAGACTTGGCGCAGATGGCTCACCTGGGCCCCGAGGGACTCAACGGTACAAACAGGATGGCACTACATGTATTTGGCAACAAAGACCGGCAACAAGCGGTGTTGGTCGCTCTCTTAGACAACCTTGGCAAAGGCGCGTCGGGCCAAGCGGTGCAGTGTCTCAATATTATGCTTGGGTTAGATGAGACGTCCGGCCTCGAGGCGTAAGCCTGCTAACGGATAATTTGCTTCGAAGCACCTCAATTATAAGTAGATTCGGCGCTAGAAAACTCTCATTATATGACCAATAAAACTGGTCCCCGTGAGATGCAAGTACATTCAAAACTATGGCATGCTGCTATTGATCTTGACAGTGAAGCTTGGGAGCGTTCCAAACGAACCATGAGAATATTGTCAACCCTCGTTCTTAGTTTTGGGCTCGGTGCATGCGGCTTTAGCCCCATGTATGGCTCGAATGGGTTCTCAGCGTCAGACTCGGTTGTAGCCAGGCTCTCTCAGGTCAACATTCGGCCCATTGCTGAGCGACGGGGCATGGTGCTGCGACAGCAACTTAATGAAAAACTAAGACCAAGCGGTGTGTCGAGCAATCGATATGAACTGCAAGTGAGCTTGTCATCGGAGACCCAGGAGTTGGGCGTGCGCCAAGATTCCACGAGATCACGCGCGAACCTTATTCTGACTGCTAACTATACACTTTGGGACGGCAGCACCAGGGTAACGCGGGATCGTGCAAGGGCTGTGGCCTCCTACAATATTTTGGACGATCAATACGCCACGATTACCTCAGAGCGAAATGCTGAAGCTCGTGCCTTGCGACAGATCAGTGATGAAATCCGCACACGACTGGCGGTGCATTTCGAACGGTCTTCTACTGTGCAAATGCGTGGGCCATAGGCCCAAGATGCCCAGGCCTGTTGGTGCTCTGTCATGGTGAAGGTTCAAGCGGGGCGGGCTGATTCTTTTGCCAAATCCCCCGATAAAAAGACACAAGCTATCCTGGTCTATGGCCCTGATTCAGGCCTTGTTCGAGAACGCGCCAAAATATTGCTGAATTCTGTACTCAATGGCGATAACGATCCCTTTCGTATTGCAGACCTGGATGCGGCGACACTCAAATCCGATCCGGCTCGATTGGCTGATGAAGTTGCGTCCATGTCCCTTACCGGCGGTCGACGGGTCGTAAAGGTGCGTGATGCAACAGATGCTTTGAGCCAGCTTGTTGAGGGGTTTCTAGATGACCTCATCGGCGATGCTTTGGTCGTTTTTGCAGCTGGAGAGCTCGGCCCTAGATCGTCTTTGCGTAAATTATTTGAAGGGGCAGACAACGCGGCGGCTTTACCGTGTTACTCGGACGATGCCCGCGCGTTAGACCAAGTGGTGCGTGAAGGGTTAACGGGGGCGGGCCTTACCGCAGATCCCGATGCTTTGACTTGGCTGGCCTCTCATATGGGCGGTGACCGCGCGCTCAGCCGGAGAGAAGTTGAAAAGCTTGTTCTGTTCAAAGTTAGCGACAGTAACAAGACCGTGACCTTGGATGATGCCATGGCCTGCGTTGGCGATACGGCAGCATTTGATCTCGATGATCTCGTGTACGCCATGGCAGACGGCGACCAACAAACCGTCCAGCGGGTGTTTGGTCGCATGATGGCAGAGGGCACGAGCCCGATTTCTGTTTTGACGGCGGCCTCTCGTCATCTCATGCGCTTGCATCAAATGTGTGGTATGCGCGGGTCTGGGTCTCTTGATCAGGCGATGATGAAATTACGGCCACCAGTTTTCTTTAAGCGTAAAGGTCAGTTTAAGAACCAGGCTGGCCGCTGGAACCCAAAGCTGCTTGCCCGTGGCCTTGAGGTTTTAACCACTGCTGAGCTCCAGGCAAAGTCAACGGACATGCCAGGCCAGGCGCTTATCGAACGCGCACTTATGCAAATTGCGACGGCGGCCAAAGTGGTACGTCGTTAGGCTGTCTTGATTAAGGGCCTAATTCCTGGTCATAGCCTTTGATCACTTCCCCTGAATGTCGGGGGAAAGTTTGGTCAGCATCAATCGAGGCTTTATTGATACCGGTCTTCCTTGAGTTGGGTCTCGATACTTTTTAGAGCTTTCTTAGTTTGAGCAGGCTCAGCGTGTAACGCCCTATATGCCAGCCATAAATACAATTTCAAAGCTACACGTACAAAATTATATGCAAATAACAGGAATTTTGTAGGTTCGTGACAGAAGTCGCCGCGCCCTCTAGTGTTGAATATGTTTTTATGGTTTCGGGCGGGGCCTACATGAATCTCAGCTTTTTAAAATTTCCAGTTTTAGCTGCACTTTTTCTTAGTTTGACCTCAAGCCACGGCGAGGCTGATGCAGGATCGTGCAAAGATCTCGCGGGCCGTAGCTTCTCAGCCTTGCTAGATGCTCCCACACAGATTACCGGCACACGGTTTGTGGAGGCGGCCGATGGCCTTCCCGCTTTTTGCGATGTTATTGGTTACACTGCTCCACAGGTTGGCCTGCACGTTCGGTTACCCAAAGACTGGAACGGAAGGTTTCACATGGAGGGGTGTGGCACCATGTGTGGCGTCCGTATTATTGAGAATGCAGATGACCCATTGTCACGCGGGACCGCGGTCGCCACGACAGACATGGGGCGGTCCGCACCGTTGGCGACTGCTGAATGGACCGGCGGCAACCCCGATTACAATACCATTATGAGGTCAGGAGAGTGGGCCTATAACAATACGGAACAAGAGCTCGATTTTGCGTATCGCGGAACCCATAAAGCCGTGTTGGCTTCAAAGGCTATTATTGCTGCGTACTACGGCGCAGACATTGACCATTCATACTGGCGGGGCTGTTCGACTGGAGGCCGACAAGGATTAATGTTGGCCCAAAGGTACCCTTGGCACTTCGACGGGATTGTCGCTGGAGCCCCTGCAGGCATTGAACCAGCCTATATTAATATTTTTTGGCGCACCCTGACGAACCTTACTGCTGATGGTCGCGCCATTCTTGGTCAGAGCCAAATTCCGGCCGTGCACACTGAGGTGATGGCGCAATGTGATGCGGCAGATGGCCTCAAGGACGGCGTGATTGATGATCCGTGGGCCTGCACGCCAGACCTATCCGTACTCAAATGCGACCAACCTAATGCTGAATTGGGCCGATGTTTATCTGATGATCAGACGGACGTCGTTGAACGGCTTTATGCCGGGGCCTTTCTATCTGATGGTTTGCGCGTGAGTTGGGGTGTTCCTAAGGGCGGTGAGCTTGGATTGATGCGCTATATCTTGAACGAAGCGGGTGAGACAGGAACTTTTGAACCTATGGCGCAAGACCGCCTTCGCTACACGTGGTTCGATTATGACCCTGGCCCAACTTACGATGCAGGAACCTTTGATCTTAATCGAGATTACCCCCGCTTGTTTACCCGTGGCCTTTTACCCGCGCCAAATAACCCAGACCTGACAGACTTTAAACGACGGGGTGGCAAACTCATCACGTATCAGGGCCTCAATGATATGTTGAATGCGGAACCATTGATCGAGTACATGAAAAAGACGGAGCGGATTGTCGGAGGTGAGGAACAGGCCGATGAGTTTTTACGGCTCTATCTTGTTCCAGGCATGAACCATTGTCGGGGCGGCGCCGGTGTTGATACTTTTGATTGGGTCTCAGAAATTCAGACTTGGGTGGAAGGTGGTGTTGGGCCGGAAACAGTTATTGGCTACCGCCGCCATGGGGACACGTCATTACCGGGGGCTAAAGCGTGGCCGCTAGAACCCGTGACCGTGCTTAAATCTCGACCTGTTTATGACTACCCTTATTCTGCGCGCTACTCGGGCAGGGGCGACAAGACCGACGCTGCAAGCTTTGAAGCCAAGCCTCTAAATTTCTCGAACCCACTATAAAAAACGTTTTTGTTTCTTTGTCTCAGTTGGAATGCGCCGCTATGACCCAAGAGCCCGGTGTTCCGGATAGCTTTGTGCTATCTCCTCTCATGAGGTCAACGCATTTTGTACGTGACCTCGATGAATCTCTGAAGCTCTATCGTGACATTCTTGGTCTTCGAGCACGGGTAGAGAGAACGCTGAAAGGTGATCTCACGGACGAAATCTTGGGCACAACGGGCAAACCCGTAAAGGTCGCCATCTTACAGGCCGGAGATTTAGTCTACGCCAACGTCGGGCTTTTTCAGTTTGTCGAAGATGATGTTTCGCCGCGCCCGGAGCAGCGGACCTATGTCAAAACCGGTGACGCTGCTGTGGTGTTTTTAACTAGCGATATTTTTGGTGTTTATGAAAAGGTTAAAGCGGCGGGCTATCCTATTGTCTCGCCGCCCATGGTGCTGTTCCCTCAAGAGGGTTCTAACACGCAGTCTTATGAAATGTTCTTCTTCGATCATGATGGCATTGGCGTAAACCTCATTCAGCGGGACACCCCTGAACGTTAACTATATGTCCTTATTGAATACCAAAGACTGATGTTCACCTAAAGAAAGCCACCAAGAAAAAGAAGTCGTCTGCGCACCCCGTTCTTGAGTGGTGGGAGTGGATTAGCCTGCTAGGCGCCGGCGTTGATAAAACCAAAGTTAAGGTCGGCATGAGTGCACTGACTTCAGCGCTGCATGCTCGCCGCATTACTAAATTTACTAAAGGTAACGCGACATACGTTTGCGTTTTTATCCATCGGGCACGACGTAAAAAGAAGCCTGAAATTGAATGTATAGCCCCTGTTGTGGGCGAACGAGAGGTCAAGAACTCTGGCGCACCCGCCTCGGTAGCTTGCTGGCCTGGGCAAGATTGAACTTACCTTAATTGTTGCAAAATGGCCTATTTATGACTTTTAAGCCACAGTTAATGCCTAAAACCAACCGTGATGTGGGTCAAATGTCACAACTTTTAAACATAGCAAATCTTTAATATTCAAAGCCTTGACCCATGGCGCTTCTGCGGGGCAGGTTGACAATTAGTAAAAAAACCAAGGAATTCCTGGTTGACTATGGATGCGTATAGAAAAGTAATGGAAAGATTGAGTGTGGCAGCTTCAGTTGCCATGTTTTCAGTGCTGTTCGTAAGCCCTGCCCAATCGACCGGTTTCTTCGTCGGTGGAGCATGGGGCGCCATGGATGATAACGGGATGGTTCCAACAGAAGTTTTTGGAGCGACTGGTCGCGAGTCAGCTGAGCTGCCAGTTTCATTCACAGCTGGTATTGATGTTGTGACTGACACGGATCTAACTATAGGTCAGCCGTTGCCAGTGTTCAGTCTTGTCACTCTGGATGTAGACGGCGGGCATCAATATTGGGGCGGGGCCGCTACTCGACATTCGCAATGGATGTCTGGGGACAGCGCCTCTGGTAGTTATGTCACTTCGTTTATGAGCGGCCATCTTGGAGTTTTTGGCGGTGTCAAAGACCGGAAGAGTGCTTTTTCGATGGGGCTCACAACGTCTCGGACCGTCGGTGCGTCTTTAGGGTATGCTGGGTTTTACCTCCGGGGTGCGTATCAGGACGCTGGACCAGACGGCTTATTGGACGGTCGCCGTGCGTGGCAGGCGGGCCTTGGATATGGGTCCGGCGACTTTGATTTCCGTCTCACTTATGTCGAATCAGCATTTGTTCAGGGCAGCCCGACAGAGCTTGAAGGTAAGCAATGGATGATCGGTGGATTGATGCAAGTCACCCCATCTATTCTGTTGAACGCTAATGCGTTTATCGTTGATCGCGAATTGACCATGCCTACTGTTGAGCCTCCCGGGACAGGTGCGCGTGTTGGGCTTCAGCTTCGTTTCTAGAAGTCTTTTTTATAGAGGCTGATCCCGGCCACCCCAGCTGCGCCAAGAGCCTGTAATCTCAGGACGTCGGAAGAGCCCACACCTCCCAATGCATAAACTGGAACGTGGCTGGCTTGAGCCATGGCAGCAAACGGAAGAACGCCGATGGGCGAAATTTCATCGTGGCTTACTGTAGCTCTGACGGGTGATAAAAATACAGCATCTGCATTGAGTGATGATGCAAGATGAAGCCCGGCCGCGCCGTGTGCTGACGTGGTCAACAACATGGTCCGGGTTGCATTCAGCATTGGTGACACGGTGCCTGATCTCAAAACGCCCTCTGGCATATGTACGCCATCAGCACGGACTTCGCAGGCCAGGCGCCAATCTGCTGCAATCAGGAATACGAGGCTGCGAGCGTGACAGACTTTGGCTAATTCGTGAGCTAATGACCTGCGTTTATTAGAGATGTAGTGGCGAAAAACTATACCCCAATGTTGTGGCAGTGTAGCCGCAACATCGACGGGGTCATGTAGACGCATATCATCTGTGAAGACAAAGGTGGATGGCAACGTTGGCAAGGCTATAATCTCCCCATCAGAGCTTCACTCTGACTTGATCGTGCTAGCAGTTTTGTGTTTGGTTTCATCGGGCCCTATCTTAAGCGAGGTTGATCTGCTGTGTCTGTCCCACATGCGCCTGAAAACGTGAATATTGTTGAGAATATAGAATCACTTAAGACTCGTGCCGCAAAAGCGGCGAGCGGTGTCGGTCGAGACCCGTTAGATATTTTGTTGGTTGCCGTTTCAAAGATGCATTCGGGTGACGCAATTCGGGCGTCGCTCGATGCTGGGCAGCGGGTTTTTGGTGAGAGCCGTGTTCAGGAGGCGATGGATAAATGGCCACCTATAAAAGCAGAGTATCCTGACGTTCGCCTCCATCTTATCGGGCCGCTACAGACCAATAAGGTGCGAGAAGCCGTGGCTTTGTTTGATGTGATCCAGACTGTTGACCGCCCCAAGCTGGCAAATAAACTCAGTGAAGAGATGAGAAAGCAAAACCGTATGCTTCCGTGCTTTATTCAGATTAATACTGGTGAAGAAGATCAAAAGGCCGGAATCTTACCAGCGGAAAGTGACTCATTTATATCAAATTGTCGCGATAAAGAGGGCCTTAGGGTTGAAGGCTTGATGTGTATTCCGCCTCAATATGAAGAACCCTCGCTTCATTTTGCGTTTCTAAGAGAGATAGCGGCGCGGAACTCTATTGATAACTTGAGTATGGGTATGTCCACTGACTTCGAAATAGCGATCGCAATGGGGGCAACCCAAATACGCCTCGGGACGGCCATCTTTGGATCGCGCTAAGCGTCCCTAACTAACCGTATGTTGATGGTGTCCCCGGGCTCACATTGTGACAGGACGTCAATCAAATCATTGTGCTGCATAGCGACGCAACCTTCGGTCGGGCGAAAGTACTTGGCCGCAACATGAAGAAAAATGGCGCTCCCCGCGCCTACGATTACAGGGTTATCATTATGACCTAGAACCACGATGACATCGTATCGGTTATCCTCTCGCCATAGCCGTTCAGCGTTGGCCATATAGGGATGAGTGACCGGTTGATTGTAGAGCGGGTCGTCTGCATCATCACACCAGCCATCGGTGTGTCTTAACGCGGTTATTGGCAGGCCGGTTTTTGGTTTTGTGACCCGGTCTCCGCGGTACAAGACGCGCCTCAGGGCAAACCGACCCAGAGGTGTGGTCCCGTCCCCCTCTTGCTTCGCCCTTGAGAAGCCGCCGCGGCCAAGGGCACAGTCAAAGACATCTTGTCCAACATACATAGAGCCACTGGTTGGGTTGAGCGGGTCCGGAATTAGAATAATTTCCATAAGGATAGTTTAGGTCACGGGCCGACGTTCTGTATTGCTTCATATTTGCAGACGGCATCTATCATCGCAGAATCGAATCAAGCAGGCACCATCAAAGGACCAGCGTCTTCGGCTGCACAGCGCGCCCCGCTGCGGACACTCTGTTAGTTCTCCGGTGGGCATCCCGTTACTTCCAGTGGTGGGCCTAATTTATTTGAATTTTAAGACAGCCCAACCGAGACAGAGGCTTGAATTGCGGCATTGGAATCCGGTGCTATGCCGCGGGATGCCTTAAGAACGGGTGCCCTAAAATAAATGGCCAGAGCGTTTGGACTTCGTATCCAGATAGGACCAGTTGTGTTGGTTGGATGGAAAGACATGGGCTACGCGTTCCGTTACGGCTATGCCATGTCGAGCCAGGGCCCCAACCTTTGCTGGGTTGTTAGTCAGAAGCTTGACCTTATTAATCCCCAAACTTGCAAGCATCTGAACTGCGGGTAAGTAGATACGCTCATCATCATCGAAGCCCAGTTGCTCATTGGCATCGATAGTATCAAACCCTTTCTCCTGGAGTTCATAGGCTCGCAGTTTGTTCACTAAACCTATACCGCGGCCTTCTTGAGCAAGGTAAAGTAATACGCCCGATCCACCTTCAGCGATGGCGCTGATGGCGCCGCGCAGTTGGTCACCACAGTCGCACTTTAAAGACCCAAGCAAATCACCAGTGAAACACTCCGAGTGCAACCGGGTCAGAACAGGTATACTGGCGTCTGTTTCGCCGATTATGATGGCTAAATGTTCGGCTCCGCCATCCCGTGGCCGGAAAGCAATGATTTTCGTATTTTCGCAACCGGCCAATGGAACGCGCGCTTCAGATACAGGAACCAATGTATCCGCTTGTAGACGATCGTATGCCTGCACGGCCGTGGAGGACACGATTGCGCGGTTGTTGGCAATGGCCCATGCCGCGGCATCATCAGCTGTGATGGGAGCAACAACGACAGCCGGCAACAATCGCGCAATTTTAGTCAGGCGTATCGCCGTGTGTTCGGCAGATTCCCGGCCTTTAATTTGACTAGTTACACCTTCTGGAGGAATAGGGCCCTGATCACCAGCTTTGGGGTCAATCAGCTCTAGGATCGTCTGCGGACTAAAGCCGTCGTTTTTCTGAAGTATGACGGCCGGGGCTGCTGGACTCGCAAGCCCTAGAATGGCTGCCCTACGGCCAGTCACCGCGACCGAGACCTTGCCAATACCGGGACGTGCAAAGAACGGGAGTGGCCCAGAATTTATAGTCTCTGCAGGCCTAGCCAAGACCGAGCCTGTGCCGGACAAGACAACAACAGCTGATCCTCGACGTAGCTCTGCCACAGCGCGGTCAACTGTATCGAGGACGGCCGCCATCTCGGCCTCAGACCCTTTTTTGATTTTGACACTCATGTATCTGTTATAGCTTGTTTTTCTGGTTTGTGCAGATAGGAGATTTGATCTGTTTAGGGCTGTAAAACAACCCACCTGACTTTATTGTGAGTACTACTCTGGCGATTTTACCGTCGAAATAGTCGGCACATGACTGGTGTCTTGGCTGGTTTTTCGTAATATCTAGCCCTAATTCGCACTTACCCATTAGGGGATTCACATGGCGTCAGGTAAATCACTACTCATTGTAGATGATGATGAAATGCTGCGGCATTCCTTAGTAGAGCAACTCCAAGACCAAGATGACTTTGATGCGATCAGCGAGGCGTCGACTGGCGCGGAAGCCATTGAAATAGCTAAGGATAAGGTGTTTGACGTCATTATTTTGGACCTTGAATTACCTGACATGGATGGGCGGGATGTCTGTCGTACACTAAGAGAGTCAGGCGTGAGGTCGCCGATCATCATGCTCACTGCTGCAGATAGTGACGATGATACGGTTACGGGCCTTTTTTCCGGCGCCAACGATTATTTGACCAAGCCATTCCGAATCGTCGTTTTTCTGGCCCGCGTGCGCGCGCATTTGAGACAGAACACTCAATCAGACGACGTCATTTTTGTTGTTGGTCTATATAAGTTTCAGCCGTCAGCGAAGATGCTGATCCACGACGAGACGGAGAAGAAAATACGCCTAACTGAAAAAGAAACAGCCATACTCAAGTATCTGCTTCGCGTCGGAGATAAAACCGTGCCCCGAGAAACGCTTTTAGATGAGGTATGGGGATATAACGCAGGGGTCACCACGCATACTCTGGAAACGCACGTCTACAGATTACGTCAGAAAATCGAACCAGATCCGTCTAATGCGCAGCTGCTTATTACTGAGCCAGGCGGGTATTGCCTTAAGTCCTAGCTAAAACGGTTGAGCACAACGTCTTCAGGGCGATCTGAGACGGTGACCAGCCCTAAAGAACCAGCTTACTGTAGTCGAAAGTAAGCCCGCCTTAGCCGCGTTTTGACATATTGATGAGAAGGTCAAGCACATTGCGGCGCAGTTCTGTACCATGCAATCTCCAGTAAGCCCTCACTAATTCAAGGGTTTCAGTCCGCTGCATCGGGTCACCATCATCTAAGCCGGCCTGAGACCCTGAGCGGCCTTTATTGGCGCGAGGCTCTGGCATGTACCGGCCTGCTGTGACTTCTTCACCGATGTCTTCAAAGAAGTATGAGATCGCACAATCAAGAACACGAGAGATATCATAGAGGCGTGACGCGCTTACACGATTATGCCCATTCTCATATTTTTGTACTTGCTGAAATGTCACACCAATGTCACCGGCCAGTTGTTCTTGGCTGATACGTAAAAGGGTTCTACGGAGCTTTACCCGCCGCCCAACATGCACGTCGATAGGATCAGAGGGTCCCGTTCGAGACCCTGGAGGTCGGTCCCCTCGGTTTTCTGCTATATTGTTCACCGCTATTTGTTCCACTTGGTTTTTATTTTTTACATATTTTGTATTATTAGAGCCCACTTCACATGGGTTATTTAATTCTAACTTCTCCGTCTGAGTGTGTCGCTATTTAATAAGTGCCGCCGTATCCAATTGCCGGTTATAATTTGTCGCGACACTGAACTAAACCTAGAACAGCCTGTCTGTGGCTTTGGCTAGTGCTACCTGTTAAAAGGTCGCGGAATAAACGGAAAAAAGGTATCGCAATGCGCGCGGCAACGGTTACCCGAAGCACTAAGGAAACAGATATTTCCGTCACAGTGAATCTGGACGGAAACGGTCAATATATGGTCGCGACGGGGATTGGTTTTCTGGATCACATGCTTGAGCAGCTCTCCCGGCATAGTTTGATGGATATCACTGTTGAAGCGAAGGGTGATCTTCATATCGACTTCCATCACACCACTGAAGATGTCGGCATTTGCCTTGGAGAAGCTGTCGCGCAGGCCCTGGGTGACCGAATGGGCATTAACCGCTATGGCTCGGCGTCTATTCCGATGGACGAAACATTGACGGAAGTTGCGCTCGATTTATCCAATAGACCGTATCTCATCTGGAAGGTTGATTTCTCTAAGCCCAAGCTGGGGGAGATGGATACCGAACTTTTCAAAGAGTGGTTTCAGGCTTTTGCCCAAGCGGCGGGGGTAACGCTGCATGTTTGGAATAAATATGGTGATAATAATCACCATATTGTTGAATCTTGCTTCAAAGGATTGGCGAGGGCCTTACGAACAGCTATCGAAATTGACGCGCGCAAGGCAGATGCCGTTCCTTCCACCAAGGGCAAGCTATAAGCCCTATTTTATATCGGGCGCCCTCAAGCTTTGAGTCTCCGCGAAAGATTCATCATGCAAACAGTTATTGTTGATTACGGGTCGGGAAATTTACGATCTGCCGCCAACGCTTTTGAGCGCGCTGCGGCGGACTCAGCCGTAAGCACATCTATCATCGTGACATCGGACGCCGACCTTGTTTCTAAGGCGGACCGCGTCGTGCTTCCAGGTGTTGGTGCATTTGCAGATTGCAAGGCGGGGCTGGATGCGGTGCCCGAATTAAGGGCGGCCTTAAACCATTCGGTTATCACTAAGGCGCGCCCATTTTTTGGTATCTGCGTCGGCATGCAATTAATGGCGACAAAAGGTTTAGAGCACTGTGAGACGAGCGGCTTTGATTGGGTTTCTGGAACAGTTGAAGCTTTGCAGCCGTCCATCGATGCTGGGCCCGGCGGGACAGGTCGGCGCATTCCGCACATGGGTTGGAATGAGCTAAATGTGACCACCCCTCACCCTGTGTTGGATGGCCTAGGTGATAGCCCGTTTTCGTACTTTGTTCATAGTTACCAGTTTGTTGTTGATGACCCAAAGATGGTTTGTGCGACGGTTGACTATGGTCAAACCGTTACAGCTGCGATCGGTCGGGGCACGCTGTTTGGAACGCAATTTCACCCAGAGAAAAGTCAGGGCGTTGGACTGAAACTTATCGCTAATTTCCTAAAGTGGGCGCCATAGTCATGCCAAAAATTATTCTTTACCCTGCAATTGATCTCAAGGACGGAGAATGTGTGCGTTTAGCGCAGGGGGATATGGGGCGTGCGACGGTATTTAATGATGATCCGGGAGCTCAGGCGCGGGCATTTACGGATGCGGGGGCGGACTGGGTTCACGTCGTTGATCTCAATGGTGCGTTCGAGGGAAAACCGGTTAACTCTGCAGCGGTAGAGGCGATTATCGATGCCGTCGACAAGCCTGTGCAACTGGGTGGCGGCATTCGAGATTTGGCGACGGTGTCCCATTGGCTGAGTTCTGGTGTAGAGCGTATTGTTCTTGGTACGGCCGCTATCAAGAACCCGGATCTCGTCCGTAACGCCTGCGCTGCTTTTCCAGGCCAGATTGCGGTTGGCATTGACGCGCGCAATGGCCGCGTTGCTGTTGAAGGCTGGGCTGAAACCTCAGACGTCACGGCGGTTGATCTTGCGAAACAATTTGAAGATGCGGGTGTGGCGGCGATTGTACATACAGACATTGATCGCGACGGTGTTTTGGGCGGGCCAAATCTTAACGCGTCCGCTGCTCTTGCCGATGCTGTTAAAATACCCCTAATTGTTTCCGGTGGTGTTGCCACGATTAAAGACCTCTATGCGATAAAGCTGCGCGCTCTAAATTCGCCTGGGATCGCCGGTGTGATTTCTGGACGGGCCCTTTATGATGGTAGGATAGAATTATCAGAAGCCATTTTGGCGCTGGCGGAGTAAGTATCGAAGATGTTGACTGTTCGCATCATCCCTTGCCTTGACGTTAAAGATGGCCGGGTCGTTAAGGGGGTGAACTTTGTTGGCCTCCGCGACGCCGGTGACCCTGTAGAGCAAGCTCAAATTTATGACGCGGCCGGCGCCGACGAATTATGTTTTCTCGACATCACTGCTAGTCATGAAAAGCGAGACACATTTTACGATGTGGTGGCGCGAACCGCCAAGCACTGTTTTATGCCGGTTACTGTTGGGGGTGGTGTGCGTACGGTAGAAGATATACGCAAGTTACTTTTGGCTGGCGCCGACAAGGTTTCAATCAATACAGCCGCAGTCGAGCGCCCTGAATTCGTGCGTGAAGCGGCCGAGAAATTTGGGAGTCAATGTATTGTCGTTGCAGTTGACCCAAAGTCGACTGGGCCTGGAAGATACGAAATTTTTACCCATGGTGGCCGCGAACCGACGGGCCTGGATGCCGTGAATTGGGTGCGGCGTATGGCGGACTACGGTGCCGGAGAAATTCTTCTAACATCGATGGATCGCGATGGAACCCGAGACGGGTATGATATCCCGCTCACGCGGGCCGTCTCTGATGCTGTACATGTTCCTATCATTGCGTCGGGTGGCGTTGGTACATTAGACCATATGGTGGCGGGCGTGAAAGAGGGGCATGCGACAGCCGTCTTAGCGGCGTCGATTTTTCATTTTGGTCATTTTTCAATTGGTGACGCGAAGGCTCACCTTGCTGCCGCTGGACTTCCTGTGCGGCCAGTGGAATCAAGACATACGGAGGCGGTATGAGTAAGAAAAAAGATAGGATAGATGCATCTATTCTTGAACGTTTGTATGACGTGCTGGTCACGCGCAAGGACGCAGACCCTTCTACGTCCTACACAGCAAAAATGTATGCCAAAGGCTTAACCAAGATTGCTCAAAAAGTTGGAGAAGAGGGTGTTGAAACCGCACTGGCTGCTGTTGCAGAAGGGCGTGATGAGCTGCTCAATGAAAGCGCAGACTTACTGTATATGCTGCTTCTGTTATGGGCGGCAAAAGACGTGAAGCCAGAAGAAGTTTTTACCATTCTCGACAATCGTTTTGGAAAGACTGGCATCCGCCAGCAATCTGGTGGTTAGTGGTGAGAGAACACATGCCCGTATATGATGACAGTAATATTTTCGCTAAAATTCTACGTGGTGAAATCCCAAACACGACTGTGTATGAAGATGACCAAGTGCTGGCATTCGAAGATGTTGCGCCCCAGGCACCAGTCCACGTCATGGTTATTCCTAAAGGTAAGTATGCGTCCATGAGCGAATTCATTGAAAATGCATCTGATGCCGAAGTTCTTGCTTTAAATCGTGCAATTTTGAAAGTAGTCGATGCAAAAGGGCTGCGGGATTCGGGGTATCGCACGCTTGTGAATAACGGAGACCATGGTGGCCAAGAAGTGCCGCACCTTCATATTCATGTCTGTGGCGGCAAACCACTCGGTCCTTTACTCGTTAAATAATGTCTCGTTGCAATCTGATGTTTAGGGCGTGGGTCGACACGGATTTATTTTTTAAACCTAGCACACACCACGGCTGTGGTTGGAGATGCCACGCCGTTATTAATTGTCGGCGCCGAGAGCGCGTTTCCATCTCCGCCAAGCGCCCAGAACGCATACGTAATCAAAGGGCCTAATCATTCTACAGACTTTCCAGTAAGCGATTAACCCGGGCGACAGACCGCTTGCTGGCAGCCCCCTAGTGTAGCGTACTTAACCATCAGTAAAGAGGAGTAGGGTATGCGTGATCTATCAGTTTTAGTTATAGGTGCCGGCATGGGTGGGTTAACCGCTACTTTGGCTCTGCAGAAGCTCGGTTTTAAGGTTAAGCTTTACGAGCAGGCTCTGGCACTCGGCGAGGTTGGTGCCGGCCTGACCATTAGCCCTAACGCAACGCGCGCCCTAGAATTTATTGGGCTTGGCCCTTTCATGGCGGAGGCAGCAGACAAGCCATCGTCTGGTGCCTTGGTTCATTATCGAACAGGCGACGTATTAACTAAGACAGAGCGTGATGGCAGCTTTCTCGAGCAATATGGGGCGGAGTATTATCAGATCCATCGTGCCGACTTGCATGATGCATTGGTTGCTGCGGTGTGCGCGAATGACAAAGATGCCATTCTACTGAGCCATAACTTTGACACCCTCACTCAAAATGAGACCGGCGTAACTGCGACCTTTACTAATGGCGAAACGGTCACTGGCGACCTTTTAATTGGTGCTGACGGGTCTAGGTCTTCTGTTCGAGCCTCGATTATTGATACCATCGCGCCCAAGTTCACAGGGCAAGCAGCGTTTCGCGGCATGGTGCCAGCGGAAGCGGTGAAGCCGTATATGACCATCGCTAATTCCACGACGACGATGGGCCCTGGACGTCTCTTTACCCGTTATTACTTGCGTCACGAAGCACTGGTCAACGTTGTCGGAATCACTAAAACAGAAGCCTGGAAAGAAGAGGGCTGGTCAATTCCTGCAACGCGTGAAGAGTTTCTGACGGAGTACTCCGGGTGGAACGAGAACGTCATCGGCATCATTAACGCGATACCAAAAGACAAACTTTTTAAGTGGGCTTTGTTTGACCGCGACCCAATTCCGGAGTGGACAGTTGGTCGCGCAACCCTGCTTGGGGATGCTGCTCACCCTATGCTGCCGTTCCTTGGTATGGGGGCGGCGATGGCGCTAGAGGATGGCGTTGTTCTTGCGCGCTGTATAGAAAAATACAAGTCTCCTGCGGAAGCGTTTGCCTCTTACGAAGCGGCCCGCAAAGAACGGACCAAGGGCGTCTTATTAGATTCGCGTAAGCAGGGGGTTTGGTACCAAACGTCTAATCCCGATAATTTTAAGGGATTCTCTGGCACGGGTGAAATGCGCATGCCTCTTATGGGCTACGATCCAGGCAGCATTCCAGTCTAGATGTTTTCAGATTAACCGCTTGGCTCGGCCAGTGTTTTTTGCGTTCTTTGTGGTCAACCTGTATCGCTAGGTTGTTGCCTTTGCGACCGATGAGAACGGTGAACATGGCCCCTAATCGCGACACCTCCCGGGAAAATAAATTAAAGGCAGACAGTTTAGCTAGACTAAAGAAGCCCAGCAAAATTGAGCGTTAATTCGTTGCCTGGCTTGGTGATTCCTAAAACTGCTTCAAGAAAGACGATACCCCAAATCGTCAAGACCCAAGGCTTTGCACTTTTCAGGCCGGCGGCCATTTTAATATTCTCTTCGCTGGTAATTGAGCCCTTTGCTAATGCCTGAATGCCGGCAATATAGTCGGGTAAGTATTTGCGGATCATGACACCACATAAAATCAAAATGCCGAATAGGCCCACTTTTGCCGTCAGCCAGGGTGTGTCAGATAGCCTACCAGTATAGAGTGTGTAGATCACAGAAACGGCAATTCCGCCGATTAAAATACGACGGAGCCAAGTGTCGACCGCCCCTAATTTTTTGGCGAGTGGGTTACCGTGCCTGAAGTGCATGTACACCACCATGAAAAGCCAAGCGGGCGCGAGTATCCAAAGGGCCAGCATTTGGCCCGGATAATGGTCAACGCCTTGCATGCTGGCTAACGTGCCACCAATGGTCAGCATGAGGGTCATGCAAATTCTTGGAATAAGATCCAGATCCATCATGATTTTCGAGGCGACCAACCGCGTTTCCGCTGAATATTTGGGATCGATGACGAAGCCGCTCGAATAAAAGACGCCCACGTCGCCGCCGAGCCAATAAACAAAGCCTAAGATATGCAAGATGAGAAAGAGATCGTATGCGAATTCGGTCATAGATTATCCCCTAAAGAAGGCTATGCATTATGTTTGATGCGGGCACGGGCACGCCAGTTCTGGAGAGTCGTTTTTTACTATTCTTTCAGCCTACACTAAAGCTTCCAGCTGTAACCAGCCCCCTAACTGAGCCCAGGAAATGATTGCGGCAGTAGCCATAATCATGGGTTTAGTTTTGAAAAATATGAGATTGCCGTTCAGCCCTAATGCCTTATCAGCAGCCACTTCATCAGACAGTGAACCCCAGTAATCATCTTAATTAGCCCAATAAGAATATCGAGGGTAACACACCTCTGGCAATCAACAGCGGGGCCTGTTGTAGTTGCATACCAAGCCTCATATCGCGCTAGGCTTTAAGTTTCAGAAGCATTTCTCCGAAGACGCGCCCGAACGTTAGTGCGGGCGTCACCATCATACCGCCGACCGCCGTGTTCCCCATAAGCTGGCCCGAACCCAGCAGTTCGCCAGCTGCATAGAGACCCTCAATGGCATGGCCATCTTGTCGAACCACGCGCAGCTGGTCGTCTGCTGCGACACCCACCGTCGATGAAATCGAAAACCCTTGTTGGCGGATCGCATAGAATGGTGCCTGTTGAATCGCCAGCGGCATGTGGGTGCGCCCGAAAGTTGAATCAATTCCGCTGGCGTGGGCACGGTTGTACTGCTCAACCGTTGCAACAAGGCCATTGCTGTCAACACCACTCTTTTCTGCGAGTTCCCCTATAGTTTGCGCCTTGAAGAACATGGGATGGGTGTCAAAGGCCTCAGCAAAATCTGACTTGTCCCACCCCTCAATTCCACTAGGAGACTGATCGAGAATGGCTTGGTCGAATATCAGCCATGTCCGCAAGTCCGGCTGACGTAAGAGCGCATGCTCTCGCACATCTACACTCTCACTATCTTCCGCGACGTATCGTTCGCCATTTACATTGACCTGAATTTCCCAAGGTTGACGTCGTTCTGGGTAGATAAGGAAACGCGTGTCTGGCGCAGCGGGTTCATCAGCACTGGCCATGATCTGTGGTGAACCGCATCTGTAATTCTCCTTCCCGCGGGTGTAGCCCCCGGCAGCGAGCGCCATCAAATACCCGTCACCTTGGCTATAGGGATAAGACCCTTTTCCATATTGTTTGTAACCACTGAGCTTATAAAACAGTTCAGGGTTAGAGGCGTAGCCGCCGCTAGCCAGAAGAGTTGATTGGCTGAAGACGTCGGTCATCTTGCCGCTATCATTCTCGGCGCGCACGCCCGTAACAACGCCGCCGCGCATGAGTAGTTCGCGGGCCCGGTGTCCGCGCCAAATTGTCAGGCGTCCGGCCTGTTCTTCCGCCAAGGCCAAGGGTTCAATGGCATCAAGGATAGAAAGGCCACCCTCAGGACCCCAGACATAACGTTCAACACTATAGGGCTCATGGGCGAGTCCCAAGACCGGGTGCTCATCCGGCGGCGTCAGGCCGCTATCCATCAACCAGTCAAAAGTGTCGGCCGCATGTGTAACCGCTAATCGTACGAGTTCAGGATCAGCGGTATTTTGGCTGATGCGCATCACATCATCGAAGTGCAGTTGAGGGGAGTCAGAGATCCCTTTCTGCTTTTGTAGGCGTGTTCCAGCCGCACTCATTTGTCCCGTTGACAAGAACAGCGTGCCACCCAGTTGAAGCGACGCTTCAATGACAAGAACACGAGCGCCACGGCGTGCTGAGAATATGGCCGCGGGCAACCCTGCTGTGCCACCGCCGATAATGATTAGGTCCCAGGGGTCAGCGGCATGGACAGCTGACCGCCCGCCCGGCGTCACAGTCAACCCGACTGTTGCAGACGACGCTCCAATTAATATTTGGCGACGGCTTAACGCTTCAGGTGAGAACGGATGGCGTGTGGAGCTGAATTTCATGGTCATGGTTTTTACCTAAATGCGGACTGGGTTTCTCTATGTCTGCCGAGGCCTAAAAATTAAGGGTACATTATAACAGTCAAAGTATATCAGCGGAAATCCAGCTTATTTTCTTCTATTAGGCTTGGACTACTTCATATAATTCGCCGACTGCGCCACGCAGGGTAAATCCATCAGGTCGGGCATGGGTGGAATTTGGCAAAGCACCGTTACCGACCAGTTTAATGCCCGCTTCTGCGCACATGGCGCGGCATTTTCCTAAGTTATTAACACGCAAGGTCAACATGGCGAGGCCAGTCTTATCCAATGAACAGGGACGAACAGTGCCGGACTCCGCTTTGACCTCCCAAACTTCAATACCTACTCCGGCACCAACGTTGCCCCATAAGAAATAAGAACCTGGCGGCGCGCCGATCAATTCGCTAACGTTGTCTTGATAACACTCCATTTGTGATGTGCGTTTGAGGCCGAGTGCTTGTTCAAAGAACGTATTGACTGGGCGTTGATCTAACGTGGTGATGGAGGCGCTGCCAAAGCCGTTGTGAACGCCAACAGAGCGGACTAACTTTTGATCACTGCGGATGCTGGCGGTTATGAACATCTGTTCGCCGCCTGGGCCAAACGGCGCATAGCTCATGGAATCCACGTCAGTGCCCCACATTGTGTTGCGGAAATAGTAATAGCGCGGTGGTGAAATCATTGGTGTGCCGGCGCTGGAAAGAGCGTGATACGACTCCGCGGGATCGCGGGTGCCGCCTTCTAAAACTAGAAGGCCGGGATCGTTCGGGCCGGAGTCCGGGCGTGGCCGGATCGGTTTTGCGCCGGGTGGCGCTTCGAGCACACGCACGGTTTGACTGAAGGCTGATTCTGGCATGGTCAACAAGACAAGCCGGCGTTCTTGGTCGCCGGCCCCAGGCGCAGTGGTCATCCTGGTTTTCAAGGTCGCGTCGCTATGCACCTTCATGCCGATGACATCTCTATAAAACCGAATGCTAGCATCCACATCTGGCGACACTGTTGTGAAAGCGGTGACTTTGGCTTCAAGTGGGTTGGAATCTTGTCGGGCGGTGAAGGGGTCTCCTTGAACCTCTATGGCTTCTTTAGGCGCGGGGATTAATTGTGTTTGCAGCTGAGCCCTAGCACCTTGCGGCGCTAAAAGGGAAGGCGCCGCAGCAATGGCGGCGCCCACTCCTAGTGCCCCCCGTCGATTAACTTTGCCCATTATGTATCCCCCTGAATACGGTATTGATATATGGATCAGATAGGTATTTGCAGTTCATTTTTTGTTTCACACGATAGTTAAGTTGTGGGCACGCCGCTAATGGATAGTCGTAGGGCGGTAGCGCTGTGAACCTCGTTTCGGCAAAGTTAGCCTTTCCGTCCAGGATAGCAGCATAAATCATATCCTCCTGCCCCCAATGTCGGCCACCATGGCTTGATGGTTTGGGATAACGGCATTTTTTCATGCTTGCTACTGATTAGCAGTAAGCGTGCGGATGGTGATGTCCGGTTTCTAAGAATGTTATAGGACTTGCAGGTCTGGCGGCGTGTGTCATCGCGCAGCACCGATGATGCTGCCAGGATTAAACGCGTAGCGTGTCAATGTTAGCTCTGCTGCGTGCTCATAGAGTTCGCCGGTTAAAAATATAAACGGGCTGGTGGCTTCACCACCTACCAATCCAGCCTTCAGTGCGGGAATGATATCTGCAAAGGTCAATGGAATAACGTCAGCGCCTGCCGCTTCCAAGAATGCTTGCGCCGTGAGCGCTGAGGCTGGTCACATCCGATAACCGATAGGCCATGGGTCGTGAGGATAGCCATTTTGAGGCCGGCTGTTTGCGCACCTGATCTTCAAGGTCCATGTTCGCCCCCGTTTAATTCTTTTGGTTTGCTAAGCCAGGCCAGGTTCTCGATGTGTGCAATCTAATGACATATCTACTGAAGTTTTGCTTCGATCGCATCCCAAATCTGCGCTTCTAAACAGGCACCATCAAAGCGATTAATCTCTTGCAGACCAGTCGGTGATGTCACGTTAATTTCGGTGAGGTAATCCCCGATTACGTCGATGCCGACGAAGATTAACCCTTTGTCTTTAAGGAATGGCCCGATGGCTTCGCAGATCTCTTCTTCTCGAGCCGTTAAGATTGATTTTTCCGGGCGACCGCCAACATGCATATTCGACCGCGCCTCTCCCACCGCTGGGACTCGATTGATTGCTCCAATAGCAGCCCCATCTGCAAGTATGATGCGTTTATCGCCTTCGCGCACAGCTGATACGTATTTTTGCACGATCATGGGTTCGCGGAATTTTTCCTTAAACATTTCAACCAGAGACCATAAATTTTCGTCGCCAGGCGGAAGGTGGAAGACACCCGCGCCACCGTTTCCGTAGAGAGGCTTTATAATGATGTCTTTCTGTTCTGCCCGGAACGCTTTGATTTCATCCGGATCAGAAGTGATTAATGTAGGCGGCATCAGGCCCTCGAAATGCGTGACCAATAATTTTTCCGGCGCGTTTCTAACGCTAACCGGATTATTGACAACGAGAGTGCTATCCGTGATGTGTTCAAGAATATGAGTGGCAGTAATGTATGCCATATCAAAAGGTGGGTCTTGGCGCATCAAGACAACGTCCATTGAGGACAGGTCAACCTCTTGTGTGTCACCGAAGGTGAAGTGATTCCCGGCTTCGTACCGAACTTCCATTGGGTTCGCTTTGGCAATCACCTGCCCGTCCCTCAATGACAGCCGGTTTGGTACATAGTGAAATAGTCCGAAGCCTCGTTTTTGGGCCTCTAAGGCTAAGACGAATGTCGAATCACCATTGATGTCTATCCCGTCCATTGGGTCCATTTGTATTGCAACGGAGCGCGTCATAACGTGAGTGTCCCTTGTTGTTCTGTAAACATTAGTGAATGCGTTGTTTTAAATCTTTAACCACAGTTTCGATACGAGACCTTTCCGGCCCGGCAGGTGCGCGGGTTAGGTATCCTTCAAGTGTCCTCAACGCTTGTGTGGGTTGCCCAAGGCGCAAATGCAGAAAGCCGGCCTCGCGACATAATGCGACGCTGTCTGGCAGAAGCAATTGCATGGTTTTTAGAGTATCCAGAGCGTCTTCCATTTGACCGAGGCCGAGGCGGCGCGCCTTAACGTTATTCTGTAACCGCACGAGAATGTCTCGATCGCTTACTGTTTTATAGTGACGCGGTTCTAATTCTTCATTAGGCCCTGTCACGATTTTTAACAGGTCGCGCAATGCCTGGGCGTCAAGAACGTGCCCACCGTGAAAAGGATCGAGAATGACACGGGTGCCATCATGACTTTCTAGTCGAACAAGGAAGTGGCCAGGAAAATTTAACCCGGCAACACGCCAGCCCTGAGACCGTGCTGTTGCGATATATAAAATTCCAAGGGCAACCGGCAGGCCCTTACGCCTGTCGATGACACGCATAAGGTTAGCATTATCCAGGTCGTCATAATTATCCTCATCTCCGTGATACCGGAAAGTCGAACTTATTACGGTGGAGAGCACCCCGGCCATCTCGTGTGACGTTGGATTAATTTCACCCGGCCATAACTCTTCGGCGCATTTTTCAGCCGCGGCATACAAACTTTTGAGATGGATTCGATAAGTATTGATGTCAGCAGCTGATGGATCGCGCGAGGCTAACAAAAGTGCCGCTTCGGCGAGGTCAAATGCACCATCTCCGCGGGTCAGTATATCTGCGAGAGAGGTGGCGCTTGTAATTGATGATACTTTCTTAGGGCTCATTTGATTAGTAGCCCTATTAGGCCAAATTTAGGTTTCACATTCATGCTCGACACACTAGTCATACATGTACGGTGGTCAATTGTTGTCCTTCTTAAGATCGATCACGTTTACCACGCGTTTATTAAGCGCGTTGGCGCCCGCCAGGGCCAGACAGTCATAATATCTAGCCTCATGCCCCTCTGAGCCAAGCGCGGGCTTACCGAAATAAAGCAGTCGGTGCCTCGAATAATTCATCGTTGTTGCCCTTTAGAAACAGCTAAAAGGCTAGCCTCTCTGTCTGGCAGAGCCTTGACCTCTATAAAGCGACCAAGCTTGCTCGATGTGCGATAAAATCTATTTAACTTGGACCACTTCCGCCCTTACTCGCGCATCCATCAGCGAGAATCCGCTGGCCGGTTAGGGTGGGGGGTCCGGCACAAGGGCTCTCCCCACCAGCCATATCTTTGGACCCGCGGTTTTCGTTAGAACCCGTTAGTGGCCGTTCGATTGTGTTGCCTTTAATTCTAGCGCCCTAGCGTAGATTGAACGTTTCGCTAGCCTAGTCAGCGTGGCAACTGTTGCAGCTGCGTCACGTACCGTCATAGTATTTAGTGCCTTTAGCAAGGCTTCGTCTATGTCTTGGGAGCTCATCTCTTCTAATTCTGTGGGCGGCCCAACGATGATTACGAGCTCGCCTTTTGGCCGCACAGATTTTTCGTATGACACTACCAGATCGCTCAAAGTGCCCCGGGTTACTTCTTCATATAATTTTGTTAGTTCTCGGGCGACGGTTGCGGGTCGATCCCCTAGGTACATAGATAGGGCCGCCAACGCTGCTGCTAATCGAGGACCGCTTTCATAAAATACGAGTGTTGCATCGATGCCCGCTAGGGACTCCAGGCAGTCTTGTCTGGCCTTCTGTTTCGATGGGAGAAAGCCGACGAATAAAACCCTGTCTGTAGGCAAGGCGGATACGACTAAGCTGGCTAAAAAAGCAGAGGCGCCGGGTACTGGGATGACCTTAACTCCTTCGTCAGCGCACCCAGAAACCAGTTTAAAGCCTGGATCTGAAATCAGGGGAGTGCCTGCATCTGAAACGATGGCGATGATTTTCCCAGTTTTCATATCGCTTATGAGTCTTGGCCGGACTTTCGGCCCGTTGTGGTCGTTATAACTAATCATCGGAGTTTTTATGCCAAAGTGTTTCAGTAACTTTCCGGTCACCCGCGTGTCTTCACACGCAATCAGATCTGCTTGCCGGAGTACATCGACGGCTCGGAACGTCATGTCCATAAGGTTACCGATCGGTGTGGCCACCACATAAAGGCCACACTCCAAATGTTGGCTCGAAATGGAGCCGGGCGGTGTCACAGGTTGCGTTCCCATGAGGCTGGCGCTACCGTCCAGCTCATTGTGGGGGCGTATTTTGCGAGGTACATTGGATGACCGTTTGGCGTGTTTTGCCATTTTTTGTGTTGGCCAGTTTGATGGTGTCGGGGTGTGGAAGCAACGATGTACCACGCTCTGCGGCTCAGGCAAAACAAGCGCGTGACCAAACGGTAATTGCGTCCGCAGAGGTTGTTGGGCAACAAAGCTTCCCTGTTTTAGCCCGCACACAGCTTATTCCAGGCCTTAATGCCGTTTTGGAAGCGACTATTCCGTCCCCTCCCCGTGACACCTACGGATTAGTGCGCGTTGGTCTTTTATTGCCATTAACCGGGCCTGCGGCTGATGTTGGCCAATCTCTCCTTAATGCAGCGCAGATGGCATTATTTGACGTGGGTGACGAACGGTTTGTATTGCAGCCCTACGACACGCGGGGCACCCCACGTGGCGCTGCTTTGGCTGCTGCTTTGGCTGTTGCGCATGGCGCGCAACTTCTTTTAGGCCCCGTGTTCTCAGCCTCAGCTAAGGCGGTCGCGCCCCAGGCCCGGGCGGCTGGAATCAACATGGTGCCATTCACCACTGACCCTTCCGTTGCCGCACCGGGCGTTTTTGTCATCGGGTTTCTTGCTCATGAGCAAGTCCGGCGCATCATATCGTTTAGTCGAGCCCAGGGTATTGAGCGCTTTGCCGTTTTGGCACCGGCTACCCCGTACGGTGAAACTGTCGTCGACGCTATGTCACAGCTTATACCTGCGACCGGCGCTGTGTTGACGCGGGTCGCTTACTATGACCCATCGGGTGAGAACCTGAACGATGTCGTGCGTTCACTTGCTGACTATGATAGCAGACACAACGCGCTTCTTGTGCAGCGTGCAGAGTTGGAATCTCGTAGCGATGCTGTCTCCCGAGTTGCTCTGCGGCGTTTGGAGCGGTTGGATACGATTGGTGAAGTTCCCTATGACGCTATCCTGATCCCGGCCAAAGGTGGCAGATTAATAGAGGTTGCTGCGCTACTACCATTTTACGATATAGATCCGGGTCGTGTGCAGTTGCTTGGCACAATGGTTTGGCATACCCCTGGTTTGGGAAAAGAGCCGGCTTTGGTTGGGGGGTGGTATCCGGCACCATCACCCCAAGGTAATGCGAGTTTCTATAGTCGGTACCGTAAATTATACGATGCTACTCCGCCTGCCATAGCGACGCATGGATACGATGCCATTGCCTTGGCGGCAGTGCTGGGCAGAACGCCGTCTAATGAACCCTTTTCGTCGGATAGCTTAGCATCACCAAGCGGCTTCTCAGGCGTTGATGGCGTGTTTCGCCTACTCCCAACGGGACTTTCTGAGCGCGGACTTGCTGTTTTGGAAATCACCCGCGATGGTTCTGAGCCAATAGACCCTGCACCAGTAACGTTCGAAGCGACTCAGTTCTAAAACCAGGGGTTTTATCCCTCCGGTGCCAAACCTCCGGGCGGCCGTTGTCAAAAGACCAGTGCCAAAAATACTCAGGACAGAATCGCGATCGGTTGCCCGGCCGGCAAGTCGGCTTTCCCTATGGAAACGTTCAATTGAGCTAGGGTTCCTGGGAGTAAATTTCTGTTACCAATGTTGCCTTTAATTCATCTGCATATACCAGTTGGTTCCGCCCAACAATTCCATCTGGTCCAGCTAAATCAATGCCGTATACCGCCGCGTTCCAATCCTTTCGTGGTTTAATAAGGCTACCCTCAAGGCTGCCACCGGCAAACAAACCGGCATTGCGAGAATACGCAACGATATCGTTACCCACATTGGTCGTGGTTGCTGCCTCTGCGCCAGCCCCTATTGCGCCGATGCTTATGCCGACATTCGCGCCGAATTTAAACTCGTCATCTAGAACGGCTTGCATGCCTTTATCAGTCAAGATGATAAAGAGGATTTCTGCGGACTGTATGCCTGCTTGCAGGCCGATTGATCCCGACGTCATGCGATAGAAAGCAGGATCACCGAACATTCCTTCTTCATTTCTTTTCATTAGGACGCCGTCGCCGAAGCTACCACCAATGATGAAGCCCGCTTTATAGTATGACGGTATTACTATTACCCCACGTGCTCGTTTAAGCATGGAATCCAGCTGTTCGGATGGCCGGTGTTCTGCTCGGATTCTTTCGACGGCCACTTTTGCAGTGTCTATAGTATGTCGAGCATCCATAGTGTCGTCTGCGCGCGCCGGAGTGGTCATGCTTAGCAAGATTGTTGCAAGCGCGGTGATCATTGCGCGAAAAGTGACAGGTGCATTTTGCATTACGGACCTCATTGGTGTGAATGAACAGGCCGCAGGTTTATTTTTCATTTTAAGACCTGGGCCGGTCGGCTTAATTTTCTGGCAAAGGCGAGATGATTTTTAACCCCTTCTCTGCGGTTAATACACCTGCGCCGGCGCACTTGATTATTAGTGGTATTTAGCAATAAATGTAGGCTTCGAGTAACGACCAAGTTATATAAACACTCACTTAATATTAGTATCGTCCTCATATCAAGTTTTCGATATGGCGTCCAAATTCTATCGGTCTAGGGCACAAAACACCCTTAGCCGGCGCTATGGTAACCGCTTGTAAAAGCTTAAGTAATACAGTGATTTGACCTTCGAATTGTGTACTGTGCGGTTCGAACTTGGTGAGAGTAAGGGGAGTCCCTGTGAAACGCATTCTAATTACCGGTGGGGCAGGCTTCATCGGCTCTCATCTTTGTGAAAGGTTGATGGCTGAGAATCATGAGATTCTCTGCGTTGATAACTATTTTACGGGTCGCCGCCATAATGTGGCTCACTTGATGTCGCAAGCTAGTTTTGAGCTGATGCGCCATGACGTCACATTCCCACTCTATGTGGAAACGGACGAAATCTACAATCTAGCCTGCCCAGCTTCGCCGGTGCATTATCAGTTTGACCCCGTGCAAACGACTAAGACCAGTGTGCACGGTGCAATTAACATGCTCGGACTAGCCAAGCGCACCCGATCAAAAATCTTACAAGCGTCCACGAGCGAGGTTTATGGCGACCCGGATGTCCATCCCCAGGTGGAGGGGTATAATGGCAACGTCAACCCTATCGGGCCTCGAGCCTGTTATGACGAAGGAAAAAGATGCGCGGAAACGCTCTTCTTTGACTATCACCGCCAACATAACCTTCGAATAAAAGTTGGACGCATTTTTAATACCTATGGACCACGCATGCTGCCTAACGATGGCCGAGTGGTCTCGAATTTTATCGTCCAAGCCCTCAATGGAGACGACATCACAATCTATGGTGACGGCAGCCAGACTAGGTCTTTTTGCTATGTTGATGATCTAGTAGACGCCCTTATTCGCCTAATGGGCTCTGCTGACGCCTTCACTGGCCCTGTAAATTTAGGTAACCCGTCTGAAGCAACAATACTCGAGTTGGCTGAGCTCATAATCAAAATGACAAAGTCACGGTCGAAGATTGTTAACAAGGCTTTGCCACAAGATGATCCGGTACGGCGTCGGCCAGATATATCACTCGCCAAGGAGGCGCTGGATTGGGAACCGCAGGTGTGCCTCGAGCATGGCCTAGAAAAAACCGTACACTATTTTAAATCTCTTGCGACGACATAGGGCTACATCCACCTATGACGCAACATGCTGCTGATTTATCGCATCACCTAGCTCGATTTAAGGGTCTACGCGTGGCTTGCGTTGGCGACGTTATGGTAGACCGGTTTGTTCATGGTGATGTGCGCCGTATTTCACCAGAGGCTCCGGTCCCCGTTTTGCGAATTACGAGTGAGTCTTCACAACTTGGTGGCGCTGGTAATGTGGCACGTAATGCGGCTGCTCTCGGTGTTTCTGTCTCTTTCTTTTCTGTCATTGGATCTGATCGTGCCGGACGTGAGGTAACAGATTTATTATCTCAGCTTAAAACTACAGAGACCTTTTTAAGGGTGAATGCGGACCGTGAAACAACGATCAAGAATCGTTTCTTTTCGGCGAATGGTCATCATCTTTTGCGCGCAGATCGCGAAACAACGGACCCTCTGACTGTCGCAGATGAAGACAGCCTTACGGGAGCGCTTACCCGTGAAATTAGTCAAGCAGACGCCGTTATTTTGTCAGATTATGGTAAGGGGGTAGTGACCGAGTCTTTCGCGCGCGCAGCAATTGGAGCAGCTTGTGATGCGGGAAAGCCCATTGTCGTTGACCCGAAGGGTGCAAACTACAAACTCTACGCTGGCGCGACGGTGGTTACGCCAAATCGCGCGGAGCTGGCCCTGGTCACTGGCCGTTCTGTTGAATCAGCGTCAGACCTGGTTGCGGCGGCGCGGGCATTGTTCGAATCAGTTGACCTCGGTGCTGTATTAGTCACACGATCTGCAGACGGGATGACGCTTGTGCAGCGAGATGGTCAAGTCGATCACCTAAGTGCTGAAAGTCACGAGATTGCAGATGTAACTGGAGCTGGTGACACGGTGGTCGCAACACTCGGCGTGGCTATGGGTTCTGGTGCTGGGCTTTTGGATAGCGCGCGGCTCGCTAACGCCGCGGCTGGAATTGTTGTGAAGCGCCGCGGAACCGCTGTTGTCCGAATTCGAGAACTTACTGCTGCGCTGCTGCGCCGTGGCTTGACGGCGGTCGAAGCAAAGGTCGCAGATGATATTACTGCATCAGCCCGGGCGGCTCTATGGCGGGCAGAAGGATTGAAGATCGGTTTTACGAATGGATGCTTTGATCTTTTACATCCAGGCCATGTCTCATTGCTCGAACAAGCGAAAGCGGCAAGTGATAAACTTATCGTAGGGCTGAATTCTGATAGCTCCGTTCGTCGCCTTAAAGGCTCTGACCGGCCTATTCAAAATGAGCTCGCAAGAGCTACGGTCCTGGCGTCGATGGAGGCGGTTGATTTGGTCGTTGTCTTTGATAATGACACGCCACTCTCTCTTATTGAGAGTTTACACCCGGACGTACTGGTCAAGGGGGCCGACTATGCAAAGGTTGATATCGTCGGTTCGGAGCAAGTTGAAGCGTACGGTGGACGGGTAATTCGCGCTGAATTGGTTGACTCTGTGTCGACAACCGCGACAATTGCCTCCCTAAAGGAGTGATGAAGCATGCGTAATTTTGTTGTTATGTTTGGGTTGGCTGTGGCCCTGTCGGGCTGTGGAGCTATGGGTGAGTTTGTCGCCGACTATAATCCGTTCAATAGGGACGGGGCACCTATGATGAATGATGGGGGCGGCCTTGTTGCGGCGGCTATAGGCTCGGCCCGGCCCGAAACACTATTAGGTTGCCGCGGTCATGTTTTAACTCCGGCGATTGGAATGACCCTTGTCTCGTTTGGCGGACAAAGCCCTTCGAGCGGTCAATTCCTTCGTGAGGAAAGCCTCACGCCACCCTACCGTGTTCTTTCGCCTGGCGCTGCGATGACAATGGATATTGTGCCATCACGCCTAAATATCAATATTGATCGCAACAATCGCATTGTTAATTTGCGGTGCGGTTAGGGTGTCTAATCGCCCACCGATGGATCTGTGAGAGCCTGCGACGGCCTGGGTGAGTGTTGGTCGCCGCGCCGCCGCCAAGCTTAAATTCTGTTAGGGCTGCATAAACCCGGCCCTCTAAGCCATCGGCAAACACCTCAAGTTAAGCTTGCTCTTATTGCGGTATCTTCAGCCTAACGAGGCCCCTGTTCTTTTGCCGGACAAGTGCTTTGTTTATCGTATGTTCCTGTGGGGGCAGCCTAGATAGCCATTGCGTCACATGACAGTTTCTCGTTTCTAGTGACGGCACCACCACTTGTCCTAGCGTCTAAAAGGTTTATGGTTCGCCGCGTTTTACGATCCTCAAAAGGACTTCGGCTGTGGTTAAAGTGTTACGCGCTAAGCTGCATGGAATTCGGGTAACCGGGGCAGATCTGCACTACCATGGGTCTATAACGCTCGATCCGGAGCATTGCGCCAAGGCGGGGCTTTATCCGACAGAATTCGTAGACGTTTGGAATAAAAACTCTGGTGCCCGCCTTACGACGTATGTGATTTATGGAGAGCCTGGATCCCGATGCTGCATCCTAAACGGTGCTGCGGCGCGGACATGCCAAATGGGCGATGAACTGATCCTTGCTGCGAGTTGCGATATGGAAACGTCTAAGCTCTACGATCACAGCCCCCGAATACTGACATTCGCGCCGGGTAACGAAGTCGACCAGGTTTTGCAATATGACATCTTCAAAAGTGATGATTTTGAACACGACTTCCGGATAACGGATCTTGGTGAGGCTAAACAGCCCGTTAGCGTACACAACTATGCTAATGTCGACGTTAGAGCCATTCGCTCAGACCTTGAGGCTCAAGGCTGGTCGCGCAATGACATAGATGCGTTCATCTCCAAGCACCTGACTCGATAATTATCAAGGCACAGAATGGAGGGCCAGCGTTGCTTGAATAGACGCTCAAGCTTTATTCTATGCGCATGCGCACGAGAAAAAATACAAATACGACCAGATAAACCGGGCAGAAATTGATCTACTGACCGGTCCTAATACGATCCACCAACTCCTTTACTGTTGGAACAAATCCGTCTTTGTACCAAGGGTCTTGAGCAAACCTGTACGCATTGTGGCCTGCAAACATAAGCTCTTGGTCTACTTTGCCATCATGGGCAATGTTTTGCAGGGTTTTTTGAATACAGAAAGAACGCGGGTCAGCTTTGCGACCGGTAGACCCCTTTTCGTTTTCTGCCCAGTTAGAAAATTGGCATGCAGAGAGGCAACCCATACACGCGGTTTGGTCCGCTCGAATCTCCGCCGCTTTATCGGAAGAAACATAGACCAAAGTAGAATCTGGAGTCTTAAGGCTGTCGGTTCTGCCTTTGGAGACCCAACTGTCCGCAAGTGTTTTGTCTTCCGCCGTTACAAATACTTCTCGTTTCCGTGCACCGATGCCCAGGGGTGTGTCATGGGCCTCAGAAGGCTCGGGAGAGTACGAAATTTGATGGCCAGACCGTTGCGCTAATTCCTCTATAAAATCATTCTTAACAGCTGAGGAATAAAACCCAGTCGGGCTGAACTTGTTCAGCATGATATCTCCAGGATCGAGAGTCAGAAGACGCTTTTTCCATTGGGCAGAGATCTCGCTTTCCTGGGTGAGAAGTGGGCGTGTGCCAAATTGGAAACATATAGGCCCAACGTCTGGGTTATCGAGCCAGCCTTCCCATTCATCAAGCCACCAAACACCCCCAGCCATAACGATCGGCACATCTTTGAGGCCCGCCTCATTCATAACTTTGCGGAGGGCGACGACGCGCACATACGGATCCTCAGGGGTTAGTGGATCCTCTGAGTTCGATAAACCGTTATGCCCGCCAGCAAGCCAAGGGTCCTCGTAAACAACACCCCCCAAGTATTCAGAACATTTATGGTAGGCACGTTTCCACAAGGCACGGAAAGCCCGAGCAGATGAAATAATGGGATAGTAGTAAATGCCGTATTGCGTCGCGATTTCGGCCAACCGATAGGGCATTCCAGCACCGCACGTTACGCCGTGCACCATGTCGCCACATTTCTCCATAATTCCATGGAGCACGCGCTCAGCGCCGCCCATTTCCCACAAGACGTTAACGTGAAGCCGTCCCGCACCACTTCGGGTGTCGTGGGCAATTTGTGCTTGTGCAATACCGCCATCGATCGCGTACTTAACCAGTTCCTCATGGCGTTCCTTGCGAGTCCTGCCACTATAGGTCTGAGGCAATATATTTCCGTCATCCTTAAAAGAATCTGCGTTCACGCCAGAGAATGTGCCGACGCCCCCTGCAGCAGCCCAGGCCCCTGAACTCAGACCAGTTGATACCGCGACGCCTTTCCCACCTTCAATCAGAGGGAGGGTTTCTGTGCCAGAAATCATAAATGGGTTGAGTGTTTTCACGCGGCGTCCTCTCTAGCTTCCTGATTCACGTTCTATCGTCCCGTCCCGTTGTTGTGTTCAAAACATTAGGGTTTTCGCCCCTAAACCAACCCGCGCTTAACAAGGGCGGGGATCAATTCTTGAGGAATGTCCGTACACAGACTACTAACCCCCCATTGGATCAGCTTACTTGCCTGATCTACATCGTTCACCGTCCATGCCATCACTTCTAGGTCTGAAGCCACCATAGATGCTGCCTGATCAGAGGTCATGCGGTCTGAGTTGGGACACGCAATGATTGCCCCAAGGGAATCAATTGCATCCGTCCAATCTTCTGGTAATAGCTCGAAGCAAAGGCCACGGGGCCACTCTGGTATGGCTTCTTTTGCAGCCGCTAAAGCAACCCTGGAAAAGCTTGTCACTACAGGCGGTTGTTTGTCGGACGGCCAACACTCTGAAGCGACAGAAAGTGCAATTTGAGCCGTTTCGACTTCTCGCCCAGGGTCAGGTTTGAGCTCTATGTTTGCGTTAAGGCCGAGCGAGTTTATGAGATCGATTGCCTCTTCAAGTGTCGGCACGACTTCCCCAGAGAATGTAGGGTCGAACCAACTTCCTGCGTCTAGGCCACTTACAGATTCTAAAGTCGATTCGGATAAAAGCCCTGTGCCGGTAGTTGTTCGCTCTAAACTGGAGTCATGAATGATTACTGGGCGACCATCAAATGTCAGAGCGACATCAAATTCGACAGCCTTAACACCAGCCGCCGCCGCCGCCCTAAATGACGCCAGAGTGTTCTCTGGCGCCAAGTGAGGCGCGCCGCGATGGCCAACGATACGGGGCAGAAAGTTCATAGCGTGCGTTTGCGTTACTGCAGAGCTTTAGCCATCAGTAGGCGCGTTTGCTGCGGCCTTCTCGGTTTCTTTACCGTCTATATCTTCCCCGGTCTCTTGATTCACGCGCTTGATCGACAGCTTAACCTTGCCGCGATCGTCGACGGCCAGGCATTTAACCTTGACTGTATCGCCCTCGTTGACAACGTCAGAAACTTTCTCGACACGACGCGGCGCAAGCTCAGAAATATGAACCAACCCGTCACGTTTTCCGAGGAAGTTCACGAATGCACCGAAGTCCATTAATTTAACTACCTTGCCGGTATAGATGACGCCAACTTCCGCTTCCGCGATGATGTCACGAATCCGGCTGACTGCGTCATCCGTCGCCGCTTGGTCAGCTGATGCAACCTTGACGGTGCCATCATCATCGATATCGATTTTACATCCGGTTTCTTCTTGAATTTCGCGGATGACTTTTCCGCCGGTACCGATGATGTCGCGAATTTTGTCTTTAGGCACGCTCAACGTGGTAATGCGCGGAGCGTGACCTGAGACTTGTTCGCGAGACGATGTGATGGCGTTTCTCATCTCACCAAGAATATGGAGGCGGCCGCCCTTGGCCTGATTTAAGGCAATCTCCATGATGTCTTTGGTGATGGATGTTATCTTGATGTCCATTTGCAGAGAGGTGATGCCTTGATCTGTGCCCGCTACTTTAAAGTCCATATCGCCGAGATGATCTTCATCTCCGAGGATATCTGACAGGACAGCAAAATCATCACCTTCTTTAATTAAGCCCATCGCAATACCGGCGACTGGGCGACCTAAGGGCACACCTGCATCCATAAGTGCGAGTGAGGTGCCACAAACCGTAGCCATTGAAGACGAGCCGTTAGATTCGGTGATCTCAGAAACGACTCGCAAGGTGTAAGGAAAGTCTTCCTTTGACGGTAGCAACGGCCGAATGGCGCGCCATGCCAGCTTACCGTGCCCAACTTCACGACGGCCGGTTCCACCCATGCGACCAGTTTCACCCACTGAGTATGGGGGGAAGTTGTAATGCAACATGAAGTTTTCGCGGAATTCACCCTCAAGAGCATCGATAATTTGCTCGTCTCTTCCCGTACCGAGTGTTGCCGTTACGAGTGCCTGTGTTTCACCACGGGTGAATAGTGCTGAGCCGTGGGCGCGACGCAATACGCCGACTTCCGATTCGATTTGACGGACATCTACGGTCGTGCGGCCGTCGATGCGTTTGCCTGTCTTGAGAATGCTACCGCGGACAATATCTTGCTCCATTGACTTGAAGACTTTTCCAGCAACGGCTACTTCTGCAGTATTGTCGCCTAGACTTTCAGTAGCCTTACGTTTAGCAGCTGATAGCGCTTCTTGACGGTCTTGTTTAACCTGCATCTGGTAGGCGGCTTCAATATCACCAGAGAATACGGCAAATTTCTCTTTGACTGTCTTGATTTCTGCTGGCGGTTCCGCGATATCAAATGGCTCTTTGGCGCACATTTCGGCTAGGCCAATAATACCATCTATGATTGCTTGCATTTGCTCGTGGCCGAAGTTGACGGCACCAAGCATAATTTCTTCTGAGAGTTCATTTGCTTGGCTTTCGACCATCAACACGCCTTCGCGCGTTCCTGCGAGCACAAGGTCTAGTTCGGAATTAGCCACATCCCCCATCAGCGGGTTTAGAACAAATTCACCATCTTTACGTCCAACACGGGCGGCGCCAATTGGGCCAAGGAACGGTATGCCTGAAATAGTGAGCGCTGCTGACGCGCCGATCAACGCTATGATGTCCGGGTCATTTTCTAGGTCGTGGGAGAGAACAGTACAAACGACCTGGGTCTCGTTGCGATAGCCTTCATGGAATAGCGGGCGTAATGGTCTGTCAATTAAACGGGAGACTAAGGTTTCTTTTTCAGTCGGCCGCCCTTCACGTTTAAAGAAGCCGCCCGGGATTTTGCCAGCGGCGTATGTTTTCTCTTGGTAATTCACTGTGAGCGGGAAGAAGTCGATGCCAGGCTTTGGTGAGCGCTGTCCGACTGCTGTGCACAATACAGATGTTTCTCCGTACGTCGCGATCACAGCCCCGTTGGCTTGCCGCGCAATTTTTCCGGTTTCCAAAACCAGCGTGCGTCCACCCCATTCGATTTCTTTGCGGAACGTTTTAAACATAGACATATCAGGATTTCCTTTTCCTACAGACCGGCACCAAAATGTGCGTACCGCAGTGTCTCTATGACACGCGATTATCAGCCCCCTACAGGCAGCGGCTTTCTATATATTTTTGAAGCCCGGCCGTCCGCTGCACATCGGCAAACAGCGTCAACCAGACCCGGCTCACCCGGGCCTGACCACTGCTTAATCCGACTCTGGCAGGCCAGTTCATTCGGGTGTTCGGTTCGCGTGAGCGCAACCGTTTAGCGCCTGAGACCCAAGCGCCCAATTAGCGTTTCATAACGCTTCTGCGATTTCTTTTTTGTGTAGTCAAGTAAGCGTCGACGTTGACCCACCATCATGAGAAGGCCACGGCGAGAGTGATTATCTTTGCCGTGGGTTTTTAGATGGTCGGTGAGGTTCACAATGCGCTCACTCAGAATTGCGACTTGTACTTCTGGTGACCCAGTGTCGCCGACCTTTGCGGCATATTCTTTGATTAGCTCTTGTTTGCGATCAGCTGTAATCGACATCGGAGACTCCTTAAATCTACTCAGGTGTTCAAAACACGTACGGGCTTAACAAGACCGTCCGCAACCATGGCAATTGCAATCAACCTATCCCCGCACACCACCTGAACGGTAGCGCCTGGCGTTAGCCCGCTTATGGGGTTGCGGTTGGCCACGGCAAATAAAGAAATAGATTGTCCGTGGCTCATGCGGCGGGCCTCTTCCTCAGTCAGGGCCAGAGCCGGGATGTCGTCCAGCACGGTCGCAACAGGGAGAAGGATCCCAGAGCCAACGGCTTTATGCCCTAACGACTCTAGTTTATCCAGGGAAATCGCCATTTTTTCATCAAAGGGCCCACAACGGGTCCGACGCAGGGTCGCAACATGACCGCAGGTTCCCAGCGCCCGGGCTAAATCTCGAACGAGAGACCGAATATAGGTTCCCTTTCCGCAATCCACCTCGAATTGAGCACGGTCTGGGCCTAAATCGGTATTTATTCTCTCAAAACGATCAACCCGGACCGCTCTTGGCTTTAGGTCCACCCCTTTGTTGGCGCGGGCAAGGTTATAGGCCCGCTCACCATCAACTTTTATGGCTGAGTATTGTGGGGGAATTTGCTGAATTTCGCCTAAAAAACTACTCAAAGCGCCTTCAATAGCTGAAAGCGCGGGACGAACATCTGACGTTTCTGTCACGCGTCCTTCTTGGTCATCAGTTGTTGTGGCGACGCCCCATATAGCCTCGAAAGCGTAGCTTTTCTTAGCGTCCATCGCGTAAGAGACGGTTTTTGTGGCTTCCCCAAAGGCAATGGGCAGAATCCCGGTTGCCAGAGGATCCAGCGTCCCACCGTGACCTGCTTTAGCGGCATCTAGAAAACGTCTTGCCTTACCTAGGGCTAGGGTTGATGACAAGCCAAGTGGTTTGTCGAGTGCTAGCCACCCGGATATCGCTTGGCCGCGTCGCTTACGCGCCATCGACCGGATCCTCTGAGCCGGTTTCGTCTTCAGAAGAGATGTTGTTGGCACTCTTCAGGTCTCTCGCGACTTCCGGGCGATGAAGAAGGGTATCGATGTGCTGAGCCTCATCGAATGTTGTGTCTGATGCAAAATGCAACTCCGGCACGTGCCTTAATCTGATTCGCTTACCGAGTTCGCGGCGGAGGAAAGATTTAACGCGACCTAGACCAGAAAGAACCGTTGTCATATCTCCCCCACCGAGGCGCATAACATAGACTGTCGCGTGTTTTAGATCCGGGCTTGAGTCTACTTGGGTCACGGTGAGAGTGATGCCAAGTAGGTCGGGGTCCCGGAACGTTTCTCTCTCGATAATTTCAGCTAACGTGTGTCGCAGAGTTTCCCCCACGCGCAATTGCCGCTGACTTGGCAGGCGGGCTCCAGTTCGTGCCATGTGAGTTCCTCATGCCCGGCACACTGTGCCAGGACTGGGCTAAAGCTCTACTGCAATTTGCTCGAGTTCAAAGCACTCGATCCGGTCGCCCACTTGTATGTCCTGATAGTTCGCGAAGGCGGCGCCACATTCCGTACCCTCTCGCACTTCCTTAACGTCGTCTTTGAAGCGCTTGAGCTGCGATAGGTCACCTTCGTGTACGACCACATTGTCGCGGAGAAGCCTCACTTTACAGCCCTTCTTGATCGTACCTTCAGTGACGATAGAGCCCGCGACTTTACCAACCTTGGATACAGCAAAGACTTCTTTGATGTCTGCATAACCGATGAAGTTCTCGCGGTACTTCGGAGATAACCGGCCAGAGAATACGCCCTTAATGTCATCTGCAACATTGTAGATGATTGAGTAGTACCGTACGTCAACATTGTCACGTTTGGCGATGGCGCGAGCTTGAGTATTTGCGCGGACGTTAAACCCAATTATCACAGCCTTAGAGGCTACA
>Ga0302118_10000013_pt1 | contig 68852 bp, 56 predicted proteins | sample AG5_331_MG_FD_203126 | JGI IMG/M metagenome (GOLD analysis project Ga0302118, IMG submission 203126) | Marine microbial communities from Western Arctic Ocean, Canada - AG5_33.1 | ecosystem: Environmental > Aquatic > Marine > Oceanic | place: Canada: Western Arctic Ocean | collected 2017-10-01 | reverse complement strand
GACCCAACTCCTACTGATGTTTGTTTCAAAGATTCCAAAGGCAGGATCACTTTACCTGAGATGCCATCGTATACCACCTTGCAATTGGTCGCAATAGTAACCATTGATCCATCTGCTGCTTTAGCGGACAGAGAAATTGGAATCAAATTAAAGTCGAGTTTTGGTGATTCGACTGCTGGCGGTGACTTCGATGAAACTGCAATTTGGGAGGATTCGTGTACAATTGATATGAATCAAGATGGCTTACCTGACAATTATCGCCCGAATTGTGATACTAATGAACAAGTATTGGAACTAAGGTTAAGAGCTCCAGATTTACAGATATTAGAAATACTAGTAGGGGATACAAAGGGGAAAATTGGCGACATGTTATCCGTAAGTGTACGAATTAAAAACGATGGAAACTCTCATGCCACAGATGTAAACGTCATCTTATGTGTTGATCAATCAGTAAGCTCAATCAAGAAACATGGTTGTAAAGAAGAAAATGTAGTATATCGTCAGTTAATAGAGGCAATAATGCCGACATCTGCGGATGATGAAACACCACTGATAACTCTACTATATTTGGTTGAAGCGGGCAATCATGAGGTTGTAGTCGTACTTGACCCTGATAATATGATAGTTGAAACAGATGAGGGCAACAATGCTCAAGCAGTCCCCTATGGAGGGATGATGGGTTCAAACAATGGAATTCTTGATGTTGGAGTTGAAATCATTGCTAGATATTCAGTCCCTGCAATAATTTTAGGGGCTACTTTTGCCCTAATTTCTGTTGCAGCGGTAGTTCTATATGGTCGAAGAATGGAAGCACTAGATAGGTTTGCTGAGAAAAGCAGTATGCTATCAAATCTTGATGATGATTCAGATACGGAATTTTGAGAGGAAATGAATATGAGTTTTAAGAAATTATTTAATTATATGGTATGGGTATTTATATCTTGTTTGGGCTTATTTAATAGTACAAAATTAGAGGAAAGATACGCAGAAGGATCAAATCAAGAATTAATTTTTCAAAATGGAATAATAATTTCTTCAGCATTTATAGGGCTATTTTTAGCAGCCTTCTTTGTAGAACTTTTAATAATGAAAAACAGACCAGTCTCGTCTGCCCCTAGTGTGAAAAAAAGTAAGAAAAAGGTAGATACTAAGAAATCAGATAAAACTGAAAAATCTTCCACTAAAGATGTAGGAGTGGCTATCGACAAAGAGAAAGATGTCAAATCCGATTAACGTACTAACCACCAGGGCAACGGGGTATCCTTATTCACTGAAACAAAGTTTTCTCCATTATCTATGAAATCTTTCATTAATTTTTCTCGTATATTCTCCATTATATCTTGAGCGGCTGACGGTTGAATGCGTATGTTTTGGGAAAATATATCTAAATCTAAAGGTCTCCTTGGTTGTATCATCATTTCCCTACTCATTATTCTCTCTTCATAGGATCCAGAATTTTCATTAACTCCTTTAGATGCTTTACTCATAACTTGTTGATGTAAAGCAATGATCGCATCTCTTTGCCCATCAATTTTTTCTAGAGCCGAGTCTAAATCCGATAAAATATTCATCGCTTCAGACATTGGTAATTTCCTTCTCGTTCCCAAGCGGTCAATTAAAGAATTTAATTCGGTCGGTAGTTTATTTGAGAGTCTCATCGGCCCACCTGCCGGCATTTTTCTATGTTCAGCTCTGAACAAGTCGGGGCCAAGGTCAAGGCGTAAGGAAAATGATTGATTTACCTTATACATCTTTTTTGGAGGCCCTCCTTTTTCTGAGGGCACAATTTGTGATTCAACAAAGCCAGCATTTTCTAAAACTTTGATATGTTTCATTACTGCTTGTTGACTTATTTCTAACAATTCTGACAACTGTAATGGGTAATGTGGCTCCTTAACTAAATGTCTGAGAATATGCCTTCTCGCTTGATTTTCGAGAATAGCCATGGCCTCATCAAAGTCTACCATCACTTACCAACCCGGAGTTGGGTAGTGGGTCGACATCTAAAAACCCAATTATATCCAAAAAGTGTAATTTATTTTAAAATTATTCACCACCGTCCCATTCTTCCCATTTATTGCTTGTAGCTACAAATGGCGCCGGAACCTTTTCTTCATTTATTTCGTCCTGATCATCTTCGGCATAAATGGATTTATGATCTAAATTTTCTTCTTTTGTTTCTACAATAGAATTATGTTTTTTAAATAGCTCATCAGTAGTCATAATATTTTCTTGCAAAATGATTTTTTGTTCGGAAGAACGACTGTTCCTTCGCCATAATATTAATCCCATTAGTAGAGAAAAAATCCCCAAAGGGAAACCTAAACAACAGCTAATCATTGAGGCCATAATCCATCTATCTGACATTAAGCTAGATTGTACTTCTAAATCATCTACCAGCCAAAGAGTAGTGTTACCTTGATTTATTAAATTATAATTTCCATTGATGTTTATTTCAAAGACTCTAATTGGAATATAAATTAATTTTCCTTGTGAATCAGGCCTTTTATTATTCGATTCAATTATTCCGGGAGATCTTCCTTCAATTTCAGCACCCTCAGAATCAGTTAATTTTAATTCCGGTTTTTCATCTTCACTATCGCCCTCATGCCTAATTGCTACATAATAACCAACTTTTGATAATTCAACAGTTGCCTGCTCTCCAGCCTCTAATTTCACTAAATGATTTCTATCTACATCCATTTTTTCAACTATACTTTCAGTTGAATGGCTATATGAGGCTACAAAAATTATAATTAAAACCAATGAAATCCCCGAAAGGCGCTTCACCCAGAGTTTCCCGTTCTCTTCCACAAGTGCCAGCAAAGAGCCTTAACATTTCAGATTTGGCTATCAATAGCCTAAACCGATACCAGCTAATTTTTCTGGGAGATAGGTGTCAGTTACGAAGTCAAGACCATATTTTGCAAGTGATTGCTGCTCCGCTTTTTGACCAATTTCTTTCATTAAATTAATCTGATCTTTCCAATATCCAGTATTGAATCTAGGATCTGTTAATTCTGCGTTTAGGGCTCCTAAATCTTGCTTAGTTAACTCATCACTAGGTAGATCGTATGCTAATATGTCGTCAGCGGTAATGCCTAGATATTGTGCTCCCTTTGTTGCTAGATATTCTGATATATGTGCAGTTTTAATAGCTCCATAGGCAATACTTGCAAAAATTCTAAATGACCAAGGGTCACAGTCAGCGAACACAATAATCGGTTTTTTCCATTCTTGACTCATTCTTTTCATAATTCGTCTTGTAGATCTTGCCGGCTGACCTTTTAGATGTATCAATGCACATCTGGCTTCTTCATCAAATCCATTTTCTACAAGCCTATCGAACATTCCTCCAGTTTCTATTGCCATAATAAAATCAACATCTTCTTCTATCAGGGTTAATTTTTCCGCTTCAACATTATATGGTACTCCATAACCCGAATCACCCACATCATCTCTGCAATTTATTCTCATCCAATCACCCTTTCGGTTTTTCTCTTCAAAAGTAACGTTTCCAATTATTCTTGCACCATCTTCTTCTGGCCTTAATTTAAAATCTTCACGAAGACATTTTGTGACGATTTCTAAATCTTCGGCAAGGTTATTGCTATCATTTTGAGATCCAAATTTCCCATGCCCCCAACCTTCACTAATGTAGTACATCTCTCTTAGAGTTGAAGATTTTCCTGAATCAATCATCTGTTCAATAAATTCTGTAACGTGTAAGGAGCGAAGCAATACTCTCGCCGAGCCAAGGCTTGTGGCATCTCTCGTACTCTCCTTGTTCCCATACTTGTAAACTCCTAATTTATCATCAAAACCAATATTTGTTTTAGATCTAACTGGCAATGTCATTGATGGAGGTTCACCCTTTTCCATTTTATCATGCATTGCTGAAGCAATTACTCTTAGAGCTTCTTTTACTTCATTTTTGGTTTTTCTTTTTCCTATCTCACTCATATTTTCTCCTCCTCAAAATTAGAGAAAATATCAACAATCTCGGAATTTATTTTCTCGTCTGTAACTTCTGAAAAAATATTTTCATCGTCTTCGGAAATATTTTCATTTATTTCATAAATTTCTTTCCTAACAGCACTTAGAGCCTCTGTTTTTCGTATTTCTTCTAATATTTTCTCATCTATTTTTGTTGCACCAATAATATCTCCACTGCCCCGGTAGAATACATCGGCATCCGACCAATCTCCCTTACTAAGCCCGGAAAGTGCAATGTTAATCGTCGTCGAAGAACCGGGATTTAGAGTATCAAGACGCCATGCCCAAATCCCTCGTGCTTCTTTTCTCCCTCCATTCGAATTCTCAACAATAGATACGGAATCATTCTCCGGCCATTTAAGAAGAATTGTATAAGCCCTAGCCCTAGCAGTATAATTGAATACTTTAATTGAACATGTTGCAAGTTTTCTTTCCTTATCCCACCCTAGTTCTTCTTCACAAAACACAGCATTCATAATTTTAGTAATCACCGGAGCAAGGTCAGGTTTTTGCCGCCCTAATATTTTCGAAGTTTTTTCAGCAATCGCTGGCAATATGACATTGACTAATTCGAATTTTTCTTTTGCTTTCTTCCTTTGATCTTTCTTTTTCAAATGATTTTTTAATCCTCTACCAACCTCTAACAGTCCTTTCCTGATTTCATCATAAACTTCTTCATTGTCTTGCACAGCTTCTTTTGCTTCACTTGTAAATTGAACATTTGTTGATGCTAAATGGATTAACAATGCAGCGGCCCCTTTGGGCAACCCCTTACCACCGGGATGGTCTAAACCGTATCTTTTCCAATCTATCGACTCTATTGCTTTAGTTAATGCACACCCTCCTTGTTGGTACATTAGAGGTACGCGATTAGCGAAACGCAATACTTCTATGGGGCCTTCGGCAGATAAATCACCACCAAATACAAGTCCGACTTCGATTTGAAAAGGATTTCCTTGACTCACCGCAGGTAACCTTGTAACTGTTGACGCGAATCTTGAATCAATAGCTTTTGATAGTCCCTTTTTGATTAATAAATCATCTATTGGCGACAAACAATCAGTAGGCGGTGGGAGAAGTTTTACTTTTTGAAAAGAAGCAATTATTTTTTTAGTATCTTCAGAATTCAATCTTTTAGGATTCCGAGATTCCTCGACCTCAGATGTATTCAAAACCTCTTTAGCCGCCCTTACGCTAACTCCAGAGAAATTATGACGAAGAAATGAAATCATTTTATTTTGTTCCGATTCCCTTAACATTCTTTGTAAAGTTCCCAATTGAATTCCATGAGGATGAGGTTTTATTTCTTCAACAACTCTTGGCAATCGTTCGCTGGTTCTAATCCACTTACCTTCTTCTGTTATTTCACCATCTTGATCTCTAACGATTAAACTAATTGTTGCATGAGGGTTAACAATCGAAGTCATTCTTAGGTATTGGTATACGGATTGTTTTCCTCGTTGATATTTGGCTTTCATCACAGTCGAAATTTTTAATCCATGAGCAATTTCTTCTCCAGTGTTTTCATCGTTCCACACATCTCTTCTTTCTTTTGATTTAATTGCTTTATTTTTTCTTGTATCCAGCCCTAATTCTACAAAAACCGCCGATGAATCTTGTGCAATTTTTGAGACAACACGTGTTTTTGCACCAGTAGTTAACTGTGCGTACATAACAACTCCTGTAATTCCAATACCTTGCTGCCCTCTTGTTTGCCTAATGGCATGAAATCTCGAACCCAACAAAAATTTCCCAAAGACATCCTCTATGGAATCTCTTGGTATCCCTGGGCCATTATCTTGAGAAACTAATTCGATATCTTCTCCCTTTAATCGATTAATTTCAACTTTTATTTCAGGAAGAATCCTTGCTTCTTCACAAGCATCAAGTGAGTTATCTACAGCTTCTTTAACAGCCGTAATCAATGAACGTTGGAGAGAATCAAACCCTAAAAAGTGTTTATTTTTCTCAAAAAATTCACTTACAGCAATTTGTTTTTGTTTACTAGAAATATTGTGTGCATCTACCATTTCAATCTCTCCACTTGGTCCTCCCATGTCCTAATGACTTGGGGCCAACTTGTGATGAATGTAGCCGGACTCCTTAGGCTATTGAAGCATGCGCTTAATTTAATGACGAAAGACTATATTTTTGATGATTTTAGGATTGTCATGATTGACGCACTTGTCGATGCAGCACATCACGAAGTAGTGGCTTATGCTGGAATGATTTTGATACTAACCGCATTTTTTTTAGAAACACGCGATATTTTAGATAGTAAAGCATCAGTATATTTACAATTAATGGCTTTGGGTTCCGGACTATTGGCAATAAGAGCATATCTTATCGACGAATGGGCCTTCTTCATTCTAGAAATTGCTTGGTTTTCTGCAGCTTTGTTAGGACTCATGTCATTATCAAAGTTGAATGATTAATTTTTTAATCTATTGGAACAATTCAGGCTTCCAAGATGTGATATAGCCTGTAAAAGCACTAGCCATAACTGTAAGGGGGCTTGCTAGGTAGAGTTTACCCGGCCCTGATCTCCCTTGAAAATTACGATTAATCGCTGAAACAGACACTTGTTCATCATTATCGCTGACACCGGGCCCTGCTCCAATGCATGCACCACACCCTGGATCAATTAGTTTCACCCCTGCTCTTTCAAACATTTCAGTCCAGCCTTTTGCTTCTGATAGATCTTTAACAGTCTTAGAACCAAATTGAATATAACATTCAACTCCCTCTGCTATTGTTAGACCTGCATCTAATGCTGCTTTTGTAACTTCAGCATAGTATGCAAAGTCATCCTCTTTTCCAGCTGTACATGATCCAGCATATGCAATATCAATACTAATGGTGCCTAAGTCTTTGATGTATGCTCCATTTGTAGGGTCTGAAGGTATTCCTTTGTCTGGGTCGCCCGGGTGAGCGACCATAGGTTGAATGCTATCCAAATTAATTAAATGGACTCCTCCATGATAATTGGCCCCTTCATCCGGCAAAACAAACGAATCACGAATTTCTTCTTTAGTGGTTGAAGGTCTTCTATCGATTAGCCATTCAATAGTTAAATCATCGGGGTCGCAAATACCTGTTTTAGCACTACATTCCGTTGCCATATTGCATAACGTCGCCCTTTCATCCATTGACAAACTTGCAAGTCCAGGGCCTCCAAATTCCATACTCCTATCTAGCGTTTCTGAGTTTGCGGCATACTTCCATAATATGTGTAATATAACATCTTTAGCGGTACATCCCGGATCTAAACTTCCCACTAAATTAAATCTAATGCTTTCTGGAACTTTTACGAATGCAAACTGATTATGGATTAAGTTAGCATATTCTGTAGATCCGACTCCATATGTCAATGCATTACTCGCGCCTCCCATGCAAGTATGACTGTCTGTCGCTTGAATAAAATCCCCCACATCAATAAATTCTTCTCTAGCTACTTGATGGCAAATACCCGGAGAAACTCCATTAACTGCAGAATAATCTCTTACACCAGTATGTTTTTGAAAGATATTTTGTAAGTCTCTTAATGCTTGTATTTTTTCTTTAAATTTGCCAAATCTAGGGACACTAGTTGCATATAATAAATGGTCTTCAAAGACAGCAAATTTAGGGGGATTAGGTATAGTATAATTATCCCCATATTCTAATTTTAAAAATTCATGAACCTGTGCTGTAGTAAACTCATGTGAATAACCTCCATCCACAGAAGCCAAAACAGCATCTCCCGGTTTAAGATATCCTTTTTCCTTGTTTTTAGTAATTAATTTATTTGAAATTATTTTTTCAGCAATAGTCATTGGGTGGGGTATTTTATTTACTTCCGGAAGTTTAACATTACCTGCCTTTAATTCTTTAGCGAAGGGAAGGATTCCTCCATTTTCTAAAATCATTTTAGTGACGGGATCATATTTTTTGGTAAATTCACTTAATGCAATTTTTTCACCATTCTGTAATCTTTCAAGTATTGCGTGGTCACCCATTAACTGCCCTAAATTAATATTGTTTCTTTCATGTATAGGAGCAAATGATGCGGCAATTACAATTTTAATTCCAGACCACTTTTCACACTGGGGGGCAGTCTCTCTACTAGACCCTGTTCCTTTCCTATGCCCGGAAACAATGACCTCAAAGCCCCCATTTATCAACGCATGTTGTTCAAAAACACGGCGCCCATCGAGCAGCAGTCCAGCATACGCATTTTCAGCAATTTTTGCAGGTTCATAATCAAAACAAACCCAGGCGGGAGTCATCACATCAGTATTTATGTCATCTAATAAATCGCCAACAGTTAAATCTTCCATTTTCAAGTTTAATCCTTCATACAATTGTTTTTGTATAAGGCTGAGGTCTTTCGTCAAAAACAAAACTCTTTTCTCAGGATTTAGGGAAATTTCTGGGTGTGTCCATTCTTCATCTCTCATCCACAACCCTCCGAATAGTTCTTGCCAAGGTCGGGTAATATATCACCATTCTCAATTTTTCACCTAGTAAAATTGGTATTTCGCCTAATTTTTTTTCTCCATTGATATGTTAACCTTAAATAACATCGTCAATCGGGATATTTTACCTTTCCTAGGAAAGAGGATGTGATGGGATGGCAGATTATCTCGTGGAAGACACTGTAAAATGCGACGAATGTGGAAGCCGTAATCTAAATCGTGACGAATCTCGTGGAGAGGTCGTTTGTGAAGACTGTGGGTTGGTTCTTGAAGACAAAGTAATTGATCAGGGAGCCGAATGGCGTGTTTTCAGCCCAGAACAGGGTGATCAGAGGGCACGTACAGGTGCTCCAATGACTGTTATGTTACACGACAAGGGGCTCTCAACGGATATTGATTGGCAAAATAAGGATTATTCCGGCAAATCAATTTCATCTCGTTATAGGTCACAGTTTTATCGAATGAGAAAATGGCAAAAGCGTTCTCGTGTTAGCAACGCTACAGAAAGAAATCTTGCAATGGCTTTAGCTGAATTAGATCGAATGGCGAGCCGACTAGACCTTCCTAAATCAATTAGAGAATCTGCGGCTGTTAATTACAAGAAAGCTGTAGAAGCCAGACTTATACGAGGCCGTTCAATTGAAGGAGTTGCAGCAGCATCTCTCTACGCTGCCTGCCGCCAATGTCAAAACCCTAGGACATTAGATGAAATTGGAGAGGCGAGCCGTACAGGTAGGAAAGAAATTGGCCGGACATATCGTTTCATGGTCAGGGAATTAAAGATGAAAATACCTCCAACTAAACCAGAAGATTATATTCCACGGTTTTGTTCAGGTCTTGATTTAGATGCTGAAGTTCAATCCAAAGCATATGAATTAATTGCTGCAGCCCAGGAAAAGGAATTAACCAGCGGAAGAGGCCCAACTGGAATAGCGGCATCAATCATTTACATCGCCAGTGTACTATGTGGTAAAAGAAGAACTCAGAGAGAAGTTGCTGAGGTAGCAGGTGTTACTGAAGTGACAATCAGAAACAGGTACAAGGAGTTAATCCAAAATCTGAATATCGAACTTGAAATTTAAGTCGGTGACAGAATGACAAGGAGAGAGGCAAAATCTCTCATCCGAGAATCTTGTAACAACCTTATGAGGGATAGTGTCTCTTTATCATTTGATTTTATTCCATTACCGAATCCTCCTTTAGAACTGCCTGATTTCCCTGCCGATCCTCCTTCTAAATCCTCTAAAATAATTCAGCAAGCCTTAGGAATTTCTTCAGCAGATACTGCAGGATTTTATTATAGATTGGAGCAAATTATTGAAATTGACGAACCAAGTTTTGTTAAAAGAAATATAAACCCCATGATCGCACGAGAAAAATGGTTATTGGGAAATATAGATTTAATTGCCGAAAAAATCTTGATATTACAGATAAAAGATTTTTTCGCCTCGGCATTAGATGAAAATTCACCAGACACAGATCGTTGGTATATTGCCGTAAGTATTTTAATTGGTTTAATTTTAAAAGGTTCAGAAATAACCGAGTCTGAATGTTTCAATTTATTTCTTTCAATAATAGTCGCAAGACAACCGGGGGCTCGGGCTCAGAATAAATCAACCGGGCCTCACCATATATCATGGAATGGCCAAAATTCCGATACAAATTTCGAAGAAATCGCCCATCCAAGTGGGGTTTTAGCAGCAAATACAATTTTAGATATTCTCGAACTGTATGAATCGAAAAATTCTACAGTATTACCCTATTGGTTAGAAAGATTATCTGTTAGCGAACAAACCTCGAATACGCTCAATATTCCATTGAGGGTACATAATTTAGTAGTCGATTGTGAGGAAAAGTCATCATTGCCCCTAGTTATGGCTGCAATTCAGTCACTATCTCACCACCCCGATGAATCGAAAGAAGCCTTATTTGAAATTTGTAAAAGCCAAAAAGCATTTTTAAGAAGAAATTTAGCTTCTATGTTGCCTCGCATAGATTCTGAAGATAGAGGATTTGCTAAAATTTTACTTGAGGCACTATTAAATGATGAAGATTCTGATACGCGAGTGATATCTACGACCTATTTAGGATCGTTAGCACGTCTTGAAGTACAGACATTCATTGATTTGTCTAAAAAAATATTCATTGAGGGGGATTCTAGAATGATTCAAAGATTAGTTGATTCTGGAATTCGTTACTACCTTTCAATGGATTCAAGCGATAGTGAAGGATTAATTCCTCTTGCATGGGTTTCCAGTAATTTAGAATCACGATCAAAATTATCGGGAATGTTAATTCAATTAGCTAAAATAAATATTCCAGCTATCCAAAAAATCTCACTTAGAATACTTGAATTAAGTCCGGAATCATATAATGATTTATTCAATAGAATAAATACAAGGGATCCGAAAATTGCATTTCTGATCAAGAACAACCAGTCGTAGCACCGCAAGCATTGCACTTCAAGCAAGTTCCATTTCGAACCATTTGGCTGCTTCCACAATCAGTGCAGATATCACCAGTAAATCCATTCTCTCTTGCCAATCTTCTAGTTTTAGCCACCGAATCTTCAACTTTCTCAAATGCACCAAGTGTTTGTTGTACTTCTCTTATTTCTCCTTTATTTCTAACCACGCCATCTTGTGTAATCTCTGGTCTACTTATTGAATAAGGATCTAAATCTTCATCTGAAACATGTGATAAATCATGCCTTCCCAAATATTTAATTGCTAATTCTCTGAATATATAGTCGACGATACTGGATGACATCTTTACTCTTCCACTGCCCCCCATAACCATTCCACTTGGTTCAAACTTTTGGAATGTGAAAGAATTCACAAACGCGTCAAGAGGGACTCCATGTTGTAGTCCTAAAGATACTGCAATTGCAAATTGATTCAACATTGATCTCCATGCCGCACCTTCTTTAGAAGTGGTCAACATTATTTCTCCAAGTCTCCCATCATCATAGGAGCTATGGTTTAGATATACTGTGTGTCCACCTACTCTTGCCTTCATTCTACCTCCTTCGCAACTATCCGGCAAGGGCCTTCTTGATGCAATATAATCATGAACCATTGATTCTGCAAGTGGTTGAGCCTTTGTTTCAGGTAATGGTAAAGTTTCAACAACTTGTTCAATCATTTTTCGCACAATAACAACTTCTTCATCATCTTCCTCTTCTAGAGCGCTAGGATCAACAAGTTGATTCATTAAAGGCTGAGATAACTTTGAACAATCTCTGTAAACTGCACATGCTTTAATCATAGTTGAAAAACTTAAGTCATAGGCATCTTTAATTTCAGAAATTGAAGAATTAGATGGCATATTAATTGTTTTCGAAATTGCACCAGAAATGAATGGTTGAGCTGAAGCCATCATATGTACATGAGCAGGCCAATCAATAGAACGAATACCATGTTTACCACCAGGTGTAGCACAATCGAAAACCGCTAAATGTTCATCTTTCAAACCAGGCGCCCCTTCAATAGTACCTCTACCAAGAACATGCTCATTTACCTCATTAATTTCTTCCGATGTAAGTCCAAGGAACCCAAGCACATCAAAGAAATCATCATTATACTGTTCTTCACTAATACCCAGAGTCTCTACACATAATTCTTTACCAAGTATGCTAGGCGAGAAAGCAGATCTAATGTCAAAAACATCTGGTAATTTACTTTCAATATTCTTAATTTGCTTATTCGAGAATCCTAGAGATTCTAACTTACCTATAGATAATTGAGGGCATTCATTCAAACTTTGTGTACCCATGACGAATTCTTCAATATTTTTTGTTTGTTTCGCTGAATATCCAAGTCGGCGTAGAGCCATAGTCACTCCTTTATTGATAATTCTAAGGGATCCTCCGCCAGCTAGGGTTTTGTACTGTACTAGAGAGAATTGTGGTTCTACTCCTGTAGTGTCACAACCCATTACGAGGCCAATGGTGCCTGTTGGAGCAATTACAGTTGTTTGTGCATTTCTATAACCATGCTCTTCCCCGTCTCTTAATGCTCTATCCCATGCATCTCTCGCCGCCATAAGCAAATCTTGGGGACATTTCTTTGCGTTGATGCCCCGTGGAGTTATTGTCAAACCTTCATATTCTGAATCAGGTGCGTCATAAGCCGCTCTTCGATGATTTCTCATAACTCTTAGCATATGTTCAGCATTCCTCTCATAATCAGGGTAAGGCCCTAAAATCGAAGCGATTTCTGCACTTGTTGAATATGATTCACCACACATTATAGCGGTTAGAGCCCCACAAATTGCATATGCCCTCTCGTCATCATACGGGATTCCCATATGCATCAATAAAGAGCCAATATTGCAGTAACCTAGGCCCAAAGTTCGATAATCATATGATTTCTGTGCGATTTCAGCAGAAGGGAATTGAGCCATCAAGACACTAATTTCTAAAGTCGCTGTCCAAAGTCTAACACTGTGTTTAAAATCTTCAATTTGGAATGTTTGATTATCCAAGTCGTAGTAATGAAGTAAATTTATACTAGCTAAATTACAAGCAGTATCGTCAAGGAACATATATTCTGAGCATGGATTTGAACCATTGATTCTCCCGCCTTCGGGGCAAGTATGCCATTCATTGATAGTAGTATCAAACTGTACGCCCGGATCAGCACAGGCCCAAGCAGTATATGCGATTTTATCCCATAATTCACCCGCATCTAATACCTTACATGCTTCTGGTTCTCGACCTTCTTCTGCCGCTTTATCTTTTTCAGTTCTCCAAACTAAATTCCAATTATCTCCGTTCTTTACGGCATCCATAAATGAATTAGGAACTCTTACTGAATTATTGCTATTTTGTCCAGAAACTGACATATATGCTTCTCCCTGCCAATCTGTATCGAAACATTCGAAATCAACGCCTTTCCAACCTTGTTTCGCTAGATCTAAGATGCGTTGAACGTGCGGCTGAGGAACATTATCGCGAATCGCCTTAACTATTGATTTCCTTAGAGGCAGATTTTGAGATTGATCCAACCTACTTGCATCATCTTCATGTTGCCAAATCGCTTCCATCAATGCATTAGCGTGCTTCTGTAATATATTTGATCCAATAACTAAAGCTGATACCTTTTCTTCTTCACTAGATTTCCAGTCAATATATTCTTCAATGTCTGGGTGATCTAAATCTAAAGTAACCATCTTTGCAGCCCGGCGAGTAGTCCCTCCTGACTTTATTGCCCCTGCAGCCCTATCTCCTATTTTTAGGAATGAAAGTAGTCCCGATGAACTCCCTCCTCCTGAAAGAGGTTCACCCGAACCTCTAATATTTGAGAAATTTGATCCAGTGCCTGAACCAAATTTAAAAAGAAGAGCTTCCCGATTCCATAATCCCATTATCGAACTCGTTCCGCCTACTAATGAATCGCTAACAGATTGGATGAAACAAGCATGAGGTTGCGGATGCTCATATGCATTTTCCGATAGGCGCAATTCTCCAGTTGAAGGATCTACGTAATGGTGTCCTTGGGGTGGTCCTTCAATCCCATAAGCCCAGTTTAGCCCTGTATTGAACCATTGTGGGCTATTTGGTGCTGAACGCTGACTAGCAATTAGGTAGCACATTTCATCAAAATAGGCACGTGCATCGACTTCACTAGCAAAGTATCCGTACTTATATCCCCAGTATGTCCAAGTGCCCGCCAATCTTCGAAACAGATTCTTTCCATGTGTTTCACCAATGAATCTATCTTTTACATCTAAAGTTTGAAGTTTTTCGAAATCAGGTTCACTGCGCTGTAGCCAGACAGGAACGCCATCTTCCGCCACCTTGCGCAGAAAAACCGGCACCCCTGCCTTTCTCAGATACTTTTGAGCAGCAATTTTACCTGGTACACCCTCGAATCCGGAAGGAAACTCTACTCCATCTATAGAGTCAGCCATAGTGCCATCAGCATTTCTTATTTCTACATTCATTGAAATCCAAGAAAACAGGTCAAAAGGGTCTTCTCCTGCGGTTGTAAATCTTCTTTCAACAACCATTCCATTGCCTTCAATTTCATGGTTTTCTGTTGCTTTTGATTTATCTTTTACTTTGGTTTGCATAACTTCACACTCCTATTTCTTTTTGCCACGATAATGGGTTACCCGGTTAAAGGGAATTCTTCTTCGGAATAGAGGGTGTTTAATGCTTGAGGAAAGAACCTCTTTATTTTCATTGTTTATCATATATAATATAGCAAACGACGAACGTAGAAACTGAGTAAATTTCTTACATTATGGCCTTAAATCTAAAGTCCAATTCAATGTCGCGCCAGACCTTGTAATCATCACTCCAACTGAACAATATTTCTCATGACTTTGTGTAATCAATCTTCGAAGAAGTTTCTCTGGAACATCCCCTTCGACTATATATCTCATTCTGATTTCAGTAAATACTTTTGGAATTTCTAAAGATCTGTCTGATTCGAGTTCAATCCACATCGCTCTTACATTTTCCATTCTATTCTTCAAACCATCAATTACATCAATAAGTGAACATGCACCATGTGCTTGAAGGACAATTTGCATAGGGTTTGCAGCCGTGTCACTATGGAATGGAGTAATTTTCCCATTATCGGTTTCTCCTTCTATTTCTTCACCAATAGTCCATCGAACGATTCCCTTCATCTAGAGCCCTCTCTTGTTAGGGCAGGAGGGTTGGCTTCATCAATGGGTGGTAAGTGGACCCTCTGAGAGCAATGACCGTTGGAGCCGCAATTTCGATTAAAAATGGCGAATTAATTGTACCCGATAAACCAACTATACACTATATCGAAGGAGATGGCATCGGTATCGACATTACTCCTGTAATGATCAATGTAGTCGATGCAGCCGTCGAGAAAGCATATTCCCAATCAAAGAAAATTCATTGGGTAGAAGTTTTAGCAGGTCAGAAAGCCTTCGATATGACAGGGGAATGGTTACCCAATGAAACACTGGACGCAATGAGGACAGGTTTAGTGTCAATAAAGGGCCCATTAACAACTCCTGTTGGAGGTGGCATTAGGAGTTTGAATGTTGCATTACGTCAAAAATTAGATCTTTTTGCGTGTGTCCGCCCAGTCAGGTGGTATGAAGGCACTCCTAGCCCAGTAAAGCGTCCGGAAGATGTAGATATGATAATATTCCGTGAAAATAGTGAAGACGTATATGCAGGTATAGAATGGGAAGCCGGTAGCTCAGATGTTCAGAAAGTGATTAATTTTCTTCAAAATGAAATGGGAGTGACCAAAATTAGATTCCCGGACACCAGTGGGATAGGAATCAAACCAATTAGTAGCGAGGGAACGTCTAGAATAGTTAGAGCAGCAATTAATTATGCGATAGATCAAGATAAGTCAAGTGTAACTATTGTTCATAAAGGGAATATTATGAAATTCACAGAGGGTGGATTTAGAGATTGGGGATACCAATTAGCGAAAGATGAGTATGGTGCTACTGAACTAGATGGTGGACCATGGTGCACTATGACTAATCCCAAGACCGGTAATCAAATTTTAATCAAGGATGTAATCGCTGATGCTATGTTGCAACAAGTTCTCACGCGGCCAAAAGAGTACGGTGTATTGACGACGATGAATCTTAATGGTGATTATATTTCTGATGCTCTGGCAGCACAGGTCGGTGGAATAGGAATCGCTCCAGGGGCAAATATCAATTATGATACAGGTATTTCAATATTTGAAGCAACTCATGGAACAGCACCCAAATATACCGGGCAAAACAAAGTGAATCCAGGCTCTTTAATTCTCTCCGCAGAAATGATGCTCAGACACATGGGTTGGGATGAGGCTGCAGATCTGATAGTCAAAGGCATGGGAGGCGCAATATCTGCTCGAACAGTGACTTATGATTTCGAGAGATTGATGGATGATGCAACTCTTCTTTCCTGCTCTTCTTTCGGAGAAGCTTTGATTTCTCACATGTGAGTAAAGAATCATCTTATTTTTATATTCAACTGTTGAGCATCAGAAACAACTCCAAAACCATATTTTTCTTCTAGAGCCCTCGAGACTAATCTGAAGTCAGAATCTCTTGTTGCTACAAGAATATTTCCAATTTCTTGTAATGGAGATGCCGCTAATAAAGCCGCATCACACATTATATCCATATCTCCCTTTTCAGGATATATATCCTTTCCTTCTATTTCAGTACGAGGAGGTATTTCCTCTGATCTTGCACGTTTTTGTTCATCAACTAATTCGAAAATCTTCTCATGCTTTACTAGGAAATCTTCCAAATTAATCTCTCCCCTCTCTTTGCTATAATTTTCTTGAGGCCACGTACTAAATGACTTGCAAATTTCAGTAACCCTTTCTTTAAGAAATTTAGGTGTTATTTTTCTTTTCCATTCTTTTCTATCAATGTAAACATCATTGAATAAACTTAGTACAGCATCTGGATTTTTCGTTCGATGAGTGAATTCTCCTAAAGCCGCAGGAGGTATTGAGAGGAAGCGGTCTTTACCACCCTGTCTCCTAAGCATCATATGGAAAGAACGTTCAACCGACCAATCAAAAGAGCCAAACTCATCATTAGAAATTTCTTGTAATAAATCATCTTTTAGGGCATGGATCAGTATATTTGTATCTACCAATATCAATGGTTTTAATCCTAGATTACGTAATGTTTTTCTATCCCTTACAGGAATATTTGCACTTTGGCTAACATAAACCGCTCTTTGAGTATCTCTCAAACGGTCAATTTCTCTACCTTTGAAATATCCCGTCTCAATTGCTTCTTCGAACCTTCTGATGCCTCGAAGTGGATTGTCCTCTGCTATTTGTTCTCCCAACAAAGTTAATTCTAAAATATCCTTCATCTCATGTAATTCTAACTGGAATCTTCTCTCTAAATCAGATTGTCTGGAATTCCCAGATCTTTCTAGACTTAATAAAGCGGCTTTGACTCTACCCTTGAAATGTTGAGCGGGTAGATTATGTTCATCCGGGTATCTTTGAATAAGCTCGAGAGATTCTTTCCTTCTTTTATTGAAATCAGAATCATATTCTTCTCCCTCAATTTTCTCTTCTTCACTAACAAATCGTATAAGTTTCTTAGTCGCAGAATCTGTCTTTCCTGCATGATTATCGGCACAAGTTCTCAAATATAGTTGAAATCTTTGAGTAAGCAATGTCCCTAGTTCTGGTTTTTGATCTAATAATTCCACCGCTTCTTTCCACATGCCTGCATGTGCATATTCAATCATTGCCTTTCTTAAAATAAGTGAAGATTCTTCATAATCATCTTTGATTTTCAGAGCCCCTTCTTTGTAAGCTCTAGCTGCATTTAATCGATTACCCTTACCTCTTTCTAAAGCAGCTCTAATAATTTGATATTCTGATGAATCTTTATCATTTGCCCTGTACCATTTCTCCAAAGATTCTATGCCTATGCTATGTTCTTTAACTAAATTCGTAAGTTCTCTGATAGTCCGAATAGTATTATCGTCTCTTGAAGCTAATCTTTCCAATGTTAACAATGCCGATTCATTTTTCTCATCATTCCCTGATTGCAATTTCATTGCAGCAGAATTAAGGTATAATGAATTAATTAATGATTCAAATAATCTCTTATCTAGGGCAGTCATTTCAGTATTGATGACCGAATCATTTAGTGATTTAATCAAAGAATCATCTACAACTCCATCGCCATCCGAAGATAAAGCTCTTCTTACTTGATTTAATTTGACAATTGATTTTGAATCAAGCATCTTGTGTATAGACTCCATATCCGACGACACTCCTCCAAGCAATGAAATCAATGCTATAGAAACATCCGATAGAACATCGTCTTTTTCGGATTCTTCAAGCGCAGATAATGCTTTCTTCCGAAGATTAAATATTTGCTCTATATTATTTATACCATTTTCTGCAGGCATTAAATGCCAAATCATTAGTGCTCTGAAAGGATATGCTAGAGCTAAAGATTCATCCTTTGCCATATTATTTGCTAATCCTTCTACATCAGCAGTCCGTGTAAGTACTGATAGAATTTCATCAGTGTACCTTATAGAATCTATTTCTAATAGTATTTTCGAAGATTCTAATTGAATAGAAATGGGGGCATTTTCGCACCTCATAGCGAATAAAATCGTTTCTTCTTCGGCGTTTTTAATCGCATCAATGATAACGGCCTCTAGTTTCTCTGAGTGTATTTTTGAGATTATTTGAATTGCAAAAATTAATTCTTCAGAATTAGTTAATGAAAGGTTTTTCATTGTAGCTATAGATTCTTTGTATTTCTTTTTTTGGAAAAGAATTTTACTAATTTTCCATAGTAAAGAAGGTGGTATTTTTTGTTCATTCTTTTCTAATATATTTATTCCTTGTTTTAGTAACTTCAGAGATAATTCTTGATTAATCCCTTCAATTCTTTTCCACCCCTCTAATCTTATTGCTTCAGAGAGATTATCCTCTCCTTCTTGAGTCAAAGATTCTATCAAAATCTCAGCATCATCTACACGAAGAAGTTGTAATTTCTTTTGTTTTGCTACCACTTGGGCCATGGCAGGATTATCTTGAATTTTATTTAAAACATTTTCAGCATCTTCAGAATCCGCACCAAGAAGTAAAATAGCTTCTAATAATGCTCCTTCATTTTCAAGCCCTCTTAGCCGACCTTTCATAATTTGTGTCCAAGACTTAGGTCTTGCTTTTCCAGCTAAGTCTTTCTTAATCTTGTCCAGGGAAAGTGCCTGAGTAGATGTTAATTTGAAAGGAATTTCCATTTCCAACCATTCTCGGACGCTAGAATTATCGGTAGGATCAATATTGGCTGCCTCAATCCAATCGGCCGAATCTTTAACAAATTCTTCTTCATCATTTATCTCAAATCTTTCTAATTCTGCGAATACGGGGGCTTCTCTGGCCAACCTACTCCAAACTTGATGAATCCCTTGACTACATTCCGCTCTTAGAAAATTCATTTGATCATCAAAAGATTGCTCCCAAGAATTCATTTTATGTTTCTGAGCAATCAATACTGCCAATTTAAATGCCGCAGAATTTTTTGATTCGATTGCCTGTTGTGGTGTTAACAAATAATCTTCAAAACCACGTTTAACTTGCCTCGCTCCTCTTCGACCAATCCGACTTCTATGCCCTCGATTTATATTCCCTCTTTCTAAGTTTTTTTCTAACTCATCTTTATCTATTACTTTAGGTGCAGTTTTTTCTGCTGCCAAAACCGCCAAAGCTTTCCAATTTTTATTCAATAGTTCCCATGAACTATTTGGCTTCTGCATAGCACGTTTTCTACGCGCTTCATCATCACCTGCTGGTTGCAGGGCTTCAATACAATCTAGAAGATACTGCTCCAAACGAAACACTCCGATAAATTGCCCACATACTCCCCTACATGAACGCACCGCCTTGCTATGCAAGGTTCAAAAAGCGAGAACTCAAGATATGATATGATTTAGCCACGCTCATGGAGGTCGCGGCCACAGTAATCATTCTCCTCCATCCTTTAGCTGCTTTGACAGTTATTTGGTCATTCCTCAATCAGAGAAAATGGCGCCAATTAAGCACTCAACTGAAAGGTCTCGAGCGACAAAGAGCAGTTGTAAATCATGAAAAAAGTGGCAATAAACTATTTTTTCAGGTAATTGGAGTAATTTCTTTAGCTTTTTTCTCTAAAGTAATTTATTTTCAGATAATTAATGGGGAGGTAATTTACTCTAATTTAATTCCTAATCATTTTCACGGATGGGCCGGAATATTAGGCCTTCTTTTTATGATATATTTGAGACGATTAGGAATTCAATCCAGTAAAAATCGTAAAGAGGGGATCTCTTTTGCCAAGATTAGTAATTTACACGGAAGAGTGAGTGACATCATGGTTTATCTAATTTTTATACATGCTTTTCTCGGATTTTTATATCTTTTCACTTATCTTTGAGACCACATCTTTAACCATTCTTTGATATTTTCTTCAATATCTTTTCCAACAACTTCTCGTTGTACTACAAGTTTATTTTCCGTAGATTTAATTCTGCACCCACAAGCATTAGCATGCCCACCTCCGTCAACATCAAATCTTGTTGCTAACTTAGTTAAGTCGTAAACTCCTCCAGATTTATGGATAAATGAATTTGTATAAAATGAAGCAGAGACGGGATAACTTTCTTCCCCATTAAATTCTGCACCAGTATCTCCGTGAATGACTAAACATGCGTCACATTTTTCTCCCGCAATTGCTGTCACATGATAACCATTCGACCTTATTTTTAAATTTTCTAATCTTGCAATAGCTAGCCTATCTATGATTTCGATATTTTCAGAAATATCCTTTCTTAGAGATGCCTGTTTATTCCGCCGTTCTTCCAACCTGTCATTTATTTCTGGAATTAATAAAATGTCTTCAACCGATATTTTATTCTGTAAATTTTCAAGAATATTTTTTGCAATATTCTCATCCGAACCAATAATTCTCCCTAACCATAATACTGGGTTATCACCCATGAACTCTTCAATTGTAATCGTTCCTCCGTCTAATTTATCGACCCAAACCATCATATCAGTCAAATCAGTCAAATCAACTTTATCTTTTAGAAGATTGTATGCGATTCTTGCAGCACTTGGCGTTGGTTCCCATAATACAACCATCTCTGAATTGACCTCATCATCCGGTTCATTTGATTGATGATGATCAATACTTAATCCACAATTCATATGTCTTGGTAAGTCGCATATAGCCGTTTTTCGATTGATTAAATGGTCCATCATACCTGCACGAAGATCTCCGGGATGGCCAAATTTAATTTCTGTATCGGGCCACCATCTCCTTAGTATCGCTCCAGTTACAACTCCATCTAGATCACTATCAGTGATAATTCTCTCAATATCGAGAGCCAACGCTTCGTCGGACATATCCTATACTCTGCGTACCTATTCAATTGTGTTTGCGTATTCTTTCCCTGCTATAATTGAATATCAATGACCTCTAGCATACCCCATGGAGACATCATGCGGATTCATTCTCATCAACTATGACAGCGTTCTTTTATTACAGTACCCACAAGGGCATTGGAGTTTCCCAAAGGGCCATGTGGAAGGATCAGATACAAACCATTTCTCTACCGCTGAGAGGGAACTATTAGAAGAAACAGGAATCTCTAAAGTATCTTTAATCGAAGGTTGGGCCTCAAGAACAGAGTATACTTTCTCATTGAAAGGTGTACCTACTGATAAAGAAGTTTTTTGGTATCTTGCTGAGACAGACGAATTGAATGTTAAGCTGTCTCATGAGCATATTAACTATATGTGGGTTAGTTTTGATGAAGCAATACAACAGGTGACTTTTGACCAGGAGATTGAACTTCTTAACTCCGCTAAAAAATATCTTCAATCTATTCAATATAATGGAATATAGTTTTTATCAACTTCCATATATCCCAATAGCTATCCAAAGCATAACAAAACCGATTACTAAATCAATTAATTTCCAGGCTTTTTCAGTTTTAAGAACAGGAGCAAGGCGCCGCGCCGCAAATCCTAAACTATAAAAAAATATGAATGATGAACATACTGCTCCGATTGCAAAAGCAATTTTTTCATCTCCTTGAAATCGCAGAGAAGCAGTTCCCAATAAAACCGTAGTATCTAGGTATACGTGTGGATTAAGCCAAGTAAAACCAAATGTAATTATCGCAGTTTTTTTTACACTTATCGTGTCATATTTTCCTCCAATATCTAGAGAATTTCCTTCAAAAGCAGCTTTAAATCGTATAATTGCATATAATATCAGGAAAGAAATTGCCATCCATTTGATAAATATGGCAATATTTTCAGAATTCGAAAGAAATTCCCCAAATCCAAAAACCCCCAAACAAATTAAAGCAGCATCAGAAAATGCGCAAATAGTACATACAAGAAATACATGATTATTTGAAAGACCTTGACGAATTACAAATGCATTTTGAGCCCCTATGGCTATAATTAATGAGAAACTAATCAAAGCCCCTTCGAATCCAGCTGATTCGATACTCAATTAGCTCACCTATCTTTTCCCTAAAGGTGTCCAAAGAACTTCCACTTCTCTATTTTTTACAGAAAACCATCTTCCTAGCACAAAAAGCCAATCCGATAGGCGATTAAGATAGCATATTATTTCGGTTCTTATCGCATCCTCACCATCTATCGCGATTATTTCGCAGACTTTTCTTTCTGCACGTCTAGTCACAGTTCTCGCGACATGCATTGTTGCAACAGGAGCTGACCCTGTAGGCATTATGAATGAGGTTAAGGGGGATAGATCATCTAGCCAATTATCCATTTCGGCAACTAAGCGATCACATTGTTCCATTCCAATTAATGCCATTTGAGGAGGGAGCATACCTGGCGTGCAAGAGCATTCACCTCCAATATCGAACAACTCTTGTTGAATGATGCCCAATTTCTCATCTGCTTCATCTGAAAAGTCAGATTCGCCACATCTGTTTAGCTCCATGCGTATAACGCCAATTTGTGAATTTAATTCATCAATTGTGCCATATACACCAACTCTCAAATTTTCTTTTCCCACTCTTTTCCCATCAAGAAGAGAAGTCTTACCTGTATCTCCTCCGCCGGTATGAACCTTGGTAATACGAACCATGCTATATCCTCGGATAGGGTTAGGTAATATGAAGAATCGTCTTTAACATTAATTCAAATCAAGAGATTTTCTTATGGTTTCAACCCATGATTCATCAACAGCGTCCCATCCTCCTATTTTTTCTAGCCTTACAATGTGCTCCATTCTCGACTTCTCATTATTTTCTTTTTCATAAATAAGCGCCAACGCTGCATGACTCATTGCATTAATCCACTGTTCATCCATATCCCAAGATTTTTCGAAATGAGCAATAGCGCCACTATCTCCATGAATCAAACCTCTACTAATCTGCCTTAATCCTGATTTTGACCAAGAAATCGCTTGTACACCAACAATTAATCCTCTAAATATCAGATAAATTTCTAAAATTACTAATGCTGAAGCCAATATAAATGACCCTATTTGTTCAATTTGTTCAGCATCACTCCACCTCTCTGAGAGGAGAGTTATTGAGCCTATACAAAATAAAATTCCTCCAAACGGTGCGACAACAACATCATCGTTTGTTACAGACATTTTGATAACTCCAAAAATAACAGCCAAACCTCCTATAATAGAAGCGATATACGCAGGAAATAATTCATTCCCCCCTCCTCTTGGAGCACTTGTAGCTAGCCATAAAATCATTGCAATAAATAACAAAATAGCGGCAAACAAACCACTTATTTCAGGGAATGGTTGTTTCCTACTATACCAATAAATAACAATACTCAATACCGCAAATAAAAGAATCCAGAACCACATAATAATCACTCTTTTGACTCAACGCCCCAACCAGGAATCCAAAAGTCTTCATCATCTAACCACTTCAACCATTCATCAGAATCGGCTCTAAGGAGTCTAAATGCTCTCCTCTCTAATCCTGATAAAAGTTCATCAGTAACTTCTCCCTTTTTGTATGAATCATTCCATTCTACTTGCATTTGTCGAACTAAACGCTGCCCCTCGGCATAATTGTCGAAATTTTTCTCCGAAACTTCTCTCAGATCCTGTAGCCATAACCGCGTACCTTTGACATGAGGTTCCTCCGGAAGGTTTTTTTTCCTTTTTTTGAATGGCCACCAACTCATCCGAATCGAACTTGCGTCAGGGTATTCTTTCTTGATGCTTTGCGAATCAATGAAAGAGCGTCTAGTACTCGGATGGTCATGGGTCGGGTTTTTGTTCATTTACACGGTAAAGCAAAAGATTCATCATTCAGAGCAGCGATTTCAGATTATGCTAACAGGTTAACTTCTGATGGCGTGCAAATAATTGAGCATAGAAATCAAACCGATCCCGGGCCTTATCTCGAGGATATAATTAAGAAAGCAGGCAGCGATACGATTATACTTTTACAGGAAAAAGGTGAAAATCTAGATAGTATAGGATATTCGGAAATGATGAAAAAATGGCGAATTTCTACTAAATCTGTCCATTTAGTAGTAGGCCCCCCCGGAGGTTTTGGTGATTCTGGAAATAATTTAACATCACTATCTTTAGGTAAAATTACTCTTCCTCATGAGTTAGCTGCTGTAGTTCTTTTAGAACAATTATATCGTGCCTGTACAATAATTAAAGGCCTTCCATATCATCGTGCATGATCATTCATTTCAATAATTTCATTCCTTTCATTAACATGTATTATTGTAGGGCAGTGTTCTTTCATTTTGTCTTCTTCTATATTTTTATAAGTTACTAGAATTACTAAATCCCCCGGATGAACTAGATGCGCCGCTGCTCCATTTATGCAAACCTTACCTGAACCTCTTTTAGCGGGAATCACATAAGTTTCTAGACGAGAACCATTAGTGATGTTTAGGACTTCGATTTTCTCCCATTCTCCAATATTTGCAGCTTCGATTAGATTCAAATCAATGGTTATCGAACCGATGTAATTTATGTCCGCTTCAGTGACGATTGCCCGATGAATTTTGGAATTCATAACAGTCCTTAGTGGTGCCATTAAGTCACTGGGAATCAGCCATATATTTTAATCCAAGGTGTAGTTGAACTATGATACTAAAACATCTTCCTGATACCTTTGTTGTTTGACTAGGGTGTGCGTTGATAAGTGATTCAGATTTAGCGAATATACTTCGGTGGTCACGATGATAGACAAATTACAACAAAGTATAGGCATAGAAGGCTCTAGAAAAAGTATAATTGCTGGCTTAATGGTATTCATAATGTTGTTTAGTACACAGATGTATTCTTTTCAAGATTTTGAACCATATAATGATGAAGAATCTGAATGGGGACCCGTTACACAGAGAACTGCATTTCAACAATTAGATACAGCTAATGGACCAATGGCTGAAAATAATGAAATGCAACCTGGTGCAGAGAATCCTTTTTCTCACCCTGCATTCAATGACCCAATGTATCATGACCCTCTTTCAATTTATGGTAAAGTTTCAGATCCTGCTGCTTTAGCAATAGATCCTAGTTATGGGTTTTTATTAGAAGAAACTGATACTGAAGATCACGATAATGATGGTATTTCAGACTTGTATGATTTAGATGATGATAATGATGGCATAAATGATTTAATTGAAAGATTTGATGGTTGCTATGGCACAGACCCCTTCGATCACGACAATGACGGCGTGCAAGATGAGTTTGATTGGGATGACGATAATGATGGATTGCTAGAAGGTCCAATCGATTGGTCACAGGGAGCAGACCCTCAGAATAATACTGAAGATAGATATGTATTTGCAACCACAATTCATCCTTGGACACAAATGCAAGTAGGTATTGGATATAGGGTAGATCAGAATTTGTTAGATCATGATAACGATGGCATTACAGATGACGACATAGATGGTATTGGCAAAGGGTCTTATGATGAAGATGACGATAATGATGGAAGAATAGATCAATTTACATGGCCTTGCGATTTTGATAGTGACGGAAAGCAAGATTATTTCGATTTAGATGATGATAATGATATGGTGCCAGATTTATGGGACGCTCACCCTTGGGACGCTAGTATTACCACGAATATCACTGCAAATAATTTATGGTCTGAGTGGGTAGAATGGGCCGCTGGAGCAACAAATCATGCTATTCTAATTGATGCTGTAGGTCTGAATCCCGTCAATCTGTCAATCACAGCAGGTGATTCCATAACTTGGACAAATACCGACACAATAGATCATTCATTATCTAGCACCTCAGCAGGATTCTTCAGTCCTATAATTTCACCCGGAGGGAGTTTTACTTTTACTTTCAATAATACGGGAGTCTTCCGTTATAACGATATCATCTTAGGGCAAGGGGAGATCAATGTTACAGCTTCTACTAGTACCGCTACACATTTCTATTCCAGTTATGTAGGTGGAGTAGATTATGTAGAACTTGAAAAAGCGTGGCATCCTCGTGTACAGTCATTTTCGTCTATTCAAGATGGTGATTTAGATGGCGATGGTATGCCTAATTTCCTAGATCCAGACAATGATAATGATGGAACTCCAGATTCATCTGATACAGACGATGATAATGATGGATTGGCAGATATGTATGATGTCGATGATGATAACGATGGAATACTTGATACTTGTTTTCAAGTAGATACAAATTCAGACTCCATTGGAGACTATCCAATACAGAATCAAAATTTCTATACTCCTGGAGAAATTTTTACACCGGGAATTGATTGTGAAATTGATTACGATAGAGACCTTGATGACGATCGCTATAGAGTAATTGATCAAGATTATGATTTAATTTGGGATTGGTTAGATACAGATTTGGGAGGTGTCCCTATACCCGACAATACAGTTGGTGGCGCTGCAACCGATCCTAGCGATTTACCTTGGGATTTAGATAATGATGGTGAAGAGAATGAATTCGACATATTCCCTACTATCCCTCAAAGTACAGTAGACACATGGGATTGCCCGAGCCTCACTAATCCTAACCCCTCCAATCCTGACGATAATTGCTTCCTGATGCGCAAATCTTACACTGCTTTCAATGATTGGGATGGAGATGGGATGAATAATTGGGAAGATATTGACGACGATAATGATGGTATCTATGATTGGTTAGACATAGACGATAACTGTGATCTTGACGATGATAATGACTTACATTTACTTAATGGCTCCAAATACCGAGACGATGGACCTAATGATATTGATACAGATATAGATGGGGATGGTTTAGCGAATGATGAAGATTGGGACGATGATAACGATGGTATTTCTGATTACTATGATCCTGATGATGGTAACTGTGGGATACAAGATTTAGATGCCACAGATCCTTTTGATAATTCTTACCCTACTAGTGACGGAGATTTCTTGGATGGTTCAGAAGACGACCAACTTTATGCAATTGGACTTGTTTACGATATGTATTGGAATCAATCATGGATGTTCAATCCATTCACTGCAGAAAACGGATTTATATTGGATTATAATGGATTCGATTCTACTGTGCCAGCAACTAGTGGACAAATTCCTGAACTATATTGGCATGTGATCCAAAGGTGGAGCCCGTATAATGGAGGTAATTTCTTTGATATTGATATTGATGGAGATTCTCTAATTAATGGCATAGATGTCGATCAAGATGCTGATGGATTACCTGATTGGTGGGACCAAGACGAAGGTAATGATGCAGTTTTAGACGTTAATGATCTGAAAATGGGTGGTAGCTTTGACAATAATACTTGTGGAGCCACCTTATTCTGGATATATGTCCCACAAGTACCTCAACCAATAGATCATGAATGTGGAATATTCTATGCTTGGTACTATGGTGCGCCATTAGTCGAACCAACTCGCTCACAACAAGTTGAATATACATATCCTTACAGTACAAGGCCTTCCGATGATTATAGCGATGGTGCATATAATGGAAGTAACTCTCAAGGTGCTTGGACCTGCAATAAAAATTGCTTCCATTTCACTTTTGACCCTCAGTCTGGAGTCAGCCCAACTGCAGCAGTTAGCTATAATCAGATGAAAGACAATCGTGATCTTTGGATTGCTTATGTTGGCCTTACCTATGGGTTTTTCCAGTGGACTGCTGATTCAAATGCAAATTTCTTTCCAGACGAGAGAGCTGATTTACTGAATAATGACGTAGATCCTGATGATGATTGTGGAGCCCCAGTTGCAGGAAATATGGAGCCCCAGTGTTTATTCAATGATACTGCAGATTTAGATGACGATTTCGATGGAGTATACGACCATTGGGATGTTGACGATGACTCCGATGGAATTTGGGATTATTTTGAAGTCGACAGTAACGATGATCTTGACGATGATGCCGGAACACTCCCCCCTGGTAATTTCTATATTGGTTCAAATTGTGATGATAATGATGATGATGGTACTGACACAGATCCTGATGATGACGGGTGGTATCAAGCAGTACACGATAAAGGAATCTTAGGGCAGGGGCTTTTGAATCCTCAATATTATGATGTTGATAATGACAATGATGGAATTCCCGATGGGGAAGACCCAGATGATGATAACAACGGGGTATTAGATTCAGATCAAGAACTTCTTTGTTTCAATGGTGAAGAACAGATGACTTGGGACCATGACAATGACGGTATTGTCAATTGGAAAGATAATGATTGGGACGGCGATGGTAGAAATAACCAGGACGAGCTTAATACCGCTACTCCATATATCTCTCCTTGGGATCATGATAATGATGGCCTAAGAGATGATATTGATCTAGATGACGACTCAGATGGAATGAAAGACGAAGATGAAATTATGCTTTGGCCATCTCGATATAATAGTCAATCTACTAATCCTTGGGATCATGATGACTTTGGCGGCGGAGAAGGCATTGCTAATCCTTCCGACCCTAGCACAGGTCCCGATGCAATTGATGAGGATGACGATGCAGATAATAGGACGGATTTCGATTGGGATCAATTAGAAGAAGATGATGGTAATTCTTCAGACTGGGATAACGACAATGATGGTATACTAGATGAAGATGATAAGATACCTACTAGGATTACGTTAACATCTCCGAAAGTTTTGTGGTTAGATAACCTTTATGCTGCGAAATTTAATGGGACAGTAAGTTGGTTAGATTTAGACCTAGGGGTCTTTGCACCGGCTCCTAATTTGCCGGTTCAGGTTCATATTGCTTGGATTAGTAACGGGACATCTGCGGTTGAAACTGTCGACGTTCTAACTAATGAAGATGGTAAATTTATTGTGGGGCAATTCTTATTCCCTGAAGATTTACCTGTAGGTTCTAACACAACATATCATGTATATGCAGAAGTTACTGAGATGTTCATTCATGATGGTTCATCTACTGAACCAGTTCCTACAGAAGTTAGGGCAAATACAACAATAGATTATGTTGCTTGGACATATTTCCGTAGCGACGAACAACCTCTATTTGTAGATTATAAAGTACATTATGAAGCAGATTGGGAAAGAGGGATATTCGATAACAAACTATCGCATGCTCCCGTATCATTCACAGTTCATGGCGGGCCATTTGGAAATCTGACACATCCTACATTATTCGATGGATACGGATATGGATATCGCGCAGATTCTGAAGGTTGGATATCGCTTTCGTTCGTTCAAACAAGTGGAATTCAAGGTGTCTGGAAACAAGTTCAATGGAATTCAACAATTGATAACGGAATAGGCATGGTTCCAGGGGCATATGAAGAAATTGTTTGGGACAATACTTCGAAAACACATAGTATCGTGGGAATTTATGAATATACGAATACAAGTTTACCAATTGGTGATTATATGTTCATAGGCGAATCGCGTCCAGATTTAGGTTCAGAAATGCCATGGCCATATCTTGAAGGAGATGTAACCGATTCTTTCGCTATACGTTCAATGCATAGGATGTATGTTGAAGCAGATATCATTACACCTTCAATCCGCCCAGTATATTTCTATGACTCCACTCAATTCACAGGGTCTTCTTTTGGTGCATGGAGAGCATTATTCCACGCACCATCATTAGCAAACGCAGGTCTAGAATATAGTGATGTTAGCTTAGGTAAGCAATACCCAATGCTTTGGGATGGAACACCAGAAGGTCTTACTGGTGAGTCAGCAAATCTTCGTTCTTTCTTATCATCTAATGGCACGCATTGGTTCATTGCTATGCAAAATGGTGGTGATTTCAATGTGCCTCCTTGTGGGCCTATTAATCCATTAGATCCGGAAAGCGATGTTCGTTGTGAAATAGTTCCTGAGATGTTTACCGGTGAAACATTTAGGGTACTTGGCACTGTTTGGAATCGTACTATGACGGCATGGCCTCATGATGCAATGGCATTACAAGTAGACATAGACCGTAATGGTGTGTTTGCAGGTGCTCAAGAAACAGGGTTTGCTAGAGTTCCAGATATGGTTAACGGCGAAGCATTATTTGATTATAATTGGACTTGGTATTCCCAATATCCAGCAGGTGTATTTGGAATCCGTGCTGATTTTACTAACTCTAATTATTACTTTACTGGTAATCAATCTGCAGTACTTGCTCCAACAGGTGCTTACGTGAATGTCTCAGTAATCGGTACAACTGATTTCCAGTTGAATAACATACCCCGTTTATATCGAGGGCAAAATACCACTATTGAGGCCCGAGTAATCGATAATGCCTACCAACCAGTAAGGGATGCACCTGTTAACTATACTTGGTCCGCCGATGGAACAAGCGATGTTGCTATAACTGACTTGAATGGCGTATTCAAAATCAATCTAACAATAGATGAAATGCATGAATTAGGCAACTTTTCATTGTCGTTCACATACCCTGGCGATACTTATCGGCAAGGTAGCTCCTCAGGGGTCGATTTATGGGTAGTTTCTAGGACTTATATTGATCTTCAGAGTACTACGGAAAATCGTCTTTCTAGTGGAGATTATTGGGAATTTACTGCACAAGTAACTGATGATAATCGAACCGCAGCAATCAAGGATAAAGGGGAACTTTTAGATGGTTGTGATGAGAATGGTGGCGAAGTATTAGTTATACTCGAGGGGGTCGATTTTGATCAAACAGTGCATAGGCAAATCATAAAGACATTGTGCCCTAATGCTGGAACGATAAATCATGCAATGCTATTAGACCCTCAATTATTGAGGGATGATCCATTGTCATTCCTTCCAGACGGTTTTGGCCCTGTGAATGTAATAATTAGATTCTCAGAGAATTTACCTCACGAAGGTTGCGACCCTATAGATCAACAGATGCTATCAATTTCTGGAGCTTGGGATCCCTGTGCACAGATATTAAACAGCGATCATTATCGAAAAGTATTCCAGTACAATGGGCAAGGATTTAGTCTAATAGGTGGAACGCAATTAACTGTAGATAATCAGATAGTTTATACTTCTGAGATTGACCAATTAACTGGGCAGCCAATCGATAAACCAATGACCGTTACGGGCCAATTAGTCGATGAGTTAGACACTAATCTGTCAAATCGTCCGATTCAAGTTCAGTATGAAATGGTGGGTACAGAATTAGGCGTTAAAGCTTGTAATGGTGGAGTGACAGATTCTAATGGATTCTTCTCAATAATTTGTCCTTTGAATGATATCCAAGCAGGTCAAGCAAAAGTCACTGTGAATTATTATTCATATGAAACTGGTGACCAATATAGGTATAAGAATTCAAGTATAACAAAATTCTTCCCTGTATTTTCTAACTCTACAATGGCAGTTCAAGAAGTCGGGCCTTTCCGGACAGATATTGACACTTATAGATTTGAGAATGGGTCAGTATTCCCTGTTCTTTACTTGAAAGAATCATTCCATATTGATGCCAAATTAGCTCAAGTAAATGGAAATCCTGTAGGTGGAAAGTGCCTTAATATTTATCTAGATCCTGAAACCAATACAAGACCGTTTGCAACAGCAATAACACAAGATGGAACCGGTGAGATTGAATGGTATTCTGGCGATCCTGATGATAATCCAAGTAGAAAAGGAGTTGAACCGAACGGCCAGAAATTAGAAGGTTTCCGAACAATTAGAATAGCTTATGAGCCAACCAAAGAATTGCCTGGTGGCTGTAAAGCCGAAACTAATCCAGTAGTAAACGGTTCATATGAAGACATAGAAGTTCTTGTTAGGAGTAAAGTCGATATTCTACAGAAAGAAAGTTGGGCAAGTTCTTCTGGATACCAAGTCGATGATGAAATTTCTGGAAGAGTTTCGATATTAAGGGACCGTCTTGACGTATCAGTAGAAGGTGAAACTGTAATTTTCACATTCCAATTTTGGAATGGAACCGGTTGGGAAACTAACAATGTCGAATATTCTGTAACAAATGAAAAGGGTGAAGCAAACTTTAGTTTCATATATGAAGGAAAATATGTTCCTGGAGATACTTTAGGTGTTGAAAGAGCGGTTGATGGAAAATGGAGAGTATTAATTCACTTCCAAGAGTCAGCATTCTTCCAAGAAGAATTCTTGAATAGTACGCCTATGATCTATCTGGGAGATTCAGTAGATAAATCTGGAACAGATTTCTGGACCTTTAGAATAATTACAGTTCTAGGAATCATGGGCTCGTTTATGTTACTTATCGGTGCAATAATGTATAGGAATTACAATGAACGCCGACGAATTGAAATTATTCGAGGTATTTTAACAGATTCATTGATGTCTTTGAAGGCTTCAAACGACTATATTGCAACAATATTTGATTGCTACAAGCAACTAGTTCGATTCTTCCGAAGTAAGGGTGCCATGAAGAAAGTATACGAGACAACAAGAGAGTTCGAAGATGCAGTGAATGCAATGTTAGGCGGAATAACTCCTCCGAGTGACCTTGATACTTTATTCTCAATATTCGAAGAGGCGCGTTATTCTGATCATGAAATAGGTGCAGATCAAAGGGATCGTGCAATCGAAGCTCTTCAGTCAATAATCAATCATTTGGGCAACGCTCTTGGAGAAAGTATGCTAAATCGTACATCAACTGTTGAATCTGGACTTTATGGTTCAGTTGTTAAGGCAGGGGAGTTTGTAGATTCAGAGGGACAAACACGAATAGCTGGTGTTGATGATAACGAACAAAGAGATGGATTTTCTTTGTGATTAGTGATTGTTCACTCTCCGTAATTAATTGCGGAGAGTGAAACATCCATCATAGGCGCAGTGCTACGAATTAGCCCTTGGCTCAGTAGTAGCATTGATAACAGGTCGTCAGGTGGCCGCGATACCCAAGAAACGTCGAGGGAGTCATATGAGTAAAACCAACAGAAAGACCAACGCGGCCCTTATCACCTTAATTGGTGATTTAAAGGACCAGAGCAGGTCAACCGGTTCTGCACTATGGCGAGACGTTGCTCTGCGCCTGGAAACCAGTCGCAGCAACTGGGCTGAACCAAACCTAAGCCGCCTATCGCGATACGCTGCGAACGAAGACATGGTCCTCGTTCCTGGCAAGTTGCTAGGAAGTGGCGAGGTAGCTGGAAAGCCTAACGTCGCCGCCTATAGTGTAAGTTCTGGAGCCCGCTCTAAAATTGAAGACGCCGGCGGTCGTGTAATAACGATCCGTGAACTAATGAACGAAAACCCAGAAGGAGCGGGGGTGAGGATCCTTGGATGAATCAGGCACAATAGTATATGATGCCACAGATAAGGTGCTTGGAAGACTGGCCAGTGTAGTTGCAAAGCAATTACTCATAGCTAGAAAAGCAGGCAATCCTCTAAGAATTATTGTATTAAACTCTGAACATGCAATAGTTTCAGGACAACGCTCAAGAGTTTTAGCAGATTATGATTTTAAGTATAAATTAAATCATCCTCGCAAAGGTCCATTCTTTCCTAGAATGCCTGACCAAATAATGAAGCGTACTGTTAGAGGCATGCTTCCTTACCAAAAGAATAGTAGTGGCCGTAATGCAGTCAAGGACCTGAGAGTCATGATTGGATGCCCAACTAATCTTTCTGGCGATGAATTACCAGATGGTCATGTATGGGGCGATACAAGTGCCTTAGAAAGACCACTACCAGTAAAATTTGTACGACTTGGTGATATATCTTCTTCACTTGGCGTAGACGCGACACGATGGGGAGGTCAGTGAATATGGCTAAAAAGAAAGTAAAAAGATCAGTTGAAACCAGTGGTAAAAGAAAAACCGCAATTGCTCGTGCAACAGTCCGTAAAGGCCAAGGTAGAGTACGTGTTAATAGCCAACCAATCCATATAATGGAGCCATCACTTGCTCGCCGTAAAGCAATGGAGCCAGTTCAGATTGCTGAAGCAATGGATCGTCTTAATGATGTAGACATTGTTGTAGATGTTCAAGGTGGAGGTCAAATGGGCCAAGTAGACGCTATTAGGACAGCTATAGCACGAGGACTAGTACAGTGGAACCGTGGTAAAGATGGAGAAGATGAAGAATTACGTGATGAATATTTACGATTCGATCGTAGCCTTCTTGTCAACGATCCAAGACGTAAGGAAGCTAAGCATCAAATGGGACGAGGAGCCCGTGCTAAGTGGCAGAAGTCCTATAGATGAGGTGAAGAAATATGTTGATACCAGTCCGTTGTTGGAGTTGTGGCAAAGTTATTGCTCACAAGTACGAAGAATACAAAGAATCAGTAGTAAATGGTGAAGATACTCAGATTGCATTAGATAATCTTGGTATTGAAAGATATTGCTGCCGTCGAATGTTCGTTTCTCACATCGATTTAATCGATGAGATAGCACCGTTCAGCATTTCCCGTGAAAACTAAGTTTTATACTTAGGTTAAGGATATGAACGAACATAAACCCCCCTTGAACACATAGGGCCTGTAGGTTAGCTTGGTCTATACTTCGCGGCTGGGGGTCGCGCGACCCAGGTTCAAATCCTGGCTGGCCCACCACTAAGATGCTAGCTTATGCAAGGCGTTTGTAAACTATCAATACGCATGTTCAAGTCACCCAGCCTTTCTCAATAGACATGGTTGATGAGCGCCCATCCAGCGGAGATAAGCGAGCGCTCGTTTCTTGGTTAGTAGGACAGATTTCATATCATTCAGACCTATATTATAATCAAGCATCACCAATTATTTCAGACGCAGAGTTCGATTTATTGTGGACGGAATTAAAAACATTAGATCCCTTTAATCCTCAATTAGACCGAGTCGGTTCCGATTCATTACCTGGTGCTGAAAAAGTAGATCATTTATTCCCTATGAGAAGTTTAGATAAAGCCACGAATGTTGATGAAATTAGTCATTTCATATCCGAAACAACTGCTCAAGGTAAACAATTTGTATGTCAACCTAAACTTGATGGTTCCGCCCTTTCTTTAGAATATCGATTAGGGCGGTTGGTTAGAGCGGCAACAAGAGGAAATGGTTCTCGAGGTGAAGATGTAACCGCTAATGCCAGAAGAATACCTAATATTCCAGAATCAATCAATTGGAAAGGAGATTGCCATATTCGCGGCGAAGTAATTATGCCATTATCTACATTTAGAGAAAAATACTCATCGATAGCTCCCAACCCAAGAAATTTAGCTGCAGGCTGTCTCCGACAGAAAAGTATTCAATCAGGTAAAGCGAAAGCAGAAGATTTGTTATTTTTTGCTTATGATGTTAAGTTCCCTGATGCAATTTCCCGTCATCCAAGTAGCCCTAACCCTCCTAATTTTCTATTTGATTCAGAATCGAATCATTGGTTAACAAGTATTGGAATAGAGATTGCTGGTAATACTGTAATATCTGCGGATAGTAATGATTTAATGGTCCAAAAGGCAGTTTCAATTACTGATGAATGGACCAATAAAAGAAAAGATGCGGCTTGGGAAATCGATGGAGTAGTAATAAAATTAGATTTACTCTCTAAGAGAGATTTACTTGGAATGACAGCCCACCATCCTCGGTGGGCTTTGGCTTGGAAATTCCCTCCAGAGGAGGCGATGACAGTCCTCTTGAACGTTGATTGGCAGGTTGGAAGAACGGGTACAATTACTCCTGTTGCAAGAGTCGCTCCCGTGACAGTTTCGGGAGTGACGGTTGAAAATGTTACATTGCATAACCTTGGTGAAGTAAATAGATTACAGATATCTATTGGAGATAAGGTTAGAATTGTTCGAAGGGGTGATGTCATACCTAAGATAATTGAAGTAATAGGTAAAGCAAAAAATTCTGATATGATAGGCCGAACTCATTCAGATGGTTCTGTATTCAATGACGACTTACCATTGTATTCATCTATTTCTATTCCTTTGTTGTGCCCACGATGTTCAACTAAGTTAATTGAAGACGGTGCGTTTATTCGATGTAGTAATTTAGAGTGCCCATCTCGCTTAGAAAGAACGATATTATACTGGTGTAGAGCCTTAGAAATGGATGGAATCGGGGAAAAACTCGCGGAACAATTATGTACTCAAGGTTTGATTAAATCATTGCCAGATCTCTATCGTTTAGAGATTAGTGATATTTCTAATCTTGAAAGAATGGCCTTAAAATCAGCAACAAATATAATCAAAGAAATAAACTCTAGTCGCAATTTAACTCTCGGAAAGTTCCTTTCCGCCTTGGGTTTACCTGGGATAGGGCCAGAAATTGCAAATGGTGTAGCAACTAAGGTTGGAACAATAGACAATTTACTCAAATTAGTAAACCTAAGAAATGATGAAATTGATATTGACGACGATGGTAAATTATACAAGCACAATCAATCGATAAGAGAATTAGTTGAAATTGATGGAGTAGGCACAACAGTTGCTAGCCAGATATTAGATGGATTAGCAATAAGAATGAAAGCAGTTTTAGAACTTTCTGAGCAATTACATATTTCTTCAGAATTAAAGTCTACATTCGAAGGCCATCTCAAAGGAAATACATTTTGTATTACTGGGACCTTAACAAAACCTCGTAAGGAGATAATGCTCTCGATAAAGGCAAGTGGTGGTAAGGTAGTTTCTTCAGTTTCTGGAAACTTAAATTATTTAGTCGCAGGGGATTCTTCAGGCTCTAAATTAGAAGCTGCAAAAAAATTAGGAGTTGTAATACTTTCAGAAAAGGAATTAGAAAAAGTATTACTGGCAGAGGGCAACCCTAAACAATCAATTAGCGATATTCAAAAGTCATTGAATGATTTTTAATTATCCATACATGTTTGAGTTTTCATTGGTGGCATTTTCAGCACCTGGGTTCAGTTGTAAAGCCATCATTTCACGAATTTGCCCCTCGATTCTTTGCGCTTCTTCTAACAACGGGCCATCATCCAAATGTATTGCAGGAAGTAGTTTATCGAGACAATTAATTATTCTTGCAGCGGCTCTAGAATCTGGAACTGAACTAGTTCCAAATTCTCCAGAGGCTTCTGCAAGCATTGCGATAGTATTGATTTCCCTTCTCCTACTTTCTCCCATCATTACCCCAGTCATTCCTCCAACAATTCCTTGCTTTAGAAGAGGGACTTGTAATTCTTTGAGTATTTTATGAGATTCAATCGTAGCTCCAATGCCGAGTAGTGATCCATCTGAATCATCTTCATCAAAAATAGTATGTTTATTTTCTATTCCCGGAGAGTAAGCATCTATCATTATGGTCGCACTTGCATTGGATTCTTCAATCCAATCAATCAAAGCCGTTGCTAATGGTAAACATATTTCTGATGAAACTTGTATTTCTGAAGCAATGAGTACTACTCTGTTACACTCTTCCATATTGCATATTGGCTCTCCTGCATAAAATCTCAATGGGGGTAATGGCATTCCATCTTGAACTAAACAAACTGCCGGCAAAGATGGATGTCGCACACCTCCCACTAACTTCAATTCTAATTTATCAACTAAATAGTGGGCAACAATGCTACTAACAAACCCTAGTGATGGGAAACAATTGACAACAAGTGCTCCAGTCAAATCAATTTCGGAATCTACTTGAACCTCTGGTTGCGACGTCATTGTTAGACAGTAAAAGGCCGATGGTGTTAATCCTTATGACATTACGAGCATAACATCGGACAATGAGGCGGGTTGAAGAATAATGCATAAGACCGCAGTAACTCATCAATTATCCCCCTCTTCTTGGAGCCGTTTTGAAGAATGTCCAAGAAAATATTGGTTATCTAGGCAGCGCTTACCCCGCAAAGCAAGTATGCCTGCTTCATTGGGTAACGCTGTACATAATTCAGTCGAAGATATATGCAATCTAGACGTTACTGATCGTGAAGACTCTGAGGTTGGATGGTTATCGAAATCTATGAAAGAAATATTAGATAGAAATTGGGAAAAAGAGAAACAGATTTTTTTATCGACACCAAGGCATCCGAGTTGGAAACCTCAACAAATTAGTAAGGCACGTCAGGGTTTGGTTGGAGCATTAAATCTTCTTTTTACAAGATCCAATCATGGCAAAAAGAAATTTTCAGAGGTATCAATAGGTAATTGGAAACAGATCCAATCAATAGTATTGTTAAACGAAGGTAAGTTAATTTCAGAGGATGGCAAATTAATTGGGCGATTAGATTTACTTGTTGATGATTTAGATGAGGATGGAGAATCTAAAGGATGGATAGTTGCAGATCTCAAAACAGGAAAACCCCCCAAAGACATTCTAAATGAGAGAGTCAATAGACAATTATTATTTTATAGAGATTTATTGAAAGCAACAACTCCTAATCATCCTAAAGTTTCTGCAGAAGGGTGGTATTCTGCGAATCAAGAAATTTATCCTGCGAACGGCGAATCGGTGTTAGAAGATGCAATAGTTGCTTGGGCGGGCATGAAGCTAACTCTCGAACCTCTTCAAGCCACGCCTAATTCTCAATCCTGTGGATTCTGTGAATTTAAGGCATGGTGCCCAACTTGGTGGGTGGCTAGGAAAGACGGGATTCTTTCAGATTCTACAACTTTTCGCGATGAAGTAGTTAAGCTAATTCGTTTTGATGAAATTTCCGGCGTAGCATTATTCGAAAGGATGTCTGCAATTGAAGATAAAGGAGAGGTCGCTGAATCTAATGTACAATTTGGAGCATTCATTAAAGATCAACCACTAAAACAGATAACTCATTTATTATCTACTGGATATGATGGCCCTATGTTTCTTGGAAGTATTAGAGCAGATGGCAAAGTAATGCATTTAGGTGATTGGAGTGAAATTCTTAAATGGTCTCCTTTATTGAAATCAATAAGGGAAGATTAGTCTAGAAATTCATACTTATATTTTTCAGATACTGATTGCGGTATAGGGCTAGATGGTGAAAACAACCAATGCAAATATCTTTGATCTTTTTTCTTTATTTCCCCTAAACTTCGTCCTTTATGTTTTCCAAAGGCAACTATAATCCCTATGTCGCTTATTCTTAAGTTACCCCCTGATCCTTCAATTGGCTCTAAATCTATCAACCCTGGACCCAGTGAATCATCGCTTCTAATCCCAGATAGGGAATCTTGTAAATCATCAATGGAGCCTCTGAAAAATCGAGGATATGCCTTCATTATCTCCCAGAGTAAAAATAGAGTAGCGCCGGCATCAGCATCAGCTCTATGTGCATTTTCTAGATTTATAGAATATTTTTTGCATAATATGCCTAGAGTATGTCTCCCCGGTATTTTCAATTTTTTTGCAATAACATATGTATCAATTATTGCTCTTGGCCGCGGAGTTTCAACCCCTGCTCTCATGCATTCCATTTCAAGAAATTTCCAATCAAATTTAATCACATTATGACCAACTATTATCGCACCCTCCATTATTTCTGCAATTTTCTTGATATGTTGGGAAAAAGCTCCCGACAATTTCACATCTCTATCTTTAATTCCGTGTACATTCGACGCCTCAAAAGGTATTCTTTTTTCAGGGTTAACTAATGATTGTAGATTTATGCGTCCACCATCTATATCGCTGCCCACAAGAGCATACTCAACAATTCTCTCAGTCCTTGCATTGAATCCTGTAGTCTCTAGATCAAATCCTAAGACTCGAAAGCCAGCAAATATATCTCCAGACATGGTCAATCGAACGAGACACCTGCCATGAACTCATCCATTCGCATTTTTTCAATCCTATGTTTTTCACATTAATCGAGTCCATCAATCCAACATTGCTATCAATGCCATATTGTGCACAGACGTCTAATGGTGTCAACTAAGGCTGTAAGTTTCTCAATATGTTGTATGATATTGTTTGTTTCTCTTTCTGGTTGTACCGGGCTATCCTCAACTAAACCCAATGCCGAAATAACATCTGATAATAATGAAATAAATATGGGTGAAGTAATAAATTTTGATGGGCGCGATTCATCTTCACCATCTCCGTCAATAATTACTGATTATACCTGGAATTTCGGTGATGGAGAAATTAGAATGACTAAAGCTGGAATAATTAGCCATAATTTCCAGAGCGCAGGCAATTTCGAAGTTGAATTGACTGTGACAAATGATCTCGGTGAATCAGATTCAATCTCAATCAGTGTATTCGTCAATTCACCTCCCACGATAATTATTGAAATGCCTGGATATGCCAAAACAGGTGAAGTTGCAGTTTTAGATGCCTCCTCTTCATTTGATCCAGAAGGTGGAATAATTGAATACATTTGGGATTTTGATAACACCGTAGATAGTGATGGTGATGGTAACCCATCTGGAGATGCAGATGGGAATGATGCATTGGCAGAAGTAAGATTTACAGATTCTGGGAATCATACGGGGATTCTAACTATTGTTGATGATAAAGGGGGGATTTCATCTCAAGAATGGACTCTCATGGTGATTTCAAGAAACTACCATGTCTCGTGGGAAGAGAAATTAATTGAATTCTCTTGGTCAGGTTATCTTGAACAAGGAGATACAATTTCTTTTGATCATGAACCCGGTCTAGGCGCCAGAATACTTCATGCAAATGCTACATTGACGCTAGCCAGAGATTTAATTCCAATAATGTGGCCCGAAGATAATTTTTCTATTTATCTTGATTTACCAATGACGGGGTGGTCAACTTTCACTTCCACGAGTCATGATAATATCACCGAAAATGCGACAGCATACATAGATATTGAAAATATGAACGATATACCTAATAGTGATTATACTCTCCAATCAGATTCCTCCGAAACTATTGTAAATACCTTATTGAATCAAGCAGGACAGAGATTCGGTCAGGGCGATTGGGTTTGGACAATATCTGCAGATCAATGTGATCCTGATTTACCAGTTGATGGTATAGATCCGGATACGGGTAATGATTGGGATTTACAGATAGAATTTGTTATTTTAATACCCAGAGTTAGTGAAATTGGTGTTTAAGTTCTTATCTATCCGTGGGAAGGGCTTTCAAGTAATTCTCTATGGCACGTCTATGGTCAAAGAGATGGAGATAACAAAAGTCTCAATTCGAGATCGACTTATTGCTGATTTAAAGGTGATAATGAATAATCCCCGGGACTATGATTTTTCTCCACGTGCAGAGATTAATGGAACTACTCTTTTCATTAAAAATGAGGGCGATGAAGTTCCTACAACTTCATTTGAATTAGATTCAGAAATGATGCAAACAGCGGAACGCGATCGAATGGTGGAATTGAGAGTAAAATTCAATGTTGAAGGCATGCATGGTGTACTTTTAAACAGAACACCTAATTCGAGAGATGGTCCAAAATCTAAGAAATTAGCTCAGCCAAGTTGGAAAACAATCCTTCCTTTAGATCTTTGATTTTGCTCGACTTTCAACCGTCGGAATTAAACATGGGTCTTCTCTCGAACGCCGTATTGGACCCATAGTGTAGCCTGGATATCACTGGGGCTTGCGGAGCCTTAAACCCGTGTTCAAATCGCGGTGGGTCCGCCATTACGATGTTTTAGTGGAAACTATCGTTTTTGTTCAGCAACAATTCAAAAGCGTTTGCTGAGCGTCTTCTTCCATGAGTATGCAAGAAGCATGGAGCGAAAAGTATCTTCGCCGCTTTCTTATTGCAAATGGGATTAATATGTGGGGTAATTCCATATTTTTTGTTTCTATTGCATGGGTTGTATCTCAGTCCGGCGGGCCTACTGCTTACGGTTATTTGTTAACAGCATATTTTCTGGGACATTTACCCTTACTACTTTATGCAGGGATGGTTGTAGATAAATTACCGAGAAGAACCGTGGCATTAGCCGCAGATATAATTGAAGCTGGAATAGTTTTTGGTGCGGTTATTTGTTTATTACTTTCATTTTCCTTAATTCCAACATTATTGATATTATCTTTCCTTGTTGGAGGCGTATCTGCTTTCTCAATGCCTGCTAAAAACGCACTTTTACCTGACTTAATCGATGAAAACTTATTGGCAGAGGCGAACTCAATCCGGGGAATTATTGTAACTATGGCATGGATGTTAGGGCCTTTAACTGGTACCTTTATATTATTTTATTCGAGTCTCAAAATATGTTTATTATTTGATATTTTAACATTTTTATTTAGTGCAGCGATACTCTCAACAATACCTGAAGTTCCTATCGATAGAGATGATAGTTCGGGAAATCTTCGAGAAGAAATGTCCGAGGCATTTTCTTTTGTTCAAACACAACCATGGTTATTTGCTGGAATACTGATGTTTATGTTCTGGCATTTTTGGGACTCAATGATTGAAGTTGGAGTGCCTTTCTTAATTGAGTCTAAAGGTTTAGGCGCTCGCTCATACGGAATTTTCGGAGCAGTTGGCGCTGCTGGAGCAATGATAGGCTCAGCCCTTGGCGGAATCAGGCCAGTTCCAAAAGAGAAAAGAGGTTTAGTATTCTATATTTTCATTGGTGGAATAGCTTGGAGTATGCTTTTTTGGGCGATGCCAATACCATTTTGGGCGATATTAATTTTTGTCTTAATTGAAGGGATATTGGGAGGTTCTTTAATGGTGATATGGAGAACTGCAATGGCAGATAGTGTCGATCAACATCTCCGAGGGAGAGTAAATTCTTTAGATGCTGTAGGATCGATGATTTTTCTTCCAATCGCTCCACTTCTTGGAGGTTGGTTAATTTCTATAACCAATGTTCTAACAACTTATTCAATCGCTGTGTCTTTTATGATACTAACCACTACTATCGGACTCCTCGTACCATCTTTCAGAAACTTCCAAAGAAACCCTTCTGAAGCCTTTCCTCTCAAATCCGCAAATATTGATTAATTTTAGTGCCGAAAGTATTTTCTACATAGATTTCAAACCTATGGCTTGTCACGATAGAACATGGCTTTTACCTCGTCCCGAAGAATTGACTTCCCCATGGTTGATCTCGCAGGTATTGTTTATTATCCTAAATTTTGGGACTTAGCACATCGTTTTTATGAAGAGTCATGGGAGTATACTTGTGATATGCATTATAATGAATTATTACAAAAACATCGTATTGGCTTTCCTTTAGTTCACAGCGAGGCAAATTTTCATCATCCACTTAGTTATGGGGATACTGCTTTTTGTAAAATCACAGTAAAAAACATTGGCAACACTTCAATAACTTGGTTCTTTCAAATTTTCAATCAAAATGAAAAGCTATGTTGGAGTTCAACACAAACAACAGTATGTACAAGTATGGATTCAATTACTGAAAAAATACCAGTCCCTGAATGGATTCGAGAAGGACTTTCCCGTATAGTTCCAAATTAATTTACTTTGTTTATTGTTTTGGCCATTTTTTAGACAAGGCAACTCGAAGTTCATCATTCATTCTTGCATCCCACCAGTTAGCATCTCGCCAAATTGCATATCGCCCTCTTATTCCTCTTAAATCTGCACGATCGAGTTTTGAGCCTTGAAAATTCGATAGATTCATTCTCGCTTTTAGGAAAATTGCATCGCGCATATCTGCATGATCAAAAGCAGCCTTCATTAAATTCGCACCTTTGAATGACGCTTTTCTAAGATCTGCACCTGAGAGATCTGCCCCTTCGAGATCTGCCCCATCGAACACAGTTCTTCTCAAATCAGCACCCGATAAATCGATACCGCGCAAATCCTCACCTATATGTGAAGTATAAGACCAGTCTTTTTTTTCTATTTCTTTTTCAGTCACGAGACAGTCTCTCCAGATAATCGCGTCCAGCATCAGTTAGTACAACATATCTATTTTTCTTTGGCATTCCAGCAGGGTACTCCAGGAACGGATCTTGTTTCTTTCCCGAAATTCCACCTTCTAACATTCTGTTGATATATAGTGATAAATTCCATTTTTCCACAGTATTCTCATCCCATTTTCCTGATTGTGTTACTAAGATTTTCAATTCTCTTGGTGGGGTATTAGTTTCCTTCTCTACAAATCTGAGATAATGTATTGCTGCCAAGATTACATCTCCAGTTTTTTCTATCCCACAGGAGTCTAAAACTCTCCTAAACGCAGATCCACGTTCAGGTATTCCACTTTGTATTGCTCTTTGAGCAGCAGCTTCTACGGCCAATTCTCTCGCGTTTCGAATAGCGGAGAGATTTGCTGCCCATGATCCTTCTTCTTTAATTTTCAACCAGCCATCATTCACTTCTTTTGCTGAACCAGTCAAATCAATAATCTCTGAACCCACTTTAATATAAATACGTCCCATATCCGAATTCTCATCTTGGCTCATATTGTATCCGAGGATGCCCATTTAGTTAAATCCTAGTGTCATTTTTTAACAAATAGTGATGTTGTAACTGCGAGATTTAAGATAACTAACTAACTGCGCTTGACGATGAGTAACGACAATAGCGCGGGTTACCCATTAGTTCTGCACGCGGAAGCAGACCCTAGCCGGCTCGGCGGAACAGCGATTTGCGGATTTTCTACGGTGGGTTCGGTTGGAGTAATTGCAACATCTCATTTGATATCTGCTCTTGAGTTAGATGTTATGGGCACTGTACTTCATCCTCAATTTCCAGCAATAGCATTAATCCATGATTCAGTTCCAAAACATCCAGTTCGAGTCTATCAAGGAGATGGAATAGGGATATTCACTTCTGAGATACAATTTCCCAATGAAAAAGATGTATATTTTGGCGAAACTGTTCTTGAATGGTTTACGAAAGGGGGTTTTGATCGATTAATTGTAATTGATGGTGTAATAAGTAAAGAACTCGGTATCAAAGAAGAGGGGGAACTATGGGGAGTCTCCTCTACAAAAGAAGGACGAGAGCAATTAGATAAGGCGGGAATTCGCCGTATTCAACAAGGAATAGTTTCAGGAATTGCAGGTTATTTAATTGCAGAAGGGGAACGTCGTGGCTTAGAAGTATCCGCACTTTTAGCAGAATGCAATCCCATGTATCCCGATGCTAGGGCTGCGTTAATCGCAGTTGAAGGAGTAAGTGAATTAATCGATAAAGAAATTCCTATTCAAGAGTTATTGAATGATGCTAGGAACATCGAAGAACGTGTAAGAGAAGCATTCACTCGTGCACAAAAAACAGCTTTACCCGCACCAAGTGACGATGATGATGATGAAGTGCAAATGATCTTCTAATCAATAGAAGGGATTTGTTCCTGCAGCATGGTCGGTAGTATCGATAATTTCAGTAATTCCATCTACATTGTCGGTAATCATGACTTCAACACCCTGTTTTAGTGTTACATCCACCATTCCACAGCCTTGACAACCTCCACCAAAAGCGATGTACGCCTTACCATCGTCCACCCCTAATAGGTCGACATGACCTCCATGGGATGCAACCGCAGGGTTCACGTGCTCGGCAATTACATCCGCTACACTTTGTGATAAATCATCTATCCATAGTGGATTGGGATTATCAAATGCAAACCCTCCTCCCATCAAGGTTTCTTTGTAATCTAAAGTAGTTCCATTGATGTATTGGATGCTTTTTTCGGCAATCAATACCGATAGGCCATTCGATTCAGTTTTCAGGTCCCCTTCTTTAGCGTCTTCAAGAGATACTAATTGTAAATCATAATTGAAACCCTTTGCCCCTCTTCCTACAATCTCGATACGAACTGATAGGTCGGAATCTTCACCCTGAGATATATATTGGTTCAACATCTCTTGAGCTTTCTCTGTAATTTCCAGCATGTTACTCAATGTAGTGCAATAGGTACCCTTTATTCAACCTGTCCTCAAACAGGCAAGACTCTTGACTCTAGTTCCTTACGCAGCATCGTGTCTGTCACGGATGTCCACGATCAATTTGGCAGGCCATTGAAAGATTTACGAATTTCAGTCACTGATCGCTGTAATTTTCGATGTAGATATTGTATGCCAAGGGAGAGATTTAACGACGACCATGCATTTTTACCAAAAAGAGCATTTCTTTCATTTGAAGAGATCGAAAAAGTAGTTCGCTCTAGTATGTCATTAGGTTTAGAGAAAGTTCGAATCACAGGAGGGGAACCTCTCCTTAGGAAAAATTTACCGGAATTGATTGAAAAACTGTCCAAATTAGACATTGATATCGCATTAACTACTAATGCATCACTATTGAAAAAAAATGCAAAAGCACTTCATGATGCTGGATTAAACCGTGTAACGGTAAGTCTAGATGCATTAGATCCGGATTTACATAAAAAGATGTCAGACAGCAACATACCTGTTGAATCAATATTAGAAGGAATTAACGAAGCCGTTCAAGTAGGGCTATCTCCAGTAAAAATCAATTGTGTTGTACAAAAAGGAATCAACGAAGAAGAAGTTAGCAAATTAGTACATTATTTTAGAGGCACGGGTATAATTGTTCGTTTTATTGAATATATGGACGTGGGTCGTACCAATGGCTGGCAACTGGGCCAAGTAGTTCCAACTGAAAACATCCTCAGTCATCTGCAAAAAGAATTTGATTTAGTTCCAGTTGAACCCACGAATAATAGTGATGTTGCGGTGAGGTGGGCGCATAGCGACGGTTCCGGTGAGATAGGTTTTATTTCATCTGTAACAGCACCTTTCTGTGGTGATTGTGTTAGAGCTAGATTATCTGCAGATGGTCGTTTAGTTACTTGTTTATTTGCATCTGGCGGTCATGATATTCGTGCATTAATTCATAATGGTACAGATGAAATAGGTCTCCAGAAAGCTATCGCAGCGATATGGAATTTGAGAAAAGATAGGTACAGTGAAATGCGCTCCGAAGAAACTTCCGCTTTACCACGAATCGAAATGTCCTATATCGGTGGTTGAGATTTATTCAAACATTCCACGATAATATCCCAAGGTGCATCAGTTCTAAATGAAGGTTTAGAATAGTGCGATCTTGCTGCTTTAAACCCCTTTTCTTTAATTAATTCAATCATTTTATTTGGGCTAGGGGGAGATCCTTGATTGAGCCAACTGGCTAAATCATCGGTTAAAATCAGATTTCCACAATCCGCTACTTCAGCTTCTTGTTCTATGTACCTAATACTCCGAAGAACTTTTCTTTTTTGTAATTCAAAGTCTCTTTCAACCCAAGACAATAGATTATCTTTTTCAAATTTTTTAGTGCACATAGATATCGCTTGCTCTTCTGTAAAACTTGACATTACTTCTGAATTACCAATCGGGCCTACCCATAGTGGGCCTGAAACACGCTTATCTTTTCTACTAACTGAGTATGAAAGAGGTAAAAAACAATGCATAGGGAGAGATTCCATGGGGCTAGGTGGTGTAAGTTTAGCATCTATTGAGGCTTGAATTTCTTCTTTATTTGGCGCCGATATCCTCCATCCTAAGTTTTCTTCTAATTTATTTGAGATTTCAACTGATTTTATCACTTTCATAGAAACTCTCAGGTGATGAGAGTCCCATATTGACATTATTGGTTGAATGCACCTGTCGTGCCTTGCTGCATTTCTTGCAATGCATGCTAATAAAACTCTCATCCCTGAATCATGCGCTAAGCCATCAGTCTTCACTCTAGCACCGTACCTCCTCAATAAGGCCGTCCGAGAAGATCCCGTCAAAGCAGCGGTGTCTGTAGCACTAACTTCTAAAATCGCTCTCCTCGCTAGAGATTGAATCGCTGTATCTAAAAACGGCATAGGGGAACCAAATGGATCAACATCTACCCAGTGCCAACCTTGGTCTAGTACTGCAGTGCGTAAATCTCCTTGTCGTGCCGTTAGAACTCCTTGACCATGTTCCGGAGGGAATTGTTTATGATTCATCATGGCCCATTCCAATGAATTAGCATTTAAGTCACAGATAGTAACTCTCAATCTTTCTGCATAATCGCCGGGTAATTCATTCAACCATCTTCTTGCTCTCAATCCACTTGCTGCGAGCCCATCAATAGCATAAATTTCAGAATTTCCTAAGTATCCAGAATCGATAATATGTTTCATTAAAATTACACTTCTAGTTCTTGATCCAGCCATTGCTGAGTTATAGAATACTTTCTCAAAATCTTTTGATGCAGGTCCTAGGCTATTATCGAATACTTCATCGTTCAGCCGCATTAAAGTGGCTCCTTCTAGGTTAACCAAACCCTCTTGCACTTCAAATCATTACTCCAGTTAATAATGCTCAAACACAACTTCTGAGTTCTTATGTGTGACCTTCCTTCCTTCATTATGCACAAAACCAATTCGTTGACAACCAGGTAATCTTTCATCAAGCCAAGATTGTACTGATTCAGCGACTTCTTTACTGACTGCTATCATCATTCCCGTGCCCATATTGAAAGTTCTGTGCATTTCTTTACTATTTACCGAACCTTGTTCAGCAAGCCATTGAAATTCTGGTAATATGGGTAAAGGTGTGTCGATATGCCATCCTAATTGGTCATGCAATCTTAGTAGATTTGACAATCCCCCACCAGTTATATGTGCCATCGCTTTTAGATCTCTTACTCCACAAGGGCCCGTTCCTTCTCTACAACTTTTAATCAAATCAATTAGTGGATTAACATAGATTCTAGTTGGATTAAGTAGAACTTCACCTAAAGTAATTTCACCTTCTTCAAATCTTTCTATTAATCTATTAGGGTGGCTTGTATTAAACGGGGCTTTATCTGTTAATGATTTTCCTGAACGTTTCAAGATAGCTCTCACAAGTGTATAGCCATTAGAATGTATACCGCTACTAGGTAGGCCAATTATTACATCTCCTTCTTTTAAATTCTCACCGGTTATTGCATCTCCTTTAGGGAACCAACCCAAGGCTGTACCCGATAGATCGAGCTCAGTAACAATGCCTGGTAATGTTGCAGTCTCTCCCCCGGCTAAAGTTATTTTTGCCCTTTTACAGGCTTCGGCTAAAGACGACCCAAGTATTGCATGAGTTTCAGGGTCAGTTTTTGGGACAGCAATATAATCTACGAAAGCAATTGGTTCAGCCCCTACGCATAGTAAGTCATTAACATTCATAGCAACGCAGTCAATTCCAACACTTTGATATTTTTTAAGTTCATTAGCAATCATTAATTTCGACCCAACACCATCAGTTGCTAACGCCAACCTATAATCTCCAAACTCTATAATACCTCCAAAACCACCCGGTAGTGGCACGGGGGCTCCAAATTCTCCACTCTTTCTAACAGATGCAGAAAGAGCACCTACCAGGCTAGCAACTGCAATGCCCTCTGCATCGATGTCGACTCCCGATGCTGCATAGTCCAATGGGGTGTCATCCATACACTTCCGACCAATGACTACTCCATGAATTGCTCTGTCTGATATTTTCTTTTAATATCCTCTGACGGTCCCTATATTTATTATTTCATACTTCGAATAGAGTAAATATACTCAAAAAGACACATTTGGGTACATCTCCAAGAGACTCTATAACTGTTGCACCTACCCCACGGCCTTACCGGAACGTGAGTATCGTATGAATAATAAAAAAATAATTGCAACAATGATGACCCTAAGTATGCTAGCAGCAGCATTTGCTGGATGCTTGGGCGGAGATGACGACGAACCAGTAGTAGTAGAAGAATGGTCACTTACACCTGCAGCAGATGTAAGTGCAGACTTCGTAACTTCTGACTGGGACCCAATTATCCCCAATTTGAACGCCGGAGAGATGTGTGACGCAATCCTTTCCGCTATGACCAAGACTGACGCAAGAGAAATTGTAGTCGACTTTACTCGTGGTTACTATACAAGTAGCCAAGGTGTAATCGGTGCTTCTGGTTCAGCAGTAATTTCAGATCCTAGTGAACTGAATATGGCTGGAACAAGAGTAGCTCTACAATCTGGAACAACTTCAGATCTTTGGGCTAATGGCGATGGTACAGACGCCGCTAATTTACCAGATGCAACAATTGTTGCATACGCTGACTTCCCGTCAGTAACTGCAGCAATTAGTAACGGTGATGCAGATTATGCTATAGGAGATTCTCCAGTATTAGCATTAGCTGGTAACTTAATGGTAACTTTCTCAGATGAGACTTTCGGTATTGCTGTCGATGACGGCGATTCAGAACTTCTTGATGCAATGAACGTAGCAATCACAGCAATGATTGATTCTGGCGAATATGATTTGATTTTCGGAGCATCTTTCGAAGGCGCAGTTGTATTAACTGATGATACAGATTCTATGACAGCAACTGCATACCCTATGGCAACAGAAGGTAGCAGACTAACGCATGTTCTAGAATCAGGTAGCCTAAGGTTCTGTTCAGATACAGCATACCCTCCATTCGAGAGTCTCGATGCAGACGGTAATGCAGTAGGTTTCGATGTAGATATTGGAAACGCAATCGCTGATGAGATGGCTGCACACTATATGATGGCAGCAAACCCAATGTTTGTACCACCAGTAGTGGCAACACCTGATGTTACAATTAAAATTGGATTCCTTAATGATGCAACTGGGCCAATCTCAGTATATGCAGGAGGCTTCACATTTGCTTCTACAACTGCAGCAGCAACTCTAACCGCAGCAAATGATGGATACAGCTTCGAGATAGTTGAAGCAGATTCAGCATGTGATGGTCAAGCAGCAGCTACAGCAGCTCAAGCATTAGTTGACGCTGGAGTAGTAGCAGTAGCTGGAGCAGCATGTTCCGGTGCATCAATGGGTGCTAACGCAGTTCTTTCAGCAGCAGGGATCCCAATGGTTTCCTATGCAAGTACTAGCCCAGCATTATCTGATTCTGTAGCATATCCAGACTTCTTCCGTGTTGTCCCTAGTGACGCTATTCAAGGTGACGCTATGGCAGACATGGTTGCAGCAAGTGGTGTAACTAACCCAGCATTAATCCATATGACTAACGCATATGGAGCAGGTCTTGCAGATTCATTCGAGTCTTACTGGTTAGATATGGGTATGTCACTTTGTCTAAAGTCAGGTTATGACGAAACAGCTACTGATTTCTCAGCAGCAGTCCAAGCAGTAATGGATGCGGGTTGCGATTCAGCAATCCTAGCTTCTTATTCTGCTGATGGTGCAATGATTATCGAGACTATGGCAGTAATGGGTGCAACAATCCCTGTATTCGGTGCTGATGGAATAGCAGGCGAATCCGCTCTTCTCGATTACACTAATCCAGCAGCTGCAAATGGCGTTCAAGTAACAATGCCTAGAGCAGCAGCAGCAGGAGCAGGTGACTTCGCAGTTACTTGCGCAGCAGATGATGTATGTGCTGCAGGTATCTACACTGCAGAAGCATTCGACGCAGTAATGATGATCGGACATGCAGCTATGCATGACGATGGAGCAGATATGGCAACGCATCTAAAGATGGTTGGTATGGATTACGCTGGAGCAAGTGGCGAACATGACTTCATGGATAATGGGGACGTTGCAGGAAGCGGATATGATGTCTGTACTTTCAATCACGTACCTACATATGGAGATTACTTCAACTGTGATATGATGTGGACTGGAAACGACGGTCTAGGAGCAGCACCATTCATGGGTATGACTGTAAAGATTGGTTTCCTTAATGACGCAACTGGACCTATTGCAGTATATGCAATGGGCTTCGTAGCAGCATCTCAAATTGCTATTGGTATGGCTAACACAATCGGATGGAACAGTATGGTTCAGTTCGAGATAGTTTATGCTGATTCAGCATGTGATGGTCAAGCAGCAGCTACAGCAGCTCAAACATTAGTTGACGCTGGAGTAGTAGGAGTAGTCGGAGCAGCATGTTCTGGTGCTTCAATGGGTGCTAACGCAGTACTTTCAGCAGCAGGAATCCCACAGATTTCCTATGCAAGTACTAGCCCAGCACTTTCAGATGCTACTGCTTACCCTGATTTCTTCCGTGTAGTGCCAAGTGATGCTCTACAAGGTCAAGCACTTAGTGCAGTAGTTCAAGCAGACATGCCAGTAGATGGAACAGTCGGACTTATTCATATGACTAACGATTATGGAGCAGGTCTTGCAGATTCATTCACTGCTGATTTCGTAGCAGCTGGACACACACTATGCACAACTATTGGCTATGAACAAACAACAACTGATTTCTCAGCTGCTGTTCAAGCAATGACCGATAGTGGTTGCACTTCTGCAGTATTAGTATCATATGCAGCAGACGGTGGAATGATTCTCGATGAGATGGCTACACAAAGCTGGAATGGTCAAGTATATGGTGGAGATGGAATTGCTGAAGAAGGTCTAGCAGCAGATACAAGTGCTAGCGTTGATGGCGTAATTGCTACAAAGCCATCATCTGGATCAATGGGTACAGTAGGATATGTATTCGCTAATCTATGTGCACAATCTCCTGACTGTGCTGGCGGTATCTATACTGCTGAAGCATTCGATGGAGTAGTTGTAATGGCATTAGCTGCATTCGCACAAATGGCATCACCTGGAGCTACATTATCTCAAGTAATTATGGCAACTGGTCAAGGATTAGAAGGAGCGAGTGGAACAATCTCTTTCCTTTCTAACGGTGACAGCCCTGGTGCAGGTTACTGTGTGGGTGACTTCACAGAAGATGTTGATGGCAATGTAGCCTTCACTTGCAACCGTAGCTGGGATCCAGTAAGCGGACTAGCTTGATTAATCACTTAGATTAAACAGGTAACGTAAAGCAGTGTGGCGGGATTTCCCGCCACGCTGCCCTTTTTTTTTAAAATTCAATATTATGATTCAGTGTGTGTGTAGGTAATGCTCCAGCAGATTCGTAAAAACTATAATCAACTTTCAACTCTTAAGCAAAGAACTATTTTTGCTTTATTCCTATTCTTTGATTCTTTATTTTTAGGTTTAACTCAAGGCTATGGGACATTTAACCTTCTTGACACTCTTCTTCTCGACAAATTACCCACTGATTTAATTTGGTTACTACAGGTTTTAGAATCATTATCTGCTGGATTTTTAGTCGTAAAGATTTTCTTTGATGATCTTCCAAAAAGTCCCACTAAGACCTTTGCAATGTTAATTTCACCATTGTTTATGGTAGGGATAGTTTTTGTGACAATAGAAGCATTACTACAAGGCCTCGATACAAGAGCTACAATCACATTAGATTTAATTTCTATCAGTACAGGAACCCTTACTTGGGCCTCTACATATCTTGCGATTGCAATTGGATTAACTTTAACATATAAGGTACAAAGATATGGTAATTTTGCTCAATCTGAATTCTTTATGATTGGTATGTACTTAGCAATGATAATGGTTTGGAGTGATTATTTTCTTCCATTGTATGATGCTCCGAAAGATGGTGTTTTAAGTTGGTCATTATTATCCTGGTCTCTTATTGCTGCTTTTATCTTAACAGGAATTGCAGGTATAATTATCGATAGACTTGTATATCGTGGTTTTCGTGAAGATAAAGCCTCTCCTCAGGTGATGATGATAGCATCCTTAGGTGTCGCATTAATTCTCAGAGCTTTGACATATTTGCGTTTTGGAGCTTCAAGAAATATGTTTGAGCCTGATTCAGATTGGAGGATGCCAACAATGCGTTGGGAGCTTCCAACTACTAAATTTCGTTTCAATTTTGGTGATAGAATGCAAGGACTTGCTCCTGCAGAGCCATTTTGGGACGCTAATGGAAATGGTATTTATGATAGAGGAACTAATGGCCTGTTTGAATCTTTTATTGATTTAGATGGAGATAATCGATATGATAATGCTCAAGTTTACAACCATTATAATTGTGAGCAAACAGGTATCGATGAGGCAACAGGTGAACCCATTTTATCTCGAATTATTAGTGAAGTTTCTAAGCCATTTTTTGAAATGTACGACACCAATGCTGATTGTATAACTGGGGCAACCACAAACTATGCTTACTACAAAGGAATAGTTCCAGCAGTTATTTTTTCTTCTGTTGCTATCCTTCTTTTGTTGTTGACAAAAACTAGACTAGGGAGGAAAATGCGAGCAGTGGCAGATAATCCTGAACTTGCAGCTAGTAGCGGAATCAATGTAGAACGTGTCCAATTGACTAGTGCATTTTTATCCGCCGGAATTTCGGGTTTAGGCGGGGCAATATTTGCTATCACTCTTCGATATAATCCCGAAACTGCATTTACATTACTGCTCCCCTCTTTTGCGGTTATTGTCTTAGGTACTATTGGTTCAATACCTGGAGCAATAATTGCTTCACTAATAGTTGGCTTTGTTAGAGCTCTTTCATCTCCGATATTAATTGGTATCGGTAGTCCCTTGGGTCGTTCTAATTACACAGCTATGGATGGAGTAATGCCCTACATATTCCTTGTTGCTGTATTAATGATCATGCCAGAAGGTATTGGTGATGCTTATGAGAAATGGAAGATAGATCGATTAAGAAGAAAGAGAGAAAAAACTAGTGAACCTTCCAAAATAGTCACATATTTACTTGCTATATTCCCTTTAACTGCCGTTTTAGGTATTCATAATTGGTGGAACAATCGTTCAGATCGTGCACAAACATTGGGAGCCTTGAGTATTGCAACCTATGTATTCCATCGATTTGCTAGTTTTATTGATAAAAATTCATTCTCACCCGGTGCTTGTTCGGATTCTTGTGAGTCCAATGGAGCGGTTGAAACAAATTTAGATATTTTATTAGGTAGTGATGGTATTTTACAGCCAGAAGATTCTCCATTCTTTTCCGATACTTTATCAGATTTCGATATGTCTTGGTTCGACCTGATGCAAACTGAAATTTGGCTACTTGATTTAATTGCTTCATTAGATTCTCTTGTATGGCCCTTGCTTCCAATTTTAATTTGGGCAGTAGCTCTATTTCAGGCTAATGAATATATTTCAGGAAATTCTCCAGAATCTGAAGTCATTAGATCTACAAATAAAGTTATGAAATTGGGCTTTTTAGTATCTTTAGAGAAATATTATTCAAAGACAAAAAATCACCTTGGAAAAATCGTTAGAGATTATGATTTGATATTGTTAAAGTTGAAATCGATTATTAATACTAATAAAAAGAATATAATTGCCAAAATTCCAGATGACTGGAAGAATAATTCAGTGCTAAAAAATCGGCTACAATATGGTCGTGAAAGTAAATTAGGATCTAATATGACATTTATATTCTTACTTTTAGTTTTATTCATGTTCCTCTATTGGCTACCTATTTCTAACTCCGATACTATGAATTTTAACAAGGCTCTTCAAGTTTCAAATGTTTTATTGACATTATCAATATTCATATTGATGTCTTTTTCCTTAAATCTCCATACAGGAGTTACTGGAATGGTCAACTTTGGTGTTATATTCTTCGTTGGTATTGGGGCAATTACTGTAGGGATTCTCACGGCTCCCACTGAGGTACATGGTTATGCGTGGCCTGTTTTGCCAGCAACTATTGCTGCTATACTACTAGCGGCAGCATTTGGATGGGCGTTAGCATATCCGACAGCACGCCTAAGGATGGATTATTTTGCAATAGTTACAATTTCTCTTGGCGAAATTCTTCGTGTTTTGTTAGCCGGAGAGCCACTCTTAAGAGTCGGTTCTATTGGTTCTGCAATTGGAATTTCTAAGTACACTCTTCCATTGAAACAATGGTGGTTTTGTGGAAGTGGAGTTGCCATAGGGCCCGATACGGTCTATGCCAGTGCAGATTCTTGTCGAAATGATTCAGCCCTTCTCGGACCTGCCGATAAAATGGGCGAGTTGCTAAATCTTACAGATGCCAATGGTCTGATTGAACCAGCACCATACATGATGCTCCTTGCAATCATGGGTCTTATCTCAGTAGTAATCGTATGGTGGCTCCTTGAAACAATATTATCTTCACCTTGGGGAAGAATACTGAAAGCAATTAGGGAAGATGAAGATGTTGCACAGCATCACGGTCATAACGTACTTTCTCACAAGGCTGCAAGTCTTGCACTGGGTGCCGGAATAGCGGGTCTTGCAGGAGCCTTCTGGGCTTGGAAGTTAACTGGTTTTGAACCTTCAATAATGGCACCAGCTCGTTCTACTTTCCTTGTATGGGCAGCATTTATTATCGGTGGTAAAGCCAATAATAAGGGGATGATCATCGGGGCATTCATCATAGTCCTGATGGAGTTCGTATTCAATGTGTTAGTTGCCGCTCAGGGTTCACCAGATCTTCCATTGTATACTACTGCTGACCGTATTGATCGCTTATTCAACTGGCTAGTCACAAGCCAATGGGAAGTCATTAAGATATTTATTGTAATTTCAGTAATCGGTATTATGGTAAGGAATAGGTCAATATCAGATATAGGAATTTCTGGAGGTTTAATCTTATTATTCACGCTTTTGATGTTAGGGCAACGTTCTATTGATGAATCATTTAATGCCGGTATAGTTAGAGCAGATATGGCTTATGTGAAAGTATTGTTAATCGGATGCTTAATGCTATTCTCACTAAAGTTAAATCCCAAGGGACTTATTCCCGAGGTCCCGTTCAGACCCAAAACACCTGCTAATAAATCCTCACATAGATTTTTTTCTGATAATTTGAAGGGAGATGATACAGAATGAGCATCGTTCTTAAAGTTAAAAATCTCCGTAAGGAATTTGGTGGGCTAGTGGCTGTTAAAAATGTCTCATTTGAGATTAAAAAAGGAGAATTTGTGGGCCTCATAGGTCCAAATGGATGTGGTAAATCTACTACCTTTAATTGTATCAGCGGGCTCCTAGATCAGACTTCTGGTATTGTAGAAATTTATGGTAAAGACGTATCAAATATGAGGCCAGACCAGATACACAGTTTAGGAGTTACCAGAACTTTCCAACATACTAGATTATGGCGCGAAATGACAGTTATTGAAAATTTATTAGTTCCTCCACGGAAACAATTTTCCCCGAGTCTTTTGAAATCATTACTCTTGCCGAACAGTCGAAAAGACGAGGAACAAAGGTTAGTTATGGCACATGAGATCCTTGAAGAATTAGAAATTTCTCATATGGCTCATAATTTAGCAAGTGAATTATCTGGAGGGCAGTCAAAGTTGGTAGACATTGCTCGCTCGAGGATGGGTACTCCAAATCTCCTATTACTCGATGAACCAGTAGCAGGAGTCGCGGGCCCTTTAGCAATGAAAATATTCGACAACCTCCGAAAAACAGTTGATGCAACTGGAATTTCGGTATTAATAATTGAGCATAATATGGATTTCATACTTCGTCAAGGGGTTGATAGAATCATTGTGATGAATGAGGGAGAAGTCCTAATGATAGGCACACCTGATGAAGTTAAATCAAATAAAGCAGTGATTGAGGCCTATCTCGGTACTGTCGGTGAGGAGGAATAATTATGGCACGGATACTTGATGTAAAAGGGCTTAATGGTGGATATGGTTCAGTCCAAATTCTTTATGATATTGATCTATATGTTGAGGAAGGAGAGTTCGTGACTATTATCGGACCCAATGGTTGTGGGAAATCGACCTTCATCAAAACTATTTTTGGAATAGCCACACATTATTCAGGGAGTGTATTGCATGACGGCAACGAAGTATCTGGATGGAGGACTGATCAACTGGTTAATCGTGGAATAGCATATGTTCCTCAGGTTGATAACGTATTTCCTTCACTCTCAATTTTTGAGAATTTACAAATGGGAGGCAATAGTCTCTCAAACTCAGTTCTGAATGATAGAATTGAAAGAGCATTGAATATGTTCCCAGATCTTAAAGAAAGAGTTCACGATCTAGCAGCCTCTCTATCAGGTGGTGAAAGACAAATGTTAGCAATATCTCGGGCTCTAATATCTAATCCCAAATTCTTGTTACTCGATGAACCAACCGCAGCCTTAAGCCCTCTTTATCAACAACAAATAATTGAAAGAATTGATGCTCTAAGGGGCGAAGGAATTACGGTACTAATCGTCGAACAGAATGCTCGTCTTTCTTTAGCTAGATCTGACAGAGGTTACATATTTGCTGGAGGAAAAGTAGTTCACACCGGAGATGCCCAGCATATCTTAACAGACCCAGAAATTGGGGAATACTTCCTTGGTTCTAAATCAGAATAGTTTCTATTTTGTTAATGATTTGTATAAGAATGGTAGCGATATATCCATTCTATAATCAATCGATGAATGAGTATCATCAAATTCTTCATGAATATGATCAATACCAAAATTCTCTAGTTTCTGTACCAATTGTCTTGCGCCAAAGTGTAAATTGTATTGATCTCTAAAGCCACAATCAATGTATAATCCTTTTAGATTTTTGAGATTCTCTTGTATCTCTTTTCTTTCAATCATATGGACAGGGTCGTGGGCGAGCCATGAAGTCCACTTTTTCTCATCTATAATACAAGTTTTGAGATCAACCGGTAAGCTAACTCCCAGAGGGGAATTCTCATCAGGGTCATAAAAAGCACCCATAGCTATCATCATCAATACATGGAAATCTAGCCCTTTTAATTTCTTAACTTCTTTTACATAGTTAAGAAAGCCTTGAAATCCGCCGTGTTTTTCTAAGTGTGTTACTGTTTTTGGGAAATCTCCTAAAAATAGAGAATCAAAGCCCATATCTCCAGAGTGGCAGGCTATCGCACCCCATTCATTTCCATACAGCATACCATGTACCATCGCTCCATATCCTCCACTTGATTTTCCAAAAACACCTCTATTTCCCCCACCTTTTTTAACTGGGAACAGAAGTTCAATTTCAGGTATCATTTCCTCTATCAAGAAATCAGCCCAATTTCCAACTGCTCGACTATTGATATACTGATTTCCCCCTAATGATGTAAAGCAATCAGGTAATGCAACAATTACTTCCCCCATTTCCCCCTCTTCAATCAATCTTTCAACTCGTTGAGGTACAGACTCTTGGAATGGTTTCCAATTTGTATGTGCAAATCCGCTACCTGTATAACCTACTAAATCTACGAGTAAGGGGTATTTTTTCCCACTTTTTTCCCAATTTTCAGGGAGGTAGATAGCGACTTGACGCTTTGAAGGATCTTCGAGAAGATTATTTTTTAGGGATTCAGAATCAATCGTAATTACTCGTATTTCACCTTTGATTGGACCAAAGTTATGTGTAGGCATTTTCACTCCTCTTTAAATCTTAATTGTACAAACTCACTTTCATCAGCAACTCTGCAAATCATATCAGAGCCCAAATCTCTGCTTAGCACTCTAAGGTGAATTTCAGCAGTAACGGAAACGGTAGCTCTGAATAAATGACCTCCATGAACTAAATGTTCATCATCCGCAAGGACAACATGTAAGTGAGTGAAGGGGCCATCTGGTCCTGGTGCTAAGTTGCCTTGTGTTGAGAGTAATTCCATTGAATCCTGATGGAGTACTTTTTGATAAATTCTTTGGCTATTTAAATAACCAATCTCTACGTCATGGCATCTACCTATACCGCTTGTAATGACCGCACTTGTAATTCCATTGACATTAAGTCGTTGAATTGATTCATGAATTTCTTCCCCGGGATCTAATCTTAGCAAAACATCGTCATCAACTCTGGTGAATTCCATAGTGTTGGATAGAGGGGTTAGACTTGAATCCAACGTAGAGTAATTTTCGAAAGTTCTCGGCGAAAATTAAAAAATCTTGCAGTGGAAGTCGCGAATAGGTTATTTTGAAACTGGTAATACTTTGAAACTCCACTGGAAGTGAGGGGGTATCGTAAACTTACCAATTTGGTTATAGACCGTTAGTTTGTCGGAGCAAAGCCCAGCGAGGAATAGATATGACAATGGCAGCACATGACTCCTCTGCTCGTTGGAAAACATTCTTTTTAGAAGCGAAGGAAACAGAAATATTTACTTTGCTTTCTAAACAGTCAATTACACCTACACTCTATGTCCCATTTCACGAACTTGAAGCTTTCGACCCAGACTTTGCAGAAGATATTTTACAATTCCCTCGTGAAATACTGAATACTGGTAAAGAGACTCTAAGACAAATATGTCGAGAGCGTGGTGAAGAGTTAGATGTTATATTGAGAGTAGGTGAATTACCAAGAGATAGTAGACGCGCGATACGATCAATTGGTTCTGCTGATATTGAAAAATTACGTAGCAGCGATGTTCAGGTAATCAAAATTTCTGAGATTAAACCGAGAATGCATATTGCAGTTTTCCAATGTGAATCATGCGGTGTTAGTCAAGAAATAGCTCAAAATAATGAGAGAGAATTAATTGAGCCAATAAAGTGTCCACCGGCGGATCAAGGAGGTTGTGGTGAAACTGCAGGTAGAGGCGGAGCGACACGTTTTAATCTTGTATTCAATGTTTCAAGATTAATAAATAATCAATGGATTGAGATACAAGAATTGCCTGAATCTGTTGAAAGTGGAGCTCAACCTGGCCGAGCCAAAGTACTTATTGAAGGCGATTTAGTAAACAAGCATTTACCCGGTCAAAGAATTGTTGCGAACATGATTCCTGTGGTTTACAGTGAAGTTATAAAAAATAAAAAAACACCAATGTTCGATATTATTTATCATCTTATTAGTTCAGAACACGAATCAGTCCCTTTTACTGAAATTAAAATTACAGATGAAGAAGAGGAACAAATTTTAGTCATATCTAAGAGAGAAGATCTTCTCAGACTGATGCAAAATTCTATCGCTCCATCTATATACGCTACAGGGGTAATGAACTTTGTAAAAAGATCTTTAGCTCTACAATTATTTGGAGGAGTTTCTAGGAAAAATCCAGATGGAACACGTACTAGAGGTGATATTCATATTCTATTAATGGGTGATCCTGGTGTCGCTAAATCTCAGTTGTTGACATATGTTTCAGAATTATCTCCTAGAGGAAAGTTCGCATCGGGAGGGGGTGTTTCCGGTGCAGGATTAACAGCCGCCGCCGTCAAAGATTCATTTGCTGATGGTAGATTTTCTTTAGAAGCGGGAGTATTACCTCTATCAGACAGAGGTTTAGCTGCTATTGACGAATTCGATAAAATAAGTACGGAGGATCGGCATGTAATGCATCCCGCTATGGAACAACAAATAATTCATATTGCAAAGGGTGGAATTACTGCATCACTACCGTCTCGATGTGCTATTATTGCAGCGGCCAATCCTAAAGATGGGCGTTTTTCAAAGAGAGGTGCGAATCAAAGTGTCCTACGTTCATTCGGTGAAACAGGACTTCCTGCTCCTTTAGCATCTCGATTTGATATCATATGGATGATGAGAGATGAAGTTAGGGCAGAACATGATGAAATGATTGCTAAACATATTCTTCGAAGTAGAACACGCGGAGTTCCTGAAGCTTTGATTGATGAATATATGGCAGATGATCCTCAAGAGCAAGATAAGGATTTAATCTTTAAAGAAGGAGTTGATGGGACTGAACATTTAACCCCCTCATTCCTTCGAAAATATATTGCATTTGCCAAGAGAAATTTTCACCCTAACATCGACAAAGATGTAATGGCGCTGATATTAGAGTACTACGTCCAAGAAAGGCAGTCATTTGGTAGAGAAGATCAAGAAGATGGTGAATCAAATGTTGTCCCTATAACTGCTAGAGCATTAGAGGCATTAATTCGATTGACTGAAGCACATGCTAGAATGTATCTTCGAGAAAATGCAACTGCTGAGGACGCTAAAGTTTCCTTAGCAGTCTTCAAGCATTGGCGTCAAGAAGCAGGTATTGAGGACGAATCAGAGTATTCAGGAGTCTCTGTCAGGCAAAGAAATACCTCAACTATAATCTCTCAGATTGTTAGAGATATTTGTGCAGAAAATAATAATGTAGCCACTATTAGTTCGATTTATAATCGAGCAATTCCCAAGAAGATAGATGAATTAACAGTTGATAAAATATTACAGCAATTATGTCAAGGAGGACAACTTTATAGGCCCAAAAACGACCAATATAGTTTTACCTAGTCTGCCGTTTAGGCTATCAAAGATAACCCTGTCTCTGTGATTAATATGGAACCATGGGGTGATGTCTTTTCTCCCGATAATCTTAATCCAGAAGGATTGGGTTTCATGTGCGGTTTAGAAATTCATCAGCAATTAGCAACGGGGAAGCTCCATTCACGTATGCCTAGTGAATTATATGATTTTGGATTAGATGAAATACCAAAAAATTGGAATCGTTCGAGTAGGAAGTTACGTGCAGCCCGAGGCGAGAGCGGTAGAGTCGACATTACTGCACGTTTTGAATCTCGCAGAAACCGTTCTTTTGTTTATGTACAATCTCCCAATGCAGGATTGATTGAGTTAGATGAGGCGCCCCCATTAGATCATGATAGGGGGGCAGTAGATACAGTTTTGACCATAGCTGCAATGATGCATGCAAAACCAGTTTCTTCCATGCAAGCCATGAGAAAAACAGTGGTCGATGGATCAAATACTAGTGGTTTTCAAAGAACGACTTTAGTAGCAACGAATGGATTTATTGAGTCAAATTTAGGCGATGTTGGTGTTGATGTTATTTGTTTAGAAGAAGACTCTGCTCGAAAGCTTGAAACAAAATCTACGGCCAATGGTGAGTTAGTTTACTATACATTAGATAGGCTTGGTATGCCATTAATCGAGATTGCTACAGCACCAGATATTCAGACACCAGATCATGCGAAAGAGGTTGCTTTAGTCCTCGGGACACTCTTGCGAGACACCCGCCTAGTGAGGAGAGGTTTAGGGTCAATTCGTCAAGATTTGAATGTCAGTATTGCTTGTGGCGTGAGAGTTGAGATCAAAGGATGTCAAGATTTAGATTGGATTCCTAAGATTATCAAAATAGAAATGGCCAGGCAATTACACATGTATCGTTTAGCCAATCAATTACGTGAAGAAGCATCATTGCCCGAATTACCTCCTGATAGACGATTAGATTCAATCCCTGTAGAAAATAGGGTGGCTCTTTCCACAGTGTCCAGATTGCCTCTTGAAATCAGTGATTTGAGTGACTTATTTATTCATAGCTCTTCGGATATGATTCAAAAGTCACTTTCTTCAGGCTCTGTAGTATTAGCATTAAAATTGCCGGGTTTTTCGGGAAAAATTGGTAGTAAAGAATTAGATGAAAATGGGGCGCAATTACCTCGACTTGGACGAGAGCTAGCTAGTTCTGCTAAGCAAGCCGGTGTTGCTGGAATTTTTCATTCTGATGAACTTCCAGCATATGGGATTACAGAAATAGAAGTTAACGCAGTAATGGAGCAGTTATCTATTTCTAAATCCGATGCTTTTGCCTTATGTGTAGCTCCGAAATGGCAGGCAGAGTTAGCCCTTGAATCTGTATTATTACGTGCTAGAGCAGCATTTCATAGGATTCCGGGGGAAGTTCGTAATGTTGTGATAAGAAAAGGTTCGCCCGAAGATGGAACAACAACAGCCATGCGACCCTTGCCCAGTGGAGCTCGTATGTATCCTGAAACGGACATACAAGTTTTACATTTAGATTCAAAAAGATGGGACAAAATATGCTCAAATCTTCCAATGAATCGTGAAGAAAGAAAGTCAAGATTGGAAAAATATGACATTTCAAGTAATCAGTTAGATGCGCTTTTAGGCGGAGAGTTAGATGATTTATTTATTTCTGGCGTTATTGATGGTGGCTTATCTACCCCTGTTCTTCCATCCAAAGCTTGGGCGTCGATACTGCTTGACAATTCAAGATCAGAAATTGCTAAAGAAGCAGAAATACAGGAATCTAAAGTGCCTTGGAAATTGTTAGCATTATTGGTCTTTGCCAGAGAAGAAAAAATAATTACACGCGAGGGAATAATTCCAATTGGTAAGTTATATCTTACAAACTCAATACCTCCCTTATTTGAAGACCAAATGTCATGGGTATCTGAGATTGCAGAATTAGAGGGTTTTTCACCCGCCAATACTGATTTAGTTGAACAAGCAGTTGATTCAATTCTTATAGAGCGTGATGATTTTGTGAGAGAAAGAGGAATGGCAGCAGTAGGGCCATTAATGGGCATGGTTATGGGGAAATTAGGCGGCTCAGCAGATGGTAAATTAGTTAGCCAAATGCTTCTTGAAAAAATCAAAAAACTTCAGTGAAATAAGAGTCAAAATATTCAATAACCGTATTGTATGGGACAAGTTTTATGTCGACTTTATTGACTACTGCGGGAATTATATTATTAGTTACAGGTTTATCCTTTTTCGCAGTTAAACAAGACAATAGGATGAAATCTGCTTCTCTGGTATTTTTAGTAATGCTCATGTTATCAACTAGCACTTTATCTACTGAATGGGGTCGTATGACTTCCGAGTTAGTTGAAGAATCCGACGACCCTCATTACGGTCTTCCAGATTTATGGGATGGCAAGCAAGCAGTATGTTTCCATTTTCCTTCAGGGTCGGCACCATCTGATTTAGATGATGGAAGGCATCACATTGATTATGATGGGACAGATTTCAAGACTGATGACAATTGGAATGTAACGGGTGCTTGTGTAGGTGGTTTTGAAGGGTATGAAAATGGTTTAGATTTACTCAATGCTGCAGTTGATGCTACAGGGGAACAATTTGCATTAAATATTACTGAATTTTCTTTTGGCTTACAAATTAATACTATAGCAGGGATAAGCCCTTGCGATGCATATGATTGCGCTGAAGATTTTTCATCGGGTGCATATTGGGAAATATTACATAATGGCGCATATTCATTGGTAGGTGTTTCTGATCTTGTACTAGATAGTGACAGCGTCATAACCTGGCAAATAGCATCATACTAATATTTTGATTAATGTTTGTAATGTTTTTAGGTTGTACATTTTGGCCTTCTCCAAGATTGAATAAGAGTAATCATCAATAACATAATCACATTGGACTACTTACCATGTTATTCAATGCGCACGCAGTAACTCTTTCTCCTGCTGAACAATTTCTTCTTGATGTGTTGATTGTTTCTCTTGCAATCGGCTGTCTTATTTTTACTGATAATAAAAATAAGTCTCGCCACCCAGGGTTAATTTTCGCAATTCTTGCAATTCTCGCAATATCTGGCAGATTACTTTTAGATCCTATTCCAAACGTTCAACCAGTGACATTTTTGATAATTATGGTAGGCATTTATTTTGGTATTTCTTATTCAATAGCCTTCGCGGCAATCGTTACAATGTCTTCTAATGTAATGTTAGAGCATGGACTTTGGTCTAATTATCAAATATTCGCTTGGGCTATTATTGGTGTATTAGCAGCGCTCTTCCGCTCTCAGTTCATCCAAAACGAGAAACTAAATATTACAAGATTGGCAATATTTGCCGGTTTTGCAGGTTTCCTATTCGATTGGGTAGTTTCTATGAGTATTTTACATACTGTTGATACATCCTTTTTCTTGATTTATTTACTAAATGGTCTGCCTTTTGATTTGTTACACGCAGCAGGAAATATAGTTCTAGTAGCATGGTTTGCAAACCCATTGAGTGAATTAATGACACGACACACATCTCTTACAAGTCCAGAGGCGGTGCCAGAACTTGTCTCGAACTGATGAATTAACTATGGTTTTAGTTACACGCAGTGACCTTACAATGTCAAAAGGTAAACTTGCAGCACAATGTAGTCATGCAACTGCCGAATGTGTCCTCAAAGCAAAAAGAATAGCTCCTAAGACATTAGAAAAGTATCGCACAAATGGTGCAAGAAAAATTGTTTGCGCTGCAAGTAATCTCGAAAATTTAAAACGTATATTTGGTGAAGCCAACGAAGCAGGTTTGATTTGTTATATGGTGAAAGATGCAGGGCACACAGAAATACCTTCAGGAACCGTAACAGTTGTTGGGATAGGGCCAGGTCCGCGTTCTACTATCGATACAATCACAAGTAGCCTACCTCTTGTAAAGTAATTACTCGATATTTTTGAATATTAGTACTGAAAGAGCATTCAGTATATTTTGTAAATTCGGCTAAACTGGAGGACAAAAGTCCCCCAGTTTGCCTTACGTATACAGTAATAAATGTTTTATTTATTCTAATGCTTCATCAATCTTGGTAGCAATCATAGCTCCAAGACCTAGAACTGCACCATCTAATATCCAAGTACTAAGGGTATTAACGATATTACCTGAATCAGCCATTATGGTTGATCCCATATGGTGTGCTCCATTCATGCCCATACCTATGCTAGCAACAGCCATCACAACTACTAATGCAGTCATCCAAGCATCGCATCGGCTGTGTACAGTACCGATAATTGCACCAGCAGCTAACATAGTTAGCATTGGCCATAGGTCAAATGCCCACATATCTCCAGCTGCGTAATCTGTTGACTCACCTTGAGTCATCATTACGATAGCCAGAGTAGCTCCAAGCACTTGTGCGATTAAACGCATACCATTGTTCATCCAGTTATCTTGGTCAGCTAAGTCGCCGGTCATTATGGCAATCCATGTAAACATAGGCAGAATATGTGCACCAGCCATAGCAGTCATTACTGCGGCAAGCACTAATCCAGCCATAAGGCCGTCTCCAGCCGCTATGCCTCCAAGAACCATCCAAGAGACCACGAAGGCGCCTCCAATTTCACTCATCATTACTTTATTGTCCATTTCCATATTTATTTCCTCCTACGTTTGTAGGTGCTTGTGCGTAATCCGGAGAGTATATAATGAAAATGGTATGAAAACAGCAAAATAGCGTGTTTTCTTTACGTTCTTTGGTAAGCCGGTGTTGTAAAAAACACCTGATATACTTACAGATACCGAGTGTATTAAACTGTCTTCGCTATTTTTCTGATAGCAATAGTCATGAATGAGTTACTCTCCTCAGAGAATATGGTGGAGCAGGTATCGTTGTGTAGCGATACTCGCGATAAGCTACTCTCAGAATGTAGTGGGATCTCAGAGCTAGTAGAATGGCTGGATAAAATTGATAGACGACCAGGACTTGATGAATTAGAGATGAAACTAAGTTCTATAGAAGTAAACATTTCTGCTTTGAAATGTTGTATAGGATATGCTAAAGATGGGTATCAACGCAATCTAATTCAAAAAAACGAGTTTTATGAATTAGTAGCGATATGTTGGACACCCGGACAATTAACACCTATTCATGATCATGTAGGTAGTGATTGTGCTTTCAAAATTATAAATGGAGTATCTACTGAAACAACTTACGACCTTAATGAAGAGGGATTAGCATATCAAATCGGTGTACGAGAATATCAGGCGGGAGATATATGCGCTTCTGATGAACCAGATATTCATCGGGTATCTAATAATTCTGATAATGAATTAATAAATTTGCACGTATATACTCCACCTCTACATGCCTATAACACGTACAAACCTGCGAATTAGTTATTTTCAAGAATTAATACCAGCATCACGCTTGTACTCATTAAGAACTTCACTGAAAAGTTGAATGTCATCTTCAAATGTCTCCGGCAGTAAGGGACCGAATGAAAATCGAAAGAATCTTGCATATGGTGTCACATAATTCGGGTCTTTGGAATGCGGTCGAGCCATATCACAATCTGAAGCACATAGTATTGCAGCACCTCTCTTGAAGAGCCGCTTGTTAAGTTCAGAACTTTCCATTCCTTCTGGTAATTCAAGCCAATGATAGAATCCTCCATTGCCGGTATAAACTCCTAGACCCATGTCTTCGAATGCTTTCCCATATCTCTTTCGTTGCCAGTTGTAATGTTCTTCGATCGCTTTTCTAGCCTTCTTGACTCGATCAGGTTTGAGTAATTTGACCGCATAGAGTTGCGATGGGTGGCTCACACCTCCCATTCCGAAACTAGAATAATTAGCTAATGTCTCAATATTTTTTTTACTAGCAATAATCCAACCAACTCGAATTCCAGGAGACTGCAGTCCTTTTGTACAAGCTCCTGCAATGAAGACATTGCTGTTGTCTAAATCTTTAACAAATTGAATTCCACTTACAGATGGGGAATGGAACATCTCGTATGCTTCGTCAAGAAGAATTCCATTTCTCGGCTGTTCTGCTAGTTCTATTAGTTCTCTAAGTTCCTCTCCCCAACGAGTCTGTCCAGATGGATTCTGAGGATTGGATATGATAGGCATTAGGCGAGTCTTTGCGTTAAGCCCTGTGCGATCAAAGTAGGACGCATTACTCGGATGGAATCCATTCTCCTTGGTAAAGGGGACAATTTGGAAGTTAGTATTTGTCTGCTCCATAATATCTAGATAAGCAGGCCACTCAATACTCCCTATTCTAGCTTGGACATTATCCTTTAGGAATGCCAATACAGAGTAGATTCCGGGCCTTCCACCAGCAAATATCATGACATTCTCAGGAGTGATTTCAGACCCATATTGGGAATTATAGTAATCTACGATAGATTCTCTTAATTTAGGATGGCCCCATGCTTTGGGATAGAATCGATCTTCCCAAGTGACATCGATACTACTCGGCATAGATGGTCCGTCGAACTTCTCTAAAGGAGTTGTAAGTGGAAATCCTTGTGACCATGGATGTGTTCCTTCAGTTCCCATGAAACTACCGAAAGAGTCTCTGAAGGCGTACATAGTCTCATAGATTCCCATCGGGGGGCAATTATCAGACAGAAATGACTCAGTCATGTTCTTGCGAACTACTCTAAGCAAATTAGTTTGCCCATTGGTAATTTTCTATAGTTTTCACGAATATTAATATGGCGATAACCTTTCAGTGTCCTTATGAATAATGAAAAAATA